>ENA-OQHD01000011-OQHD01000011.1-human-gut-metagenome-genome-assembly--contig:-NODE-11-length-120372-cov-14.429706_pt1 | contig 120372 bp, 107 predicted proteins | sample MGYA00242560_ERZ504711 | MGnify/ENA primary metagenome ERZ504711 (study PRJEB26092, sample SAMD00036198) | human gut metagenome | host: Homo sapiens | study: EMG produced TPA metagenomics assembly...
GCATACGCTCTCCCAGTTTGGCGTCGAGACCACGTTTGTCGATGCCCACAACCTGGAAGAGGTTGAGGGTGCCATCAAGGACAACACCACGGTCATCTATCTCGAGACGCTCGGCAACCCCAACTCTGACATCCCCAACATCGACGCCATCTCCGAGATCGCCAAGAAGCACGGTCTGCCGGTTGTCGTCGACAACACTTTCGGCACCCCGTATCTGTTCCGTCCGCTGGAGCATGGCGCCAACATCGTTGTCCACTCCGCAACCAAGTTCATCGGCGGCCACGGCACCTCGCTGGGCGGTGTGATCGTCGACGGCGGTAACTTCGATTGGAAGGCGAGCGGAAAGTACGCCCAGATCGCTGAGCCCAACCCCTCCTACCATGGCGTCTCGTTTGCCGAGGCTGCCGGTCCCGCCGCCTTCGCAACCTATGTCCGCGCCATCCTGCTGCGTGACGAGGGTGCCTGCATCAGCCCGTTCAACGCCTGGGTCCTGCTCCAGGGCACCGAGACCCTGTCGCTGCGCGTTGACCGTCATGTCGAGAACACCAAGAAGGTCGTTGAGTTCCTTGCCGGCGACAGCCACGTTGCCAAGGTGAACCACCCGAGCCTGCCTGAGCACCCCGATCACGAGCTCTATCAGAAGTACTTCCCCAACGGCGGCGCTTCGATCTTCACCTTTGAGATTAAGGGTGGCCAGGAGGCTGCCTGGAAGTTCATCGATCATCTGCAGGTGTTCTCGCTGCTCGCCAACGTGGCCGACGTCAAGTCGCTCGTCGTGCACCCGGCTACCACCACGCACTCCCAGCTCTCTGCCGAGGAGCTCGCCGAGCAGAACATCACGCCCTCCACGATCCGTCTTTCCATCGGTACCGAGAACGCCGAGGACATCATTTGGGATCTGAAGCAGGCCTTCGCCGTGCTGGACGAGTAAGGCGACTTGTGCAAGGACCCCTTGCGACTCGATAGGTATAACTGCATAAATGCCTGCTCAAGGCGCCTGCGCAAGCAATGGTTGCGCAGGCGTCCTTTTTTGCATAGGAAGGGCGCTATTACAGGGCTTTTTGGCATGCTTTATGCATTTGAGTTGTGGAAAACTCCTGTTGAGAGGATGTGAGTTTTACGCAATTGACGTGCGCCTTTTGAGTAAAACCGCAGGTCGCGATTTGCTCGAGGTACTATGCAGCGCGATCGAATCACACGCAGCTCAAACGCAGCAAAAACGCACTACGGAGGTTTCCAGCTACATGAGGATCGATTCACGAAAACCGAAAGCCGCTGCCCTTTCCGCCGCTCTGACCGTGGCACTTTTGGCAGGCGCCGGCGCAACTGATGACCACGCGGCAACACTGTCCGATACGGTTGGATCTACGCCGTCCGAGGCGACGCTGGTACAGCCCGTTGATTATCGCGGCGATGGTTATGGTTCCATGCAGGAGTGGAACGCCTCGATGGAGGCCAAGCGCGATTCCCTTGAGATGCGCGCTCAGATCATTATGAATATGTATGGCGACTATGCTACCGATGACGAGCGCGCTGTGCTGCAGGGTTGTATCGACGGTGCGGGCAGTCTGTTGACGATGGGGGAGGTCGACACGAAGTCGACCGAGCTCGATGAGCTGCGCACTGCGCTTGAGAATGCCAAGCGCGAAGCGCTCGAGGCCGCCGCAGCCGAGGCCGAGGCCGCCGAGGCCGTTCAGGCTTCGTATTACAACGCCGGCTCCGGCTTGTCTTACACGTCTGCTGCGTATTACGCGAACGGCTCGGGTCTGACGCGCTCGAGCGGCGTCAATAACTATAACGGCCGCCGCGAGACTTATTACAGCAGCAACGTGTTGTATCACCACCGCACGGGCGAATGGACGCAGGATTCCGAGGGCTTTTGGCGCGATTCCGATGGCTACTACGTCGTTGCCGCGGGCGATAAGGCCCAAGGCTCCACGTTTACCGGTTCCAAGGGCGAGTGCAAGGTCTATGACTCCGGCTGTGCTGCCGGAACCACCGACTACTATACCGGTTGGTAATCTGCCATCAGAGCAAAATAGGCACATGATGGGCGGGCGTCTTTGCTGAGCTTTTAGGCAACGTAAAGCCGCCCTTTCTTTATGTGCGTTTGAGTTAACAGAGCCCTTACCGTGGCGGTACGCTGGGCGTATGCATGCGGGGCACACTGGTTCATGAGAAATAAGGTCTTTCTCGTGGAGGAAGTGGTCTCATGAACGCTCGAGATATCGCTATCGCCGCCGTCGCATTGGTACTTGGCTGTCTTGGCCCTACAGCTGCGTTTGTCGCAGGCATGCAGGGCTCGTGCGGGGCTGCTCCTATTGTGGTCGGCGCGCTCATCGCAGCAGCGCTGCTGGGAAGTGCGGGCGTGACCCTTTGCCGCGATGACGAGGACGAGACGCCGCAGGTGCGGCGCTAGCCGTTGTGAAGCTGGTTTTGCCCATAGATGAAGAAGGAAGCCGCCGCAAGGGGAGTGCCCTTTGCGGCGGCTTTTTGCTATTGAGACTGTTGGATGCGGTGCGGCGGCGTTACCAGCTGGCCTCGATTTCGCGGATGCGCGAATAGAGCCATTCGTTTTGCGGCACCTGGATACCGTGCTTGGCCGCGAGGCGGCAGATGGTACCCGCAAATTCCTCGACCTCGGTTCTGCGTTGAGCGATGCGGTCTTGCGCCATCGAGGGCATGCCGGCGGGATCGAGCCCTTTTATGAGACGCACCATCTGCGTTAGGTCTGCCTCGGTGAGCTCGATGCCCTCGGCATTGGCGACTGCAAGCGTCTCGCGCATGGCGGAGACAAAACTGCGGAGCTGCTCGGAGCCCTGCTCCGTAGCGCTTCCGTAGGTGCCGCCGTAGGCCATACAGGTCTGGTTGATGCCGTCGTTGAGCATGAGTTTGGCCCACATGCGATGTGCGATGTCGTGCTCGACGGTATGGGCGATGCCGCAACGCGTGTAGAGCTCGTCGATGGCGATAACGGTTGCGGGGTCGGTGCCCGCTGCCGCACCAAAGCGGATCTCGCCGGCATTGGTATAGGTGAGCTCCCCGTTGAGGAATACGGCGTCCATGCCCTGGCAGATACCAAGGACGGTGTGCTCCCAGCCAAAGCGCTCGGCAATCTTCTGCTCGCTCGTGATGCCGTTGCACAGCGACGCGATCAGCGTGTCGGGTCCCACGACGCTTTCCAGGGTTTTGAGCGCCACATCGAGCCCGGTTGTCTTGACCGTGAGGATGACCAGGTCGACGGGCGTCGCCTCGCTCGCGCGGACGGACTTGAGCGCGCAGGGCTTGCCGTTGACGGTGAGCGCATCACCCGCGTGGCGCTCAAAGCGCGCGTCGTCCATAACGTATTCGACGGCGTCGTTGCCGAGCGCTTGGGCGATCATGCTGCCGTAGAGCAGGCCCACGCCGCCCTTGCCGATGAAGGCGACCTTGTTGATCTGCATGTGAATCATCTCCCCATAAAAAGGCGCCCGCGTATGGGGCGCCTGATGGATTGTATGCCGCCGGGCCATGTCGCGTGCACCGGATGGCCGTATTTAGAAGAACAAACGCATGGGAACTTATGACGCGGGGCAGACCGCAAAGACACGTGCGGGATATCCGACGCCATCACGCACCTTGGGGAAGGTGCAGAAGATGACGGCGCCCGTGGCGGGAAGCTCGTCTAGATGGTCCATGACCTCGATCTGATAGCGATCGACCGAGAGGATGTACTGTTCGCCGGGGTAGGGGTAGGCGTCCTCACGCGTGGTCACGCTCGCCGGGTCGGTGTCAGCCGGCTCGTGGCCGATGGCGCCGATGTCGCGCTCTTCAACGAGCCACTTGATGGCGTCGAGGTCCCAGCCGGGGTAGTGGGGCTGGCCGTCCTCGTCCTTGTTCTCGAGGTCGGCGAGCTTGGACCAGTCGGAGCGGAAGGCGACGAAAGCGTCCTCGGGAATGCGACCGTGCTCATCCTCCCAAGCTTTGAGGTCCTCGATGGTCAGGATAAAGTCGGGATTCGCGGCGCACTCCTCGTGCTTGTCGATCACGCAGAGCGGATGCATAAACTCGATGGGTTCAATCTCTCCAAGGGAACGGCCGTCAACATGGAAGTGGCGCGGTGCGTCGACATGCGTGCCGTACTGCGAAGCAACCGAATACTGGAAGCAACGCATGGGGGCGAGCATGTCCTTGGGCGTGCCGGGCAGGTAGTCGAAGAGCTTGGTGGACTCAAACGGCTTAAAGCCAAACCAGTGCGGGGTGTCGCATGAGAGCGTGTGGGTGAGGTCGACCCAGCGATAATCGTTGCTTTTGAGCTGGGAGGCGAGGTTCCAAAGGTCGAGCGCGGGCATGGGCGGCTCCTTTCATCGGGCTTTTTGCTGATGTTAAAGCGGTGCCGTGACAGCTCGATTTCTGCTGCGTTACGATACGTTCTCGATTGCGATTCCACGATGTTTCGGCCGCGTGACCATTGTGTTTCGCCTTGCCGGGGCGCTGATGGCGAAAGGAGGGGCCGTGCAATATCGCGTTGACCCCAAAAGTGGTAACCGAATATCCGCTCTGGGTCTGGGCTGCATGAGATTTCCCGGTGCGCCGGGACACCCCGATGCGAAGACAGCCGATGCCATCATTTCCCGTGCGGTGGAGCAGGGGATTAATTATCTGGATACCGCGTATCTCTATCCCGGTAACGAGGTGTGCGTGGGCGCCTCACTTGAGCGCCTGGGTCTGCGCGACCGCGTGTTGCTCGCGACTAAGTTGCCGCACGCTTCGTGCAAGTGCGCGGAGGATTTCGACCGGTTCTTCGACGAGCAACTGCACCGCCTGCGGACCGACCATATCGACTATTACCTTATGCACAACATCACTTCGCCCGCCCAGTGGGAGCGCGTGGTGGCGTTGGGCATCGAAGACTGGATTGCGCACCAAAAGGCTGCGGGGCGTATTCGCCAGATAGGTTTTTCGTATCACGGCAGTGCGGCGGACTTCCTGACGATGCTCGACGCGTATGACTGGGATTTTTGCCAGATTCAGTACAACTACGCTGGAGAGCGCTACCAAGCGGGAACGGCGGGACTTATAGCAGCCGCCGAGCGCGGGCTCGCGGTGTTTGTGATGGAACCGCTTTTGGGCGGACGCCTGGCGGGCAAGCTGCCTCCGCGGGCCCGCGCCGTGCTCGATGACGTACGCGATCCGTACCTGAAGACGCCGGCTGCTTGGGGCCTTTCGTGGGTGTGGAACCATCCTCAAGTCACGATGCTGCTTTCGGGCATGACCGATACCGCGCAGGTGGACGAGAACGCGGTGCTGGCCGATCGGGCCCTGCCGGATTCGATGACAGCCGCTCAGCTCGATACCATCGCATGCGTGCTGGCGGAGTTTGAAAAATCGAATCGCGTGCCCTGCACGGGATGCGGCTACTGCATGCCATGTCCCAAGGGTATTAACATTCCCGGCTGCTTTGCCGCTTACAACGCGAGCTATGCGCACAGCTGGTTTACGGGGCTGTCGCAATACTTTACGGCGAGCGCGGTGCGCACGAGCGAGCCCAAGCTCGTGAGCAATTGCGTCAAGTGCGGCAAATGTGCGCGTCACTGCCCGCAACACATCGATGTCCCCGAGCGTCTCGACGACGCGCGCCGACGTTTCCAGCCTGGCCCCGTAACGGCCGCGCTTAAAGTCTTCAGCAAAACTCGCTCCTCATGACCCTTTTATATCTTGTGATGGAATAGTTCCTGTTTGCGGCAGAATAGGGCGATAGCAGGAACTATTTCGTCGCAACTGAAGGGGGCTGTCGTGGGCCATCGGGATTCATGTGATGATTTGCGTGAGGTTCGTTGGGGCGTTTTGGGCGCTGGGCACATTTCGCATCGATTTGCATCGTCGCTCAAGAAGGTCGACGGGGCACGGCTGGTGGCTGCGGCCGGCCGCACTCCTGCACATGTCGAGGAATTTTGTCGAGCGTTTTCGATCGATGCTGCGCACAGTTATGTCACGGCTGACGATGGCGGCGATGCGGCTTATGATGCGCTGATTGCCGACCCCGATGTCGACGCAATCTACTTGGCTCTTCCGCATGGTATGCATACGCGTTGGGCCTGTCGCGCGCTGCGCGCCGGAAAGGCCGTGCTGTGCGAAAAGCCGGCCGTTTTGAGTGAGGAAGAGGCTCTCTCGATTGCCTCCGCCTCTCGCGAGTGCGGCGTGCTGTTTATGGAGGCGATGAAGAATCGGTTTTGCCCGATGCGCACTCGCGTGGAGGACTTGCTTGCGTCGGGCGAGCTCGGCTGTATCGTCTCGATCGAAAGCGTGCAAAAACTCGATTATGGTGAGTTCCCTTCGAGTTATCTGCTCGATCCGTTGCAGGGCGGCTGTCTATATGACATGGGCTGCTATGCGGTCGGGTGGTTTGAGGATCTGCTTGCGGGTGCGTGCGATGTTTCGTCTCGTGAAGTTCGCTGGCGTGACGTATTAGGCGGCCGCGTGGATTGGGCCGATGAGATCCATATGAGTGTCGGCGGTATACCCATTCATATGGTGTGCGACGGCAAAGCAGCATATGAAAGCCGCTTAATGATTGCTTGCGAACGGGGTTCGGTGGAAATCGAGCGCCTCCATCGCCCCGAGCTCGCCCATGTGAAGTACTCCGACGGACGAATGCTCGAAATTAATGCCCCGTTTGATGTCGATGATTTCTACGGCGAAATTCAGCATGCGACGCAGCTCGTCCAGACGGGAGAGCTTGAAAGCCCCGTTATGCCTCTTGCCGCCACGCAGCGCTGCGCGCAGATAATCGATGCGATTCGCTTGACGCTCTAGGCTGCGGTGCTGGTGCTCAAGGGGGCTCGGCGGACCTTGCCCCTGATGCCCCTTTTATATCTTGCGGTGGAATACGGTCTGATTGCGCCAAAATAAGGCACCAATAGACCGTATTTCACCGCAACTGATGAGGGGGAGTTGGAGATGCTGACGATCGGGTGTCATCTTTCGACGACGAAGGGCTATCGGGCGATGGGGGAGACGGCGTTGTCCATTGGCGCCAATACCTTTGCGTTCTTTACGCGCAACCCGCGCGGTGGCAAGGCAAAAGACCTTGACATGGATGACGTGGCGGCTCTGCGCGAGCTTATGGCGCAAAACGACTTTGGACCGCTGGTGGCGCATGCCCCGTATACCTATAACCCCTGCTCCGCTAAGGAGCGAGCGCGCGAGTTTGCCTTGGAGGCTATGGCGGAAGATTTGCAGCGTCTGGAAGCACTGCCCGGCAACTACTACAACTTCCATCCCGGTGCGCATGTGGGACAGGGGGCAGACGCCGGCATTCAGATGATTGTCGACACGCTGTGCCAGGTGATGTTTGAGGGACAGCAGACGACGGTATTGCTTGAGACCATGGCGGGCAAGGGCACCGAGGTGGGCCGTAGCTTTGAAGAGCTGACGCGCATTATCGAGGGCGTTGCCGCCAAGTGCCCGGAGCTGTCCGATAAGCTGGGCGTTTGTTTGGACACCTGCCATGTGAGCGATGCTGGCTACGACATCATCCATGACCTGGACGGCGTACTCGACGAGTTCGACCGCGTGGTGGGTATCGAGCGCTTGCGCGCCGTGCATATCAATGACTCCAAGAACCCCTGCGGCGCCCATAAGGATCGCCACGAGTGCATCGGCAAGGGCTACCTGGGTAGTGAAGAGTTTGGCGGCGGTATGCAGGTTATGCAGAATATTGTATCGAATAGCCGCTTGCGTGCACTTCCATTTATTTTGGAGACGCCGAACGAACTTGCAGGTTATGCAGCTGAAATCAAACTGTTAAGGTCATTGCAGCAGTAATGACTGTTGCTAAGTGGAGTATTCCATTCACGTTATGGGTTTGTTTCAATCAGTTTTCTCATTGCAGATTCGTAATTCCGGGTGCATAATAGCCAACAGTTTTTGCAGACCTCTGAATCAAACGGGGTCACTGGAAGGAGACTGATTATGAAGCTCAAGAAGCTTGGCGCGTTTGCAGCCACGGGCGCCATGGCGCTCGCCCTCGCACTGACGGGCTGCGGCTCGTCCAACGCCACCTCTGGTTCCGATGCCGGTTCCAGCAGCTCTGACGACGCTAAGGTCGAGAAGGTCGACGGCTCCAAGGAGTACGCGCTCGTCAAGGACGGTACGCTCACCGTCGGCACCTCTGCCGAGTACGCGCCGTTTGAGTACAAGGATGACAACGGCGACTACCAGGGCTTTGACCTTGAACTCATCAAGGCTATCGGTGACAAGTTGGGTCTGGATGTCGAGTACGTCAACAACGACTTCGACACGCTCGTCCCCGGCGTTGCTTCGGGCGCCAAGTACGACGTCGCTATCGCGGCTATCACCGACACTCCCGAGCGTGAGAAGGAAGTTACTTTCTCCGATTCCTACTACATGGACGATCAGGCTATCGTGACCAAGGTCGATAACACCGACATCACGGCCGACAACTACAGCGAGAAGCTCAACAACGCTGACGCTACCATCATCGTCCAGTCTGGATCGACCGCCGAAGCCTTTGCCCAGGAGAACTTCCCAAGGCCAAGATCGTCCCCTACAAGGACGCTACCGAGTGCTTCAGCGCCCTGCAGTCCGATAAGGGTGACGCCGTAGTCACCAACCGCTCCGTTGCCAGCCAGCTGACCGCCGAGCAGTTCAACACCTGCCAGACCATCAAGCAGGTCAGCACCGGCGAGGAGTACGCCATCGCCATCAACCAGGGCAATACCAAGCTCAAGGACGACATCAACCAGGCCATCAAGGACCTGACCGACGACGGTACCGTTAACGCCCTCATGGCTAAGTACAACATCAAATAACTACTTGATTGCGCGCGGGCCCTTTCCGTTTTGCGGAGAGGGCCTTTGCGCTTCTCTTGACGGAGAGCGTTTCCGTCTCGTTTTGCCGGCAACTTCTACGATAGGATCCACCTTGTCTCGACTGAACAAAGGGGCCGCGGAGCAGCGTTTTCCACTGCCCGCCTTGCTCAAAAAGCTAGCCTGCGTCATGGCCGTGGCGCTCGCGCTGGTGTGCGCGGGGGCATATGCGCCCACGACCGCCCAGGCGCTTGAGACCGCAAAGATTACCGCCCGACCCAACACCGGTTCGGGCAGCGATGTGGTCGGCGGCACCGAGACGCGCATTACCTGGGAAGTTCAGGCCGATGCCGACGAGGAGCTGAGCGGTCTTTCTTTGACGTTTGTCGACGGCACGACGTTTGGTACCGATGACACGCGATTGACGATGCTCTCGGGCGAGGACCTCATGGATCGTACGCCCATGAAGCCCACGTGCAAGGCTGACGGCCAGACGCTCAAGATTGACTTTGGCGAGACGGCGCCTGCCGGCGGCTTTTTCCGTGTCGAGGTTTACGGCGTGACCTTCCCCGTCGAGGGCGGCGATGAGGCCTTTAGCGGCACCTATACGCTCGCCGACGGGTCGACCAAGAAGATCTCCAAGATTCCGTCGGTGGAGATCAAGGGCGTGACGGCCTTCGATAACTTCCTGGCTGACCTTAAAGAGCAGCCGTGGGTCGAGGCGTGGAACTCCAATATGTTCCTGCGCCTGTTCCTGAACCCGGTCATTTTGGTCCAGAGCCTGCCGATCGTCTTCAAGGGCTTCCTTATGTCGCTCTCGATCGTGCTCGTGGCATTTCCGTTGGCCATTCCCTTTGGCTTTGCGCTGTCGCTCATGCGCATCTCCAAGTCGCGCATCCTGCGCTGCCTTGCCGGCATCTACGTGAATATCATCCGCGGCACGCCGGCGTTCCTGCAGATCTACATCGCGTTCTTTGGCCTGCCGCTGGCCGGCGTCAAGGTGGATGATTATGTCCTGGGCGTCATCGTCATGTCCATGAACTCGTCTGCGTACCTGTGCGAGATCTTCCGTGCCGGTATTCAGTCGATCCCCAAGGGCCAAAACGAGGCTGCTCGCTCGCTGGGCATGAATGCCTTCCAGACGCTGCTCTATGTCATGATTCCGCAGACGTTCCGCAATGTTTTGCCTACGCTGACCAGCGAGTTTATCTTGCTTTACAAGGATACGTCGCTGCTTGCCGCCGTGGGTGTGGTCGAGATCGTTATGAACGCCCGTACCATCGTGGCCACGACGGGCTCCATTACACCGTACGTGGTTGCCGCCCTGTTCTATCTGGTCATCACCCTGCCGCTCGCTCGCTTGGTGAGCGGTCTTGAGGCGAGGCTTTTGGGCACGGCCGAGACCAAGAAGAAGCGACCCGCCAAGAGCGCCGGACAGGTTGTCGCGACGCCTGCCGATCACATCGCCGGTCTGTAAGGAGGTCCTATCATGAGCGAAACCAATAACTCGAACGAGGTCGTCGTCAGCATCAAGAACCTCCAGAAGGCCTTTGGCGATAACGTGGTCCTGCGCGACATCGATCTGGATGTGCACAAGGGTGAGGTCGTCGTGGTCCTGGGCCCCTCGGGCTCGGGTAAGTCGACGATGCTTCGCTGCATCAACCGTCTTGAGGAGCCCACGAGTGGCTCGATCGTCGTCGAGGGTGTGGATGTGTGCGCCAAGGGCGTCGACCTCAATAAGGTACGCACGCACTTGGGCATGGTGTTTCAGCAGTTCAATCTGTTCCCGCACCTGTCGGTCAAAAAGAACGTCATGCTTGCGCAGCAAAAGGTGCTCAAGCGCAGTAAGGAAGAGGCCGAGAAGATCGCCATCGAGGAGTTGACCAAGGTCGGTCTTGCCGAGCGCATCGATTTTATGCCGAGTCAGCTTTCGGGCGGTCAGCAGCAGCGCGTGGCCATCGCCCGCGCCCTGTCGATGAATCCACACGTGATGCTCTTTGACGAGGCCACGTCGGCGCTTGACCCCGAGCTTGTCCGCGACGTTCTGGGTGTCATGCGCGACCTGGCACGCGATGGCATGACCATGATCGTCGTGACGCACGAGATGGGCTTTGCCCGCGACGTCGCCGACCGCGTCGTCTTTATGGACGGTGGCGTTATCGTGGAAGAGGGTACGCCGAGTGAGGTCTTCGACCATCCCAAGAGCGAGCGCACCAAGGCGTTCTTGGGCAACATCTCGTAGCCGATTGATGTAACTGCCGTTATAAAAGAGCGGGGGCTGGACTTGAATCCAGCCCCCGCTCTTTTGTAGGGACGGGGATGCGCTTTGATGCAGGCTCTTTTGGATGCCCTGGGTTCGTTACACGAGCTCGGCTCCGAGGGCCTTGCAAGCGGTCTCGCCCTCGTCGTCGGGCGCATCGTAGCAGATGACGGAATCGACGACGTTGACGCCCGCCTCGTCGGCGTCCGCCTTCCAGTTGTCCATCCATTCGCCCTCGGCCCACGAATAAGAGCCAAAGAGGACAACCTTCTTGTCGCCGAGGGTCTCCTTGACCTCATCCCACATAGGCTGGAACTCATCGTATTCAAGCTCCTCGGAACCCATGGCGGGGCAGCCGAAGGCGAAGGCATCATATTCGGCGGCCTTGTCGGCAGAGAAGTCGGCGCAGGAGATGACCTCTGCCTCGGCGCCGGCACCGGTTGCGCCCTCGGCAACGAAGTTTGCCATGGCCTCGGTGTTGCCTGTACCGCTCCAGTAGACGACTGCGATCTTGCTCATATGTCTTCCTTTCGGTTGTGCGGCGTGCGGCCGCGTTTTGTATGCTCTATCGGGTTGCCTGGACAAGTTGTCCCAGAGTGCAGCCCTGTTGATAGATGTAGGTAAGGTATTGCGTGCATGCGCGATAGGAATCGAAGGTCGTGAGCGCCTGCTCAACGTTTGTGTATACCTTCCATGCGCCAAAGACCTTATAGTTTTCGCCGTGCTGGACGATAAACTGATGGACATCTTCGTAGGGATAGCCCAAAAAATTAGCCAATTTCGTGGGGGAACTCGCACATGCACCCCGTATCGCAGTGCCTATTTCGCGCGAGCGCGCAGACGCTGCCGTCATAGGCGCTCTCTGCGGCATTGCTGCTTGCCAGCGTGATGCGCGCGGCGAGATGCACCAGGGACGCGGGCAGGTTGTGGACATCGTAACCTTCGTCGGCAAGCACCGTCGTGGCGCGGGGGTCGGAGAGATATCGCATGAGGTCTGCAGGGCGGTACACATAGATGAGCGCTCCGCAGGGGCGCCAGACCAAAACGCTCATATGGATCCCGAGTGGCTGGAGCTCGCGGTTGCATTGGGCTATGACGGCGAGCAGGCGAGAGCGTCGCTCTTCGATATGGGTGGCGCTGGGTTTTCCGTTTTGGTTGGCGTAAACGCCGGGATAGGTAAAGAGCGAAGCCGGCTTGATACCTGCGAGCGTAGGGGAGCAGTTGCGCACGACAGCCGTTTGGTATGTTGGGATGTCAATGGTTCGAGTCACGATGCCCCTTTCGGGTCCTCAGTTGTTAGCCTAGGAAAACTTTTACACGAAAGTAAGCCATGGTCAACAAAAAAGTTTGAAGAGGGAAACTAATTGACCGAACAGACATGTTTTTGGGTTAAGATGGGGACACCCCATGGGGGTATCTAGATAGGGCTACTTGAAAGGGGAACGCATGAGTGACTTGCTCAACCCTGTGAATCTCATCGTGCTGGCCGTCATTGCCGTCGGCATGTTTTTTGGACTGCGCCGCATTGCCGCTTCGACACACGGGAAGAGTTGTTGCAGCGATGGTGCGAGCGGCAAGAAGGCCAAAAAGGTTGTTGTGGTGGATACCGATGCGTCACACTATCCCTATAGCGATGAGCTGCTCATCGGCGGCATGAGCTGTGACGGCTGCGCTCAGAACGTGGCCAATGCCCTCAATGCACTGGATGGCGTGTGGGCAACGGTGACGTATGCGGACCACACGGCACGCGTGCGCTCTAAGCAGCCGGTTGATCGTGATGTCCTCGAGGCGGCCGTGAAAGACGCGGGCTACTACGTCATGACGCTGTAAGCGTCGCTCTGGATGCGCTTCCTTGGCTAGGCTCGTCTGCGCAGCTCAATGTCCTGGATGTCATCGAAATCGATGGCGATATCCTTGAGCTTGAGCAGTTTAAAGGCGGGCAGTACCTCGTCGAGGATTCCGGTGCGAGCGCGATAGCCGTACGTATCGTAATAGGTGACGCGCACCAAATCGCCACGTTTGAGACCCTCGAGTTTTTTAGAAAGCACGAGGGCTTTTTCTTCTGTGAGCTCACGTTTTGACTCGACGGTGATTTCCTGCTTGCGCACGAGTTCGTAGTATCCCGTGAGGGCGGCAAAGGGCATAAACTGTGCGGCGCGGTTGGCGCGCACGGCACCGTTGGCAGTGAGGTTGGGGTCGGCGGCGCGGCGTCTGCCCTCGGGGTCCGCCAGGCGCTCGAAGGCGGTCGGCGGGCGCACGGGCTGTTGTTGGGACTTAGGCACGGTGCCCTCCAACTTGGTCGTTGCGTTCGCGCGCGGTGGCGCCGGCGGTAAAGCTTAATCCCTTGACGAGCGCGTTTTTGCCGTACTTGCCTTTCACGGCCAGGACGGCGCGCGCCAGGTCGCGCTCGCGCTCATCGGCCTCGATATCGCTGAACAGATCGATGGTGGCAAATTCCTCGGGCATGAGGTTGCCAAATCCCAGATTGATACGCTTGACCGGTCGCTTGGGGTCGACCGTTTGTGCCCAAAGGTCATCGAAATACCCCATGATCTTCTTAAACGAATTGGTGCGCTCGGGCAGCTTGCGCGAGGCGTTGGAGTGCGCAAAGAGTGAGGCATAGCCGCCACGCGGTTTGCCGCCATGCTCTCCCACAAAGATGCCATCGATTGCCTGCGCTTCGCGTACCAGGCGGCGCCTTTCGTCATCGCACTGGACGGGCTTGGGAGCACGGGGCGCGAGCTCGGGGCCGGCGGTTGCGGTGGGTTCGATACTCGATGTGCTCGAGCGCAGGTGGCCGCATCCGTCCACATATTGCGCTGTACCGCTGGCGTCGAGGCGGCGTATGTCAGCGCGCTCGCTCGCGTAGCCCACAAAGAGCGAGATGCTGTCGCAGACCACGTGCTTATCGACCAAGTCCAACACGGCACTGTCGACCATCTCGCGCAAGACGGTGTAGGCTTGCTCGTAGGCATAGCCCTTCGAGAGCACCTGTCCTGTGGTGGTCGAGGTCGCTTGCGGGCGATAGGCTTGGATATCGGCGATGGTTGTCGGCTCGCGCCCAAAGGCGTGGTCGATGAGATATTCGGCATTGACGCCGAGCTCGTCGTAGAGCAGGTTTTCGTCGAGTGCGGCGACGCCCATCAGGTCGTAGACGCCATACTTTTCGAGTCGGGCTGCCACACCGGGGCCGATGCCCCAGATGTCGGTGATGGGGCGATGGGGCCAGATCTCCTTGCGAAAGGTCTCGTCGTCGAGTTTGCCGATGCGACTGGGTACGTGCTTGGCGGTGACGTCGAGCGCCACCTTGGCCTGGAATAGGTTGGGGCCGATGCCGACCGTCGCCGTGATGCCGGTGCGCGCCAAGACCTCGTCGCGCAGCGTGCAGGCGAGCCCTTCCGCATCTGTGTGATAGAGGTCCAGATAGGGCGTCACGTCGATAAAGCACTCATCGATGGAGTAGACGTGCACGTCCTGGGGGCTGACGTATTCCAGATAGATACCGTAGATTTTCGCCGACACCTCCATGTAGTGCTGCATGCGCGGTACGGCCGTGATGTAGTCGATGCCATCGGGAATCTCAAATAGGCGGCAGCGATTGTGAATTCCTAAGTCCTTCATGGCCTGCGTGATGGCGAGGCAGATGGTCGTGCGCCCGCGCGATTCGTCGGCAACGACTAGGTTGGTGGTGAGCGGATCGAGCCCACGGTCGACGCACTCGACGCTGGCATAAAATGTCTTGAGGTCGATGCAGATATAGGTGTGCTGCTCGTGCGCCATCCGTGTCCTATCATCAAACACATGTTCTTATCGAATATCTGTTCGATAATACCCTCTCATCCGGACATCGTCAAAACCTGTCAAAAAGGGACTGGTTTGTTTTGGTAGGTATGGTCGTGCGGTTGGATCGGGTTTTAACGCAGCTCTAAAGAGTGCGAAACAGCTCGGAAAACCTTGCTTCGTAGCATGAGCCTAACGATTGATACCGCCTATGCGCACGGAAGGGTTGTGGGAAAGATGGTCAATTATGGGTTTGGTATGCCGACACGCCTTGTTGCGGATGGGGACGTGGCTCGCTGGTGCGGACGATTGGTCGCTCACTACGGTGGCACCAAGGCGCTGATCGTGCTGGGCGGAGACAAGCATACGCGTGATGAGCTCGTCTCGGCGGCGCTCGGCTCGCTTGATCGAGCTCTGCTCGAGCGCGTGCTTTTTCGCTGCGGCTCGGTTGAGGGTGACGGGGGAGACGAACTGATCGACGAAGCCGTGGCCCTGGCGACCGACGAAGGCGTGGACTTTGTCCTGGCGATCGGCGATGCCGATACTGCCGGCTTTGCGCGCGAACTTGCGCGTCGCATGGCCGTGCTCGATGCCGGCGAAGACGGCTTTGTGCCTTATGGATGCATTGTCTCGGAGGGCAAGGTGCCTGCTGTCGTGGGCACCGGCGAGGTTCCCGTTTTTGCCATTATCGCGCCCGAACTGCTGGAGGGCATCGGGTCTCCTCTGCGTGAGTTACTCGGTAGCGTCTGCGCCGCGGCCTAATATTTGCCATAAAAGGACGGGTTATTTTTGGTTGGTAAAGCGTTTGACCTGCCAAAATAAGCCTGTCCCTTTTGATCGGTTGCCGTTTGGGGGCCGATTGGCAACGCTCGCTGATTGTAGTCTTGACCTGCGCTAGAATAGTGGCATCTGAATGTCCGGGCGCATGGAGGCGTGCGCCCGTATGCTGAGGAGGACTCTATGGCAACTGTTGCCGCACCTATCGATGCTACGTCGACTGCCGCTTGGAAGGCACTCGAGACTCATCAGGAGAAGCTCGAGGCCGAGGGTATCGACCTCAAGGCCTGGTTCGCTGCCGATGCCGAGCGCGTGAACAAGCTGAGCTTTGACGCCGGTGACCTGCACTTCGATCTGTCGAAGAACCTGGTGACCGATGAGACCGTCAAGCTGCTGTGCGATCTTGCTCGCGAGGTGAAGCTCGAGGAGCGCCGCGACGCCATGTTCTCTGGCGAGCACATCAACACCACCGAGGACCGCGCTGTCCTGCACACCGCGCTGCGCCGCCCGGCAAGCGAGAAGGGCCAGCTCATCGTCGACGGCCAGGACGTCGTCGCCGACGTGCACGAGGTCCTCGATCGCATGTATGCCTTCGCCGAGCGCGTGCGCTCCGGTGAGTGGAAGGGCGTTACCGGCAAGAAGATCGAGCACCTGGTGTCCATCGGCATCGGCGGCTCCGATCTGGGCCCGGTCATGGCCTACGAGGCCCTGCGTCCCTATGCCGACGCCGGTATCGACTGCCGCTACATCTCCAACATCGATCCCAACGATCAGGCCGAGAAGCTCAAGGGCCTGGATCCCGAGACCACGCTCGTGATCATCGTCTCCAAGACCTTCACCACGCTCGAGACCCTCACCAACGCCCGCGAAGTCAAGACCTGGATGCTCGAGCAGCTCAAGGCTCAGGGCGCCATCGACGGCTCCGATGAGCAGAACGCCGAGGCCGTGGCAAAGCACTTCGTCGCCGTCTCCACCGCACTCGAGAAGGTCGAGGCCTTCGGTATCGACCCCGCCAACGCCTTCGGTTTCTGGAGCTGGGTTGGCGGCCGCTATTCCGTTGACTCCGCCGTGGGCCTGTCGCTGATCGTCGTGCTCGGCCCCGAGCGCTTCCAACAGTTCCTCGAGGGCTTCCACGCCATCGACGAGTACTTCTGCAACACGCCGCTCGAGAACAATGCCGTCGCGCTGATGGGCCTGCTCAACGTCTGGTACGTCAACTTCTTCGGTTCCAAGAGCCATGCCGTGCTGCCGTACTGCCAGTACCTGCACCGTTTCCCGGCCTACCTGCAGCAGCTCACCATGGAGTCCAACGGCAAGCACGTCCGCTGGGACGGCAGCGCCGTGACCTCCGATACCGGTGAGATCTTCTGGGGCGAGCCCGGCACCAACGGCCAGCACGCCTTCTACCAGCTGCTGCACCAGGGCACTGTGGTGGTTCCGGCCGACTTTATCGCTTTCGCCAACACTGCCAACCCTGCGACCGACAGCGGTCAGGACGTGCACGAGCTGTTCCTGGGCAACTTCCTGGCCCAGACCAAGGCGCTCGCCTTTGGCAAGACGGCCGACGAGGTGCGCGCCGAGGGCACGCCCGAGCAGATCGTCCCGGCCCGCTGCTTTGAGGGCAACCGCCCGACGACCTCGATCTTCGGCGACACGTTGACCCCGTTCGCGCTCGGCGAGCTCATCGCCCTGTACGAGCACATTACGTTTGTCGAGGGCACGGTCTGGGGCATCGACTCCTACGACCAGTGGGGCGTCGAGCTGGGCAAGCAGCTTGCCAAGCAGATCACCCCGGCCTTCCACGACGACGCCGCCAAGGCCGAGCAGGACGCTTCGACCCAGGCGCTCATCGAGTTCTATCGCGCGCACCGCAAGTAGTCGCTGCTGTTAACGCATCGCGCCTTATAGCCAGGGGCCCGTATCCCATCGGATGCGGGCCCCTTTGCTTTGCCGTGGCCCCGGGGCGCACGGCCTTTAAGGATCTTCGCCGGAGCGTCGCGTGCTGCGAGGGCCCTGCGTCTAGAGCTCGGCCTCCGCATGGCCTCGCTGCGCTTCGGGCAGTTCCCCGTACAGCGGATGGTCTTCGAGCCTAAAGCGTTCGACCTGCTCGGGGGTACGACCGCGCACAAAGAGCCACGAGCGATCGATTGGCGTCGCCATAAGTGTGCTGGGCAATGCATCGGCACGGTCGGAAAATACCCGGGCGCTCTCGGGGTCCTGGAAGGCCAATACCAGATGCGCGTCGCAGTTGCCCATGATGGAGCGTGCACGCGCCTCCCCGTAGAGCGCATCGAGTTGATTGGTCGACTGCAGCAGCAGCGTTGCCCAGATGTTGCGGCTTCGGATAATCGAGAGCACGTTGTCGATCTGGGGAATCTGCAGGTTTGCAAAGTCGTCGAGCATAAAGCGTACGGGCACGGGCAGGCTGCCGTCGGGCTGCTTGTCGGCCTCGCGTATGAGGCCCATAAACGCCTGCGAAATAAAGAGGCCGGTCAGCGGATCGAGATTGCAGTCAATATCGCTCACGGTTACAAACAGGGCGCAGGGGGTGTGTCCCATGGAAGCGAAGTCCACCTGATGGCACTCACGATAGAGCTGTGCCGCACCGTCGAATCCCAGACACATGACCTTTTCGGCAAGGATGCCGACGATGCTCGCGTGCATGCGCTCGGCATTTTGCGTAATGGCGTAGCGCCGCCATAGCGAGAGGGCATAGCTTTGGGGGTCGGTCGTGATCAGGTCGTCAAACAATCGACCCGTGGCACCGTCTTGCAGGTGCTCGATCAGCTTGATGACCGAGCTGATCGTCTGCTCGTCGGCGGGCAGCTGTTCGGTGACGTAGGCGATAAGACACGACAGCAGGTTTGCCGCCGCATGATCCCAAAAAGGCTGGTTGTTGTCCTCGATGGGGCAGATGGCCTTTGCCACCGAGAGGATGTCCTGCTGGTTGGGCCTGCCGTCCGCCTTGCGGCGAATGTGCCTCAGGGGGTTGTAGCCGCAGCGCTCGATGCCGGGCGCAAGGGCCGGGACGGTGTTGAGGTCGGCGAAGTTGAGACATTGCACGCGGTAACCGTGGGCTGCCAGCACGGGTCCCACTTCGCGACAGAGCGTGCCTTTGGTGTCGAGCACGATGTAGCTTGCGTTTATTTGCAGCAGGTTGGGCTTGAGGACGTTTCGGGTCTTGCCGGCTCCCGAGGGGCCGATCACAAGTGCGTTGTTGTTGAGTCCCGTTTGGCGGGTGTCGCAGGAAAGCGTTCGATCCTTGGCGAGGATGGTGGACGATGCGGACTCAGATGCGGCGAGGCGGCTGGCGAGGTTAGACATGGGCGACCTCCTTGGTGGTCGAGAGGATTTCGTGGGCAAAGCCGAGCTCGACGGCGCGCTCGGCCGAAAGGTAGGTGTCTTTTGCAGTGAGGGACTGGATGCGCTTGGGCGTGAGGCCGCTGCGGTCCGAGAGGATTTGCGTGAGGGTCTTGCGGGTCTGCATGAGACGCCGGCTGGTTTCCTGCAGTGCAAGTGCCGAGCCGCCTGCCCCCTGGGGGATCAGCGGGTCGTGAATCATGAGCTCTGCATGGGGCGCCATACGGCGATCGTCGCCGCCCATAAAGATCACGGCGCCCATGGACGCGGCGAATTCCAGGCAGACGGTGCGGATGGGGCACGATGCGAGGCGCATGGCGTCATAGATTGCAAGACCCGATCGCACGCTTCCGCCGGCGCTGGCGACAAATATGGTGATGGGGCGGCTGGGGTCGGTGGCATCGAGCAGGCGGATCTGCTGGCATAGGTCGTGGGCCATCGGGGTTTCGATGTTTCCCATGACGGAGAGCTCGCGACGGGCGAGCATCTCATCGTAAATGCTGGTGAGCGTGATGCCTCGGGCGGATTCACGCATGGTGAGGGGGCTGATGATGGGGGATTGACAAGTGTTCATGAGGACTCCTTTCTGGTTGGTTGGGTTGTGGGATGGGTTGCTGCCCGCCGAGGGCGGGCGAGCTATCGGGTTCGTCCGAGCCTGCGATCGAGCTCGGTTTCGGGACAGGCCGCCTGTTCGTGCGGCTCTCGGATGTCAAGGGCTCCAAAGCGATGGAGCGTTGCGATGGGCGTGGTGTATGCGAGTCGTAGCTGATGCTCCACTGGGGCGCGTTCACCGTTTGTGCAATGGGCCTTGTAGTGCCGCACGATGCTGGCGTTCATTTCCTCGTCGTTGCGATGGCGCCCAAACTGGTGCCTGCAGGTCTCGATGATTTTTGCCACCGACTTGGGTGCCGTCGCGGGGACAAGGGCGAGATAGCCCTCGAACAGTTCGTTGATGCTCAGGAGGCACAATGTGTCGACCAAGGCTCTAACGGCTGCCTCATCGATGGAAAACTGCGCGGTCAACTGGTTATGGCGGTTGCGGTCGATAACGGTCGCGCGGGGCCTTGGGGTCTTCTGTCTCGCGGTGCCGGGCATTTGCATTTGCCGGGTCTGCGCATCGAGCTCGACGTTGCCGCGCTTGAGGTCGTTCAGCGGAAGGAACAATGCAGTGCACAGGGCGTCCCGCTTGATTTCGAGCTTGCAACGCTCGTCGGGTGTCCATTCGAGCTTGAGTTTCGTGTCGAGCGCCGTGAGCATATGGGCTAAGCAGCCCATAGTAAGGACGCGAGGCTCGTTATCTCGATTTGGGGCATAGGGATCTGTCAGCCTGCGAATGCTGGGATCGCCCATGATTTTGATGCAGCGCTTCAGCAGTTGAGGCTTGCCGGCCAAGACCGTCGCGAGCGGCAGCGACGCGAAGTTCTCGATGGTTGCGGCGGCAAAGGCGGCGTCGTATTTGTTTGCGGATGCTCGCTCAATGCGGACATCCAGAATGCTTTTCTTATCGCCGTCTTCAGCGTGGTGGTTTGTCATAGCTTCTCCAATCGGTTGATGTTCGTGCTGTTTGTTGATGTGTTGGTTGTCGTGAGTGATGTGCTTGCCGTGGGTGATGTGCTGACGTTGGGGTGCTATGCGGTTTTCAATGAGCCCGTGAGGCAGTTGCTGCAGGGGCGGGATGGAACGGCCCATGCAAGGCGGAAGGCATCGTGCTCAAAATCGAGACAGCAATGCCCTGGGTGCCTCACATGTGGCAGTTACCTCATTAAGTTGTCATTGCGTTTGGGGTTGTACTTTGCCGATCTTCCTTCTCTTACACGCTAAATCTCAAACTTCATATGCTCGATCTACTTAAAACCGCAACGGCGGTCTTTTATCAACTTATATGTCGGAACGCGTCTTTGCAAGTACTTTTTTGCGTTTGTTTCAAATGGGGTGGTTTTGCAACCGTCACGCGCCACGCTATGCGAACGTGCCCCGGCTCGGATAAGATGGTGCGATCGAGTTCTACCGCGCTCACCGCAAGTAGTCTTTGTTGCTGAGATAGGTCACGGCCGAAAGGGGCCCGTATCCCAACAGATACGGGCCCCTTGCTATTTAAATGGGCATGAGGGTGTATTGAGGGGGGATGTCTTGCTGTCGGCATCCGCGTGCGGTGCCATTCGCTGTCTGTAAATATACGTTTACAACTAATTTCATACCACTTGTCGGAATGCGGACGCTGTCCTTGCATGCCGGGCGTACATTGAACGTGGTTTTTCGCGTGAAACCACGAATCGGTTGTCAGTCCTGAACAAGGAGGCCCAGCATGACGCTTGCCAAACCCATCAACAAATACATCGACTATATCGATGCCCCCGAGGACACGTTTGAGCAATATGTCGAGAAGGCGTTAAAGCACAACTTTCGCTGCGTATTTGCGAACCTGCAGGAGTACGAGACGGGCCGCGCCATGCTCGAGGACTCTGACATCATCCTTGCCGGCGCTATCGACTTTCCCCAGGGCACTATGGCGCTTGAGGAGAAGCTTGCGAGGTTTGAGGAATACGCTGCGTGTGGCTTTACCGAGATTGACTACGTTTTGAATCAGAGGTCGATCGAGAACCGCGATTTTGATGCCATCGAGCGCGAGATGACTACCATTGCTGATTTTTGTCGCGCGCATGGCATCACTGACAAGGTAATCGTCGAGATGTGCAAGCTGGACGGCGACGACGCCGCCAAGCGCCGTGTGTGCGAGATCGCGCTGGAGGCCAAGCCGGGATTCCTTAAGACATCGACCGGCAGAAGCTTTGGCGGTGCTAAGCTCGAGGACGTGCGGCTGATGCACGAGGTGCTCGGCGATGCCGTGGCAATCAAGGCGGCGGGCGGTATCCATAATTACGAAGAGGCCTGCGCATTCATCGAGGCCGGCGCCAGCGCGTTAGGTGCATCGGCGGGCATCGCGATCGTCGAGGGCGCACCGACGGATGAGCGTCGCTAGCAGACGTATTTGACCTGAGCGATAAAGCTTCACGACCACACGCTGTTCATGTTCGAGACAATATGACTTTTTGCCCGTTGTAAACGGAGTCGCGATGGGTGTTCTGTATGATGGCTCAGACAAGGTTGTTCAATGACAGGGAGGCATATATGGCAATCAAAGCCATCGCGATGGATATCGACGGTACGCTCACCAACGATCAGAAAGTGATTAGCCCGCGTACGCGCGAGAAGCTGCTCGCGGCGCAGGAGTCGGGCATTAAGCTCATCTTGGCATCGGGCCGTCCCGTATGGGGTCTTCACGCCTTGGCCCAGGAGCTCGACCTTCAGAACCATGATGGTTTGCTGGTGGCCTTTAACGGCGCTCACGTCGTCGATGCCCAGACCGACGAGGTACTGTTCGATCAGGCTATGCCTGCCGACGAATTGCATCGCTTGATTGATCACCTGCGTAATTTTGACGTGATCCCTATGATTTCGCTCGGTCGCGATCTGCATGTCGAGGACTCGTATCGCTGCATGATCACACTGCCGGACGGTTCGCAGAAAAACATCGTCAAATACGAGCGCGATGCGTGCGACCTTAAGATCCGCGAGGTCGAGAGCTTGCATGAGGTCGCGGACGCTTATCCCGTGGACAAGCTGCTGACGGCGGGCGATCCGGCCTACCTGCAGGCGCATTACGAGGAGATGTATACGCCCTTTAGGCAGACGCTTTCGGGTATGTTTACGGCCGACTGGTACTTTGAGTACACGGCGCCTGGTATCGACAAGGCCCGCGCGCTCGAGGGCGCCCTGCCCAAGCTCGGTATCGATGCCAGCGAGGTCGTATCGTTTGGTGACGGCCAGAACGACAAGTCCATGATTGAGTGGGCCGGCACCGGTGTTGCCATGGGCAACGCAGTCGATGAGGTTAAGGCGGTAGCCCAGATGGTGACCGCCAATAACAACGAAGACGGTATTGCGGTGGCGTTGGATAAGCTGCTGGGTTAGAATCGCCGATAATGCATGGTTCGGGCGCCTGCTTACAGGCGCCCTTTTGTTAGGGAGGGTGCCGTGTCCGCATTTCCGTTCGACGCCGTTATCTTTGACATGGACGGCGTCATTGTCGATACCGAGTATTACTACCTGGGCGAGACTGCCGCGTTTGCCAAGGAGCTTGGGCTTAACCTGACTCAAGAGGAGTTGAATGGGCAGGTTGGTACCTCGCATCAGTTCTTCCTGCATATGCTGGTCGATTGGTTTGAGCGCGCCGGTAAGGGGCATTTTACTGGCGAGGAAGCGTTGGCCCGTTGGGATGAGTGGGCGCATGAGCGTCCGCGCGACTATCAGACTTTGATTAACCCAGGCGCCGTGGATACGATTCGAGAGCTGCCGCGCCGGGGCGTTCGCGTGGCGCTTGCCAGCTCGTCTCCCATGGATAGCATCGAGGAAGTGCTCAATGCGTGCGGGCTGTCGGATGCCTTTGAGTATGTGGTGAGCGGCGAGCAGTTTAAGGAGAGCAAGCCCGAGCCCGACATCTACCTGCATGCGCTGGACCTGCTGGGGCTGCCCGCGAATCGCTGCTGCTGCGTTGAGGATTCCGTTCCGGGCATTACCGCGGGTAAGCGAGCCGGCCTGACGGTCATTGCCAAGCGCGAGGAGCGCTTTGGCTTTAGCCAGGATGCCGCGGACAAGATTATCGACCAGCTGCCGGAGCTACTGGAACTCGCGTAGATCCTGGGCGGTACTGCTGTCACAACAGTGGTTCCGTTGGCATAAGAGAGGGGCGCGCTATGGCATTTAACGTGAGCGCACTGGGGTTTGGCGACAACGTCGTCGACCGCTACGAGCATATTCGCACGATGTATCCGGGTGGCAATGCGGTGAACTTTGCCGTGTATGCCAAGAAATGCGGAGCCGCGCGCTCCGCGTATATGGGCATCTTTGGTAATGACGCTGCTGCCGAGCACGTGATTGCGAGTCTTGAAGATGAGGACGTTGAACTAGCCAAATGCAAGCAGCTCATCGGTGAGAATGGTGCTGCGCGCGTGACCGTCGTTAACGGCGACCGTGTTTTCCTTGGCTCCAATGAGGGTGGCATCCGTGGTGATGCTCGCTATGTGCTCGATCGCTTTGACCTTGCGTACATGAAGCAGTTCGACGTAGTCCACTCGGGCAACTATTGCTTTACCGAGCGCGAACTTCCCAAGTTGAAGGCCGCGGGCATCACGGTTTCGTTTGACTTCTCGGACGATTCGACCGACGAGTACTACGAGCAGATTGCTCCCTACGTTGACTTCGCATTCTTTAGCGCGGCAGACGCCGCGAGCGAGGATGAGATTCGCGAGCGTCTGGCATGGGTGAAGAGCCTAGGTCCGCGTTTTGTATCGGCAACGGCTGGCGCTGAGGGCTGCATTGCCTATGATGGCGATCGTTATTACCGCCAACTGGCTAAACCGGTAACGGAAATGAAGGACACTATGGGTGCGGGTGACTCGTTTCTGACTTCGTTCTTGATGTGCTATCTCGATTCCGCCAAGCGTGGCGAGGATGGCGTCGAGGCCATCGAGCGTGCACTCGACTTTGCGGCGGGGTTTGCTTCGACCGTATGCGGCATGGAAGGCTCTTGGGGCCATGGGGCGCCGATTTCCGAATAGGCGAGCAGTCCCGGGGAGTCGAATTGTCGCCTCCCCGGGACTCCATGGACGAAAAAATGCTAAATATGAGTACTGTCACTAATTTAGTAACAGCGAAATTTAGCTTTTGAGGGCCTAGTTGGGTGTCTGCGAGCGATTAAAACCTGCTAAAAATGACTTTAACCACCTTAAAGTGCCTTGATAATGGATAGCTGTACATTATCAAGGCACTATTTTGCCGTAAAATAATGTGACTGGATTTGCAACAGTACTCATATTTGGCATTTTTTGTCCTCCGGGGCTAGCGAAGGTCAAAAACAGAGTGCGCATTTGTTAAAACTGCCGACTCGATGCGCTTTGCGTCACAATTTTTGAGCGAGGCGATGCGTTCTGAGGTCCTTGTGAGCGATTTGATGAGCGACTGCGCGCTTGTTTCTGTGTTTGCCTCCGCTGGTGCATCGGTCTCGAGCAGTAAACGATCGAGTGGAATCTGTCGTGCGTATTCGCGTCCTCGTTTAGACGCGAGCATGCGTTCGTTGACGGAAAAATAACAGTCCGCATCACGCGCGCGGACGAGTTCGTCCGAAGTGCCGCTAAACCAGTGGAAGATGATAACGGGGGAGTCGGGGTTTGGGATGAGTAGTCCATGCGATTCGAGGACGTCCAGTACGGCTCCTGCCGAACGAACGGCGTGAATTGATATCACGCGCCCGGTAAGAGGATGCTGCACGAGTGTATCGCAGAGCCGGTCAAATGCCTGTATTTGTAGCGGCTCACTTCCGGCAAAGCGTGCGGAAAAGTCGAGTCCCACCTCGCCGATGTAGCGCTCTTGGGCAGCAACTTCGCAAAGCAGATCGACTTCGGCAGGACCGCAGCGGCCGTCGGCGAGCCACCAGGGGTGGAGCCCAACGCCAGCGATGATGCCTGGTAGGCGACGGGCGCGCTCGTTTGCGGCCGAAAAGTCGCGTGGGTCGACCCCGCAGTCAAAGAGCCCCAGACCCAACGCCGCCGACTCACTGGCTGCAGCATCGGGGCCGAGCATCAAATCAAGATGACAATGCGTGTCAAAGAATTGCGGTCCCATCGCAGGACATCCTGCTAGCCCAGGCGTTGGCCGTCGGCGCGCACGTGCTCGGTGCCGCGCCCACTGATCTGGCGAATGACCTCGCCGGCAATCATCTGGCCCATGATGGGCGGCATAAAGCTGGCGGTGCCCAACTCGGTACGCTCGTGGATGTTGGAAGGGTCGCGGGGCTGTGTCTTAACCGATTCCTCGCAGCTAAACAACACGTACAGGCTCTTGATTCCGCGCTTCTTACATTCTTTGCGCATAATGCGGCTCATGGGGTCACGTACCGTATCGAAAATGTCGGCAAAGCGGAGGCACTCGGGATGGAGTTTGTTGGCCCCGCCCATGGAGCTAACCAAACGAATGCCGCGGTCCTGAGCATATTTGGCAATGGTGAGCTTGGCCGAGATGGTGTCGATGGCGTCGACGACGTAGTCGAGCTTGCCGTCCATCTGCTCCAAAACGCTCGCGAAGAAATCATCGATGTTGTCGCTCAGCAAGTATTCAGTTCGCTTGATGACGGTGGCGGCGGGATTGATGTCGTGGATCATGGTTTCCATCACGTCAACCTTGCGCTTGCCGACAGTGCTGTGAAAGGCGATGGCCTGGCGATTGATATTGCTGGGCGCGATGATGTCCTTATCCAGAATGATGAAATGACCGATGCCGCCGCGGGCGAGTGCCTCGCAGCAGTTGGAGCCCACGCCTCCGCAGCCGAGCACCAGCACCGTAGCATCGGCGAGCTTATCGAGTGCCTCGCGGCCCATGATGATCTCGAGCTTGGTGTCGCGTGTCTCGTTGGCGGCTGCGGCAGCGGTTTCGGTCATAGACATCCTCCGATGGGGAAGCGAATCGTGTTTTAGCTATTGCCATTATAGGTAATCGCCCATAGGTTGCGACGGCGCTTACTTTGATGTGGTTTGAAGCATTGAGATTAGACAGTTAGACAAACATCTAAATATCGAGTATAGTGTGCACGTCATGAGAGATGATGAGAGGAGGTCTTATGCCGGGAGAGGGTTTTAAGGCGCTTGCCGATCCAACGCGACGGCGCATTTTGGAGTTGCTGCGCGAGGGCAATTGCACGGCGGGGGAGCTTGCCGAGCATTTCGATATCAGTAAGCCGTCGCTGAGCCATCACTTGGCGACGCTCAAAAACGCCGGGTTGGTGACCGACGAGCGCCATGGCCAAAACATCGTATACAGCTTAAACACCACCGTCATGCAGGATTTGATTGGCTGGTTTATGGGCTTTACAAACACGGAAGGTGATAAGGATGAATAACGAAAACAAGGGCATTCACGCCACGGGGGTATCGTCGCGCGTGTGGATTGCACTGGTCGCTCTGTGCGTTGCCAATGTCGCAGCGCATCTGATAGTGATGCCGAGCCTGCCGGCGCAGATTCCCACGCACTGGGGCGCGAATGGCGCCGTCGACGGTTGGGGCCCTAGCTGGATGGCCTCCGCGCTCGGCGTGTTGCCTCTGGCACTTCTCGCGATGTTCTACGTCGTGCCACGCATTGACCCCAAGGGCGAGGCGTATCGGACCTCGGGTAAGTTCTATCAGGGCTTCGTAATCGCCTTCACGCTGCTCATGTGTGCCATAAGCTGGCTGGGGGAGCTAACGGTGTGGGGCATCGTGCCGGTGGTAGGAACGGTCAATTTGCTGGTATCAGGCGCTATCGGCTTGCTCTTTATTGGTATGGGCAACTACTTACCGCGCGTAAAGCAGAACTACACGCTCGGTATCAAGACGCCCTGGGCGCTTGCCGATCCCGAGAACTGGCGCCGTACGCAGCGTTTTGGCGGTGCCTGCTTTATGGTGCTGGGCGTTGGCCTGATTGTGATGGGCGTGGCGGGTAGCGTGCTTTCGAGTGAAGTCGTCGCCGCGGTGATTGCGGTTCTGGCGTTTGGTTCAGCTGGAGCTGCCTACGTCTAATCGTATCTGCTGTGGCGCAAATCGCAGCGAGCCGCTCGTTAAGGTTGCGGAAAACTAGCGTACGCAGTTCATAGTATGTTCCGGGGGATTTTTCCCAGGTAGTATTAGGGGGTGTGGGCAACCATGCCCCTTTTTCGTTTAGTTTCAGAGCTGGTTTTCTCATTTCGTTTCCACTAAAGCGAATCAAGAATAGGGAAACAGCAGGTAGAAAGGATAGGACAGACATATGGCGGAGTTTATCTACCAGATGTATCAGGCTCGCAAGGCCCATGGCGACAAGGTAATCCTTGACGACGTGACCCTGAGCTTCTACCCCGGTGCCAAGATCGGCGTCGTGGGTCCCAACGGCATGGGCAAGTCGACCCTGCTCAAGATCATGGCCGGCATTGAGGAGGTCTCCAACGGCGATGCCAGGCTCACCCCCGGCTACACCGTGGGTATCCTGCAGCAGGAGCCGCCGCTCGACGACGACAAGACTGTCATCGAGAACGTGCGCATGGCGTTTGGCGATATGATCGCCAAGGTCGATCGCTTCAATAAGATCGGCGAGGAGATGTGCGACCCGGATTGCGACATGGACGCCCTTATGGCCGAGATGGGCAAGCTCCAGGACGAGATCGATGCCGCCGACGGCTGGGATATCGATTCCAAGCTCGGCCAGGCCATGGACGCCCTGCAGCTGCCCGATTCCGACATGCCGGTCAACGTGCTCTCTGGCGGCGAGCGCCGTCGCGTGGCCCTGTGCAAGCTGCTGCTCGAGGCTCCCGACCTGCTGCTGCTCGACGAGCCCACGAACCACCTGGACGCCGAGTCGATCCTGTGGCTCGAGCACTTCCTGCACAACTACCAGGGCGCGGTGCTTGCCGTCACACACGATCGCTACTTCCTGGATAACGTTGCCGAGTGGATCTGCGAGGTCGACCGCGGTCACCTTTATCCCTACAAGGGCAATTACTCCACGTATCTGGAGACCAAGGCCGCGCGTATCGAGGCCCAGGGCAACCGTGACGCCAAGCTCGCCAAGCGCATGGAGGCCGAGCTCGAGTGGGTACGCAGCTCGCCCAAGGCTCGCCAGGCCAAGAACAAGGCCCGTCTGGCTCGCTACGAGGAGATGGAGGCCGAGGCCCGCGCAAGCCAGAAGCTCGACTGGACCGACATCCGCATCCCTGTGGGCCCGCGTCTGGGCAACAAGGTGCTCGAGGCCCATCACCTGCACAAGGAGTTCGATGGCCGCGTGCTCATCGATGACCTTTCGTTCACCCTGCCGCGCAACGGCATTGTGGGCGTTATCGGCCCCAACGGTGTCGGTAAGACCACGCTGTTCAAGACGATTGTGGGCCTGGAGCCGCTGACTTCGGGCGAGCTCGAGGTGGGCGAGACCGTCAAGATTTCTTACGTCGACCAGAACCGTTCCGGCATCGACCCCGACAAGAACCTGTGGGAGGTCGTCTCGGATGGCCTGGACCACATGATGGTCGGCGAGACCGAGGTTCCGAGCCGCGCTTATGTGGCGAGCTTTGGCTTTAAGGGCCAGGACCAGCAGAAGCGCGCTGGCGTACTCTCCGGTGGCGAGCGCAACCGTCTGAACTTGGCGCTTACGCTCAAGCAGGGCGGCAACCTGCTGCTCCTCGACGAGCCCACGAACGACCTCGACGTCGAGACGCTGTCCTCGCTTGAAGCGGCGCTGCTCGAGTTCCCGGGCTGCTCGGTGGTCATCAGCCACGACCGTATGTTCCTGGACCGCGTCGCCACGCACATTCTGGCGTGGGAGGGCACCGACGAGAATCCGGGCAACTGGTATTGGTTCGAGGGCAACTTTGAGGCCTATCAGGCCAACCGTATCGAGCGCCTGGGCGAGGACGCAGCCCAGCCGCATCGTATCCACAGGAAACTTACCAGGGACTAGTTTGATGTGGCAAAGGGACAGCCCCTTTGTCACACGAACTTATGCTCAACCTGGGAAAATAAAAAAATGCGGCGAACGTTTTTGTGACGTTCGCCGCATTTTGCTATTCGTTGGATTCTTCAACCTTGTCGACGGTCCAGGTGGCTCCGAGGCCTCCGGTGGTGTTGCGGCGGATGCGCACGGTGACTTCGCGGCGCTCGCCGGCCTGCGTGTAGTGCAGGGGGAAGCTTGCGCGGTTTCGCGCGGCCTCGATGGTACCGCGCTCGCGGGCGATCCAGTAGTACTCGCCGACAATGCCGAGGGTATCGGCGCCGTAGGGGAGATAGGTCGACAGCTGGTGCAGAAGCGGGCCGGGGCAGAAGACCTCGGTTGCGAAATCGACGGGGAAGTCCTCGGGGATGGCGGGCGTTGCGGGTGCGGGGGCCGGTGCTGCAGCGGGGACCGGAGCCGGTGCGGGAATCTGGTCATAGACAGGTTCGGATGCGGACTCGATGACGGGTGCAGACTCAGGCACCGGTTCCGGCTTAACTGCGGAATCTGTCGGTTCCACGGAGACGGATGTGTCTTCAGTCTCGGTTTTGGCATCGGCTTGCGGGGCGTCCTCTGCCTCGACAGGCAGCTTTGCCTCGATGGGCGTGGATGCCATGGTGGTGATGCCGGCGTTTGCGTTCTCGGGGTCATAGACGACCGTGAGCGAGATGGCGGGCTGCGGTGCCTCGGGCTCCGGCGCCGACTCGGTAGCGTCTTGATCTGCGGGCTCGTCGGACTGATCGTCCTCGGCCTTGTCACCAAAGACATCGCTGTTTTGGAATGCAGACGTCTCGGGCTGGTCAGCGGCTTCTTCGGTTGTCGACTTGGGAGCTTCGTTGAGCTCCGCAGTGGTTTCCTGCTCAGATATGACTTCGGGATCGGTCGTGGCGGTGATTTCGGTTTCTGCTGTTACCTCAATAGCGACTTCGATCTCTGCCTCGGGCTCGGGCTCCGGCACGGCTTCAACCATGGTTTCTGGCTTGGGACGTTTAACGTGCTTGGGACGCACGGCCTTGAGGTCCTTCTCGCCGCGCTTTTTCTTTTTGTAGGACTGCTTGGCTCCCTTGGCTGCCTTGGGCTTGTCCTCGCCCTTGGCAAGGGCGGCATCCCAAGCCTCGTTGGCGATGACGGTGGCATACAGGCGACCGCCCTTAAAGACGGTCAGCTTAATGCAGTCGTCGAGCTCCTCGAGCAGCTCACGCGTGGACTCAAAGCCCAGGTCATAAGCGGTCATGTCGCCGGCGGCGAGCGCCTCCTCGACCTGCGTCATAAACGTTTGCTTGCCGCATCCGATTGCATCGCGTAGCAGGCGATACAGATAGATGTGGTTGCCCAGCGAAAGCGTGGGCCTAACTATTGTCTTGCTCATGGCAAATCTCCTCTTTACACACCAAAGCATCTTACCATCGCATGGTGTTCGCCATGGCGGCGCCCAAGGCAAACGGGCGCGAACCGCTTTCGATTCGCGCCCGTTGTACAGGTCGGTTATCTATGAGAGGCAAATGTGCTTAGTTGCCCGATGCCGTGCCTTGGCTCGAGCTGTCAGATGCCGTGCCGGACGCGGTTCCGCTCGAGCTGTTCGAGCTGTTGGTGTTGTTGCTGTCTGCTGTGCCCGTTCCCGAAGTGGTGTCGCTCGTCTGGCCGCCCGTGCTCGGCTGCGAACCGCCAGTCGTTTGGCTTAAGTCGGTCGTGCCGGACGGCGTGCTGCTGTTGGCCGTAGAGGAATCGGTGCCCTGCGATTGGTTTTGGGTGTTCGAGGACGAATTGGCAGAGGTAGAACTGTCTTGCGTATCGTCCGTCTGTGCCTGCTGATCCTGCGACTGGGTGTTGCCATTTGCATCGCTCTCGGTCGTGCGCGACGACAGGATTGGCTCGGGACGCTCGCCCAGACCCTCACCGGCGGTGGTTATAAGGATGGCGCCGGTGCAGGCGATGACCGCGACGATGGCGATGGCGATTGAGAAGACGATGACCTTCTTTTGCGTCTGGCTGCGCTCTGCCGCGGCCTTGGCGCGCAGGCTGTTAGGGGCGACGCGCGCCGTGGTCGCACGCCCCGCAACCTGGCGCATCTCCTGCGTAGTCGCGGCGCCGCCCAGGTGCTCCTCGGCATTAAGCTCAACGGGCTCATAGGCGCCGGCGGGGTAGTCGACGTCGGCGTGCGTACCTTTGAGGGCTTTGGCGCTGGCAGAGATAAAGTGGCGGTAGACCTGCGAGGACACAACGGTGATGACCGAGCTCACGGCGGCGCCAATTACTGAACCAGCGATACCAATCTTGGAAGCAAGCGCGACGCTTGTGGCGGCGGCTGCGGCGCCAGCGATGATCTGAGGAATGGAAATGTCATCGAACAGGCCCTTTTTGGGCGCGATGGCCATGGTCTGTCCGATGGAATGGTTTTCGTGAACGCCGTTGTTGAGCGCGGCCGGTGTCATGACGCGCGTGCGCGGCGCGTCGGTGTACTTGGTTGTCATACGGGGTCCTCCCGGTGTAAATCTGCTTCGTTTCATGCAGCCATCAGGGTACCCACCAGATGTGAATCGTACGTGACATTTAACAGATACCATCAACTCATCAATAGCTCACCAAGTTGGTGGGATGCGGTTCCACCCGGTGGTTGAACTACAATAGGGCTTGCTAATTGTGTTGAATAGCGTCTACGCACGGGAGCATTCTTATGAATCTTCACCTTTCTCAGTCTGATGGCTTTTTGCGTGTGGCGGCGGCGTCGCCGCAGATTCGCGTTGCCGATGTCGAAGGCAATGCCGAGGTTGCGCTGGCGGCTGTTCGCGATGCTGCCGAGCGCGGCGTTCGTGCGTTGGTGCTGCCCGAGCTTAATCTGTGCGGCTATACCGCGGCCGATCTGTTCCATAATCGCACGCTGCTGCATGCCTGTGAGACTGCTCTGGCACATATTCTCGATGAAACCCGCGAGCTGCCGATTGTCTTTACCGTCGGTCTTCCCGTTGCAGTTGCCGAGAATATCTACAACTGCGCCGCCGTGTGCTGCGCGGGCGAGCTTTTGGGCCTCACGGCCAAGAAGTATCTGCCCAACTATGGCGAGTTCTACGAGCGCCGCTGGTTTGCTCCGGCGCCCGCAGATCCTGTGTGGGTCGAGTTTGCCGGTCGGGGTCCGGTTCCGCTGGGTTCGGGGCTTGTCTACCGCTGCTGTGATGAAGGTGCCGAGGATATGGTGCTGGGCGTTGAGGTCTGCGAGGACCTGTGGGTGCCGGCGCCCCCTTCGACCGAGATGGCGCTTGCCGGTGCGACGGTGATCCTCAATCCGTCGGCTTCGGACGAGATTATCGGTAAGGCGGATTACCGCCGCAGCCTCATTTCCAACCAGAGCGCGCGCCTGTACTGCGCCTATGCCTACGCGGACGCGAGCGAGGGCGAGTCCACGACCGACATGGTCTTTGCGGGCGAGAACCTCGTCTACGAAAACGGCTCCAAGCTCGCCGCGACCAAACTGCTTACCTGCGATATGGCCATCGCCGACGTTGACCTTGACCGCCTGGTTGCCGAACGCCGTCGCTCGACGACGTGGACGCGTACCGACGATGCTCCGGAGGCCACGACCGTTGAGTTTTCGTTTGAGGGCGTGCTGGCCGAAGAACCTGTCCTGCGCGATGCCTGCGACATCGACCGTGTCTTCCCGCGCGCGCCCTTTGTGCCGGCCGACCACGGCGACTTGGCCGAGCGCTGCGAGACGATCCTTGATCTACAGACTGCGGGCCTCAAGACCCGCCTCGCCCACACAGGTACCAAGGCTGCGGTCATCGGCCTTTCGGGCGGCTTGGACTCCACGCTAGCGCTGCTTGTGACCGTGCGTGCCTTCGATGCGCTGGGGCTGCCGCGCACGGGTATCACGGCGGTTTCCATGCCCGGTTTTGGCACGACGCACCGCACTAAGTCCAATGCCGAGTCGCTCGCTCGTGACTTGGGTGTGAGCTTCCGCGAGGTCTCAATCCATGCTGCCGTGGAACAGCACTTTAAGGATATCGAGCATGATCCGGCCGTGCAGGACGTGACCTACGAGAACAGCCAGGCCCGCGAGCGTACGCAGATCCTGATGGATCTGGCCAACCAGGCTGGCGGTTTTGTCATTGGCACGGGCGACCTGTCGGAGCTGGCGCTCGGCTGGGCTACCTATAACGGCGACCACATGAGCATGTACGCCGTCAACGCGAGCGTGCCCAAGACGCTTGTGCGCCATCTGGTGCGCTATGCCGCCGATGTCTTTGGCGGGCGTATTGCCGAGGTCTTGCTCGATATCCTCGATACGCCGGTGTCCCCCGAGCTTCTGCCGCCCACGGGCGACGGCGAGATTGCGCAGAGGACCGAGGATTTGGTGGGCCCGTACGAGCTGCACGACTACTTCCTCTACTACCTGCTACGTTTTGGCTTTGAGCCGGGCAAGATCTACCACATGGCGCTCAAGAGCTTTGAGGGCGTCTACGATGTCAAGACCGTCCACACGTGGCTACGTACGTTCTACCGCCGCTTCTTTGCCCAGCAGTTTAAGCGCAGCTGCCTGCCCGATGGTCCCAAGGTGGGATCGGTGACGCTCAGCCCGCGCGGCGATTGGCGTATGCCGAGTGACGCTAGCTCGTGTCTGTGGCTTGCGCAGATCGACGCGCTCAATCCAGTTGACTAAGGTTGGCTAAATTGAACCAATACGGGGGTTGCAAGCGTTACACTTTTGCAATCTGATGGCCCGTATCGCGCGGCGCTCTTGTCGGAGCGCCGCGTTTTTTATATCGAAAGGTGGCACCATGCAGGCATCGCAGCGTCTCGACCGCTTTGGCGCGGAGGTCTTCGCCTCGCTCAACAACAAGCTTCTCGCGCTGAAGGCTCAGGGCAAGACCATTTACAACATGAGCGTGGGCACGCCCGACTTTAAGCCGTACGACCACGTGGTCGAGGCGCTCACGCAGGCAGCCCAAGATCCCGAGATGTGGAAGTATGCCCTGCGCGACCTGCCCGAACTCAAGCAAGCCGTGTGCGATTACTATGAGCATCGCTTTGGCGTTTCGGGCATTACGCCGTCTATGGTGCAGTCGTGCAACGGCACGCAGGAGGGCGTGGGCCATTTGGGCCTGGCCCTGCTCGATCCGGGTGACACCATTCTGGTTCCCGATCCGTGCTACCCGGTCTTTGAGGCGGGTGCCAAGATCGCCGATGCCAAGCTCGAATACTATCCGCTGGTTGCCGAGCATAATTACCTGCCCTATGTGGCGGGTATCGATCCCGAGGTGGCCGATCGTGCCAAGTATATGATCGTGTCGCTGCCCGCGAACCCGGTCGGCTCGGTGGGTACGCCCGAGGTCTACGAGGAGATTATCGCTTTCGCCCGCGAGCACGACCTGCTCATCGTCCATGACAACGCATACTCCGACATCGTGTTCGACGGCGAGCCGGGCGGCAGCTTCTTGCAGTATCCCGGCGCGCTCGAGGTGGGCGTTGAGTTCTTCTCGCTTTCCAAGTCGTTTAACGTCACCGGTGCCCGCATCGGCTTTTTGGTCGGTCGCGAGGATGTAGTCTCGGCCTTTGCCAAGCTGCGCGGCCAGATCGACTTCGGTATGTTCTTCCCGATCCAGAAGGCCGCCATCGCCTGCCTGAACGGTCCGCGCGATGAGGTCGAGGCGCAGCGTCTGAAGTACCAGGAGCGCCGCGATGCCCTGTGCGACGGTCTTGAGGGCCTGGGCTGGGAGCGTCCCAACGCGCATGGCTCTATGTTTGTGTGGGCCAAGCTTCCCGGTGGTCGCACCGATTCCATGGCGTTTTGCGAGGAGCTCATGGAGAAGGCCGGCGTTGTGGTGACGCCGGGCGCGAGTTTTGGTCCTTCGGGCGAGGGGCACGTGCGCATGGCGCTGGTCCTGCCGCCCGATCAGATCGCTTTGGCTGTCGAGGCCATTCGCGAGGCGGGCCTGTATTAGAAACCTGTTTCGGCCCGTCAATAGCTCGAAACCGATTTCGTACAGTTATTTTACGAATACTGCAAACAATTTCGGTAAACGGTCGATTTTCGGCTGCGAATAGGGGCATAATCAAAGTCCCGATTGGATGTATTGGGATTACGACAAGCCGCTCGGGTCGTTCCCGGGCGGCTTGTTTGTGGAGAGAGATGGGAGTTTCTAATGGTTAACGAGAAGAAGGTCGCTATTGTCGGCTGCGGTTTCGTCGGTTCGTCTTCGGCGTTCGCTCTGATGCAGAGCGGTCTGTTCTCCGAGATGGTCCTCATCGACGTGGACAAGAACCGCGCCGAGGGTGAGGCTCTGGATATCGCGCACGGCATGACGTTTGCCGAGCCGATGAAGATCTACGCCGGCGATTATTCCGATGTCGCCGACGCCGCCATGATCGTCGTCACCGCTGGCGCTGCCCAGAAGCCCGGTGAGACCCGCCTGGACCTGGTCAACAAGAACGTTAACATCTTTAAGTCCATTATCCCCGAGATTAAGAAGTCCGGCTTCGACGGCATTCTGCTCATCGTCTCCAACCCGGTTGATGTTCTGACCTATGCTGCCATCAAGATGTCCGGCCTGCCCGAGGGCCATGTCATCGGCTCCGGCACCGTGCTCGACACTGGCCGTCTGCAGCAGATGCTTGGTGCCCACGTCGAGGTTGACCCGCGCGATGTCCAGGCCTATGTCATGGGCGAGCACGGCGACTCCGAGTTTGTCGCTTGGTCCAGCGCTCAGGTTGCTGGCGTTCCGCTGAACACCTTCTGCGAGCTTCACGGTCATCTGGAGCACGAGGCTGCCGAGAAGCGTATCGCCGAGGACGTCAAGAACTCCGCCTACACCATCATCGAGAAGAAGCACGCCACCTACTACGGCGTCGCCATGGCCGTCAAGCGCATCTGCACCGCTGTCATGCGCGATGAGCAGACCGTTCTGCCCGTTTCCTCGCTCATGGTGGGCGAGTATGGCCTGTCCGATCTGGCTATCTCCATGCCGACGGTCGTTGGCCGCGACGGCGTCGTCTGCCGCGTCCCCGTGCCGCTGAACGATGACGAGCAGCATGAGCTCACCGCCTCCGCCAAGGCCCTCAAGGACATCATCGACAGCGTCGACTTCTCCTGCTAAATCAAGCTCGCTAGAGCGAAAAGCTACAATGAAGGCGTCCGGGTCCACACGGCCCGGGCGCCTTTTTGGTGCAAAGTAACCTGACCCCAATGCACCATAGTTGATGGGAGGGCCATGTCGGATTCGCCTAATTTTTTGACCTATGCCCAGACAGCGTTTGATCCGTTTGAGGAACGGCCGTTCTGCGCGGTGGATAGCCTGGTCTTTGCGTGGTTGTCCTATTTGCGTTTGCCGGGTGATATGGCGGAGCTGACGAACTGGCAGGGCCTAGACGTACGCGAGCTGCTGCGCGCCGAGTGCTACCAAGACATGATTGGCGACCTGTGGGATCCGGAGGGGAGTCGTGCCCTGTTGGAGGCTGTGGCAGCAAGCCCTCGCTACCGTGGCGTTCGTGTTTGCGGCTATCGTAGCGTGAGTGATGCCGAGACAACGGAGCAGTTTGCGGCCATGACGTTCCGATTTCCGGCGGGGTTTAGCTATCTTGCCTTCCGGGGGACCGACAGCACGATTGTGGGCTGGAAAGAGGACTTTAACATGGGGTTCCGGTGTCCTGTGCCGGCCCAGGAATCCGCGGCGCGTTATGTAGACGAGGCGGCGGATGCGATTGACGGGCCGCTTTTGTGCGGAGGTCATTCCAAGGGTGGAAACCTTGCGGTGTACGGTGCGGCGATGTGCCCCGATGTCGCCCGTGAGCGAATCGAACGGGCGTATTCCCATGATGGTCCGGGCTTCGTCGAGGAGTTTCTGAGCGGCAACGCCTTCGCCGATCTATCCGGTCGAATCGACAAGACGCTACCTCGGTCGTCGATCTTTGGCATGATGTTCGAGACACAGGAGGACTATGCCATCGTTGAGAGCACCGAGTTCAGCCTGCTTCAGCATAATCCCTTTAGCTGGGTGGTTGATGGTCGCGACTTCGTGTACTGTGAGCGCCTGTCCGCCGGTGCTCGATACGTTGATGGCTCCATTCGCGAGATGCTGCTTGCGGTGTCGCCTAACGAGCGCGAGCGTTTTGTAGATGCGTTGTTCTCCGTGCTTGAGGCTACGGGTGCTGAGCGGTTTGCGGATATCGCTGGGAATCTGCGCGAGAGCCTGCCCGTGATGCTCCAGGCTGCGCAAGGCTTTGACAAGGATACGCGACGCTTTGTCTCGCAGACTATCGTTGCGATTCTTAAGTGTGCGCTTCTGCCCAAACGTCCCCAGATCGACATGCCCGCTGCCGGCAAGAGCTTGGCAGAACAGCTCGAGGCTTGGCAGTCCGAGCTCCTGCGCTAACCATTGGTGCAAAGCAACCTGTCCCCGATGCACCAATCTTCGATGCGCCTGGGGCGGGATCGACCGCTATACTGGTTCGTGCCGAAATCGATCTAGAACGGAATGCCGTATATGAAAATCAATCACGCGATTCTGCATATCCTGGACTTTGACTCTGCCGTCAACGTTATGAGCCAGCGCGAGCTCGATATCGAGAGCCGCACCGTGCGTAATTTCGTAACCACGCACCTGCGGCGCGCTCGTACCTCGGCTGATAACAAGCGTGCCACGTTTGCCGAGAACTCCGCATTCGGCGGCGAGCTCAAGGGCTATTTCTTTGGTGAGCGTGAGTTCGTGGATCTGTCTCAGCAGATTGCGGAGTTCATCTCTTCCGAACTTACCAAGGCCGAGAAAGCCGAGTCCACTGACGTGCTTGTGGCGGACTTTGATGACGATGAGGATGCCCGCTGGTTTGCCGTGATGCTGCTGGGCTCCAAGCAGGCTTTTATGCACGAGGTGGGTCGCGAAGAGGGCGAGGTGCGCAACGACATTGCGCGCCACTACGCCATTCTGCCGAATCCCTCGCAAAAGGTGCCGAGCTATGCAATCGTGCGTGCAAGCACCATGGAGATCGGCTATGTGGATAAGAAGCGCAAGATTGCCGGCGAGGATCGCATGCTCATTCCCGATGGCCTGCTGCAGTGCGACACGGGGGTATCGGGCAAGGAGGTCATCGACACCGTGACACGTGTGGTCGAGGAAGTCGCCGAGGAGCACGGTGCCAACACGGCTGTAGCACTCGCCAAGGTTAAGGCTGCCGTTGCCGAGAAGGTCGAGGATGACGAGGAGCTTCCGCCTTGGGATATCGTCGATGAGGTCTTTGAGGACGAACCGGTCATCAAGGAGAGCGTACGTGCGGCGCTGACCGAAGAGAAGGTGCCCGAGCGTGTGCCCGTGGAGCGCAAGCAGGTCGAGCGTGCGGCCGTGCGCAACCACAAGATTCGTACCGACACGGGCATCGAGATCAGCTTTCCGGCCGAGATGGGCTCGAACTCCGAGTACATCGAGTTCGTCAACGAACCCAACGGCCTCATCTCCATCGAGCTCAAAAACATCGGCAGCATCGAGAACCGATAAACTGCTCTTGGACGCTGCAGAAAAACAAAGGCCGAAGCCTCGGATGAGGGCTTCGGCCTTTTTTACTTGGGGCTTAATTACGCTACTGGTTGAGCATAAGTCAGCGAAAACGCCCCAGAGCGAGCAAGGTGACGTGAAAGAGGAGGGCATTGACCTTTTGGTCATGCCCGACGATTGAACGTCAGATTGCCGCTCTGGGGCGTTTGCAGCGTCGAGTCGTTACGGCGCTTGGTAAAACGCCGTAACTATTAAAGCTGGCGCAGACCTTCCTCGAGACCGGTCTTGCTGTCGGTCTTCTCGTCGCGCATCTTGATAACGCGGGCGGGGACGCCGGCCACGACGGCACCGGCGGGGACATCCTCGACGCACACGGCGCCGGCGGCAACGACAGCGCCCTTGCCTACGTGCACGCCCTCCAAGACCACGGCGTTGGCGCCGATCATGACATCGTCCTCGATGATGACGGGCGTGGCGCTGGCGGGCTCCACAACGCCTGCCAGCACGGTGCCGGCGCCGATGTGGCAGTTCTTACCCACGGTGGCGCGGCCGCCCAGCACGGCGCCCATGTCGATCATGGAGCCCTCGCCGATAACGGAGCCGATGTTGATGATGGCGCCCATCATGATGACGGCGCGGTCGCCGATCTCGACGCGGTCGCGGATGATTGCGCCCGGCTCGATGCGGGCATTGATGCCCTTAAGGTCGAGCATGGGCACGGCAGAGTTGCGGCAGTCGTTCTCCACATCGTAGTAGTCGATGGAGTCGGCATTGGCATCGAGGATGGCCTTGAGCTCTTCCCAGTCGCCAAAGACGGTCTTGCCACGACGGCCGCCGTAGACGTGCGCATTGCCCCACTGGACCTTCATGCCGGGCTTCTCGCGCACATACAGCTTGACGGGCGTCTTTTTGGGCGCGGTGGCGATGTAATTGATAATCTCCTGGGCATCCATCTCGGCTGCGTTACTCATATGCTGTTTCTCCTTTGCGTGGGTACGGTAGGTAACTGGTTAGGCGAACATGACCTGGTCGAAGGTGTAGAAGCCGGGGTCGCGGACGACGAGCTTTTGAGCGGCGGCCAGAGCGCCGTTGACAAAAATCTGGCGGCTTGTGGCGCGATGGCTAAGCGTGACTTCCTCGTCCTGGCCAAAGAAGCTTACCTCGTGCACGCCGGCGACGGTGCCGCCGCGCAGCGAGTGCATACCGATCTCCTTGGGGTCACGCGCGCCGCACATGCCCTCGCGACCGTAGACAGGATGATAGCCAGCCTCAGGCTCGGCCTCGACCACGGCGTCGAGCAGCAGCTTTGCAGTGCCGCTGGGGGCGTCGACCTTTTGGTTATGGTGCGTCTCGACGATTTCGCAGTCAAAGCCGGGCAGCTCGCGTGTGGCCTGTGCTACCAGATGACGCAGAGCTGCGATACCGATGGAGTAATTTCCGGAGTGCATGACGCGGGCGTTTTGACCCAGCTCGCGCAGGCGATCCATCTGCTCGGGTGTGTAGCCCGTGGTGCCCGAGACCAATGCGGCGCCTGTACGCTCGACATAGGCGACGACGGCGTCGAAGGTCACGACGTTCGAGAAGTCGATGATTACATCGGCCGTCGGTGCGCTCTCGAGCTCGGACAAGTCGAAGCCGATCTGGGCGACGATGTCAAAAACGGGCTCTCCAGCGGCGTTGACAATGCCCTCGGCGGTAGTGCGGATGAGCGAGCCCATGCGGCCCGTTCCCATAATGACGGTCTTAATCAAGCAGACCAGCTCCCTTCAGAGCATCGGTAAGTGCGGCTCGCGTGTCGTTGGCCATGGGGCACAGCGGCATGCGGTAGTTTGCCTCGATCATACCCATCTGGGCGAGCGCTTCCTTGACGGGGATGGGGTTGACCTCGCTAAAGAGGGCATTGATGAGCGGCTGGCCGGCAATCTGGATATCGCGGGCGCGCGCTACGTCGCCGTCCAGATAGGCGCGGCACATGTCGTGCACGAGCTGCGGCTGAACATCGGCCCACACACTGATGGTGCCCGAGGCGCCCAGGCTCATGAGCGGCACGGTGAGGGCGTCCTCGCCCGAGTACATGCGGAAGTCATCGGACAGCAGGTGGGCGATCTTGGCCGCGTAGGCGACGTTGCCCGAGGCTTCTTTAATACCCATGATGTTGGGGTGCGCGGCCAAGCGCTCTACGTTGCGCTCGCTGATGCCGCAGCCGCAGCGGCCGGGGATGTTGTACAGGATGCAGGGGATATCTACGGCATCGGCAACGGTCTTAAAGTGCTGGTAGATGCCCTCCTCGTTGGACTTGTTGTAGTAGGGGGTAATGAGCAGCAGGCCGTCGGCGCCCAGGCCCTGATAGGTGAGCGACTTGGTGAGCATGGTCTGCGTGGAGTTGGAGCCCGAGCCGGCGATGACGGGGACACGGCCTGCAACCTGCTTGACCACCGCGGCGACAACGGAGTTGTCCTCATCGTCAGTCATCGTGGCGCTCTCGCCGGTGGTGCCCAGGGTGAGGATGGCGTCGGTACCGTTTTGCAGGTGGAAATCGATAAGGCGCTCGAGCGCGTCAAAGTCGACGCTTCCGTCCTTTTTAAACGGCGTGACGAGGGCGACGATCGAACCCTCGAGGTTGCGGATATCCATGTTCTTCTCCTTCGCTTCCGCGATCTGGATGCGTTTGTTCCACTGAGCGGCGACGGCCAGACGCTCGTCCTGGGCGCGACGGCGGGCACTTTCGGCGCGCGACTTGGCCAGCAGCTCTCGGCCGCTAGGCAGCACGTCGAGCGTGGCAAAGTAATCGCCCGGGCGCTCAGCACGGCGGATGAGGTCGGCCGAGCCATCGGGGCGCAGCAGCACCTCGGCGGAGCGCAGACGGCCGTTGTAGTTGTAGCCCATGGAGTAGCCATGCGCGCCGGTATCGTGGATCACGAGCAAGTCGCCCATGTCGATCCGCGGTAGCTCGCGGTCGATGGCGAACTTGTCATTGTTCTCACACAGATTGCCCGTGATGTCGTAGGTGTCCGTAACGGGTGCTGCGGTCTTGTCGGCGCCACCCGGCTGTCCCATCACCGTAATGTGGTGGTAAGCGCCATACATGGCAGGACGGATCAGATCGACGGCGCTTGCGTCCACGCCGATATAGTCCTTGTAGATCTGCTTTTCGTGGATGGCCTTGGTCACCAGGCAGCCGTAGGGGCCCATCATAAAGCGACCCATCTCGGTGCAAATCGCCACATCGCCCATGCCGGCGGGAACCAAGATCTCGTCGTAGGCCGCGTGTACGCCCTCGCCGATGGCACGGATGTCGTTAGCCTGCTGCTCGGGCAGGTAGGGGATACCCACACCGCCGGACAGATTGATAAAGGCGACATGTGCGCCCGTTTCACGCTCCAGGCGCACGGCAAGCTCAAAGAGGATGCGCGCAAGCTTGGGGTAGTAGTCGTTGGTGACGGTGTTGCTGGCAAGGAATGCGTGGATGCCAAAGTCCTCGGCGCCCTTGGCCTTGAGCATGCGGAAGGCCTCGAAGAGCTGCTCGGTGGTCATGCCGTATTTGGAGTCGCCGGGGTTATCCATGATGCCGTTGGAGAGCTGGAATAGGCCGCCCGGATTAAAGCGGCAGCTGACCGTCTTGGGGATGGGTCCCGCAACGCGCTCAAAGAACTCGATGTGGCTGATGTCGTCAAAGTTGACGATGGCACCCAGCTTGTCGGCGAGCTCAAAGTCCGCCGCCGGTGTGTCGTTGGACGAGAACATGATGTCGTGTCCGGTGATGCCCAGCGAGCGGGCGATCATGAGCTCGGTATAGCTCGAGCAATCGCAGCCGCAGCCGTATTCGTTGAGAATGGAGATGAGTGCCGGGTTGGGGTTGGCCTTGACGGCAAAGTATTCCTTAAAGCCCGGGTTCCATGCAAAGGCGTCGCGCACTTCTTGCATGTTGCGGCGGATGCCCGCCTCGTCGTATAGATGAAACGGCGTGGGGAACTGCTCGACGATATGCTCGAGCGTCTCCTTGTCCACAAACGGCTGCTTGGCCGCATATGCCTCGTTGGGAGTCAATGACATGTCCCGTAAACCTCGCTATCCAGACGGCGCTACCTGCGCATCGAATCCGCATAGCGTGGACCCAATGTCCGGATAGCGCTCCCGCATTGCTGCAGACAGTCCTGCGGGTGTTTCCCGCAGGCCCACCAGGCTGTTCGTGCCCGAAAAACCCAGTTCGGCGGGTTTCGCCTCCCCGCGGGGTCAAAGCCTGCCGGCTCGCCCGCGGCTCTTCGTGCCCGCGCCTCTATCAAGTGGTAACGACCCTACCACGTTGCACTTTACCAAACAAGAGTATTCGTATATAACGTTTAAAAAATGCAGGGATATGCTGGAAATAAGGGTGTAGCAATCTTGCGGCACAATAGATAGCAGCCGACGCGCACCTACGAAAGGAACCAATATGGCCGAGCTCCAAGAACTCCGTCGCTACCGCCGCGACTTGCACAGGATCCCGGAGCTCGACTTCGATCTTCCGCAGACGATCGCCTATATCGAGGGCGTGTTGGCACCGCTCACCTGCGATGTGACCCATCCGTGCCCCGGCTGCGTCTGCGCTTTCTTCGACGCTGGCGTTGGCGCCGCGCATGCCACGGCGATTCGCGCCGATATGGATGCGCTGCCCATTGCCGAGGCAACGGGGGCAGCGTTCGCTTCGACCCATTCCGGCAAGATGCATGCTTGCGGGCACGATGGACACATGGCCATGGCGCTTTCGGCGGCAACCTTTGTCGACCGTACGATCCGTGAGCAGCCGGGCGCCATTAAGCGCAATGTGCTCTTTGTGTTTCAGCCGGCCGAGGAGACGACTGGTGGTGCCAAGACGGTGTGCGAGAGCGGCGTGTTCGAGCGCTACGGGGTGGATCGCATCTTCGGCTTCCACGTGTGGCCCGATCTGCCCGCCGGCACGTTGGCGAGCTGCTCCGGTCCGTTGCTGGCGCGTTCGAGTGAGACACACATTCATATCCATGGCACGAGCATCCATATCGCTAAGACCTATGGCGTTCCGGTCGAGGAGTCGCACGATGCGGCGCTGGCGGCTGCCAAGTTCTTGGTTTCCGAGCGCGAGCTCATGGACGAGTTGGGTGTCGACGAGCCCTGCATTGGTAAGTTCGGCCTGCTGCAGGCCGGCACCGTCTGCAATGCGGTGGCGGGGGAGGCCCATGTTGCCGGCAGCCTACGTGTGTTTACGGACGACATGTTCGACCGCGCGCGCGAGGGCGTGCGCCGCGTGCTGGACGATGCCTGCGTCGCAACGGGCTGCACATATGACCTCGATTTTGCCGAGGGCTATCCGCCGGTCGATAACGATCCCGAGCTGTTCGCCCACATTGCGCCTGTCTTGTCCGAGCTGCAACTCGTGGATGAGCCTTTGCTGATTGCCGAGGACTTCGCTTTCTATCAGCGCCATCTGCCAGGCGTGTTCTTCCTCCTGGGTACGGGCGTGCCGGAGGGACAAGATAATCCGATCGATTCGGATGGCTGTCCCGCCTATGCCACGAGCGCTCTGCATACCGATACCATGCTCTTTGACGAGGAAATTCTACTCAAGGGCCTCGATGTCTACAAACGATTGCTTAACTTGGAGTGACGATGAAGCGCCGACAGTCTTCCGTATATAGTCCGGGTGGATGCGGGTGTGGCTTGCTGCTGCTTCCGGTTATTGCTGTGAGCATTGGCGTGATGTTTGCGCTTGCCGGGTTGGCCGCGGCGGCGCTCGTGCTGCTGATTGTGGCCATTGGCGTGACGGTCTGGCTGTGCCGTTCTCGCGAGCAACGTCGTGCCGATGGTAAGACCAATGTTGGATGGACCATCTTTTTAGTCGTCGCCTACCTATTGAGCATCAGCTATTTAGTTTTCTTTATCCTGTTGCTTGCGAGTACCTTTACCGGGGAATCCGTCACGTTGGGTTGATACACAGCCAGCAGACGGTCGTGCAAAGTGCGTTTGCTCGGCGTTCGGATAACTGCATTGGCCGTTTATCGCAACTTTAGCTCACAGCTAATGAATTCAAGTCCAATCCTTGCTACGATGTGCTGTGCGCCGGCGCGGTAGCCGGATCATAGGAAGGATGCATAATGGCAAAAGAGGGAAAGAAGCCGATCGGCAAGATTGTCCTAGGCGTCATCGTGGTGCTGGTTATCGTCGGTGCCGTGGGCTCTATGGGTGGCAATTCAACCGATTCGTCTGCGAGCGATTCGGCAAAACCTGCCGAGGCGACACAGCAGGCTGAGGAGCAAAAAGAACCGCAAGAACCGTATACCATTGCTGACGAGGCTGAAGACACCTCCAATCAGTTTGCCTATAAGATCACGGGCACGCTGACCAATAACACGGACAAGGAAAAGAGCTACATTCAGATTGAGTATGTTCTGTATGATGCCGATGGCAACCAGGTTGGAACGGCTCTTGCAAACACCAATCATCTGAAGGCGGGCGGCTCCTGGAAGTTCGAGGCGCTGGGTACGGTGTCTCCTGACCAGGTTGCTAGCTGGGAGCGTTCGGATGTAAGCGGTTTTTAGCATGTTGCATGCACTGGGGGGAGGTGAAGTCGTATGCCCGATAAAAAGCTGACCGAGGAGCTGCTCAATGAGCTTCTCGATGCGCCGAACATCGATGGCTATATCAGGGAGCGCGACTTTGCCGCCCCGTCGCTTTCGGACTACCTGAAGCAGCTGCTGCAGGAAAAGGGCTTGGAGCGCTCGCGCGTGGTTCGTATGGCCGATCTCAATGAGACCTTCGGCTATCAGATCTTTACCGGTGCGCGTCACCCGAGTCGCAATAAGGTGCTGCAGATTGCCTTTGCGATGGCGCTGACGCTCAAAGAGGCCAACCGTGCACTGACGGCTGCCGGGGTAAGCGTCCTCAACTGCAAGGATCGCCGTGATGCGATTATCATCTTTTGCATCGATCGCGGGTGCAGCCTCCAAAAGGTCAACGAGGAGCTGTATCGCTTTGGCGAGGAGACGGTGAGTTAGCGGCTGATATCTGAGCCGGCGGAGCTGCCGAACAACGATGCAAACGAACGGGGCGCGGATGCCATGGGGTGTCTGCGCCCTGCGCTATGATGGAGGCTATGGATACTCAGACCACAACATATTCCGATGACGAGCTGACTGCAGCGCTTGCCGAGCACCTGGCGTCGCTCGGTCGCGACGACAGCTATCGCGTGGAGCGTGTACTTAAGCGCTCGTCCGTTGAAACAACCGAGCTCGTGTGCTTTGAAGGAACCGGCGGTGGTTCGCTCGGCCCCTTTGTCCGTAAACGCATCGATGCTTCGGCTCAAATCGGCGGGGCATACGAGCGTCTGCTTGCCGCCCAGCGGGCAGGCAGGCGTTTTGAGCACCTGCCCAGAATCGTCGATTGTCGTCGTGTGGGCGACGAGCTCAACGTGGTTATGGAATACATCGAAGGGGAGACGCTCGGGGTGCTGGTGGACCGTCTGGGAGCCACCCCCCGATTATGCGCGTGAATTGTATCCTGTCCTATGCGATGCCGTGGGCGAGCTCCACGCCGGTTTTGCAATGGCGGGGGAGACGTCAGCGCCGGTGATCCATCGCGACCTCAAGCCGTCGAATATCATCGTGACGGGTGCCAACTATACGCCTGATGACGGCCTGACGTTTTCGTCGCTGGTGATTATCGACTTGGGGATTGCGCGCGTGTGGCGCGATGGCGCCGATGCAGACACCGTCAAGTTTGGCACGCGACCCTATGCGCCGCCCGAGCAGTATGGGTTTGGGCAGACGAGTGTGCGCAGCGACGTCTACGCACTGGGCGCCCTGTTGTTCTTCTGTTTGACGGGAGTCGATCCTAAACCAGGGCTCGACATGCGCGAGCAATGCGAGGCGCGTGGCATTCCCACTCCACTTGCCGATGCCGTCTGCATGTCGATGGCGCTCGACCCGGCCAAGCGTTTTGCGAGTGCGGAAGCGTTGGGACGGGCGACGCGCGCGGCATACGACCTGAGTCGCCCCGTGCGGCCCCCTGCGCCTGCGCCTGTCCGTACTCCGGCATCGGAGACGGAGCTGACGTCCCAAGGGCTCCAGAACCCCGCAGGGCTTCCTAGGCCTGCCGCCTCCGCTGCATGCGGTCTGCTCTCTCGCGTTCCAGAGTCTCTGGGGCGCATTGGAATACGCTCGTCTGCTTCTCGCTGCTTGTGTTCTTTGCCGGAAGTCACTTTGCCGTCTTTCACCCCACGGGAGCAAACCAAAGCTACCCGACGTGGTTTCTCATAATCGAGTATTTTTTCTTTGTCGATGGCCTTATGGTGCTTATGCATTTTGCGCTGCTCGATAAGCGCCGTCTTCGTCGGCGATTCGCACTGCTCGACAGCTATCGCGGCAAGAAACTCGCGAAACTCTGGCTCAAGGCATTGGGTGTGCTGCTCCTATGCATGATCGTCATAGTTGCGGTTGCCAATGCGACCGGCGTCGTCGATACCTCCGCTACCTAAAAGAAAAGGGCCCCATTGGGGCCCTTTGCAGTTGCGTTTAGATGCGGTTCATCTGAGCGGCGACTTTGTTGTACCAGTCCTGCCACGTGGGCGGGCAGTACTTTTTGGCCGCTGCCGGGGTAAGGGTTGAGCCGTAGTTGGCGCCCAGATAGGCAACGTGAGCGGAGATGCCCTCGCTCCAGCTGCCAAAGCTGCGCCAACCGCCGCCACGGGCACTCCAGCCCCAGGCGTTGTAAGAATTGGCGCAATAAGCACCCTTGGTGCTCTCGATGCAGGCGATGGCGGGGGACCAACGGGGGTCGACACCGGTATTCCAAGCGGCGACGGCAAAGTTATAGCCCTGGCCTGCCATGGGGGAGCCGGCGAGATAATTGTCGATGCGGCTCGTCCACTCATTGATGAACGAATCGTAATCGGAGCTACCGGTATTGGCGTTGTTCACCGTGGTGTCGATGGTGGTGTTGGTGTTGGTGGCCTGGCTGCTGGAATTGCTGCCGCTTACGCCCTCGCCCGAGAGCTTCTCGGCGGCAGCGGCCTTATCGGCCTCAAGCTTGGCAAGCTCGGCGGCATTTTCCTGCTCGGCTTTTGCCTGTGCCTCGCTGCGGAGCTGCTGGGCCTGAGCCAACGCATCCTCGGCGTTTTTCTGCTCTGCCTCAAGCTGAGACTTGGCCTGCTGGAGCTCAGCCTTGTTCTGCTCGAGTTCGGTTTGCATGTTATTGAGCTGTTCGATTTCGTCGACGCTCGAGCTCGTGATCTGGTTGGTGTATTTGCAGGTCGTGATGAACTCACCCAGGCTCTGCGCGTTGACCAGGAAGCTCACGATGGGGTTGGTGCCCTTCTGATACTTGTACAGATCGCGCATGGCGGAGCTTGCCTTGGCCTGCTGCTCGGGAAGCTTAGCCTCGATTTCCTCGATGCTTGCCTCATTGGAGTCAATCTGCTTTTGCAGGTCATCGAGTTTGGTGCGGGCGTCGTTGTAGGCGCTCGTGGCGGCTTCGATCTTCTGCTGGGCTGCGGAAAGCTGGTCCTGCGTTGCCTGCGAGGCGGCATACGCCGCAACGGGGGAGAGCATCGGCGTGGCCGTCAGCGCAACGGCGAGCGCGGCGCTCGTGATGATACGAGCCGGCTTCGACGCAATGAGCGCTGCGGCGCGATGATTCGAATGCTGCATCCAGTCCCTCTGCAATCAATCGTAGGTTATGGTTCGAACGGTATTCTACTACTGCTTTCGACCTCAACTTGAACCTTAAAGGTTCCAAAGGGTCAAGTTGAACTTGAGGCTTTGGCTTTGACCTGCAGTTATGATGAATTGTTGAGAAACCATAGAGTTCAACTTTAACGTTACGGAGCCCTATTTGAGAGGTGTTTTGGGCTGTAAAAGCTATCTCAACGTGGGGTTTTACAACTACAGCGTGCCCTCCTGACGAGCCCGCTCAATCTCTTCGAGGGCCTCGGCAGGGGTGAACGAGCAGGTGCCGTCGCCGAGCTTGACCACCTGGATGTCGTCGCCGATATGGACCTCTCCGCCCTTTAACACCACGCCAAAAACGCCCTCGTGGGGAAAGATGCAGTCGCCGGCGAGATAGTAAATGGCACAGCGTGTGTGGCAGACCTTGCCGATTTGGCTGATTTCGACAAGCACCTCGCTGCCAAGTTTGAGCTGCGTGCCCATGGGGAGCGAGAGCAGATTGATGCCTTGCGTGGTGAAGTTCTCCCCAAAGTCACCCTTGCGCACATCGAGTCCGCGGGCCTGCGCCGTCTGGATGGACTCTGCGGCCAAAAAGGAAACCTGACGGTGCCAATGCCCGGCGTGTGCGTCGGAGGCGAGGCCAAATTGTTCTATAACGGTGTCGTGTCCATCCGCGACGGGCGACTTGCGTGTGCCCTTGTGCGCCGACGTGTTGATCGAGACGATGCGGGCGGGCCTGTCGTAGGCATCGTTTGCCGTGCGTAGGGGAACGGCCGTTTGTGCGCGTTCCGCCAGCTCGCGCTTCGTGGCATTGAGGATAGGATTATCGGTCGGATGGTCTTGGGGCACGTGCGCGCCTTTCGTTCGAGGATGTCAATACGCTGAATCCTACAACACTGGTAGGTTCATTGCCCATTGTCATACAACGGTGAGCGCCGTCTTCGTGCTGGACGATTGCATCGATTGCCATAGATACGGTGGAGCTTTGGGCGCCGGCGGCTTGGCACGCTAGAATAAATCAGTTGCGCAAAGACCGCCCGTTGTGTGGGCAGTTCATGATAGGAAGTTTCCATGGCATTGCAGTTTACAGAGCGCGAGTTCATTCCCGTGCTGCTCGGTGGCGACATCAACGCCTATTCGGTGGCGCGCGCCTTCTATGAGGAGTACCAGGTCAAGAGTCTGGTCTTTGGCAAGTATCAGACGGGTCCCGCGTACCGCAGCCAGATTATCGACTACACGCCCAACGTGGATATCGATACCATGCCCGTGATGCTCAGGACCGTCAACGGCATTGCCCAAGCGCATGCCGATAAGACGATTGTCCTTGTGGGCTGTGGCGATAACTATGTTGCCCTCGTGGCTCAGGCCAAGGATGCCCATGAGTTGGCGGATAACATCGTCGCGCCTTACGCTCCCTATAGCATGCTTGAGCAGTGTCAGAAGAAGGAGATCTTCTACGAGCTGTGCGAGAAGCATGGCGTGCCCTATCCGCATACCTTTACCTTCACCATGGCGATGCTGAACGCCCAAGGCGAGGCGCCTGCCGAAGTGCTCGACCAGATCGATTTTCCCTACCCGATGATTCTGAAGCCTTCTGACGGCATCATGTGGTGGCAGCACGAGTTCGAGGGCCAGAAAAAGGCCTATGAGATTGCCGACCGTGCCGAGCTGGAACAGGTCATTCGCGACTCGTATGCCAGCGGCTACACCGACGACCTGATCTTGCAGGATCGCGTGCCCGGCAATGACGAGTACATGCGCGTGCTCACCAGTTATTCCGACCGCAACGGCAAGGTGCGCATGATGTGCCTGGGTCACGTGCTGCTCGAGGAGCATCAGCCTCACGGTGTCGGCAACCACGCCTGTATCATCACCGAGCCCAATGACGAGCTCATGGGCGGCGTGCGCAAGTTGCTCGAGGACCTTCACTTTGTGGGCTATTCCAACTTTGACGTTAAGTACGACGAGCGCGACGGCTCGTTTAAGTTCTTCGATTTCAACACGCGCCAAGGTCGCAGCAACTACTACGTCACTAACAGCGGCTTTAACGTTGCCAAGTATGTGGTGGACGAGTATGTGTTCAACCGCCCGTTTGAGCCGGAGTTTGTGACGGCGCAGGACGAGGCGCTGTGGATGGTCGTCCCCATGGGCGTCGTCGACAAGTACGTCAAGGATCCCGAGCTGCGCGCTAAGGTGCATCGCCTGGACAAGGAAGGCAAGGGCGCCGACCCTTCGTTTATGAAGGGCGACTTTGTCTTTAACCGCTGGCTGCGCATGTGGCACACCAAGCTGCGCCACTTTAAGCTGTTCAAGACGTATTACAAGTAGATGAGTGCGGCGCCCGTCCGGTTTACATCGGGCGGGCGCGGGTATGATACGCGCAATTGCGCAAGCGTCACCAAGGAGGCGGCGATGGAAAAGCTGGGAGTTATCGGCGGCATGGGCGCCGAGGCCACGTCGTATTACTACGACCAGGTAGTGCGTCATACGGCTGCTGCCTGCGATCAGGATCATATCGACATGGTGGTGCTCTCCAAGTCGACCATGCCCGACCGCACGCTGGCCATTAAGACCGGCGAGCACGCCAAGCTGCTGGCGACCATGAAAGAGTGTGCCCAGGCACTCGAGTCGCTGGGCTGTGCGCACATTGCCATTCCCTGCAACACGTCACACTACTTCTACGACCAGATCCAGTCGTTTACGAAGGTGCCGATTATCCACATGCCGCGTGAGTCGGTGCGCTATGCCCTTGCGGGTGCGGTGATGGGGGAGTGCGAGTTCGACCCCAACCTGAGCATGCCGGCCGAGCCGGTGCGCAAGATTGGCATCATGGGCACCGACGGAACCGTGGGCGCGGGCGTCTACGGCCGCGAATGCGAGGCTGCGGGTGTTGAGGTCGTCTATCCCAGCGAGAAACGTCAGAACGATGTGATGTCGCTTATCTACGATGATGTGAAAGCCGGACGTGAGCCCGATATGGATAAGTTCGACCGCGTGATGTGGGAGTTCGCCCGTAGCGGCTGCGACCGTGTCATTCTGGCCTGCACCGAGTTATCGGTGCTGCAGAAGTATCGAGAGATGCCCGAGATCACCCTCGATGCCATGGATGTCCTGGTGCGCGAATCCATCATCCGCAGCGGCGTCCCCTACCGCCTCTAGCTTCCGACCCGTCAAAAAGGGACAGGTTAATTTTGGTAGGTTTTATCTGGTGAAACAATAAAGGCCTCGGCTCGTTTGGTGCGAGCCGAGGCCTTTTGCGTTGGGCGGTTGCTGTCGGTGGTGAACTAGAACAGGAAGCCGATGGCGATGAGGGCGATGCTGACGATGAGTACGGCGATGTCCAGGCCCTTGATGGGGTAGCGCTTGTACGAGCTGGCGCGCGTGCGCAGATAGAAGCCGCGCTGTTCTGCCGCCAAGGCCGTGGCATCGGTCTTGCCCACGCTCGAGATGAGCAGCGGCACACACAGTGGCAACATGAGCTTAAGCTTCTTGATAGGGTTCTTGGTGTCGTACTCGACGCCGCGCGCGGTCTGCGCTTCCATGATGGCGTTCATCTCCTGACCAAACACTGGCACAAAGCGCAGCGCCGTGGTAAAGGTGAAGGCATAGCGATACGGTACGTGCAGCACCTCGACGCAGGCGTTGGCAAGGTCGTTGAGCTTGGTCACCATGAGCATGAGGATGAGCGGTAACGCCACACCCAGCAGGCGCAGACAGGCCTTCGATCCTGTGATGAGGCCCGTGTCGGTGATAAAGCCCCACACAACGTTGCCATCGCGCATAAAGGCCAGCTGGAGCACCAGCATGATAAGCGCGAGCGGAATCAGCAACTTGAGCAGCGAGAACAGACGGTCGACGACACCGGCATAGGCGCCCAGCGCAAGGGTGAGCACCAAAAAGCCCAGCAGCGCCACGTAGGTGTCGGACAAGAAGATGCCGACGATGATGGCGGCGGCGAGGCCCAGTTTGACGACGGGGTTCAGGCGATGCAGCAGCGTATCGCCCGGCATGTAGTCGATTACGTTAACCACGGCGGACCATCTCCTTGGTAATGCGAACGACATCGGTGACCTCGCTCACCTGCGCAAAAGCGGGCGAGACGGAAGATGCCAGACGGCGCGAGAGTTCAATAACCTGGGGAGGCTCCACGTAGGCACGCCGCATGAGATCGATGTTCGAGAATAGCTCGTGCGTGCGGCCGCGGTCGAGGATGCGACCGTCGGCCATTACTACGATACGCTCGGCAAAGTCGGAAACAACTTCCATATCGTGGCAGACCATGATAACGGCGCAGCCGCGCTCGGCCATGGTGCGCACCGTTTCCATGACGGTCATGCACTCGCGGTAATCAAGGCCGCTCGTGGGCTCGTCGAGCACGACGATCTTGGGCTCAACAACTACGACGGAGGCAAGCGCCACCATTTGTCGCTGGCCGCGCGAAAGCGAGAAAGGTGCCTCATCGGCAGGCAGGCCAAAGCGGTCGATAACGAGTCGAGCGCGACGCAGAGCCTCGGCACGGTCGATGCCGGCAAGCTCCAGGCCAAAAGCGACCTCGTCGAGTACGGTATCCTTGCAGATCTGGCGGTCGGGGTTTTGGAAGAGGGTTGCGACTTCGCGGGCGATGCGGCTCGTGGGAACGGCTGCGGTGTCCAGCCCCGTAACGCGCACGCTGCCCGAGGCGGGCTTAAGCAGGCCTGTGAGCAGCTTGGTGAGCGTGGTCTTGCCGGCACCGTTTTGGCCGACGATGCCCACGAGCTCGCCGGGATAGAGCGTCAGGTTGAGGTCGTGTACGGCGGCGCCGCCATTGGGATAGGCAAACTCAACATGGTCGAAGGTGAGTGCGGGTTCGGCGTCCTTGGCATGAGGGCGCAACGACGGTGCATGCGGGGAGCCGGCGGGCGCCTGGGCTTCGCTGGCCGCGCGTGCGGGGTCGACGATGCCCGAAATCAGGCGCTCGGCCTCATCGACATCCAAGCAGGGGGTACCGCTTACCAGGCCATCGGCCTCGAGGCTATTGAAGATACGCGTGACGCGAGGGCAGTCGACGCCGATGGCACGGAGCTCGTCGGTATGCGCGAAGACCTCGTGTGGCTCGCCCTGCAGCGCGATTTCGCCATGGTTGAGCACGAGCACGCGGTTGCAGTACTCCGAGAGTAGGGCGACCTTTTGCTCAACGACGACGATGGTGATTCCAAGCGCGCGGTTTGCCTCACGCAGCGTCTCGAAGACCAACGTGGAGCTGGCGGGGTCGAGTGCCGCGGTGGGCTCGTCGAGAACCAAGACGCGCGGACGCATGGCGAGGATGGCAGCGATGGCCACCTTTTGCTTCTGTCCGCCCGAGAGGGTGGCGATCTCGCGGTCACGCAGGTCGCTGATGCCGACGGTTTCGAGCGTTTCACTCACGCGCCGCTCGATCTGGTCGTGGGGAACGCCAAAGTTCTCGAGGCCAAAGAGCATCTCGTCCTCGACGACCGAAGCGACCATCTGCGTGTCGATATCCTGCAGCACACTGCCGACGATTTGCGACACGTCGGTGAGCGAGGCTTCGCAGGTGTCGTGGCCGTCTATCATGACGGCCCCAAAGAACGTGCCGGTGTAGTGGTGGGGCACGGCACCCGACAGGCAGGCGGCAAGCGTGGACTTGCCGGCGCCCGAGGGCCCGATGATGCCGATGAAATCTCCCTTGTTCACGCTGAGCGAGATGTGGCTGAGCGCCCGCTCGGTCTGCGTGCCATAGGAGAACGAGACATCGTCGACGTTGATGATCGTTTCCATGGATACCTTTCATAGTCATTGGGGACGTTCTTTAATGACTAGTCGTTTAAGAACGTCCCCAAGAGTTAACTGTTTGGGACAGTCTTTGCCGGTGGAGCACGGAGACGGCTTTACGAGGGGCCCCAGGTTGGCGCGAAAGAGGAGCGAAGCGTACTTGGGTACGCGAGCGACGAATGAACGCCAAGATGGGGTGGCTCGTAAAGCCGAGCAGGTTAGTTGAGCTTCAGGGCCTTCTGAATGGGCAGATAGAGGGCGCCGACCAGAATGGCGTTAAAGACGGCGGTCATGGCGACGACGGGCAGCATAGCGGCGGCGAGCTCGCCGACCACGCCGAGCATGGCCATCTTGATGACCATGAAGATGGCGCCGGAGACAAAGGTGGTCAGGAAGGTTGCGACAATGGCGATGGCGGGCTTGACCTGACCGTTCTTGCCGGCGGCATTGACGATGACGGCCATGAGCATGGCGGCGATGCCCTCGGCGGCAAAATCGACGAACGGCGAGGTGGTGGTGATCTGGATCACGGCAGCCGAGATGAGGCCAATGACGAGCGCCTGACCGATGTTGGGGCGAACGACCAGGATGGTGAGGCAGAAGGCCGAGATGATGAACTCGGGGCTGATCATGCCGCCCGAGATGCCCGAGATTGCCTTGCCGACGGTGAAGTTGAGGATGAAGCCGGCGGCGAGCAGGATGGCGAGCAGGACGAGGGCGCGGACATCGAGTTTGCCGCGGTCGGCGGTCTGGACGGTGCGGGGCTGGGCGGCGGTGTTCTGAGACATGGTGAAAATCCTTTCGGAATGGGAGTGCAAGAGAAAAGCGGAGGCGCGTGATGCGAATGCGATCGGGCTCGAGATAGAAAAAGGCCCCCGGTCGAAACCGGAGGCCTTCCAATCACCTAGAGCTCAAAAACAGGCGTGAGGGACTCACTGTCGACCGATCGTATTCGCATCACGCCACCACCAGTTGTTGAGAGAGTTCATCGTGTTCTTCATGTTGGTGGCTCCTTTCGTGATGCCGTGGCGCGGTCGCACCTAGTTGCTGTTGCGCTGCACTATAGCACAGCGAAGTGTGTGCGGGGAAATCCTTTTTTAAAAAGATTTCAGGCGGGTTTCCCGCCGGTCAAAAGAGCGGGCTAAGCGGGCGAGGCTGCCATTGCTGCCTTGCCCGCTCAGCTAGGACGTTACTCCTTGTTGCGACGGTAGAGGAAGTAACCACCGGCGGAGATGACGGCAACGCCAGCGATGGCGAATGCAGCCACCATGCGGCCATCAAAACGATCGCCAGTGGTGGGCAGGCCGCCCTTGGTGTTCGTTTTGTTGGTGGTTACTGTGGTCGTGGTGTCCGACTTGCCAGGCTTCTCAGGCTTGGTGGTGGGCTGCTCGGGCTTAGCGGGCTGCTCGGGGGTGCCGGGCTGCTCGGGGGTGCCGGGCTGCTCCGGGGGTGCCGGGCTGATCCGGGGTGACCGGATCGGTGGCAAGAGCATCCTTGGCGTAAGTGATGGACACCTTGAGGCCGTTGGTCTCGGTGTTCAGGTCGCTCGGGGTGAAGGGCTCGTCAAAGTTTCCGGCCTTCTGATAGGCGCGCATCTCCTGGAGCAGGGCCTTGCACTTGACGTAGGTGTTCTCGGTGGCAGCCTTGCCGGCCTTGTTGGCCAGAGCGGTGCGGCCTTCGGTGGTCGTCTCGGCCAGCATGGCGGCGTCGACTTCCTTGTTCTGTTCGATGAGCTCGTTCTGGAGTGCATCGAGGTAGGAGCGGACGCTGATACCAAGGGTATCGGGATTCTCAAAGCAGAGGGAGCTGATGTCCATGAGGACGTAGTTGATGGAGTTCTCGGGCTCCTCGTTGTTCACGATGTCCGTCTCTTTGCAGTGGTCGAAGGAGACGGTCTGGTCGCTGAAATACGGGCTAACCTCGGTGATCAGCGCGGAGTAGAAGGGGATGGCGACGGAGTACGCGGCGCGGGAGAGCATTTCCCACTGGATTGTTGCAACCTGGGGATCAAGACCGTTGCGAACCTGGAAGACGTGAATCTCGGTGTTGCGCTCGGTGCCGATGGCATAGGCACCGTCAGTGTTGGCGTTAAGGCCCGGGGTATTCTCGCCACGGTTACCGAGAGAGCGAATCATCTCAAAGGTAGTCCAGTCTGTCTTTCCGGGCTGGAAGAACAGCGGCTGCATCTCGTGGACCAAGGCACCGGTCGTGGCGCGAGCCTCTTCGCGCTCGTCCTTGACGATCTCGTAGTCGGTGCCCTCCTGGAGCTCGTTGCCAAAGTAGTTACGGCCCTGGACGTAGCGGGTCCACTGGTGCATACCGGAATTCTGAATGGTCTCGCCATAGGTTGCGGCGACGTCGAACTTGCCGTCGGTGTACTCGGCAAAGCCCTTCTCCTTAGGCATGGACTCGATGCCCTCGGAGTGCAGGCAGTTCTCGGGGTCGTTGAGGTCGACATCGTAGTTGAGGTTGCCGATGTTGGGGTTGATCGAGGCGACGTCGTCGGCGAGCTTCATGCCGATCCACTGGTGACCGGAAAGCGCGGCAAATAGCCAGGTCTCGTTGTTGTCGGCGATGATGATCTGGTCGTTGGAGCAGACGCCCTGCTCGTCAATCAGGCTGCCGAGGAGCTCGACGCCCTCGCGGGCCGTGGCGCTCTCGCCCAGGATGACGCTGGCGTAGTTGTACTCGCCGATGCCGGTTTTAGTCAGGGGGTCTGCTGTCTCGGCATCTGCATTCATACTGGTGCTTAGCGTGGCGGAGCAGGATACGCCCTTCTCGTTGATGCCTGCTTCAGAGTAGGCATCCCAGCGGTTGTCCCACTGGGAGGGATGGTCGCGTACATAGGTGTAGCGATACGTGGTCTTGGTCGAGGTGTACATGAACGAAGACTCGTCCGAGCTGTACGTATGTCCCGGGCCGTGAGAGGGCTCAATGCCAAAGTGCTTAAGATAGCGCGGGCCATAGTCCTCGGAACGGCCATAGTACGTGTTGCCGTCGGCTGTTAGGTTTTTGCCCATGTACATCTGCGTGCAGGCGAGCGCAGATGTCGGCATGGACATGATGGTTGCAGCTCCAAATGCAAGGCCTATGCCAAGCTTTTTGAGCGCGTTGACGGGATGAGTTTTACTCATATTCCCTCCCAGCGTGCGAAAGCCCTCTGTCGCCAGAGGGCTTCAGCCAATAAAGACACCTCATTAGCGTAACGAACTGGAAACAATATTCATCTATGAAAGAAACTTACTCGATAAGCGTGATGAAATATGCGATGAACGGTTAATCGTACTCAGTTTGCAGCTTTACTTTAATAAAGACGCCCTGTAATTACTGTAGCCGAATAAAGTAGCTGGGAATGCCCGAAATGAAAATCCCCCGCTGTTTGACGAATGCATAAACAGCGGGAGAGTCGATAACTGGATGAATATCATACCAATGTGGATTTACTTCTTTCGGCGGTGAATCACGTTGATGGCGTAACCGACGAGCATGGCCAAGACGATGACAATAAAGCCGATCAGGGGATTGTCGTTCATAGGGTCCTCCTATTTTCCGAGCGGGGAGAATTCGTCGACGATGAGGTCGAGGCATTGCGGAAGCGCGCGGGCTCCAAAGACGCCCGAATTGCTGGAGATAATCTCGCCATCGAACTGCATGCCCAGTGACGGGGTGCAGGTGATCTTGGCCTCCTTGGTCTGGATGATCTTGAACTGTGGGCGCCCGAGTACCTTGCCGGCGGGGTCAAGCGCAGCGGTGATCACGGTAGGCAGCAGCTGCACGGTGCGCACGGGTTCGATGACCGCAATGTCGACCATGCCGTCGTCCATGCGGCAGTTGGGGAACAGGTTGATGTCGTTTTGGATGACCGAGGTATTGCCTGCCATGCAGCAGATGCCGTCGAGCTCCTCGACAATGCCGTCGTGCTCAATGGTAAAGTGCGCCACCGTGGGGTTGGGCGTGGCGAGCGCGGAGAGGAAGTAGGCGATCTCGCCAATGTCGTTTTTGGTGGGAGCGGCCTTCATCATGATCTCGGCGTCGAAGCCCGAGCCGGCGATGATGATAAAGCCGTGGCGCTTCTCGTTGCCGTTCTCGTCGAGCCAAAAGAGCTCACCCATGTCCACTTTGACCGTGCGGCCGTCGCGGCAAGCCTTGGCGAGTGCCGCCGCCTCGGGGGCATTGCCGATGTTGTTAAAGAACAGGCAGGCCGTGCCGGAGGGGAAGACAAGCGTGGGGACACCGCACCCGCGCATCTGGTCGAGCACGTTGGAGACGGTGCCGTCGCCGCCCGAAACGACCACGCGATCGAACTCGCGAACGTCCGCTACCGCGTCCTCGGGCTCCATGCCATCGCCGATAAAACGCATCACGACCTCGTCGCCGCCCTGCGCGAGGGCGTGCGTGAACGCGTAGATTTCATCTGAGCTGGGGCCCGATGCCGGGTTGTGGATGATAAGGCAGCGCATACTTACGTTCCCGTTCTGTGACTAACCGAGTATAGTTGTAGAGCAATGCCGATATCCTACCCGTGTTTTTCGGGCCTAACCTTATTCGATGGGTTGATATGTACATTTCCACACATCAGGCTCTGGTCGACTTTTGCCAGCGCGCCCGCGAGTTCGACGCGATCGCCGTCGATACCGAGTTTTTGCGCGAGCGCACGTTTCATCCGCGCCTGTGCCTGGTCCAGATTGCCACCCCCGCCGAGAGTGTCGCTGTCGATCCGCTGGTGATCGACGACCTGTCGCCGCTTGCCGAGCTTATGGCCGACGAGAGCGTGACCAAGGTCTTCCACGCCTGCTCGCAGGATATGGAGGTCATGCTCCACACCGTGGGCGCGCTGCCGCGTCCGATTTTTGACACGCAGGTTGCCGCCGCCTTTTTGGGCGAGCGCCAGCAGATTTCGTATGGTGCGCTCGTTCAGACGTTCTGCGGCGTATCACTGCCCAAGACCGAGTCGCTGACCGACTGGTCGCGCCGCCCGCTGACCGACAAGCAGATTGAGTACGCGATCGATGACGTCAAGTATCTGATCGTTGCCTATACCGAGATGATGAGCCGTCTGCGCGAGCTGGGCCGCGTGGATTGGGTGCTCGACGAGTTGCGTCCTCTGGCCGATGAGTCGCACTACCGCGCCGACCGCCACGAAGCGTTCCGCAAGGTCAAGCGCATCAACTCGTGCAGCCGCCATCAGCTGGGCATTGCGCGCGAGCTTGCCGCCTGGCGTGAGGACCGCGCTGAGCGGCGCAACATCCCGCGCAAGTGGGTTATGTCCGACGATACGCTGCTGGCGCTCGTCAAGCGCAATCCCGTGCGTGTTGAGGAGTTCCGTAGCATCCGCGGCACCGACCAGCTGGGGGAGCGCGACGTGGACGGCGCGCTCATGGCCATCAAGCGCGGAGCGAGCTGTCCGCACGATCGCCTGCCGCTCTTGGTGCGCGGACATCGTCAGATTTCGCCGGAGCTGGAGAGCGTGACTGACCTTATGTATGCGCTTATTCGCCTGGTTGCCGAGCGCTCGGGCGTGGCGACCTCGGTCATTGCGTCGCGCGATGACCTGGCCGACTACATTGAGCATCCCGAGCAGAGCCGCCTGCGCGAAGGTTGGCGCTTTGAACTTGTGGGCTCGCGCCTGGACGATCTGCTTTCCGGCAACATGGGGTTGACGGTCAAAGATGGCAAAATTGAATTGCTGTAAGGAAGCCTAGCCGCTTGATTGGGTAGAATGCCTCCAACGTGTAATTCGATTCGGAGGAATTCGCATGCCCTATTACTATGGTTACGGCTTTGGCATCGACCCGCTGTACCTGCTGGTTGTCCTTGTTTGTACGGTGCTTGGTCTTGCGGCGCAGAGCTATATCAACTCGACGTACAAGACCTGGTCCAAGGTTCGCTCGGACGGCGACACGGGTGCCACGGTCGCTCGCCGCATGCTCGACGCCAACGGTTGCAACGCCGTGGGTATCAAGGGCGTTGCCGGTGAGCTCACCGACCACTACAACCCGCAGGATAACAACCTGTATCTCTCGGACGCTAACCGTTCGGGCGGATCGGTCGCAAGCGTTGCCGTGGCCTGCCACGAGGCGGGTCATGCCGCCCAGCGTCAGAGCGGTTACGCCATGATGAAGGTTCGCACCGCCCTGGTCCCGGTCGTCAACTTTACCCAGAACACCTGGACCATCGTGTTGCTCTTGGGCCTGTTTATGAACATCGCCGGGCTCACGACCCTCGCATTGATCTTCTTCTCGTTTAGTGTGCTGTTCCAACTCGTTACGTTGCCTGTCGAGATCGATGCCAGTCGCCGCGCCGTGGCGTATATCGAGCAGTCGGGCATGAGTTCCAAGCAGGTCAACGGTGCCAAGAAGGTGCTGACGGCAGCCGCGCTCACCTACGTGGCGGCGGCGCTCACCTCGATTATTCAGCTGCTCTACCTGATGGCCCGCTACAACAGAAACTCCAACCGATAACAAATTGGCTTGACAGGCGCCGCGGAGATTCTTGTCCCCGCGGCGCTGTACTATGTGTTGGACTTGAATCTGCGCAGGGTCGAAGCCCTTGTGCTCGATAACGAAGGGGGGCTGCGTGGCAGGCTGGAATCTAACCGGCAATGCCGTTTCCGCCGAGTTCGACGGTTCGGACGATCAGGAGCGCAAGGAGCTCAGCGTGAGCCAGGCAGTGGAGATCGCCGCCGGTGCGCTCGATGCCATTCCGCAGCTGAGCGTTCTGGGCGAGGTCACAGGTTTTCGTGGTCCTAACGCCCGAAGCGGTCACTGCTACTTCCAGATCAAGGACGACTCGGCCGCCGTCGACTGCATTATCTGGAAGGGCGCCTATCTCAAGCGCACCTTCGATCTGCGCGATGGCATGCAGGTGAGCTTTAAGGGCAGCTTCAATCTCTATAAGCCCACGGGTCGCATGAGCTTTGTTGCCCGCTCATTTTCGTTGGCGGGGGAGGGTCTGCTGCGTCAACAAGTGGCGCAACTGGCCGAAAAGCTACGCCGCGAGGGCCTGATGGACGAAGCGCGCAAGCGCCGCATCCCGGTGTTCTGCTCCCGCGTGGCGGTCGTCACCTCGCTTTCGGGTGCCGTAATCGACGACGTCAAGCGCACGTTGCGTCGTCGCAACCCGCTCGTCGAGGTCGTCTGCGTGGGCGCCAAGGTTCAAGGCGAGGGTGCGCCGGCCGAGCTCATCGAGGGCTTGCGCCGCGCCGCTTCCATTACGCCGGCGCCCGACTGTATTTTGCTGGTGCGCGGCGGCGGCTCCTTTGAGGACCTCATGACCTTTAATGACGAGGAGCTTGCCCGCGCGGTGGCGGCTTGTCCTGTGCCCGTGGTGACCGGTATTGGCCATGAGCCCGATACCTCGATTTGCGACATGGTGAGCGACCGCCGCGCCTCCACGCCCACGGCGGCGGCCGAATCGGTGGCGCCGGCTATGACGGAGTTGGCCGATGTGCTCGAGGCACGCCATCAGCGTCTTGGCGCCGCGATGGCATCGATGATTGGGTCGAATCAGGTCGACCTGGAGATGCTCGATCAGCGTGGTCGCCGCGCTTGGAATACCTATACGGCCCGTCTGGGCGATGCACTCGATGCCGCCGCCTGCCGCCCGTGCCTCAACGACCCCACATTTATGGTCGAGCGTCGCGAATCGGAGCTTGCGCTGACTGCCGATCGCCTGTCGGGCGCCATAGTACGCTCGGTCGGGACATTCCGCTCCAACTTTGAGCGCCTGCCCGAGCGTCTGGTTGCAAGCACCTCGGGGCTCGATGGCAAGCGCCATGCGCTCACGCTTGCGAGTTCCCGTCTGGAGCATCAGGGGCGCACGATGCTCAGCAAACCCGCGTCCGACCTGGGCCGTGCGGCAGCCTCACTCGATGCCCTGTCGCCGCTCAAGGTGCTTGCCCGTGGCTATTCCATCGCGTACAGCGATGATGGGGTGGCTACGAGCGCCAAGACCTTTAAGCCCGGCGACGCCATACGCGTGCGCATGGCAGACGGCAACGTGGCGGCAACGGTCGATACGGTCGAGTAGACCGCGTTTCACAGCGATAAACCTTTAGGAAAGGAAACAGATATGGCAGAGAAGACCCCGGTCGAGCAGCTTACGTACAAGCAGGCCTCGCAGGAGTTGGAACTCATCATCCGCAGCTTGGAGTCGGGCGATATGGAGCTCGAGGAGTCACTCGAGAGCTATACCCGCGGCGTCGAGCTCCTCAAGAGCCTGCGCACCCGCCTGTCCGATGCCGAGCAGAAGGTCTCGGTGCTCCTTAAGGACGTCGACGGCAACGACGTGCTCGCCGACGGCGAGGCCGCCAACACCGACGACAAGCTTTCGTTCTAACCATCCCGACCAAATATAATTACCTTGGCCTGTGAGAAAGGAACCAGCCATGTGTGATTGCATCTTCTGCAAAATCGCCAACCACGAGATTCCCTCAACCGTTGTCTATGAGGACGACCAGGTCATCGCCTTCGACGACCTCAACCCCCAGGCGCCGGTCCACACGCTCGTGATCCCCAAGAAGCACTACAGCGACATCGCCGACAACGTGCCGGCCGAGACCATGGGCGCCATGGCCCACGCCATCCACGAGGTTGCCAAGGCCAAGGGCTTGGAGGACGGTTTCCGCGTCATCTCCAACAAGGGCGTCAACGCCGGCCAGACCGTCATGCACTTCCACATGCACGTCCTCGGCGGCAAAAACCTGGGCGAGAACCTCATCTGAGGACGCTTCTTCCGTGCAATGAAACGGAAGCTCTGGCACCGATAACTTATATATCAACGCAATAAACCCGAGCGCGAGGGCGTTTGGGTTTATTATTGAAGCGTATGTAACCTGGCGGCGCCACACCGCCTGTTAGTAGGGAGACACATGAACGTTCTGGTCGTCAACGCAGGATCTTCGACCCTTAAGTATCAGGTCATCGATACCAAGTCCCACAAGGTGTCCGCAAAGGGCTCCTGCGAGCGCGTCTGCTTTACCGGCGGTACCTTCACCCACGCTGCCAACGGCTCCAAGAAGGTGACCGAGAACATCGAGTTCCCCGACCACAAGGTCGCCATCGAGGTCGTCCTGAAGGACCTCGAGGCCAACGGCGTCAAGATCGAGGGCATTGGCCACCGTATCGTTCAGGGCGGCTGGTACTTTGGCGATTCCTCCCTCGTCGACGAGGACGTCCTCGCCAAGATCCGTGAGGTCGCCCCGCTGGCGCCGCTGCACAACAACCCCGAGGCCAACGTTATCGAGTTCTGCCTGGAGCAGTATCCCGACCTGCCCAACGTCACGGTCTATGACACCGCTTTCCACTTCAACATGCCCGAGGTCGCCAAGACCTACGCCCTTCCCAAGGATGTTTGCGACAAGCTGCACATCCGTAAGTACGGCGCCCACGGCACCAGCTATCGTTACATCTCCAAGAAGGTCGCCGAGATGACCAACGGCGAGGCCCGCAAGGTTGTCGTGTGCCACATCGGCTCCGGTGCCTCCCTGTGCGCCATCGAGGACGGCAAGTGCATGGATACCACTATGGGCCTCACCCCGCTCGACGGCGTCATGATGGGCACCCGCTGCGGCTCCATCGACCCGGCTACCGTGTGCTACCTGCAGCGCGAGGGCGGCTACACCTTCGACGAGGTCGACGAGATGATGAACAAGAAGTCCGGCCTTTTGGCTGTGACCGGTGGCAAGACCAACGACTGCCGCAACGTCGAGGAGCTTGCCGCCGCCGGCGACCCCGAGGCTCAGCTCGCCTTCGACATGTTCGTCTACAAGATTGCCGCCAAGGCTGCCGAGATGGCCACTTCCATGTGCGGTATGGACACGCTGGTCTTCACCGCCGGCATCGGTGAGCACGCTCCGGCCGTTCGCGCCGGCGTTGCCGACCGTCTGGCCTTTATGGGCGTCAAGATGGACCATGCCCGTAACGCCCTGCGTGGCGACGGCGCTTGGTGCCTGTCTGCCAAGGATTCCAAGGTCAAGATCTTCGTCATCCCCACGGACGAGGAGTTCATGATCGCTTCCGACGTCGAGCGCATCGTCAACGGCAAGTAATTGCAAGAGGGGAGGGGCTGGACGACCAAGTGTCGTTTAGTCCCTCTTTTGCGCTCGTTGGGCGATATGCTGATAGCTATTTATCAAGATATGATAACTTCTTATTAAAATACGGCCGCCTTAAGGGGTCTGCGTCGGCCGTATTGCACTGCAAAGGAGTCTCATGAACGTACTTGTTGTCAACGCCGGCAGTTCAAGCCTTAAATATCAGCTTTTGGATACCGATACCCGCGAGGTTTTCGCCAAGGGCAACTGCGAGCGTATCGGATCGGACATGGGCATCTTTGGCCACTCCGAGAACGGTGGCGCCAAACAGACCGAGGAGGTTCCCTTCCCCGATCATCGCTCTGCTATCGCTCGCGTGCTCGAGGAGCTCGAGAAGACCGACTTTACGATTGATGGCATTGGACATCGCATCGTTCAAGGCGGCTGGCACTTCGATGATTCTGCGGTCGTCGACGACGAGGTCATGGCTAAGATTCTCGAGGTGGCACCGCTTGCTCCGCTGCACAACTACGGCGAGGCGGCGGCGATTGAGTATTGCCGTGAGAAGTATCCGGAGCTGCCCAACGTGGCCGTCTTCGACACCTCGTTCCACATGACCATGCCCGAGGTCGCCTACACCTACGCCCTGCCCAAGGACGTGTGCGACAAGTATCACGTGCGCAAGTACGGAGCCCACGGTACGAGCCACCGCTATGAGTGGATGATGGCCAAGGAGATCCTGGGCTCGCGCTGCCACCGCCTGCTCTCGTGCCATTTGGGCAACGGCGCCTCGCTTGCCGCCATCGAGGACGGTGTATGCCGTGACACCACGATGGGGCTCACGCCGCTTGACGGCCTGATGATGGGAACCCGCTGCGGCTCTATCGACCCGGCTACCGTGTGCTACCTGCAGCGCGAGGGCGGCTACAGCTACCAGGAAGTCGACGACATGATGAACAAGCAGTCTGGTCTGCTCGCCATCTCGGGTATCTCCAACGACGCCCGCGACATTCGCACGCGCGCCTCCGAGGGAGATGAGCGCTGCCTGCTCGCCTTCGATATGTTCGCCTATAAGGCTATGCAGCAGGCCGGCTCCATGATCGCTTCTATGGCGGGCGTGGATACCATTACCTTCACTGCCGGCATCGGCGAGAACGACTGGTCGATCCGCAAGGCCTTCTGCGACTGCTTTGAGTGGTTGGGCGTGCGCATCGACAACAACAAGAACCGTGAGGCCGTGGGCAGCGGCCCGCAGGTCATCAGTGCCGCCGGTTCCGCCGTCACGGTCATGGTCATCCCCACCGACGAGGAATACATGATCGCCCGCGACGTCGAGCGTCTGACCAAGAACAACTAACGCGCGCATTTGCAAGTAAACGAAAGGCCTCCAGAGCAACAGCTCCGGAGGCCTTTTTACTAGCAGGCGGAAATTCCAGTCCCAAAGTGATCGTCACCAGCAACGCCTGCGCTCCCAACAACGGCATCCAGTCATTCAGATTCTCAGCCTAGCTCGTAGCCAAGCCGCCGTCCACCCCGGATTCCCTGATTGCCACGTGACGGCAGAAGGCCGCACGGGCTAACCCCTGAAAACAATCCGCAGACCAGAAACGCCCCCGTTCGTAGCTCCGGAGGAGCAGAACGGGGGCGTTTCATTGGTCGAGGACGTTTTCAGGGGTTAGCCCGTGCGGCCTTCGGGCGAGTGCGTCCGCTACTCAGCCATCTGAGCCTGGACGGCGGTGATGGCCACGACACCCACGATGTCGTCGGCAGAGCAGCCGCGCGAAAGGTCGTTGACCGGCTTGGCGATGCCCTGCAGGATGGGGCCGTAGGCGTCGGCGCCGGCGAAGCGCTGGACGAGCTTGTAGCCGATGTTGCCGGCCTCAAGGTCGGGGAACACCAGCACGTTGGCCTTGCCGGCAACGGAGGAGCCGGGAGCCTTGAGCTGGGCGACGGTGGGGACGATAGCGGCATCGAGCTGCAGGTCGCCATCGATGGCGAGCTCGGGAGCCTTCTCGTGGCAGAACTTTACGGCCTCCTGGACCTTCTTGGCGACCTCGCCGCCGGCGGAGCCCATGGTGGAGTAGGAGAGCATGGCCACGTGCGGCTCAACGTTGCCCATGAAGGTGGACCAGGAGTGAGCGGAGGCGATGGCGATCTCGGAGAGCTCGTCGGAGGACGGGTTGATGTTGAGGCCGCAGTCGGCGAAGATCAGCGTGCCGTCGGTGCCGAACTGCGGGGTGTCGGTGCACATCACGAAGAAGGCCGAGACCAGCTTGGTGCCCGGGGCGGTCTTGAGGATCTGCAGCGCGGGGCGCAGGGTGTCGGCGGTGGAGTGGCAGGCGCCGGAGACCAGGCCGTCGGCATCGCCCATCTTGACCATCATGGTGCCAAAGTAGGTAGCGTCCATCACCTGGGCGCGAGCCTGCTCGATGGTGACGCCCTTCTTGGCGCGGAGCTCGGCAAACTTCTGCGCGTACTCCTCGTGCTTCTCGGCATTGCGCGGATCGATGACGGTAGCGCCGGGAACGTTGATCTCGTCGGGGTTACCCAGGATGACGATCTTTGCCAGGCCCTCCTCGATGATCTTGGTGGCTGCGACGATGGTGCGCGGATCCTCGCCCTCGGGCAGGACGATCGTCTTAAGGTCGGCCTTGGCGGCAGACTTCATACGGTTTAGGAAATCGCTCATGTTACTCCTTACAAGCGTTTCGCTAAGCTCCAGGCGCCCGGCTGTTCACGAATAAACCCGCTGCTAGCGGGTTTACCTTTCAATTATGTTCGCCGCGGTGCTTGAGCTTTCCTTGTGTGGCAAGCTCATTATAGGACGCATTAGCGCTATAATCGCTCTGATAAATATGTCTCGAAGAATGTTCGAGAAAAGCCCAGCTAACGAGCCCGTGGCTTTTGACAAGGAGTATCGATGCAGATTACCTCAGGCCTGCCTGAAGGCTTTAACGCCGGCGCATACGACATGATTGTCGTCGGTGCCGGTTATGCCGGTGCCGTTTGTGCCCGCCGTCTCGCCGAGACCATCGGCTATCGTGTTGCCGTTCTGGAGCGCCGTAGCCACATTGCGGGTAACGCCTACGACTGCGCTGATGAGGCCGGAATCCTGGTCCACGAGTATGGTCCGCACATCTACCATACCTTTAATGAGCGCGTCCACAATTTCCTGTCGCGCTTTACCAAGTGGACGGACTACCAGCACAAGGTGCTTGCCAACATCAACGGCACCCTCATGCCCGTGCCTTTTAACCACGCGAGCCTCAAGCTCGCCTTTGGCGACGAGCGCGGCGAGGAGCTGTATCAGAAGCTCGTGGAGACCTTTGGCAAGGACGTCAAGGTGCCCATCATGGAGCTGCGCAAGAAGAACGACCCGGATCTTGCCGAGGTCGCCGATTACGTCTACGAGAACGTCTTTTTGCATTACACCATGAAGCAGTGGGGCCAGACGCCCGACCAGATCGATCCCTCGATCACCGGTCGCGTTCCCGTCTTTGTGGGCGACGATGACCGCTACTTCCCGCAGGCTCCCTTCCAGGGCATGCCGCAGGACGGCTATACCGCGCTGTTCGAGCACATGCTCGACCACGATCTGATTGATGTGTTCTGCGACGTGGACGCCCGCGATCTCTTCGAGATCGACGAGACCACCGTCAAGATCGACGGCAAGGTCTATGGCGGCGAGATCGTCTACACCGGTCCGCTCGACGAGCTGTTCAACCTCGACTTGGGCGCTCTGCCGTACCGTACGCTCGACATGAAGTTCGAGACGCTCGATATGGACCAGTTCCAGCCCGTGGGCACCGTCAACTACACCACGAGCGAGGATTACACGCGTATCACCGAGTTCAAGAACATGACCGGTCAGGTCCTGCCCGGCAAGACCACCATCATGAAGGAGTACTCCAAGGCCTATACGCCCGGCTCGGGCGAGACGCCGTACTACGCCATTCTGGAGCCCGAGAACCGTGAGCTCTATGAGTGCTATCTTGAGCGCGTTCAGAACCTGACGAACTTCCACCCGGTGGGTCGCCTGGCCGAGTATCGTTACTACGATATGGATGCCGTGACCAACTCCGCCCTCGATCTTTCGGATGAGATTATCGCCTGCCATGCATAAAGTCATATCATTCGGTATTCCCTCGTATAACGCCGCCAAGGACATGGACCATTGCATCACCTCCATTCTGGAGGGGAGCAATTACGCCACCGATATCGAGATCATCATCGTCGATGACGGTTCCAAGGACGAGACGGCGGCCAAGGCCGATGAGTGGGAGACGCGTTACCCCGGAATCATCCGCGCGGTGCATCAGGAGAACGGCGGCCACGGCATTGCCGTCCTTTCGGGCTTGCGCGAGGCACAGGGCACCTACTACAAAGTTGTCGACTCGGACGACTGGCTCGATGGCGCAGCCCTGTCGACCATGCTTTCGATCCTTCGCGGTTTTGAGGAGCGCGACCAGCGCGTCGACCTCTTTATCTCGAACTATGTGTACGAGAAGGTTTACGAGGGTACGCACACCGCTATTGGCTACAAGTTTGCCCTGCCGCGGAAAAAGATCTTTACCTGGGACCAGATTGGTCATTTCCGTCTGGACCAGAATCTGCTCATGCACAGCCTGTGCTATCGCACGGATGTGCTGCGCGCGTCCAATCTGCCTATGCCGCCGCACACGTTCTATGTAGACAACATCTACGCCTACGTGCCGCTACCGCGCTGCAAGACCATGTACTACGCCGACATCGACCTCTACCGCTACTTTATCGGCCGTGAGGGCCAAAGCGTCAACGAGGCCACGATGGTCAAGCGTCTGGACCAACAGTTTCGCGTGACGCGCATCATGATGGAGTCGTTCCACCTGTACAGCGATGTCGAGTCGTCGCGTCTGCGCTCGTACATGATGGGCTATTTCACCATGATGATGGCAATCTGCTCGGTGCTCACTAAGCTTTCCGACGAGGATTGTGCCGACGAGCGCCTGAAGACGTTGTGGAGTGATTTAAAGGCCTATGACGAGCGTATGTATCGTCGTGCACGCTACGGTGTGGTCGGCTTCTTCACCAACCTGCGCGGTCGGGCTGGTGACAAAACCACACTCGGCCTATACCGTCTTGCCTCAAAGATCTTCAAATTCAACTAGCTGCTGAGTAATCGCTGCTGATGGGTTGACTGGGCCCCTTGGCCTTTAGTTTGCTACTGCGAACAGTCCTGCTCGCACGGAAAGCACATTAAGTGCTTTCCGGCTCGTGCGGAACTTGTATCAAACTAAAGGCCAAGGGGCCTCTGCTACAAGAATCGATTGTCAGGCTGCCAGAATTTGAAGATCTTAGACGCGCGGTACACAGGGGCCTGGGCTGAAAGGGATTTAGTTGAGTAGGTTGCCCGGTGGGTCTTGGTTATGTTTGTCGCGAGTTCCGCACGAGCCGAAGAGCACTTAATGTGCTCTTCGTGCGAGCCAGGACTGTAGAGCAGCAAACATAACCAAGACCCACCGGGCAACCGGACGAGTTAGTTTACTTCGCGGCGCCGGGGATGCCGTGGGAGGTTTTAGCGGTTTTGGCTCCGTTTACGATGGCAGCTTCTAGGGCCCTTACTGCGAGCATACCCAGCAGGTCTAGGGGAACGGCGGCGCTTGCCTGGGCTCCCAGTTTGCCGCTGGCAAGGGTGTAGATGGTGTCGCCGTCGTTGGTGGTGTGTGTGGGGCGGATGGCGTGCGCGTAGGCGTCTGCTGCCATTTGGGAGACCTTGGTAGCCCGCGCCTTAGTGAGCTCCATGTTGGTGACGATGCAGCTGATGGTGGTGTTGGTGCGGTCGAGCGGCATTTGCATGGAGCCGGCTGCGGCAAAGGCTGCGAGCTCCATGTCGACGATCTGGTCGCTATCGGCTGTGGCGCGCATGCCGGCGACCCACTCGCCAGTGGTCGGGTCGATGACGTTGCCGCAGGCGTTGACCGAGACCACGGCGCCCACTTTGACGGGACCGAGTGCCACGGCGGCAGCTCCAAGGCCGGCCTTCATGCAGGTGGCAGGCCCCATGAGCTTGCCTACGGTGGCGCCGGTACCGGCGCCCACGTTGCCTTGCTCGAGCGTGGCAGGGGTGTGGTCGAGCGCCTCGCGCACTGCGGCGGCACCGGCCTCAATGTCGGGGCGCACGGTGGGGTCGCCAAAGGCGAGGTCGAAGATGCAGCTGGAGCACACGATAGGCACCTGCGTGGGGCCGACGGGAAGGCCGATGCCGCGGCTCTCAAGCTCGCGAGCGACGCCGCTTGCAGCCTCGAGGCCAAAGGCCGATCCACCCGAAAGGCAGACGGCGTGGACCTTGTCGACGGTGTTCTCGGGACGCAGCAGGTCGGTTTCGCGCGATGCTGGAGCACCGCCGCGAACGTCAACGCCGCCGGTGGCGCCCTCGGGTGCCACGATTACGGTGCAACCGGTGCCGGCCTCCTCGTCCGTATAGTTGCCATAGCAAAAGCCATCGACATCGCAGACGTCAATGGCCTCGAGCAGTGTATCCATGTTTAACTCCTATCGGTTTTCCGCCGCGCCTTGTGCCCGGTCGGGATCCGTACGGTACGCCAAAATTGTAGGCGCTGGGGAATACCCAGCGCCAGATGCAATTACGAGAGTTTTTGAATCGCGCGCGCGACGCGGGCGATGGGTAAGCCCACCACGTTATAGAAGTCGCCCGAAATATCGTGCACGAGCATGCGTCCGCCTGTGCCCTGAATGCCGTAGGCGCCGGCCTTGTCCATGGGCTCACCCGAGGCGACGTAGCGCTCGATCTGCTCGTCGGTGAGCTCGTAGAACGTCACGTCGGTCACATCGACAAACGACAGGCTCTCGGCGGCATGCGGAGCTGTAGCGTCGCCGGCTTTAACGATGCAGACGCCGGTCGCCACCTGGTGCGTGCGGCCCGAAAGCTCGCGGAGCATGGTGCGCGCCTCGTCCTCGTTTGCCGGCTTACCCAATATTTGGCCGTCAAAGGTGACAATAGTATCGGCCGCGACGGTCAACTCATTGGGTTCGGCATGCTCGGCCGCGACGGCAGCAGCTTTGGCACGCGCCAAGCGCTCGACGAGCGTAAGCGGAGCTTCGCCATCAAAAGGCGTTTCATCGATGTCTGCGGGAATTACGCGAATGTTATAGCCCGCCTCGCGCATCAGCTCTATGCGGCGCGGCGATTGCGAAGCCAAAATCATAGTTGGATGCCCTCGGCGACCTTCTCGACGGCCTTTTCGCCGGCGAGCGTGCGCAGCAGCTCCAAGGCAAAGGGGAGTGACTGTGCCATGCCGCTGGCAGTGATGATATTGCCGTCTTGCGTGACCTTCTCGCCGGTATAGGTGCCCTCGGGGAAGCTCTTCTCAAAGCCGGGGAAGCACGTGGCGCGGCGTCCCTCGAGTAGACCAAGCTCGCCTAGGATAAACGGGGCGGCGCAGATGGCGGCAACGTGCTTGGTCGCGGCGAAATCGCAGACTACGTTGCAGACGCGCTGGTCGGCGCGCAGGTTGGTGGCACCGGGCAGGCCGCCGGGCAGCACGACGCAGTCGTACTCGTCAAAGTCGATCTCGTCAAAGAGCACATCACAGGTCACGGGGATCTGCAGCGAGCTCACGACCTCGCGCGTGGGCATGATCGAGACGAGCGTGGCGCGCACGCCGCCGCGACGCATGACATCGACCATGGTCAGACATTCAATCGTTTCAAAGCCATCGGCGGCGAGAACGGCAACGCTGGGCATGAGAGTTCCTTTCGTAAGGCGGCATACAATTAGGCGTCTTATACCCCGAAGACATGCGCTTGCCACGCTCGATTTCCCAATGTTTAAAAAGGGACGGGGATTAAATAATCATTTGGTACAAATTGATTATTTAATCCCCGTCCCAGAAAAATCATCGGGCGTGGCCTTGGGCAAACAGTCTAGTTGCGCCTAAGGTGGACGACGGTCTCGCAGTGGAAGGTTTGTGGGAACAGGTCGACTGGCGTGATCTTTACGGGGAAGAAGGTGCCTTCTTCGACAAAGCGTTTGAGATCGCGCGCCAGGGTGGCCGGGTCGCAGCTCACGTAGGCGACATCGCGAGCACTCGTGCTGGCGATAAGGTCGATCGCCTCGGGGGCGAGGCCTGCGCGTGGCGGGTCGACCACCAAGACGTCGGCATCCTGGTCGGGGAACTCGCGCACCGCGTCTCCGCCAATGACGTCGACGTTATCAAGCTTGTTGATCTCCAGGTTACGGCGCAAGTCGCGCACGGCGGGGCCGTAGGCCTCGACGGCGGCGACAAAGTCGCAGCGGCGGGCGAGCGGCAGGGTAAAGGTGCCGGCACCACAGTACAGGTCCACGGCAAGCTCGTCTTCCTGCGGGTCGAGTGCTTCCATGACAAGCTCGATCAAAATCTCGGCACCCTTGGTGTTGACCTGGAAAAAAGACGGGGCAGACAAGCGCATCTGACCCTCGGCGATATTCTCGGTCCATGAGCCCTCTCCGGCGAGCATTTCGACCTTGGAGACACGGCGGGCCTTCTTTTCGCCCTTGCTCATCACGCGCACGATGCTCGTGGGGTGAGCGGCGTCCGCCAGCACGCGGGAGACCTGCGAGCGCGGAAAAGAGCCTGTGGGCGTCCAGAGTGCGACCTCGAGTGCCTTGGTGCGGCGTGATGCGCGAATGCCCACGCGTTCGAGCCCCAAGTCATGGCTGCCGCTTAGATAGTTGAGTGCGCCGACGACCGATTTGAGCGCCTTCGGGAAGCGCTTGTCGAACAGCGGGCACGTATCGACGGTCACGATTTTGCTGGGGTCGACACCGTGCATGCCAAGACGCACGCGACCGTTGACGACGGTCGGTTCGAGCTCGATTTTATTGCGGTAGCCCCAGTCGTCCTTGGTGTGGCAGATGGGCTGTACCAACTCATCGACCTGCTCAGGAGCGAACTTGCCGATGCGCTCGAGCGTGGAGCGCAGGTTTTGCTCCTTGGCGGCGAGCTGTGCCGTGCGTGAGAGATTGCCCCACGAGCAGCCGCCGCAGATGCCCACGAAGGGGCAGGGAGGCTGAATGCGATCGGGGCTTGGCTCCAGAATCTCGGTGGTGCGGGCGCGCATGAACGACTTGCCGTCCTGTACGACCTCGGCCTCGACGGTGTCGCCTGCCACGGCGCCCTGCACAAAGACGGCCTTGCCGTTGTCGGCGTGCGCCAGCCCGTCGGCTCCGTAGGTCATCGATTCTATAGTGAGCTTCATATCCCTGCCTGTCATTCGCGTTGTTGTCCGCACCATGGTAGCAGGGAAAAGCGCCCCGCATCCGAGGCTTTCCTCAAATGCGGGGCGCTTCTACAAACTGCTTCTACAAACGTCTATTTCGTCTTGCCGGTAATGAGCGTCTTAAGACCCAGGCCGATCAGACCCAGTCCCATGCGCACGCGACCGGGGCGATGGCGCTCGATGGCCTTGGTCTTGCCGGTGGGCTTATCGCGACGGGCGTTCAGCTCGGGTGCGGGCTTGGTGACCTGCGGCTCGGGCCGAGGTACAGGTGCGGGCTTGGGCTCAATGACGGTCGCCTGGACCTTCTGAACCTCGGGTGTTGCCGGCTGCGGCTCAGGAGCAGGGGCGGGCTTTGCCTCGGCGGCAGCCTGGGCGTTGCGATAGGCACGCTCCAGCAGGGCTTCCTGCGAGTTGAAGGGTTTCTCACCCTCTGCACGCTCCACGGGGACCCAAGTGCCGTCGCTCGTGAGGCTGCGGGCCTTCACGTTGTCGCGCAGCTGCATGCCCATGTACTCGTGCACCAGGGCGCGGCAGGTGGGGTCGAGCACGGGGAAGGCGATCTCCACGCGGTGCTCGGTGTTGCGTGTCATCATGTCGGCCGAGCTCAGGTAGATCATGTCCGAGTCCACGCCAAAGGCGTAAACGCGCGCATGCTCCAAAAAGCGTCCGACGATAGAGCGGACATGCACGTTCTCGGTCTTGCCCGGAACGCCGGGCTTGAGGCACGAGATGCCGCGGATGATCATGTCCACGCGGACTCCTGCGCACGATGCCTCGGCGATCTTGTCGATGACCTCGCGGTCGGTAAGCGAGTTGAGCTTAAAGAACACGCGGGCGGGATCGCCGACAAGGGCACGCTGAATCTCGCGGTCCAGGCCACGCATGATGAGCGGCTTGAGGCCCACGGGTGCCACGCCCAGGAAGCGGTAGTCGCCGCGCAGGTTGCCCAGCGACAGGTTGCGGAAGAACAGGTTGGCATCCTCGCCGATGCCGGGGTGTGCGGTCATGAGCATAAAGTCGCTGTAGAGCTTGGCCGTCTTCTCGTTAAAGTTGCCGGTGCCCAAAAGCGTCAGACGGGTAAGCGCCATGCCCTCGCGATAGGTGAGCTGGCAGATCTTGGAGTGGCACTTAAAGCCCTCGGAGCCGTAGACGACGGTGCAGCCCGCTTCTTCCAGACGCTCGGCCCACTCGATGTTGTTCTGCTCGTCAAAGCGGGCGCGGAGCTCCATGAGCACCGTGACCTCTTTGCCGTTCTCGGCGGCATCGATCAGCGACTCGCACAGGCGGCTCTGCTTGGCCACGCGGTAGAGCGTGATGCGCAGTGAGATGCACTCGGGGTCGTAGGCGGCCTCGTGCACCAGATCCAGGAAGGGGTTCATGGCCTCGTAGGGGTAAAAGAGCAACTTGTCGCCCTGCAGCACCTGCTCGCGAATGGAGCGGGACATGTCGATGGTGGGGTTGGGCTGCGGCCTAAACGGCGTAAAGAGGAGCTCGTTGCGCAGGTGCTCGGGAATTTTGCCCTCGATGCCAAAGACATAGCCCAGGTTGAGCGGGATATCGCAGGTAAAAACCGAGCGGCGCGAAAGCTCGAGCGCTTTGCGGATGGTCTTGAGTGTCGCCTTCTCGAGCGAACCGGAGACGGCAAGCACCACCGGCTGCAGGCGCAAACGCTTTTTGAGGATGCGCTTCATGTGCTGGCGGTAATCCTCTTCCTCCTCGACGCCCTCGCCGTCCGGGTCGATATCGGCATTGCGGGTGACGCGGATCAGAGCGCGGTCGAGCGGCTTATAGGAGCCAAAGCAGCTGTCCAGGCAGGCGAGAATGACGTCCTCGAGCAAGATGTAGGAGTAGGTGCCGGCGGGCGAGGGGATCTCGACCACGCGGTTCATCGAGGCGGGAATCTCGGTAAGGCCCAGCAGGCTCTCCTCGTCCGTGACACCGTCCAGTCCGCAAGCTAGATAGAGTGCGCCGTTGCGCAGGTTGGGGAAGGGGTGGCGCGGGTCAATGACCAACGGCGAGATGACCGGCGACACGTAGGCCTGGAAGTAGCGGGTGACAAAGGTGCGTTCCTCGGGCGTAAGCGAGTCGATGCGAGCGCGGTGAACGCCCAGGGCGTCGAGCTTGCCCTCGATGCTCTTAAAGATGGACTCCCATCGGGTAAGGAGCCCGGGCATTTCGGCCATGACAGCATCGACCTGTTCGGAGGCGGTCATATTGCTCTTGTTGTCGACAGGCTGTTTTTTGAGCTCTGCCAGATCGGACAGGCCGCCCACGCGCACCATGAGAAACTCATCGAGGTTAGACTCGAAAATCGACACGAACTTTAGCCGCTCGAACAGCGGAACGGTCTCGTCGAAGGCTTCGTCAAGCACACGGTTGTCAAAGCGCAGCCAGCTGAGCTCTCGGTTCTGCGTGTACGAGAAGTCGCGCGGCGGCTTACGCAGCTTTGCAGCGGCTTGCTTTTTTTCCGATTTTGCTCGGCATATTCATCTGTCCGTTCAGTCCCCGCAGGGGACGGTAGCCTAACACTGTTCTCTATTGTCTCAATTTAGTCGACCTATGGCACGGGCGTATCGCGCGAACGGTATCTTTACCTACTTCTAACGCTGACGAGCCGAAGCACTTACGTCCGGTGCTTTGAGCAAGCGATCTATATCCTCACTCAACTGGTGAGAATGTATGAATAAGAATGATAGCAAGCTGAATATAATCGAATGTAGGTCGAATCGAGGGCAAGCATCATTTATATGCAGAAAACCGTTTTCGCTATGCAATTTTGAATCATGGATAACTTTGAGTGTTTCGTCTTGATTTACTAGAAAAAAATAACGTTTACCTAGGAAAACCTGCTTTACGAAACTGAAGTGCATCATGGGAAATCATATGCGATATACCGTTCATCGTACTTTGCTGACCGTTCGGGGGCGAGGTAGCATTACGAATGGAATTTGGATATAACTAGAGCTGTCAGCAAGCAGCGTCCCATATGGAGGGGCGCTGATACATTCGGCCAGTAAGGCCCGAAAGAAAGGTAGGAGGCCATGACGAAAGGTCTGCACGTGCCTTCCGAGATCGGCAAGCTCAGGAAGGTCTGCCTGCACCGTCCCGGCGACGAGCTCCTCAACCTGCCGCCCGACGAGCTCGAGCGACTCCTGTTCGACGACGTCCCGTTCCTGGAGGTCGCGCAGCAGGAGCACGACACCTTCGCCCAGATCCTGAGGGACCAGGGCGTCGAGGTGCTCTACCTCGAGAACCTCGTCGCCGAGGTGTTCGACCAGGTCCCCGGCGCCCGCGCCGAGTTCACCGACCAGTACATCGCCGAGGCCGGCATCCGCGGCCAGCACATGCCGCAGATCGTCCGCGAGAAGCTGGACTCCATCGAGGACAACCTCGAGTTCGTCAAGAAGACCATGGCCGGCATGACCAAGGCCGAGATCGACATGCCCCTCACGGCGTCCACGACCCTCGACTCCCTGGTCAACTCCGAGTCCGAGTCCGACCTGATCATCGACCCGATGCCCAACCTCTACTTCACCCGCGACCCGTTCGCGGTCGTCGGCGAGGGCGTCAACCTCAACCGCATGTACTCGGTCACCCGCAACCGCGAGACCCTGTACGGCAAGTACGTCTTCAAGTACCACCCCGACTACAAGGACGTCTCCCTGTACTTCCGCCGCGACTGCCAGTTCCACACCGAGGGCGGCGACGTGCTGAACATCAACGAGAAGACCCTCGCCGTCGGCATCTCCCAGCGCACCCAGGCCGCCGCTATCGACGTCATGGCCCAGAACATCTTCTGGAACTCCGACTCCAAGGTCGAGCGCATCCTGGCCTTCGACATCCCGGTCTCGCGCGCCTTCATGCACCTCGACACGGTCTTCACCCAGATCGACGTCGATAAGTTCACGATCCACCCCGCCATCATGGGCACCCTGCGCGTCTACGAGCTGACCGCCGGCAAGAACCCGGGCGACGTGAACATCCGCCTGATCGAGGACACCCTCGAGCACGTCCTGGAGGACGCCACCGGCGTCGACCAGGTCAAGCTGATCCCCTGCGGCGGCGGCGACCCGATCGCGGCCTCCCGCGAGCAGTGGAACGACGGCTCCAACACCCTGTGCGTCGAGCCCGGCAAGATCTGCGTCTACGCCCGCAACACCGTCACCAACGACGTGCTGTACAAGGAGGGCCTGGACCTTCTCGTCGTGCCCTCCGCCGAGCTCTCCCGCGGCCGTGGCGGCCCGCGCTGCATGAGCATGCCCTTCTGGCGCGAGGACCTCTAAGTCTTTCCGTTTCCGGTGCGGTCCCCCTACAACCGCACCGGTTTCGCCCGTCAAACGGGCTACACTAATACTTACGTAATTCATTTCATTGAAAGGAAACGAACCATGGGTGTTAACCTCTCCGGCCGTAGCTTCCTCAAGCTTCTCGACCTCACCACCGAGGAGATCGAGTACCTGCTCAAGCTCTCCAAGAACTTCAAGGACATGAAGCGCGCTGGCGTTCCGCACCGCTATCTCGAGGGCAAGAACATCGTTCTGCTTTTCCAGAAGACCTCCACTCGTACCCGCTGCGCCTTCGAGGTCGGCGGCATGGATCTGGGCATGGGCGTCACCTACCTCGATCCGGGTTCGTCGCAGATGGGCAAGAAGGAGTCCATCGAGGACACCGCTCGCGTTCTCGGCCGCATGTATGACGGCATCGAGTTCCGTGGCTTTGCCCAGGACGACGTCGAGGAGCTCGCTGCTAAGTCCGGCGTGCCCGTGTGGAACGGCCTGACCACCGAGTGGCATCCCACCCAGATGCTCGCCGACATCCTGACCGTCCAGGAGAACTTCAACTACGACATCAAGGGCAAGACCCTCGTCTTCATGGGCGACTGCAAGAACAACGTTGCCCGCTCCCTCATGGTTGTCTGCTCCAAGCTCGGCATGAACTTCGTGGCCTGCGGTCCCGAGGAGTGCATGCCCGCTGACGACGTCATCGAAGCCTGCAAGCCCATCGCCGAGGCCAACGGCTGCACCATCAAGCTGACCACCGACGTCAAGGACGGCGTCACCGGTGCCGACGTTATCTACACCGACGTGTGGGTCTCCATGGGCGAGCCTGACGAGGTCTGGGCCGAGCGCATCGCTCAGCTCACCCCGTATCGTGTTACCTCCGAGGTCATGGCTATGGCCAACCCGGGTGCCATCTTCCTGCACTGCCTGCCCAGCTTCCACGACACCAACACCACCATTGGCGCCGAGAAGTGCGAGCAGTTCGGCATCACCGAGCAGGAGGTCACCGACGAGGTCTTCGAGAGCCCCGCTTCCAAGGTCTTCGACGAGGCCGAGAACCGCATGCACACCATCAAGGCTGTCATGTACGCCACGCTCAAGTAAGAGCATCTAGCATCTCGCTCGGGGTGTATTGTTGAACACCCCGAGCGGCTTTATCTGGTAAAAATCTCGCATCGAGCGGCAGGCACGGCACGGAAGAGCCGCTTCGGGCGAGATCAGTAAATGATTTATGAAGGGGGGATGAGAACTATGACTGAGACCGCTAAGAAAAAGCGCGGTATGCCTTCATCGTTCACCATTCTTCTTGCTCTGCTGGCAATTGTTGCAGTGATTACCGTTATCGTCTCCGGCACGTCCGGCGGCGCGGTTACTGCCGCCCGTCTGAGCGATTTCTGCACCGCCCCGATCAAGGGCTTCGCTGACGCTCTGCCCGTCTGCCTCTTCGTTATGATCCTGGGCGGCTTCCTCGGTATGATGACCGAGACCGGCGCTCTGGACAACGGCATCGCCGTCCTGGTGCAGAAGCTTAAGGGCAACGAGATCATGCTCATTCCCGTGCTGATGCTCATCTTCTCCCTCGGTGGTACCACCTATGGTATGTGCGAGGAGACCGTTCCCTTCTACGCCCTGCTCGCCGCTACCATGATGGCTGCCGGCTTCGACCCGATGGTCGGCGCCGCTACCGTCCTGCTCGGCGCTGGCTGCGGCTGCCTGGGCTCCACGGTTAACCCGTTCGCCGTCGGCGCTGCCGTCGACGCTCTGACCGGCGTTGGCATTGAGGTCAACCAGTCCATCATCATCGGCCTCGGTGCCGTCCTGTGGATTGTTACCACTGCCATGTCCATCTTCTTCGTCATGAGCTATGCCAAGAAGGTCAAGGCTGACAAGGGTTCCACCATCCTGTCGATGCAGGAGCTCAAGGACGCCGAAGAGGCTCACGGCAAGGCTGCTTCCGAGGTTCACAATGAGGTCAAGCTCACCGGTCGTCAGAAGGGTGTTCTGATCGCCTTTGCCTTCACCTTCGTCGTCATGATCGTCGGCTTCATCCCGCTGGCCGACCTCAACGAGGGCGTCGCCAACTTCTTCGATGCTGGCGCTGTCTATGACGCCGACGGTAACGCCATCGTTCAGGGCTGGTCTGCCCTGATCACCGGCCTGCCCATTGGCCAGTGGTACTTCGACGAGGCTTCCACCTGGTTCTTCCTCATGGCTGTCCTGATCGGTATCATCGGTGGCCTGTCCGAGAAGCAGATCGTCAACACCTTCATCACCGGCGCTGCCGACATGATGTCCGTTGTCCTCGTCATCGCTCTTGCCCGTGGTATCTCCGTCCTCATGGCTAGCACCGGCCTCGACGTCTACGTCCTCGACGCTGCCGCCAATGCTCTGGCTGGCCTGTCCGGCGTGATCTTCGCTCCCATGAGCTTCCTGGTCTACTTCGGCCTGTCCTTCCTGATCCCCTCGACCTCCGGTATGGCTACTGTCTCCATGCCCATCATGGGACCGCTGGCTGTTAAGCTCGGCTTCTCGCCCGAGGTCATGGTCATGATCTTCTCCGCCGCCATCGGCGTCGTGAATCTGTTCACCCCGACCTCTGGTGCCATCATGGGCGGTCTCGCTCTGGCTAAGATCGAGTGGACGACCTGGCTCAAGTTTGCTCTTAAGCTCATCGTCGCTCTCTCCGTCGTCTGCGCCATCATCCTGACCATCGCTTGCGTGATGATCTAAGTACCCAACGGGTACCCCACGGAAACCTTGACGATCCTGTAGAGGATCATCTGGTCATCGTCTGTCCGGTGGGGTCAACCCACCGGTAGACTCCTACCTTTAGCCCCCTCCCGTTCCGTGCGCGGGAGGGGGCGCTTTTTTGTTCCGCGGTTTTACCAAACCGCGGAACCGGTCGACGCTGCAAGCCCGCCAGAGCGGCAATCTGACGTTCAATCGTCGGGCATGGCCAAAAGGCCTATGCCCTCCTCTTTCACGTCACCTTGCTCGCTCTGACGGGCTTTCGCTGACTTATGCTCAACCTGCGACGTTCCCCTTGTTGGTGCTGGGGGCAGATTGCTCGCTCTGGCGGGCACTCGTTGACTTTGGCTCTGCCTGTGACGTTTTCATTGTTGGTGCGGAGTGGCTTGTTCTCCGCCCCAAATTAGCTACCCCGGGTCCCCGGTGGTCGCGATGGGCATGTTTGGTTGGTGCCTGTTGATGGCCTGGGCATCGGGGAGGGTCTGCTCCGTTATAATCGCCTAGGACATTAAATGGAAACGGGACGGGAGCCATACATGCGCCAGGGTTTCGACAACGCGAAGTATATCGAGCTGCAGGCTGCTCACATTAAGGAGCGCATCTCGCAGTTTGGTGGCAAGCTCTATTTGGAGTTTGGTGGCAAGCTGTTTGACGACTATCATGCGAGCCGCGTGCTGCCGGGTTTTGAACCGGACAGCAAGTTCCGCATGCTCAAGAGCATTGCCGATGATGTTGAGGTCATCATCGCAATCAATGCAAACCATATCGAGAAGAACAAGGCCCGTGGCGACCTGGGCATTACCTATGACGAGGACGTCTTGCGCCTGGTCGACCTGTTCCGCGGCAACGGTTTTGCTGTCGCGGCCGTGGTTATCACGCAGTATGCCGGTCAGCCCGCTGCCGACGTCTTCCGCAATCGTCTGAATGCACTCGGCATTCCCGCCAAGCTGCACTATCCCATTGAGGGCTATCCGCACGACGTCGATCTGATCGTTTCTGACGAAGGCTACGGCAAGAACGAGTTCGTTGAGACCACGCGTCCACTCGTTGTCGTGACGGCACCCGGCCCTGGCTCGGGCAAGCTCGCCACTTGCCTCTCGCAGCTGTATCACGAGCATAAGCACGGTACCGCCGCCGGCTATGCCAAGTTTGAGACCTTCCCGGTCTGGAATCTTCCTCTGACGCATCCGGTCAATATTGCCTATGAGGCCGCCACGGCAGACCTCGACGATGCCAATATCATTGATTCGTTCCACCTTGAGGCCTACAACAAGACCACGGTTAACTACAACCGCGACGTCGAGGCTTTCCCGGTGGTCCGTGCCTTGATGGAAAAGATCCTGGGCAAGAGCCCCTACCAGAGCCCCACGGACATGGGCGTCAATATGGTCGGCTTTGCCATCACCGATGACGATGCCTGCCGCGACGCTTCCAAGATGGAGATCGTCCGCCGCTACTTTACCGCGGTTGAAAGCGTGCGCCGTACCGGCGTGGGCGATGAACAAGTCGACCGTCTCAAGATTATTATGAAGAAAGCCGGCATCGATAAGAACTACTCGCCGGCGCGCTCGGCAGCCCTCACCAGGGAGCAGCTGACGGGTGGTCCCGTGGGCGCCATGGTCATGCCGGACGGTTCCGTTGTGACCGGTAAGACCTCAACGCGTTTGGGCGCTGCGAGTTCGCTGATCATGAACGCCCTCAAGCATGTCTCGGGCGTCGACCTTGAGCTCGAGGTCATCAGCGACGAGGCGATCGAGCCCATCAGCAAGCTCAAGACGCATTTCCTGGGCAGCAAAAATCCGCGCCTCCACACCGACGAGACGCTTATGGCGCTGTCGATCACCTCGGCTACGAGCGAGACGGCCGCTCGTGTCCTTTCGGGCCTGGAGCAGCTGCGCGGTTGCGATGCCTTCTTTAGCGTGATTATCTCGCCGACGGACGAGACGGTGCTGCGCAAACTGGGCATCAACGTGTGCTGCGAGCCCAAGTTTGAGCGCCGCGGTTTCTTCCATCGCTAAGTTTGAAGTACCGCGGTAATTGCATTGCATTTTGGCCGTATCGGGTTAGCGCCCGGTACGGCTTTTTGATCAATTAAGCGTCTATTTCGGCGAGAAATAGCCGTTTACCTGCCTGGAAACGATTTGAGCGGTATAAAATAACCGTAACTGTTTCATCCTTAGCGGGATGCCGCATGATGGATATTACCTGCCATCGTGAGGTGTGTCGGTCGTGCACGGCGTGCTGGATGCTCGTGCTCGGTTAGAGGAGGCTGCCATGGCGGGCAAGGGTCGTGCGAGTGTCAATGATATGAAGCGTGTCGAAGTGCTGGTGTTGATGGAGATCGCCCAGCAATCCGAAAGTGGCGGGACATATGGTTTCTCGCGCAAAACGCTTGCGGAGCACGTTGGGGTGTCTCCGTATCGAGCCCGTGCCGCAATTGAACGCTTGGATTCTGACGGCTTGATCGAGGTCGTTTCGCGATATAGCGAGGACGGCGGCCAGCTTGCAAATGGTATTTGCCTTACCGAGCGCGGCGGGTGGTATCTGAGAGGCATCCGAGCGGGTATGCTCGTTCAGGATATGCTCGGGGACGAGCTTGCCGATCGGTAGCGATCTGCCGCCTAAGTTGCTGTGACGCCGCTCAGGTTCCGGGCGGCGTTTTGTTTCGAGATTGAGAAATGCAAGCACTTTGGTGAAAAAATGGCGAACTGCTTCTTTCTCGAGTATTACAATGAAGACCCGTAAGATGTGTATGGACAACTTCTACGGGAAGCGCAGGTAACTCAATATGACCAAGCATGTGTTCGTAACCGGTGGCGTGGTTTCGTCCCTAGGCAAGGGTATCACCGCGGCCTCATTGGGCCGTCTGCTCAAGTCACGCGGCTACAAGGTAACGATGCAAAAGGCCGACCCGTATCTGAACGTCGACCCCGGTACCATGAGTCCGTTCCAGCACGGTGAGGTCTTTGTGACCGAGGACGGCTACGAGTCCGATCTGGACCTGGGCCACTACGAGCGCTTTATTGACGAGAACCTGACCCGCGATTCTAACTTTACGACGGGCGCCATTTACAAGAGCCTGATTGCCCGCGAGCGTCGCGGTGACTTTTTGGGCGGTACCGTCCAGGTGATCCCGCATGTCACCAATGCTATCAAGGACAAATTCCGCCGCATTGAGGAGCAGACTGGCTCCGACGTTGTCATTACCGAGCTGGGTGGCACGATCGGCGACATCGAGTCGCAGCCGTTCGTGGAGGCTATCCGCCAGTACCGCAAGGAGGCCGGTCCCGAGAACGTCTGCTACATCCACGTATCGCTCGTTCCCTATATCGCCGCCGCCCACGAGGTTAAGACCAAGCCCACGCAGCACTCCGTCAAGGAGCTGCGCAGCTTTGGTATCCAGCCGGACATCATTGTGCTGCGCTCCGATCACCATATTGATGACGCTATCCGCGGCAAGATCGCGAGTTTCTGCGACGTCGACACCGACTGTGTCTTTACCAACGAGGATTGCGCGAGCATTTACGACGTGCCGCAGCTGCTCGCGGAGCAGGACTTTGACCTGCGCATTTGCGAGCGCCTTGGCCTCGATCCGCGCGAGCGCGATATGAGCGCATGGAATGAGTTCCTGCGCAAGCAAAACCATGCCAACCATCACGCCGATAAGGTTAAGGTTGCCGTCGTGGGAAAGTACACCCAGCTTCCCGATGCATATCTGTCGGTTATCGAGGCCCTGCATCACGCGGGCGTTTTCTACGATCGTCACGTAGATGTGCAGCTGGTCGATGGTGAGAGCCTCGATGCCGAAAACGTCAATGAGGTTCTGGGCGACGCATCGGGCATCCTGGTTCCCGGCGGCTTTGGCAAGCGCGCCCTGGAGGGCAAGATCCTTGCTGCCGAGTTTGCTCGCGAGCACAAGATTCCGTATCTGGGCATTTGCCTGGGTATGCAGGTTGCCGTGTGCGAGTTCGCCCGCAACGTTGTCGGCCTTGCCGGTGCCAGCTCCTCCGAGTTTGATCCGGACGGTCCGTTTAGCGTAATCGACCTGATGAGCTCGCAGGAGGACGTGACCGAGAAGGGCGGCACCATGCGCCTGGGCGCCTATCCGTGCAAGCTCGCTGCCGATACCCTCGCGCGTGAGGCGTATGGCGAGGAGCTTGTCTACGAGCGCCACCGTCACCGTTTTGAGTTCAACAATGCCTTCCGCGATCAGCTCGAGGACGCCGGTCTTGTCATCTCGGGTCTTTCGCCTGATGAGCGTCTGGTCGAGATGGTCGAGCTGCCGCGCGATGTGCACCCGTGGTTCGTGGCCACCCAGGCTCACCCCGAGTTTAAGAGCCGCCCCACCAATCCTCAGCCGCTATTCCGAGAGTTCGTGCGTGCCTCGATTGGCCAGCATGAGGGCGTCGATCGCCTGCAGGTGACGCCCATGAATCGTTCGACGGACTAAGGTTGCCGGCGAACCGGGAACATATCGGAGAAGCTCCTTCGCCGCTCGCTGTGGCGGCGGGGGAGTTTCTTGATTACCTTGCAGTCGAGCGGGGCTTGGCGCGTAACACGATTGCCGCCTATCGCCGAGACCTGACGACCTACTGTGCCTATCTGGAGCGGACGGGCATTGCGTCCTTTGAGGACGTGAGTCGGCGGGTCATTGAGGACTTTATCGCCGATCGGCGCGATGGGGGCTATTCCGATGCCTCGGTGGAGCGCGCGCTCGCTGCCGTCAAAGGCCTGCATGCCTTTTTGGTGCGCGATGGGGCCGTGACCCAAAATCCTACGGCGGCGTTGCGTTTGCCAAAAAAAGGCCGAGCGCCTGCCGGAGTGCCTTTCGGTGGAGGATGTTTCGGCATTGCTCGACCAGGATTTTCCGGATGGTGAGATGGGTCTGCGCGATCGCGCTATCTTGGAAGTGCTGTATGGGTGCGGCCTGCGCGTGAGCGAGCTGGTGGGGCTCGATGTGAGTGATATCCATGCCGATGACGGCTTTGTGCTGGTTCGCGGCAAGGGCTCCAAGGAGCGTCTGGTCCCTTTGGTGGGAAGCGCGGCGCGTGCCCTGACGCACTATATATGTGATGGGCGCCGACTTCTGGCGGCTCATGCTCGTGGGACAGAGACGCCGGCGGTCTTTTTAAACAAGAACGGCGGGCGTCTGTCGCGTCAGGGTGTTCACGTCATATGCGAGCGCTACGGACGCCAGGTGGGGTTGGTGGGACTCCATCCGCACACGTTGCGCCATTCCTTTGCCACCCATATGCTCGCGGGCGGCGCGGACCTTCGCGTGCTGCAGGAGATCTTGGGACACGCCGATATATCGACGACGCAGGTCTACACGCATGTCGATCGTACGCAGCTGACTGAGGTTTACCTGGCGGCCCACCCGCTGGCACATCGCTAATACGCTGCTGAGCTGCGATTACATGCTATCCGAGGACGGACCCCCGATTGCTGGAACGTGCTGTTGCGCACGTTTTGGCAATCGGGGGTCCGTCCCATTTTGCGCCACCGGCCAATGGCGCGGCAGGGTGCACATGCCGCGCGTGGGAGAGTTTGGGGGCGATGTGAACGGGATGTAAAGGGACGTAAAAATCGCCTCAAGGTCAACTTGAAGGTTGAGGTTGAAAGGCGGGGTGCTACAGGTGGCATCCCGCCTTTGCGTTAAACACAACATATTGTGTTTTCGAACATATGCTCGGGGGTGGCGCCCAATAGTTAGGGGGTGGAGTGGTGGGGTAGGGTGGGGGAAGGGGTGGGGAAAGATGTTGAAAAATGGGGCAGTTCCCCATATTATTAATGACGTCGACAGGCGGGGTGGTTCCCCGCGTACGTGCCATCTGAGTAACCGAGGGGAGGGCGCACATGGGAATGACTGGTGCATACGAGCGCAATCTCGATGCAAAAGGTCGTCTGTCCCTGCCTGCACCCCTTCGCGAGGAACTTGGAGAGCACGTTCGCGTGTTCAAAGCCCTGGATGTCGATGCTCTGTACGTGTTCTCTGCCGAGGCCTTCGATAAGTGGGTCGAAGGACTCTTCGCGGGTCGTGAGGGCCACGAGGGTTTTAACCCGCGTGACATCAACGACCAGAAGCTCATGAGGGCGATCAACAAGCGCACCACGTCGATGGATGTGGACAGCGCCGGTCGTATCGGTCTTTCTGAGTCTCTCCGCAAGCAGGCGAACCTTGACCGCGCGGTCACGGTTGTGGGCAACTACGACCACCTTGAGGTTTGGGACCGCGCCGCGGCCGATGAGGACGATGACGACGAGGCTCTGCTTGACCTCTTCTTCTCGTAAGGGCAAGGCACGAGTAACGGATGGAGCGTGGGATCTTGACACAAGAATATCGGCATGAACCTGTCATGCTCGGCGAAGTGCTTGAGTCGCTGCAGCTCAAGAGCGGCTCCGTTGTCTGCGATTGCACCCTTGGCGGTGCCGGTCATTCGGTAAAGATGGCCGCGCAGGTGGGGGAGACGGGCCTTTTGCTCGGCGTCGATCAGGACGACATGGCCCTCGAGGCCGCTGGCGCCCGTCTGGACCGCGAGGTTCCCGGCGTCCCGCACCAGCTGCTGAAGGGCAACTTCGGCGACTTGGACGAGCTGCTTTGCTCGGCCGAGGTGCCCGGGGTCGATGGCTTCCTGTTCGATTTGGGCGTTTCGTCACCGCAACTCGATATCCCTGGCAGGGGCTTTTCGTATAACGAAGATGCCCCATTGGACATGCGGATGGATCCGGGTAACAACACCCTAAACGCAGCTGAGGTCATCAACACCTATAACGAACACGACCTCGCCCGGATTCTACGCGTCTATGGCGAAGAGAAGTTCGCCTCGCAGATTGCGCGCGAGATCGTGCGCCGTCGCGAGCAAGAACCGATCGAAACCACCGGTCAATTTGTCGAGATCATCAAGGCTGGCATTCCGGCTGCCGCTCGTCGGCATGGTGGACACCCGGCCAAGAAGAGCTTCCAGGCCATTCGCATCGAGGTCAACCACGAGCTCGATGTGCTCGAGAGGGGGCTTGACGCCGCCACCAGGTGGCTCAACCCGGGCGGACGCATCTGCGTCATCTCGTATCACTCGCTCGAGGACCGTATCGTAAAGAACCACTTTAAGGAGATGAGCCAGGGGTGCACGTGTCCGCCGGAGATTCCGGTGTGCGTGTGCGGCAACGTGCCGATACTCAAGGTCATCACCCGCAAACCCTTGGTTGCCCAACCCGATGAGGTCGCGCGCAACCCTCGGGCGAGATCAGCCAAAATCCGCGTGGCGCAGCGCCTGTAGGCGCGACCGCGCGAAATTGGACCTCCCGCTCGCACCATAAACGAAGCTTAAACACACTACCAACGTACTCGGGATGGGAGGCGGCATATCATGGGCTATAACACCTCAAACGCAGCACTCGCCTATGATATGAACGCCATGCCCGCCTACCGCGAGGCACCGCAGGCGCCCGTTGCCCCTCGTGAGCAACGCACGCCGCGTTTTGATGTCTACACGGGCGCGGGCCGTCAGGCAAACCAGGCGGTAAGCCCGGTTTTCATGAGCGTTCTTAAAACGGTTTGCATCATTGCGGCTGTCTTCATGACGATCGGTGTCGCGCGCGTGGCGCTTGCCGGTGTTACGGCCCAGGTGCTTAACGGCAACGCAGAGCTTACCAACACGCTCGAGAAGGCGACCGACGAGAGTTCTAACCTTGAGGTCATGCATTCGGTCTATGGTGCCGACACGCGTATTCGCGATCTTGCGGGCGCCTATGGCATGGTGGAGCCCAGCGAGAGCGTTACGCTTGACTTTTCGCAGGATGCAGCCGCGGGCGCTAGCTCGACTGCGGCCGCTCAGTAAATAAGACGGTAGCTGAGTATGACAAATGACTATCGCCGCGGTTCCGACGGGGACCACGGGTCTGGACGTCCCTCCTCGCGGGGACGTTCTGGTTATCAAGGAACGGGTCGGCCATCTTACAACGCGGGGCCGTCCTATGGCAACGACCCTGCGTCGCGTCTTCGTGGTTCGGGCGGACCTCGGGTGCGCAATACGGGCGCGCGCAAGGGGTCGTCGTCTGAATGGGTTACGGGAACGCCGCTGCCTCGCCGCGATGTCGTTATGGGCTGTATCGGGGTTGGCCTTGCCGCGGGCGTCTTCCGTCTTGCCGAATACCAGATCGTGAATGCTGACAAGCTGCGCGAGCGCGCGGACGCGCGTCGTCTGCTTTCACAGACGCTCTATGCCAAACGTGGCACTATCTACGACCGCAACGGCAACGTGCTGACGTCGTCAGTCGAATGCCGCAATGTCGCCGTGAACCCTCAGCTTGTCGAGGACGTCGACAAGACGGTCTCGGCGCTGGTCAAGGCCACCGGTATCGATAAAAAGACCTGTCGCAAGCTGGTACTGTCTGATGGTTCCTGGGTGTATATCAAGCGCCAGGTCGACGAGGATGACGCTGCCGCCCTGGAAAAGAAGAATCTACCCGGCGTGCTCTTTGAGCAGGCGATGAAGCGGGTTTACCCGTATGGAAACCTGGCTTCTCAGGTGCTGGGCGTCGTGAACGTGGACAACGCTGGCCTGACTGGACTCGAAAAACAATACGATGAGCTTCTGACCGGAACGAATGGCTCTCTTGTGCGCGAGCGCGCAAGAGATGGCGGCTACATCGCGGGCGGTGCCTATAAAAAGGTTGCCGCGATTGATGGCGTGGATATCGTGACGACGATCGACGTCAACATTCAGCGCGCCGCGGAAGATGCCTTGGCCGAGGCGGTCGAGAAGACGAAGGCCAAAAACGGGTCGGCCCTGGTGACCGACCCGACGACTGGAGAGATCCTGGCCGCCTGCTCGTATCCGACCTACGACCAGACCAATTTGGAAAACGCCAAGACCGAGGACATGAACCTTCGTCTGGTGACGGATGCCTACGAGCCCGGCTCGGTCTTTAAGACGCTGGTTGCGGGCGCCGGATTTGATTTGGGCGTTGTGCGCCCGAGCACATCGTTTGAGGTTCCCGCGAGTATCAAGGTGGGCGACGATACCGTTACCGATGCCGACAAGCGTGACTACACCATGACAATGGACGTACGCGAGATGATGCGCCGTTCGTCCAATGTCGGTTTTGTCCTGGTGGGGCGCAAGATCGGTGCCGATGATTTTGCCACCTATGTGGACAAGTGGGGTATCGGTCATAGCTCCGGTGTCGATTTTCCGGGTGAGAGTCTGGGCATCGTCAAGGAGCGCGACCAGTACGATGGTGCCACCTTGGGTGCTATGAGCTTTGGCCAGGCGCTGTCCGTCTCGCCGATTGAGGTCGCACGTGCCGTGGGCGGCATCGCGAACGGCGGCGTGATGATGACTCCGCACTTCTATAAGTCGAGCAAGGGCGATGAAAAGGATTGGGGCGAGGGGGATCGCGCGATTTCCGAGGAGGCCGCCTCGCAGGTGACATCGTGTATGCAGACGGTCGTTGCCGAGGGAACGGGCGTTGGCGGCGCGGTGGACGGCTACGACGTGGCGGGCAAGACAGGTACGGCCGAGCGCGCCGATGAGAACGGCGGCTACCTCAAAGAGAACTACATGTCGTCTTTTATGGGGTTTGCCCCGGCGCAGTCGCCCAAGGTCCTGTGCTATATCACCCTTGACGGAACCCCGTCAGGCTCCGATGCCGCCGCAGTGCCGTTCCAGTCCATTATGGCCAGTGCGCTTGACGTGTTGGGTGTCCCGCGCACCAAGTAGGGGGTTACTATCTATGAAATGGCCAGTCGGTTAATCCGGGTTGTTCACACGCCCTGCACCACGCGTAGGCGGCGCTGGGATACAATACGCCGATAGCATTATTAGGTTTACAGGGGAGCTGCAATGATAGAGATCGCCGTCAACAATCTCGCGGCCGCAACAGGGGCCCGAACCGTGACGGGAGAAGCCGATCGGGTATGCCGCGGTTGCGTTATCGACTCGCGCCAGGTTGAGGAGGGCACGATATTCGTCGCCTTCCCGGGTGAAAAGGTCGACGGCAACGACTTTGCTTCCCGTGCCATCGAGTCGGGTGCCGGCGCCGTAGTGATGACGCGCGAGCCCGATGCCGAGCTGCTTTCGCTGGCCCATGAGAAGGGCTGCGCCATCCTGCATACCGATGACCCCGAGGAGTTTTTGCTGCGCCTGGCTCACGCTTATCGTTTGGAGCTTGGCTGCCTGGTAATTGGCATTACCGGCTCTATCGGCAAGACAACGACCAAGGACGTGCTCGCCGCGGTGCTCGCCAAGCGCTATCGCGTTTGGGCAACCAAGGGTAACTACAACAACCTGATCGGTATGCCGCTCACGGTGCTGGCGGCCCCTGCCGACACCGAGGTTCTGGTGCTCGAGATGGGCATGAACCATTTCCACGAGATTGAGCGCATGTCTCAGTCCGCCAATCCCAACCTTGCCATTGTGACCAAGATCGGCACCTCCCATATCGGTATTCTGGGCAGTCGCGAGAATATCGCTCGTGCCAAATCCGAGATTGTTGGCGGCATGTGCGCCGCCGGAGACCTTCTCCCGTTGCTGGTTTTGGGTGGTGAGGACGACTTTACCCCGTTCATCCGCGACACCTTTGCTGCGCCTGCGGGCGTCGACGTGATGCTTGCGGGCGTCTCGGACGACGATGAGGTCCGTGCGTGCGGCATTCGCATTGATGACGAGGGACGCCCGGTCTTTACGCTCGATTTTGGCTTGGGCGAGACTATCGACACACTGCTTGCCATTCCCGGCGCGCAGTCCGTTCCCAATGCCGTCAAGGCCGCAGCGGTTGCCTATCGCCTTGGCGTGACGCCCGAGCAGATCGATGTCGCCTTTAGGGGTCTTACGATTACCGGGCATCGTCAGGAAATCAAGCGCGCCAAGAGCGGCGCCCGCGTCATCGACGACTCATATAACGCCAGTGCCGAATCGATGGCAGCCGGCCTCGACCTGCTGTGTTCGCTTTCGTGCACGGGTTCGCGCATGGCGGTTCTGGGCGAGATGGGCGAGATGGGCGACGAGGCTCCTCGCATGCATGAGCTGGTGGGCGCCTATGCGGCGGCCAAGAAGCTCGATATGCTCGCATGTGTCGGCGGTGAGCTTGCCCAGCGTATGGCCGAGGCCGCGCGCATGATGGGTATGGATGAGGACCGCATTCAGGTGTTCTCCGACTATCAGCAGGTGCTCGACCGTATGGGCGGCGCTCTTGAGCAGCATGATGTCGTGCTGGTCAAGGGCTCACGCTTCGTTGAGCTCGATCGCTTTGTGGAAGGTGTGTGCTAGTCCATGTTCGGCAATCCTTCGTATCCTACGTACCAGGCATTTTTGGGATTGGGCATCGCCGCCGTCATCGCGATGCTGCTTATGCCGTGGTGGATTAAGCTCCTGAAGGTCGAGGGCATCGGCCAGCAGGTTCGCGCCGATGGCCCCAAGCGTCACCTGATTAAGCAGGGCACGCCCACCATGGGTGGCGTCATCATCCTGGTTGCCGTTTCGCTGACCTGCCTTTTGATGGGAAAGCTCACCACCGAGCTCGTGCTTGTGCTGCTCGCCACGCTGGCAACCGGCGTTCTTGGCCTCATCGACGACCTGACTTCTGTCACGCACGGCCGCTCGCTCGGCCTGACGCCTCACGCCAAGATGATTGGCCTTACCCTCATCTGCGTTACCTTTACCGTGCTTGCTGTCAACTGGTGCGGCGTCGCCCCCGAGATTCGTTTCCCCGGTGGCCTGACGATCGACCTTGGTGTGCTCTCGACCACCATTTGCGGCCTCTCTTTTCCGTGGCTCTACCTTGTCTTTTGCTGGCTGATGATCGCGGGCCTTTCCAACGCCGTAAACCTCACCGACGGCTTGGACGGTCTTGCCGGCGGCACCTCCATGATCGCCATGCTGGCCATGGCTGCCATGGCGTTTTTGCACGGCGATGTGAACCTGTCCATCTTCTGCACGGCGTGCGCCGGTGCCTGCCTGGGCTTTTTGTGGTTCAACTGCTATCCGGCGAGCATCTTTATGGGCGATACCGGCTCGCTTGCCCTGGGTGCCGCTTTTGCCTGCACCTCCATCATGACCAACACCGAAGTCGTTTCCCTCATCATCGGCGGTCTGTTTATCGTCGAGACCCTGTCGGTCATGATCCAGGTTGTCTATTTCCACTTTACGCACAAGCGCGTCTTCCTTATGGCGCCCATTCATCATCATTTCGAAAAGAAGGGCTGGGCCGAGACCAAGGTCGTCATCCGTTTTTGGATTGTCGCCGCGGCCTTCGGAGCCCTGGGCCTCGCGTTGTTCTTCCAGTTGGGATAGTGGTCTTTCATGCCTCTTGCTGATGTCTTTAGCCTGCTCGTTTTGGGCCAGGGTAAGTCCGGTCTTGATGTCGCTCGCTGGGCGCTTGCACATCCCGAGCGTGTGAGTGCCGTTACCGTTTACGGTGGCGGCACGTCCGAGCCCAACGATGCCACGCGCTCGCTCGAGGCGCACGGGGCATCGTTTGTCTACAGAACCGAGCAGGTCGAGGGCGCGTTTGATGTATGCGTGACGTGTCCGGGCATCTCGGAGTTCTCGGCATTCTTTAAGGCTGGCCGTGATCACGCTGCCCAGATTATGGGTGAGCCCGAGTTTGCCTACCGTCTGTCTCCCCAAAATTGGATTGCCATTACGGGCACCAACGGCAAGACGACAACCACGTCACTGACCGATTACCTGCTTAAGGCAGCGGGCGAGGCGAGCGTTGCTGTCGGCAACATTGGCGAGCCTCCGGTGAACGAGATCGATGGCCGTGCGCATAACGAGTGGTTTGTGGCGGAGCTTTCGAGCTATCAGATCGCAACGACCCAGGAGCTTCACCCCCGTGTGGCGGTGCTGCTCAACATTACCCCCGACCATCTGGGCTGGCATAAGAGCCATAAGAACTATGCGCTCGCCAAGATTAAGCTCTTCGAGAATATGGTCGACGATGACCTGGTGATTGTTGATGTCGAGGATGCCGGTATCCACGAGTTCGATGAGTGCATCTATGTTCCGGGCCGTCGCATCTGCAAGGTTGCTTTTGACGAGCCTGCGGGCGAGGACGCCGCATTTGTTCGCGATGGCAAGATGGTCATTCGCCTGAAGGGCGTCGAGACCCCGCTCATCGATACGTCCGAACTTAAGATTTCGGGCCATCACAATGTAATCAATGCCTTGTGTGCTGCCACGGCGGCCCTGACGGTCGGCGCCGATGTTGACGGTGTGTGTCGCGGCCTGGTCTCGTTCCAGCCGCTGGAGCACCGCGTTGAGCCCTGTGGCGAGATCGATGGCGTGCGCTATGTCAACGATTCCAAGGCAACGAACACCGATGCGGTCGAAAAGGCCCTGACGGCGTTTCCCGATGACGATGTGATCTTGCTGCTCGGCGGTCACGATAAGGGCACGCCGCTCGATTCCTTTGCCCGCGTTGTGATGGATAACGTTCGCTCGGTGGTCTGCTTTGGCGACGCGCGCGAGCGCTTTACCGCCGCTATGGACGAGGCGGATGTCGACGGTGATGTCGATATCGCCCAGGCCGACGACCTGCGCGATGCCGTGGACGTTGCCCGTTCGCTCTCGAGCCGCGGCGATGTGATCTTACTGTCGCCCGCCTGCTCGTCGTTCGATGAGTTCTCGGGCTACGAGGAGCGCGGTCGCGTGTTTAAGGACTATGTGGCCCAGCTTGCCGCTGCGTCCAATACGCAAATGGAATAGGGGTTGCCGGTGAGAGAGGAGAGCCCCCGACAGAATATGAGGAGGCCCGACTCGGACCGTGCTTCCTCGCAGCGCAGCACGCCGCGCGCCGGTCGTCGCACGCAGGGCATCGGCGAACGTTATATCGCCGGCGTCCCCGCACGTATCATGCGACCCCGCCTGGTCTTTTTGACCTGCCTGTTCTCGCTGGTCTGTTTTGGCCTGCTTATGGTGTACTCGGCATCTTCAGTCGAGGCGCTTCACGAGAACGATTCCGCGACCTACTTTTTGTTCCGGCAGTTTATGTTCACTGTCGTCGGTGTTGCTGCCCTCGAGTTCATCGCGCGCGTTGCACCCGATAGCTGGTTTGGCGAAGGGGCGCTTAAACTTGCCCTTATCGCTATGATGATCTTGCTGCTTGCGGTGTTCCTCTTTGGTAGCGGCAGCCGTGGCGCTACGCGTTGGCTGAGCATTGCCGGCATTCAGTTTCAGCCATCGGAGTTTCTCAAGCCGTTTGCCATTGCCTATTCTGCCATCATGCTCGATCGCGTGTTTTCGCCCGGCGGTAACATCAATGAGTTCCTTAAGGGCATGGGCTTATATTTGGGCATATCGCTCGTCTTGATTTTTATTCAGCCCGACTTTGGCACCATCCTGATTATTCTGTTGACGATCATGTGCATGGCGCTCTTTGCCGGCCTTGACCCAAAATACATTATCGGTGCGATTCTTGCTGGCGCCGTCATCATCGTGATCGCTCTTGTCGTCGAGCCGTACCGTATGGTGCGCATTCAGGTTCTCTTGAACCCTTGGGCAGATGAATATGGAGACGGGTATCAGGCAACGCTCGCCATTATGGCGTTTGCTTCGGGCGGACTGTTCGGCCGCGGTATCGGCAACTCAACCATGAAGTACTCGTATTTGCCCGAGGCACACAACGACTACATCCTGGCCATCATTGGCGAGGAGGTTGGCTTTTTGGGGACGCTGCTGTTTTTCTTGGTGTTTGCGATGCTGATCTACTCGGCGTTTCGAATTGCCGAGCAGGCCGCCGATCGTCGCGGGGCGCTCATGGCTTCGGGCTCTGCGGTTATCCTCGCGGTGCAGTTTTTGATCAACGCGCTGGGTATTCTCAACGTGTTTCCCATGACGGGTAAGCCGCTGCCGTTTATCAGCTATGGCGGCTCGTCGATTATCGTGTCGCTCATGCTCGCCGGGCTTATTTTGCGCGTGTCGCACGAGAGCGCTCGACGCGATGAATACGATCGTCGTCGCGATAGCTTTGCCGTTATGGACGAGAGCACTGCCGGTGTTCCCCATACGCGTGGGGAGCGCTCGTCGCGTGGCGGTTTTACCGTCTTGAACGGTTTTGCTTCGGAGTCGGATGCTCGTCCGCGCTCGGTGCCGCAGAGTCGCCCGCAACGACCGACGCCGCGCAATACGGGTGGCGGATATAATCGGATCGACTTGAATTCGGACCCGTCGGCGCGCTTGCGCACCGACGACCAGGGGCCGCGCGTACGAAGGGACTACCATGACCGATAAGATGACCGTTGCTATCGCAGCCGGCGGCACGGCGGGACATATCAACCCCGCACTTGCCTTGGCCGAGGAGCTACGTGACCGTGGCCACCACGTTGTGTTTGTGGGTCAGTCGCATAAGCTCGAGGGTCGTCTGGTTCCCGAGGCAGGGTTCGATTTTGTGCCGATTACGGTTACGGGCTTCGACCGCTCTCGCCCTTGGACGGCATTGAGCTCGCTGTGGCGTGTCTATAAGGCGAAGCGCGCGCTCGGCAGCCATTTTTCTAAAGCCTGCAAGCCCGATGTCGCTATAGGTTTTGGCGCCTATGTCGAGGTCCCGCTTCTGGGCTGGTGCAAAGACGCGGGCATTCCGTATCTGCTGCATGAACAGAACTCCGTTCCGGGCCTTGCTAACAAGATGATGAGTTCGCATGCCGCCCGCGTTTGCATCTCGGTGCCGGCAGCACGTTCCGTGTTTGAGCGTGAGGGCGATCCTGACCATGTGCTCATGACCGGCAACCCCGTGCGCCGTTCTGTGATCGAGGGGGATCGGGTTCGCGGTCGCAGGGCTCTCGACGTGCCTGAGGACGCCACACTCCTGCTGGCTTTTTGGCGGCTCACTTGGTGCTCAACATCTTAATGAGCGCGTGGCTTCGCTTAAAAACGAGTTGCTCTCGCGCGATAATCTCTATGTTTTGCATTCGACGGGCGCCGATGGCTTCGAGGACACCGAGCGTGCTCTTGCCCTGATGCCCGAGGAGGCGAAGCGGTACCGCGTCCAGCCCTACATCGACAATATGGGCGATATGCTGGCCGCGGCCGATTTGGTCCTCTCGCGCTCGGGCGCTTCGAGCGTTGCCGAGATCGCGGCCCTTGCCACACCTTCGGTACTGGTGCCGTATCCTCATGCGACGGCCGATCATCAGACCACCAATGCCCGCTATCTGGTCGATGCCGGTGCTGGCGTGCTCTGCGCCGATGCCGATATCGATACCCAGGCGTTTGCCGATGAGCTGCTGCATCTTATCGATGATGCGCAGGCGCGCGATGCCATGCGTCAGGCGGCTCGCGGTTTGGCCCAGGACCGCGCTGCCGTCCTTTTGGCAGACGCGGTAGAAGGATTGCGTTAGTTAGACGGGATATCGCGGGCCGCCCTCGCGCGGATGCGGTAGGTGCGGTACAGTAGACGGGTTACAGGCAGTGTTTACGCAAGGAGTACACGAGCACATGGCTGATTCCCAGACTGCAACCTCCGCGCCCGATTTCAAGAGCGCCCATTTTATCGGTATCGGTGGCGCCGGCATGAGCGGCATCGCCCTCGTCCTTCACGAGCGCGGCTATGTCGTTACCGGCTCCGACCTTAAGACGTCGCGCTATATTCGCCAGCTTACCCGCGCCGGCGTGAAGGTGCATGTGGGCCATGAGGCCGCCACCATCGACGAGGTCAAGCCCGACGTCGTCGTGGTCTCTACTGCTATTCCCGAGTCCAACCCCGAGCTCGTCCGTGCGCGCGAGCTGGGTATTCCCGTGTGGCCTCGCGCCAAGATGCTCTCGGCTCTGGGCCACGGCTACACCACCGTCGCCGTCGCCGGTACTCATGGCAAGACCACGACCTCTTCGATGTGTGCCACCATGCTCGACCGCATGGGTCTGGACCCCAGCTTCCTGATCGGTGGCATTGTCGAGGGCTACGATACCAACGGCAAGAACGGCTCGGGCGACTATTTTGTCGCCGAGGCGGATGAGTCCGACAGCTCCTTCCTGTTCCTTAACCCCAATGTGGTCATCGTGACCAACGTCGAGGCCGACCATCTCGATCATTACTCGGGTATCGAGGAGATCGAGGCCACCTTCGCCAAGTTTATGAGTCTGGTGGGCGAGGACGGCACGGTCATCGTCTGTGGCGAGGACCCGCATCTGGTCGAGCTTGCCAAGTCGACGGGCCGTCATGTGCTTTCCTATGGCTTTGCCGAGACCAACGACATCGTCTGCGTGCATCCGGATGTCAAGGGCATCCAGAGCGACTTTATCGTTCGCTTTGAGGACGGCACCGAGCACGCTGTCGAGATTAAGAGCAACCCCGGTCGTCACAACATGCTCAACGCCACGGCCGTCTTGACCGTCGCCCATGTCCTAGGCCTCGATATCGACGCCGCCGCTAAGGCACTTTCGAGTTTTGAAGGCGTCCGCCGTCGCTTTACCCACGTGGGCGATATCGACGGCATCACGGTGGTTGACGATTACGGCCATCATCCCACCGAGATCAAGGCGACGCTCGCTGCTGCCTCTTCGCTGGGCTACAAACATGTCGACGTCGTGTTCCAGCCGCACCGCTATTCGCGCCTGCAGGCTCTGTGCGATGACTTTGCCGACGCATTCGCCAATGCTGACAAGCTGCTGTTGATTGACGTGTTCTCTGCCGGCGAGATGCCCATCCCGGGCGTCACGTCCAAGATGCTTGCCGATACCGTGCGCGCCAAGCATCCCGGCAAGGAAGTCGTGTACTGCTCGAGCCGTCTTGAGCTCAATGAGGAGCTCGAGAAGATGGTGGGCGAGGGCGATCTGCTGCTTACCATGGGCGCCGGCGACGTCACGACGGTCGGCCCCGAGTTCATCGAGTATCTGACTGCCAAGAAAGACGCTTAAACCCCATGGGTCTGTTTAACGCCGTCATGGCGCTTTCGGGCATGATCGATACGGACATAATTGAGGATGAACGCCTCGCGCGCCATACGAGCTATCGTATCGGCGGCAAGGCGGACCTCTTTGTGACGTGTCACAGCTATCATGCCTTGCGTCGCGCCGTGGCGGTGCTCGATCGTGAGCAGGTGCCGTGGGTCATTATCGGCAAGGGATCTAATCTGCTTGTTGCCGATGCAGGCTATCGCGGCGCCGTCATTTCGTTGGGGCGTGAGTTCCAGCGTACGGTTGTCGCCGAAGACGGTTGTACGCTGACGGTCGGTGCGGGCGTGATATTCGCTCGCCTAGTCAACGACGCGCTGTCGCGCAGCCTTTCGGGCCTTGAGTTTGCGGTCGGTATTCCCGGCTCCGTTGGCGGCGCCGTGTCCATGAATGCCGGCACGCGAACCGAGTGGATTGGCTCGCTGGTCGAAGATGTCGTTACGTTTGACCCGAGCTCCGGCATCAAACATTACGCGGGCTCGGAGATCGCTTGGGGCTACCGTGAATGCAGCCTGCCGCGTAACGAGATCATTCTGGAGTGCGTGCTCAAGCTCAAACCTGCGCCCAAGGCCGATATCCGTGAACGTATGGAGCGGTACCTGACGCGGCGTAAGCGCACACAGCCCATGGGCTGTGCATCCTGCGGGTCGGTATTTCGCAACCCGCCCGATGCGAGCGTGGGCAAGCTTATCGAGGATTGTGGATTAAAGGGTTTTTCGGTTGGCGGCGCGGAAGTTTCGCCCGTACACGCTAATTTTATCGTTAATAACGGAACCGCCTCGGCCGATGACGTGGCCGCGGTTATCAGACATGTGCACGGAAAGGTGAGGGAGGCGTATGGCATCGAGCTCAGACCGGAAGTTAAATTCCTCGGCTTCTAGAGCATCGAAACCAACCTTCCGCCGCGCCGGAGGGCGTTCCGGCGCACCGTCTCAGCCTCAACGTAAATCCGTTATGCCTTCTAAGCCTGCTGGGTCCGTGCGGCCTGCCAAGCGTTCGACTGCCGGTTCGCAGCTTGGCGGACGCCCCGCGGCCAAAAATGTTGCTCGTCCGGTGGCACGTCCCTCGGTGACGCCCAAACCGGCGATGGGCGCCATACCTTCTCGCCCCATAGCGTCGCCCAAGCCCTCGTTGGGGGCAAAGGTGACGCGTCCCGGTCGCGCGCTGGGTGCATCTAAGCCACGTATGCTGACGTCGGTGTCGGCCTCCGCAAAACCGCAATCGGGCAAAAAGGGCTCTAATCCGTTGTCATCGATCGGCGCCCTGGCAAATCATGCGGCGGGTGCCGCTTCTGCCGTTAAGGGCAAGGGCAAAATCGCGGGCGGCATCCTTGCCGCTCTGGCAGTGCTTGCAGTCGTTGCCGTCGTCGTCATTAACTCTGGCCTGTTCGCCGCTAACGATATTCAGATCCAGGGCAGCGAGCATGTGACCAAGCACGATGCCATCCAGCTGATCGATCTGCCCGAGGACACGTCGCTGTTCAATGTGAATCCCGACCAGATCACCGAGGGCCTCAAGCAAAATCCGTGGGTTTCGGGCGTGGATGTTCAGCGTCAATTTCCCCATACGCTCATCATCACGCCGACGGAACGCAAGGTTATCGCAATTGCCTACATTAGCTCCGACGATCTTGCATGGGCGATCGGGGACGATGACACATGGATTGCACCGCTGTCTACCTCGGTCGATGTTGACGACCAGGGCAATGTCATCACAACGGGGGAGGGTGCCAACACCCTAAACGGCATCGATGCCGCCCTGGCGCTCGCCAAACATTACGGAGCCGTGCTGCTGACCGATGTCTCGGCCGATGTCGCGCCGGTTTCGGGGCAAGCGGTAAATTCCAAGGCGGTCAAGGCCGGCCTGGATTACGTCCGCGGATTCTCGAGCGAGTTCCTGGGCCAGGTCAAGGATATTTCCACGCCCTCGGTCGAGGCCATCTCGGCGAATCTCGATAACGGTATCGAGGTGTCGCTCGGAGATTCGGATGACATTGCCAAAAAGGAGCGTATTGTTACCAAGCTGCTTTCGCAGGTGGAGGGCGTGACGTATATCAACGTTCGATCTCCTGGCAACTATACGTTTAGGAACGCACCGACCTCGTAGCGTCTTCTGGCCTTTGTTGACGGGGCATACCGCGCCGTTTATCTGGTTTGTTTGGTTTTCACCGTCAATTATTTGACTGATACGTTCATAATGTGCAAACATAATACGGTTTACCTTTGCATTTACTTTCAACTTGAAGGTTAATGTGCGCAGGGGTCAACCCATGCTATGGCAATAACCTTTGTTCGGAGGACCGACATGCACGAGACAGAGATCAACAACTACCTTGCCGTCATTAAGGTGGTCGGCGTCGGCGGCGGCGGTACCAACGCGGTCAATCGAATGATCGAAGAGGGTATCCGCGGCGTCGAGTTTGTTGCCATCAACACCGATGCTCAGGCACTCGCGATCTCTGATGCCGATATCAAGGTGCACATCGGCACCGACCTGACCCGCGGCCTGGGCGCTGGCGCCAACCCCGAGGTCGGCCGTAAGGCCGCCGATGAGTCCCGCGACGACATCGCCGAGGCGCTCGCTGGCGCCGATATGGTGTTCATCACCTGCGGCGAGGGCGGCGGCACCGGTACCGGCGCTGCCCCCATCGTTGCCGATATCGCGATGAACGAGGTCGGCGCGCTGACCGTCGCCGTCGTGACCAAGCCCTTTACGTTTGAGGGCCGCAAGCGCAAGAAGAGCGCCGAAGAAGGCATTAAGACGCTTTCCGACTGCGTCGACACCATGATCGTTATCCCTAACGACAAGCTGCTCGACATCGCCGAGAAGAAGACCACCATGCTTGAGGCCTTCGCAATCGCCGATGGCGTCCTTTCCCAGGGCACCCAGGGCATCACCGACCTCATCACCGTCCCCGGTATCATCAACCTGGACTTCGCCGATGTTAAGACCATCATGAAGCAGGCCGGTACCGCCATGATGGGTATCGGTACCGCTTCTGGGGACACCCGTGCCGTCGACGCTGCCCAGCAGGCTATTTCCAGCCCGCTGCTCGAGAGCTCCATCGATGGCGCTACGCGCGTCCTGCTTTCCATTGCCGGTTCCAAGGACCTGGGCATCCAGGAGATCAGCGACGCCGCCGACGTTGTCGCCAACGCCGTCGACCCCGAGGCCAACATCATCTTCGGTACCGTTGTCGACGAGTCCCTGGGCGATCAGGTGCGTATTACCGTCATCGCTACGGGCTTCTCCGACTCCAACGTCAACCGTCAGGACGAGCTCTTCGCTGCACAGCAGTCCCAGAGCAAGGCCGCTGCTTCTACCGAGCCGCAGCGCACCGCTCCTGCCACGAGCCCGGCTCAGGCTGCCCCGACTCGCAACGTCGGTGGTACCGAGCTCCCCAACTTTGGCAACGACCAGTTTGAGCTTCCTGACTTCCTCAAGCGCGGCAGCTTCTAGTTCGTTTTTCTCAGCGACCTGTATGGGGTGCGTCCGATTGGGCGCACCCTTTTTGTTGTGTTTTGCCTTTGTAAACGAAAGCCTCCAATCTCCTTACGTTCCCCTTACGTTTAGCCCCTACCGCTGCGGGTATCCTTTTGATGAAGTATGGCAGCCGTGTGGCACGGACTGCTGCGGCGTCGCCGCGATACTTGTGTTATTAGGAGGCTTTAGTATGGCAGCACGTGCGGACAGCGTTTCGCGTGTCGACCATGATGGAGTTACGTTGGTAGAGGGCGCGACGCACGATGTTCGCTTTGCTTTTACCGAACGCGCCGGCGGTGTTTCCGAAGATGCGTACTCCTCACTCAATCTGGGCTCGCATGTTGGCGATGACCCCTTTGCCGTTCAAGAAAATCGTCGCCGCGCACTCGAGGCCTTGGGTGCCGCCGAGTGCGAGCACAACCTGCTTGTTCCCAATCAAGTACACGGTGACCATGTCGTGACGGTGGCCTCGAACGGTGCCGATTATCTCGAGAATATTCGCGAGCAGATTGCCGAGGGCTGCGATGCCATCGTCTGCATGGCCCGTGAGGTACCCGTGATGCTCTGCTTTGCCGATTGCGTTCCCGTGGTGCTGGTGGCTCCCGGCGGCTTTGCCGTGGTGCACTCTGGCTGGAAGGGCACGATTGCGCGCATTTCCGCCAAGGCGTGCCAAGCGCTCTGCGAGGCGGCTGGCTGCAAGCCGGACGACATCTCTGCCTACATTGGGCCCCATATCCTGGGCGACGAGTACGAGGTGTCCCAAGAACTTATGGATCGCTTTGCCGCCGAGTTCGCGTGCATCGATGCCTCTGCTTCTCGTATGCTCGATCTTTCCGCCGCCATTCGCGAGGCGCTGATGGACGCCGGCGTCGAGGCGAGCAGCATTGTGGACACCAAGCTTTCCACCGTTCGTCAGAACGACCGCTTTTATTCCTACCGCAACGAGGGCGGCACCTGTGGGCGCCATGCTGCGATCGGCGTGATGCTATGAGAAAGATCGCATCGGTCCTGAGTGCTGCAGTGCTTACGCTCACGCTGTGTGCTTGCTCCTCGGGATCTTCCACATCTTCTATTACCGTGGCCGGCTCGACCACGTGCCTTCCCATTGCCGAGATCGCAGCCGAGGGCTTTAAGGAAGAGGCCGGCACCGATGTGCTCGTCTCCGGCCTTGGCTCCTCTGCGGGTATCGAGGCCGTCAGCAACGGCACGGCCGACATCGCCAGCTCGTCTCGTGGCCTCAATGCCGACGAACAAGACCTTGGCCTGACCCCGATCGTAATCGCGCACGACGGCATCGCAGTCATCGTGAACGACGACAACCCGGTCGACAATCTCTCGACCGAGCAGCTCCGCGATATTTACGCCGGCAAGATCACCAACTGGAAGGAAGTCGGCGGAGAGGACCTGAAGATTCAGGTTATCAACCGCGACGAGGCGTCCGGTACGCGCGAGGCCTTCCGTACCATCGTGATGGACGGCACGCCGTTCGATCGCCGCTCGGCCGTTCTTTCGGGTACGGGCCAAGTGCGCGACGTCGTGTCCCGCTCGCATGGCGCCATTGGCTACATCTCGCTGGGTTTTGTCGAGAGCCTCAACGCCACGACCTCGGTTAAGGCCGTTTCGGTCAACCATGTCGAGGCATCCGAGAAGACGGTCGCAAGTGGCGGCTATCCCATCTCGCGCGACCTTTACTTCTTTGTGAAGGGTACGCCTTCGCATCAGGCGCAGGACTACATTGACTATGTGACGTCCGAGAAGATGGACAAGCAGATTCGCGAGGCGGGCTTTATTCCCGTCACCAACGACGGAAAGGGGAGTGAGTAGCGTGGAAGCACAGGAAACCCCCCAGATTGAGCAGGAGGCTCAGACGCCCAAAAAGCGTGAGTTGGCGTTGGTGTCGCGTAGCACCTATCTCAAGGAGAAGGCGCTGCAGTGGATCTTCTTTGCCTGCGCGTTCTTGGCGGTCGTCACCGTTATCCTGATCTTTGTCTTTACCACGTACTCGGCGCTGCCCGTCTTTACCGACATCGGCCTGGCGGACTTCTTTAGCTTTACGTGGGCGCCATCCGAGGGCCACTACGGCATCATGTCGCTGCTGGCGGGCTCTGGTCTGGTGACGGTCGGTGCGCTCGCCATGGGCGTGCCCCTGGGTGTGGGCACGGCTGTATATCTGGTCGAGATCGCCAGCAAGCGCGTGCGCAGGCTCATCAGCCCCGCCGTCGACCTGCTGGCGGGCATCCCCTCCATCATCTACGGCTTCTTTGGCATGGTCATCATCCGCCCGTTTATCGCGCAGCTGACCGGCGGTCTTGGCTTTGGCGCGCTGACGGCGTGGTTTGTGCTTGCCATCATGATCGTTCCCACCATTACCACGCTCACGATCGATGCCCTCAATTCCATCCCCATGGGCATTCGCGAGGCGTCCTATGCCATGGGTGCCACCAAGTGGCAGACCATCTACAAGGTCGTGCTGCCTGCAGCCAAGCTGGGCATTGTCGATGCAATTGTCTTGGGTATGGGGCGTGCCATCGGTGAGACCATGGCCGTGCTGATGGTCGTGGGCAACGCCCCGGTCATTCCAGATAGCATCTCGAGCCCCATCTCGACGCTCACGAGCCAGATCGCACTCGACATGAGCTATTCCTCGGGCCTGCATCGCTCGGCTCTGTTTGGCATGGGCGTGGTCCTGTTTATCATCTCAGCTGCACTGGTGGGTATCGTTCGCCTGATTTCAAAGAAGAGGGGGTAGGCTATGTCCGATTCCGTTGACACGACGGTCGATACGACATCGTCGCGCGAGCTCATCAAGCGTGCCCTTTCCCATGGCAAGAAGGGCCGCATCAACAAGGACCTGTCCAACAAGATTATGCTCGGCGTGTTTCGCGCCGCGGCCTATATCACCACCCTGGTGTTGCTTGCCATCATCGCCTATGTGGTCATCAACGGTCTTCCGCATATCTCGCTCGACTTTATCTTCGGCTGGCCGCAGGGCGTAAACGCCGAGGGTGGCATCTGGCCCACGATCGTCTCGACCATCTACGTGACGGCGCTCGCCATGCTCATCTGCACGCCGGTTGCCGTCTTGGCTGCGGTCTATCTGGCCGAATACGCCAAGCAGGGCAAGGTCGTCGACATCATTCGCTATGCTGCCGATGCCCTGGCCTCGGTGCCTTCCATCGTTATGGGCCTCTTTGGTTACGCCTTGTTTGTTGAGGCCATGGGCCTGGGCCTTTCGATGGTTTCGGCCGCTCTGGCGCTGGCGCTTCTGATGCTGCCCATCGTCATGCGCACCACCGAGGAGGCAATTCGCGCCGTTCCGCGCTATATCCGTTGGGGCGCATATGGCCTGGGCGCCACCAAGTGGCAGGTCGTCTCCAAGATCGTGCTTCCTTCTGCCTTTGGCCGCATTGCCACCGGCATCGTCCTTGCCATCGGTCGCGCCATCGGCGAGACCGCGGTGGTGCTCTACACCATGGGTCAGGCCATCAATCTGCCGATCTCGCCGCTCGATTCCGGTCGTCCCATGACCGTTCACCTCTATTTGCTTGCCAACGACGGCATCAACATGAACGCAGCCTACGGCACTGCGCTTTTGCTGATGGCGATTATTCTGGCCTTCAACCTGTTTGCGCGTTATCTGTCGCGCAAGCGCCGCTAGTTAAGGAGTCCCATGTCCGTCTATCAGTCCGCTCCCACGCCGGAGCAAGCGGCCATCACAGCCAAGGATTTCAACTTTTGGTACGGTGACTTTCATGCGCTGACGGGGCTCGACCTCAACATCGCCAAAAAACGCCATCACCTCGTTTATCGGTCCTTCGGGCTGTGGTAAATCGACGTTTTTGCGCTGCATCAACCGTATGAACGACCTTATCGAGGGTACTCGCGTCGAGGGCACCATGACACTCGACGGCAACGATATCTATGCCGAGGGCGTCGACCCGGTCGACCTTCGTCGCCGCGTGGGCATGATTTTTCAGCAGCCCAACCCGTTTCCCAAATCCATCTACGAGAATGTCGCTTTTGGCCCTCGTCTGCAGGGCGTGACTAGCAAAAGCGACCTCGACGACATCGTGGAAGAATCGCTCAAGCGCGCCAACCTCTGGAAAGAGGTATCCAATCAGCTCAACAAGGATGGTTTGGCGCTCTCGGGCGGTCAACAGCAGCGTCTGTGCATCGCGCGTGTGCTTGCGGTGCAGCCCGATGTCCTTCTGATGGACGAGCCCTGCTCCGCCATCGACCCCACGTCCGTATCTAAGGTCGAGGATCTGATGGCCGAGCTGGCGCCCGAGATGACGATCATCATCGTCACGCATTCTATGCAGCAGGCCGCTCGCATTAGCGACTACACCGCATTTTTCTTGCAGGAAGTTGCCGGTGAGCCCGCCACGCTCATCGAGTATGGTCAAACCGACGCGATCTTCACCAGCCCGGTGGATTCGCGGACGGAAGACTATATCACCGGCCGCTTTGGCTGATCGGTGCGACTAGTCCCAAGCCGATCGGACCTGGTCCGGTGCGTATTCACTGTGCGGGCGGCATGACCGCACCCAACTGATTGGAGTGAACCATGCGCAAACTGTTTTCCCGTCAGCTCATCGAGGCCCGTCACGAGATGTTGAGCATCTACGAGGCCGTCGATCTTGCCCTTCACGACGCCGTGAAGGCCTATGTGACCGACGACCGCAAGCTCGCCACTAAGACCAAGAAGCGCACGCTTTCGATTGATGCTCGCTGCGCCAACTTGGAGGCCGTGTGCTACAACCTGATCGCTACGCAGTCGCCGGTCGCCTCCGACTTCCGTTTGCTGCAGACGATTATCTACGTCGACTTTAACCTGCAGCGCATGACCGATAAGGTTCGCCAGATCTGCCGCGCCACGCGTCACATGGTCAAGGCCGACATCTCGCTGCCTCAGGAGCTCGTCGGCACGGTTGAGGCCGAGGCCGAGGCCGTGTACCAGGTGCTGGGCTCGTCGCTGTCCGCGCTCGTCACCAACGACATGTCCATCATCTGCAACCTGGCCGTTGAGGATGAGCCGGTACATGCGGCGTACGAGAAGTTCTTCCGTACCTTTAACCGCATGGACACCGGCGATTTTATGGACGACGACAGCAACTATGACGACCTGCGCCGTGCCATCATGGTTTCGCGCTACCTCGATCGCATTGCCTCGATTTCCATCGATGCCGCCTGCCGTCTGACCTTCCTTTTGACCGGACAGCGTATGACTGCCGGCGATATCGCCTGTACGGATGAGGACGAGCTCGAGAGCATGCGCGTGCCTTCGGGCGAGGGCGTCATTATGAGGCCCGCCGTGGATGCACGCTTTGTTGCCAAGGTGCCCGCTAACGAGGTGAGCGAGGGTCTTCGCTACCTGTTGGATCATCTTGAGGACGAGGATGATGCCGAGGACGACGAGGAGTAGGGTACCCCGTTCGTTGAGAGATTGTAAATACCTAAGGGAGCGCGGCCTTGCGGATGCGGGGCTGCGCTCTTGCGTTAGCATGGGACTACTTGTTGTGCTGTTAGCGGAGGCGATTGGCAATGGATAACTATTTGAATGTAATGCGCGCTCGCCGCGAGCAGATACTCGAGCGTTTCTATGCCGCGCTCGATCGCGCCGGGAGGCCCCGTGATGCCGCGCGTTTGATTGCCGTGTCCAAGACCGTCGGCGTCGATGAGACCATCGCGGCCATCCAGGTGGGATATCGCCATTTTGCCGAGAACCGCCCGCAAGAGCTCGTCCGCAAACTTGCAGGTCTGGCGGATCATCCGGAGCTGCCCGAGGTGCGCTTCGACATGATTGGCAACCTTCAGACCAACAAGATCAACGCGGTGTTGGGCTCGGCCGAGCTGATTCATTCGGTGGGGTCGCTTCATTTGGCGCAGGCGATCTCGAGCCGTGCCATTCGCAAGATCGAAGCTGGCGAGCTCGCCGGCCCCCCAGCAGGTGCTGATCGAGGTTAACGTAAGCGGCGAGGAGTCCAAGGGCGGTTTTTCGCCCGATGAGATTCGTGGCGCTGCCGGCGAGCTTGCGGAACTTGAGGGAATTTGTGTGCAGGGCCTTATGACTATGGCCCCTCGGGGGAACAAGGATGTGGCGCGTCGCACCTTTGCCGGGCTGCGAGAGCTGAGGGATGAGTTGGAGGCGGCGCATCCCGATCTGAGGCTGCCCGAGCTTTCTTGCGGCATGAGCGAGGACTTTGAGCCTGCCCTTGAGGAGGGCTCTACGCTCGTTCGCCTGGGCAGGGTAGTATTTAGCCCGGAGTTTGCAGTAAAATAGGGCTCTGAAGTGCGCACTGGTTTACAGAGCGCCTGCACTAAACCGTGAGAGGACACAACCATGGGCTTCCTTGACGAGATTAAAAATAAGATGCACCTGGGCGGCCAGCAGGGTTACGACCAGAGCTATGACCAGGATGACGACTACGGCTACGATGACGGCTACGATGATGGCTATCAGAACAACGGCTACAGCGGTACCTCGGGCGAGGGCTTCTATACCCAGGACGAGCCGAGTAACGGCCTGCTGGGCCAAACGCGCCGCGGTGAGGCCGAGTCGGTCGCCGTGTATACGCGCTCCGGCCAGCTGGTCGGCGATGACTCGCGTCATGCAACGACGTACAATCCGCCTTCGCGCTCGCAGGACAGTGTTGCGAGCGGTTATCGTCCTGGTGCCTATGACACGCCGTCGAGCTACGCCGAGAACACCCGCGCCCGTGCCGCCGCTGCGCCTGCGCCTGCACCGAGCGATGCCTCGGCCTATGCGAGCAATATCATCAACGCCACACCGCAGCTGCCGGCCTATGTCCTGCGCCCCGAGAGCTATGACGACGTGGAGACCGTGGTGCGCCGCGTTCGCACCAAGCAGCCTGTCGCACTGATTTTTGTGGGCGTACGCACCGAAGTTGCCAAGCGCGTCTTGGACTTCTCTTACGGCTTTGCCTGCGGTCTGGGTGCCACGGTCAAGGAGGTGGGCGACCGCGTGTTCATGGTGCTGCCCGCCGGTTGCGAGGTCAAAGATTCCGATCTCAAGAAGCTTCGTGCCGACGGCTACCTTAAGTAAAGACAAGACGAGGAGATTCCCATCAACATCTACACTATCGTCCAGCTGGTCAATACGCTGTTCAACTTCTATTCCACGCTCATTGTCGTCTACTGCTTTATGACGTGGATTCCCATGAAGCAGGGTGGTTTGCTTCAGGATATTGCCGCGGTGCTTGATAGCGTGTGCGGTCCGTGGCTCAACCTGTTCCGTCGTTTCATCCCGCCGATGGGCGGTATCGATTTTTCGCCGGTCGTTGCGATTATTGCGTTGCAGTTGGTGCAGAAGCTGGTTCTGCAACTTCTTATAGGTATACTCATATAAAACTGGCTTAGTAACTCACGTCGGGCGCACGGCGCCAAGGCGAAGATAAAGGAGAACTTGTTATGGCTATTACCCCTGCTGACATTCAGGCTCAGACCTTCTCTGAGGCTAAGCGCGGCTACGATCCCGCCGAGGTCGACGTCTTCCTGGAGACCCTGTCCTCTGAGGTCGACGCCATGCTTGCCAAGATCGTCGATCTTAAGGGTCGTCTGACTGCCACCGAGCAGCAGCTTGCCGATACGCAGGCCCAGCTTGCTCAGGCTCAGGACGCTGCCGCGCAGGCCGTTCCCGCCGCCCCTGTGGCCGCTCCTGCACCCGACTTCTCCGCTCAGGAGCGCCAGATTTCCGCTGCCCTTATTGCTGCCCAGCAGACCGCCGAGGGCATTGTCAACGACGCCAACGAGAACGCCGACCGCATCCGCAACGAGGCCGACGCCAAGGCCCGCGAGGTCATCCGTCAGGCCCTGACCGAGAAGCAGGCCGAGCTTGAGGAGATCGACCGTCTTAAGGCTTCCCGTGAGGAGTTTAAGGCCGAGTACCTCAAGCTCATCCAGCACTTCATGGACGATGCTCAGAACTCCTTCCCGTCCGATCTCATGGCTTCCACGCCGGTCGGTTCCGCCGCTTCTCCGGCTGTGACCGTTCCTGCTGCCGAGCCGCTGCCCGTCGCCGAGCCGGTTATCCCCGTTGCCGATCCCTTCGCACCGATTGACAACTTCGCTGCCGACGACCTGGACTAACATCCAGCTATCATTTAGCGCCTAGAAAGGGCCCGCAGCTTGCGGGTCCATTTTTTGTGGCTGCATGCAGTCTGCAAAACAAAACGCCGAGTCCTGCGTTTGAGGGCACAGGACTCGGCGAAGGGCGCGTGGTCAAAGGTAGATTTTAAGGCATGTCCTAAAATCTACTTGAGGAGGAAGTCGGGGAGGGGAATGGTGCGGGCCTCGCGATGCTCGGGATCGGCGATATGGTCGGCAGGATAGCCGCAGACGAGCATGTGATAGGGATAGATGCCCTCGGGCAGGCTGAACTGCTCACAGGCCACCTCGGGCTTAAAATGGCACACCCAGCACGTACCCAGGCCCTGCTCCTCGGCCTCCATCATCATCTGATCGCAGACGATCGAGGTGTCGATGGCACTGGAGTTCATCTGGTCATAAGGGCGCACCCAGGCGTCATCGGTAACGCTGCAGATAAGGAAGATAAGCGGAGCCCCAAAGATAGACCCATCACGAGCAAACCGAGGCTGACAAGCAGTGGCCTTTTCCAACAGCTCCGGAGTATCAAGCACCATCACACGGGTTGGATGATTATTACAAGCAGAAGGAGCAATGCGCCCCGCCTCAACAATGGCATCCACCACCGACCGCCCAACAGAACGGTCCTCAAACTCGCGACAAGAATACCGAGACCGAGCCAAATCCAAATAACTCACAACCAAGCCCTCCAACAATTAAAAATCAAACAAACCCAAAGTAACCCAAAGAGTACCCAAAGCAGCAATCAGCCAAACGCTCATCAAGGGCCAAAGTGTCCGAACGGGTACCAAAGGTCCCTTCAGCCAAACCCCCGTCGCGCTAAATCTATCAGCCAAAGTTCCCAATGGTGGTGCATAAGGGAGCGGGCCCGGCCACTAATAACCTTTTGAACGACTCTGCTTGCAGCCGGAGTGAAAAAGGTTATTAGTGGCCGGGCCCGCGACCGGTGGGACATGTACCCCCAATTAACTGTTCTTCATGACAATCGAATCCACGACATCGGCCACATTCTCACAGCAGTCAGCGCAGTACTCCAGGAAGGCGTAAACGTCACGCCAGGCGATAACCTCGAGCGGGTCCTTGCCGTTGACATGTAGGTTGCGCATAGCGTTGATGTAGAGCTCGTCGGCCTCGGACTCGATCGTGTTGATCTGGATGACGAGTTCGCGCAGGGTCTTGGACTTGCGGTAGTTGGGCAGCTCGACCATCAGGTCCTTCATGGCGCGACAGGCGTCGGTCACCTTGTGGGCGATCACGATGGCATCGGGATGGATGCTCTGGATGTTGGTGAAGTAGACGCGCTGCACGACGCCCTCGATACGGTCGAGCACCGTGTCGAGCGAGCAGCTCATCAGGTCCAGGTCCTCGCGCTCAAGCGGGGTGATAAAGGCCGTGAGCAGGGCGTCTTCAAGCTCATGATGCTTCTTGTCGGCCGCATGCTCGATCGCGTGCATCTTGTTGAGCATATCGTGAATCTTTGCGGGATCGAAGTTCTCGAAAATCTTGGTGAGCAGCTCTGCGGCCTGGACGGCTAGGTCGGCGCAAGCAACGTAGTTGTCGAAGTAGAACGAATCGGGTTTCTTTGCCATGAGTGGGTCCTTTCGAGGCGAAGTCGGGTGGGCGAGGTATTACGGTCCGGATGGACGCTCGGTTTGACTAGATGAACATCATGAACAGCTTGGCCATGACAAAGCTGATGAGTCCGCAGGCGGGGAAGGTGAAGAACCAGGTGAACATCATGTCCTTGACCACGCCGAAGTTGATGGCCGAAAGGCGCTTGACGGCACCGACGCCCATGATGGCGCAGGTCTTGATGTGGGTGGAGGACACGGGGATACCGGTAAGGGTGGCAAGCAGCAGATTCGCGGCGCCCGCGAGGTCGGCGGAGAATCCCTGATACTTCTCGAGCTTGACCATGCTCTGGCCGACGGACTTGATGATGCGCTCGCCGCCCACGCTGGTGCCGATGCCCATGGTGGCCGAGCACAGCAGCATAATCCAGATGGGGATGCCGGCATCGCCGACGCTCGTCTGGCCGCTGGCGAAGGCCACGCCTAAAAAGAGCACGCCGATGAACTTCTGTCCATCCTGCGCGCCATGCATAAAGCTCATGGCCGCGGCACTCGCGATCTGAGCGTATTTAAAGAAGACATTGGCACGTCGCCTATTGGCGGCGGCAAACAGAATCGAGACGAGTTTGCACAGGATCCAGCCCATGACAAAGCCCAGGCCGATGGAGAGCGCCAGGCCGTAGATGACCTTCATCCACTCGTGGACGTTGACGCTGTTCGCGCCGCCGAGGGCGATAGCGGCACCGGTCAGGCCGGCGATAAGGCTGTGGCTTTGCGAGGTGGGGATACCAAAACGCGATGCCGTGGCACCGTAGACGACGATGGAGAACAGAGCGGCGCAGAGGCACGCAAGCGCCATGGTGCTGTTTCCGCCAAAGTCGACGATATGTGAGATGGTGTTGGCGACGCTCGCGTTAAAGTGCGTCATGATGAGCACGCCCAAGAAGTTGAATGCGGCGCTCATGAGAATGGCGGCGCGGGCGGGCATGCAACGCGTGGTGACGCAGGTCGCGATGGCGTTGGGCGCGTCGGTCCATCCGTTGACGAAGATGGCGCCGAGCGCGAGAATCACGGTGACGGCAAGGACTGGGTTCGACACAATTTGGCCGAGGAAGGTTGAGAACGTTACGTCCATATATGGGCTTTCTCGAAGTTTGCAGACACGTTACAAAAACATGATAAATCGTATCACCTCCTGTGGGTTTCTTTACCGAGTTCTGATGGGAGAAGTGAATTTTTTGGCACTAAAATTGAATATTAGCCCTGTTGACCGCGGGTATTCTTTTTGCTAACACGCCATGAGGACACGCGTGCGCGCCCCAACACCCCCAAAACCACAGTCTGTTCGCTTTACAACATACAAACATGCGTTCGATAATAGAGGGCATGGAATATCGACAGACAGACGGCAAAACTCGGCGCGTGCACAAGCAGTATGTGGACGTCGTGGCTCGCATCCTCGCGGGCGGACAGGTCGTGCCGGTCACCGTCTGCTGGGTCGACGGCCGTTGTTTTACGATCGACGAAATTATCTCGACCACTGGGTTTGGCCTGATGGTCCACGGCATCCGTACGGCAACATATAAGGTGCGTTTTGGCGGGCACGCGACCGAGTTGTATCTGGAGGACCAGACGCGCGAGCGGGCGGACGGCTCGCAGGCGCACGTGATGCGTTGGTGGGTCTGGGCCTTTGATCGTACGCTTGAGGGCGAGCGCCGTAGGTAAGGACGTGCGGCATTCGGGTACAATGGCAGGAATCTTGTCACCTACGGCGCTGTCGTGCGCTTTTTGAAAGGACGAAGTATGAACGATATCCAGGGCTATCAGAACGGCCCCATCGAGACCGGCGCAAGTCGCGCCAAGGAGATGTCGCCGCGCGCGTACAATCTCGCCATGTCTGCTCTCATCTTCTTGGGCTTTTGCGCCATGGGCGCCGGTGCTTACTTTACGAGCACCATGGCGTTTGCCCGCATGATGATGAGCGGCGCCGCTTTGCCGCTGGTCTTTGGCTCGTTTATCCTGACTATTGTCGGTATCGTCATGATGTCGGCTGCTGCGGGCAAGCAGTCCGTGGGCCTGTCGCTCGTGGGTTACGTGATCTTTGCGAGCACCTTTGGCCTGACCGCGTCGTTTGGCCTTGCCAACTATGACCTGCCCACTATCAACACCGCTTTTATCGCCACCGCTGCCATCACCTTTGTCTTCGGTGCGCTGGGCGTGACCTTCCCCAAGTTCTTCCAGCGTGTGTATGGCATCGGCTTTGGCATCCTGCTTGCCACGATTCTGGTTGAGATCGTGCTGATGTTCATGGGTGTCTCGCAGACCATCACCGACCTGATCGTGATCGTGGTGTTCGCCGGCTTTATTGGCTACGACACCTATGTTGCCACGACGGTGCCGCCCACGCTGCCCAATGCGGTGCTCATGGCGTCTAACCTGTTCGTGGACATTATCAACGTGTTCCTGCGCATTCTGAACATCCTCGGCCGTCGCGATTAAAGCGCGGCATTGCGACGCTTCCTGCCGGACACGGTAAAACGATACGAAAGGCGGTCCTTCGGGGCCGTCTTTTTTGTGCGCGGCGGGGTATGATGGATGGGAAAAAGCCGATAGCGGCAGCGACAGGAAAGGTGGCCACGTATGGCAGATGTCGACAACAGGAACCGTAACCGCAGGTCTAACCGAGCGGGTCAGCCCAATCCCAAGCGCGAGGCGCGTGCCAAGGCCGCCGAGCGCCATGTGGCGGCTGTGTCCGAGGCCTGCGCCAAGGACATCGAGCGTTCGCTTGCCGGCGTGCGCGAGTTCGATGGTATGCCTGCCGGTTTTGTCGCGGCGATGAAGGCCAAGGCCCAGAAGGCGGCGGTTGCTGAGGAGCAGGCTGCGGAGGTTGTGGAGGCTGACGCTGCCGAGGTAAAGGCTGCCGAGGTGGAGACCGCGGTCGAGCCCGAGGTGGCGCTCGAGTCCACCGAGTTGGCCGACGAGGCTGAGTCCGCGCCCGCGGAGAAGGCTGCTCCGGCCCTGCCCCAGGTCACTGTGCTTGATGCCTCCGCCACGCAGGCAATCCTCGATAACGGCCGCGGCTATGCGCAGTTCTGCGATATGGCTGTGCTTGCCTTTGCCTCGTTTACCAATCCGGGCGGCGGCTATATCCAGGGCTACCTGGGCCAGGAGGCCACGCTGTGCGCCGATTCGTACCTGTACAACGTACTCGACAAGCAGCGTAAGTGGTACGGTGAGAACCGTCGCCGCAACATCAACTGCGAGCTGTACCGTAATCGTGCGCTGGTGGTGCCCGCGGTGCGCTTCGACCGCAACCATGTGCACGCCTATGCCGACGTAATCGTGGCCGCCGCGCCCAACGCCAAGCGTGCTCGCCAGGAGTATCGCGTGAGCGACGATGCCCTGTTGGATGCCCTGCGCGACCGTATCCGCTTTGTCCTTGCCATCTGCGATGAGCTGGGTCGCGAGAAGCTTGTGCTGGGTGCTTGGGGCTGCGACAACAACGGCTTTGACGCCGAGGCCGTGGCAGAGCTCTTCCGCGAGGAGCTCGCATCGGGCGACTTTAAGGTCAAGCAGGTGTTCTTTGCCGTGCCTTCTACGCGCTGGGATGAGGATTTTGCCAAGTTCGAGCACGTGCTGGCAAGCTTCCCCGAGCGCAACGAGGAGTCCTATGCCCAGGTTGCCGCACGCGCTGCGGCTGCTCGCGCCGCCGAGCAGGCCCAGACTGCCGCCGAGGACGATGAGGACGATGACGATTGGCGCAAGTACCTGTAATCGGTACGTGCCGACAGATAGGTCGAGCCGGCGGGAGGGCTGCTCCCGTCGGCTTTTTACTAAAGGAAGGGCTTACGATGAAAAACGTTCTGTGCTTTGGTGACAGCAACACCTATGGCTATGATCCGGCTGGTATGCGCGATGGCACCGCGGTGCGCTATGCGCAGGATGTGCGCTGGTGCGGCGTGGCACAGCGTGACCTGGGCGAGGGCTGGCATGTGATTGAGGAAGGGCTCAACGGCCGCACGACGGTGCGCGACGATATGTGTCATCTGGACACTAACCTCAACGGCATTCGCGCGCTTCCGATGCTGCTCGAGGCCCATAAGCCGCTGGACGCCATTGTGATCATGCTGGGCACCAACGACTGTAAGACGGTCTTTAACGTGACAGCTTCCGATATCGCCCGTGGCGCCATGGCGCTGATTCGCACCGTCCGTGCGTTTCCGTGGACCGACGCCGCGCCTTGTCCGCGAATTCTGCTGATGGCTCCTATCAAGATCAAGCCGCAGATCGCCGATGTATATATGACCGATTTTGACAAGCATTCCGCCGAGGCCTCGGAGCATTTTGCCGAGTACTACGCGCACGTGGCCGAGCAGTTTGGCTGCGACTTTTTGAATGCCGCCGATTTTGCCGAGCCGGGCGATATCGATTATCTGCACATGATGCCCGAAAGCCACGAGAGCCTGGGCCACGCCGTGGCAACCAAGCTCCAGGACATGCTCGGTGAGTAGCGCGACCCCAAGCCACCACAAAGGCACCTTTGCGGTGGCTTGATTCGTCTGATTGTCTTGATCTGTAACAGTTGTAAGGCCGAAAACGGGCTAGATGTTACAGATTGAGATTATTTAGGTCGATATCGGTCGTTTGTCTCGATCTGTAACATCTAGGGTCGATTTTGCCGAGTTACTGTTACAGATCGAGATTATCTTCTCAGCGGAATTTGAGTATCTCGATCTGTAACAGGTGGGCCGAAAATGGGCTCTAACTGTTACAGATTGAGATGTTTGTGAGGACCACTGCAAAGGTGCCTGTCCCCTTTGCAGTGGTTTTGGGCTGCGAATCTTAATACTGCCACATGTGGTTGACGGGGCCGGAGCCTTTGCCCATGTCAAAGCCGGCGGCAAGAGCGCCGGTTAGGTAGGCCTTGCCGGCGTTGACGGCGTCGGCAAGTTCCATGCCCTGGGCCAGCGCGCAGGCGATGGCGGACGAGAGCGTGCAGCCAGTGCCGTGCGTGTTGCCGGTCTCGATGCGCTTGTGGCGGAACCACGTGGTGAGCGGATCGCCCAGGTGGTTGCCCTCGTCATCGAGCGGCGCGGGCTCTGCTAGCACATCGTTGGCCTCGTTGACAAAATGCCCGCCCTTAACGAGGGACGCGCAGCCAAAGCGGCGGGTGAGGAGCATGGCAGCGTTTTGCTGCGTGCGCTCGGAATCGACCTCGTAGTCGAGCAGCGCCATGGCCTCGGGAATGTTGGGGGTGATGACTGTCGCCAGCGGGAACAGGCGATGCGTAAGCGCTTCGGCGGCATCCTCGGCAATGAGGCGAGCGCCCGACGTGGCGACCATAACGGGGTCGACGACCACGTTGGCTGCGTTCCATGCGCTCAGGCGATCGGCGATAACTTCGATAATCTCGGTGGACGAAACCATGCCGATTTTGACTGCGTTGGGGCGAATATCGTCAAAGACGGCGTCAATTTGCGCAGCGACGATATCGGGGGAGATATTCTGCACAGCGGTGACACCGAGCGTGTTTTGTGCGGTGATGGCGGTGATGGCCGTCTCGGCATACAGACGGTGCGCCGTGATGGTCTTAATGTCTGCCTGAATGCCGGCGCCACCGCTGGAATCGGATCCCGCGATGGATAGAACGGCGGGTACCTTACTGCGATCCATGTTCGCTCCCTTGTCCGGACGGATTCAAATGGGTCTTTTATCCCGCATTATAAAGATGCCCGGGCCGGCTGTATGCCGAACCCGGGCGGGCGATGCAATCTTTACGCAAATGTAAGCAAATGTTCACAAGTCAACAATTGACGGGCGTTGCAGAAGGCTTGCTGGCGATTGCCCTGTAAAGGCTAATCCTCCATGCCAAGATCGATCGTCGTGCCCTCGAACACCTTGTTGACGGTGCGGACGGCGCACATCTTGCCACACATGGTGCAGGTGCCCTCGGTGGCGGCGGGGGATTCCTCGTAGCGCTTCTTACCAGTGACCGGGTCGAGAGCGCACTTCCACATGGCATCCCAGTCGAGTTTGCGGCGTGCCTGGCCCATCTTATCGTCCATGTCGCGGGCGTGCGGCACCTTCTTGGCGATGTCGGCGGCGTGTGCGGCAATCTTAGTGGCCATGAGGCCGTCGAGCACATCCTGGGCGTTGGGCAGGCACAGGTGTTCGGCGGGCGTCACGTAGCACAGGAAGTCGGCGCCCGAGCTCGCGGAGATGGCGCCACCGATGGCTGCGGTGATGTGGTCGTAACCCACGCCGATATCGGTCACCAGCGGCCCCAGCACATAGAACGGGGCGTTGTGGCACAGGCGCTTCTGTAGCTTCATGTTGGCGGCGATCTCGTCGAGCGCCATGTGGCCCGGTCCCTCGACCATAACCTGGACGCCGGCGGCCCATGCGCGCTTGCACAGCTTGCCCAGCTCGATCATCTCGGCGGTCTCGGTGGCGTCGTTGGAATCGTAGAGACAGCCCGGGCGGCAGGAGTCGCCGAGCGAGATGGTCACGTCGTACTCGTGGCAGATCTCGAGCACCTCGTCGTAGAACTCGTAGAACGGATTCTCGTTGCCGGTGACCTCCATCCATCCAAACAGCAGCGAGCCGCCGCGGCTGACGATGTTCATAAGGCGGCCGGTCTCCTTGAAGGTTTTGATGACCGATTTATTGATGCCGCAGTGGATGGTCATAAAGTCCACGCCGTCCTCGGCGTGCGCGCGCACGACCTCGAGCAGGTCATCCTTGGTAAGCTTGACCAGCGGCTTTTCCATGTAGCCGATGGCGTCGTACATGGGGACGGTGCCCACCATGAGCGGCGTCTCGTCGATGAGCTGCTGGCGGAACTGGCGTGTCTTGCCCGAGTTGGAGAGGTCCATGATGGCGTCGGCGCCAAAGTCCTCGGCGATCTTGACCTTCTTCCATTCCTCGGCGGCGTCGGCCTTGTCGCCCGAGATGCCCAAGTTCACGTTGACCTTGGTGGACAGGCCCTCGCCGACGCCAAAGGCGCGCATGCCCTTTTTGATGTGCACGATGTTGGCGGGGATGGCGATGCGGCCGTCGGCCACGCGCTCGCGGATGTACTCGGGGTCGCGATGTTCGCGCTCGGCGACTTCCTTCATCTGCGGCGTGATCTGCCCGGCGCGGGCGAAGTCGATTTGCGTGACGAGCTTGGGCTCGGACTGTGTGCTCATTGGCACGGCTCCCTTCGTTGGCATTACCCATATCAGGTTTGCGGGTCAGGGCGGGCGCGCCCAATCTCAGCCTGCCGTCCTGTCCTGCAAGCTCCCCGTTTATGTGGTGGGCTCAAGTATAGCCTGAATGGGTACGATTGGGCCAACGAGCGTGCCTGTGGGGAGGCGAACATGGAAGACAAGCATCTATATCGAGAGACGCAATGGGATGTATCGGCCGAGGAGAGCCGTGCGCACCATGGCCTTGTCGCGATTGGTTTTGCGGTGCTTGCCGTGCTGGTGATTGCCTTTTGCATCTGGACGTTTGGTGGTCGCGGCGGCGCCGCCTGGGAGTTTGAGGCCGACGAGGCCCTGCCGATCATGACGGTGAAGGTCGCGGGCGGCAATACCGTTGCCGCGCCGGGCGACTATTGGTATCCGCGCGATGAGTTTATGCAACTGCAGCTGAGCGGCGGGTCTATTCCTGGCGAGGAAATCGAACGCGTGACGTTTGATGCGGCGCTCAAAACACTCACGGTTAAACTCAAAGATCAAGGGGATGTGCCCACGACGATGGATATCGCGCTGACGGAATGGCGCCTGGAGCCCCCGTCGGGCGTTGCGGTGTCCGAGGTTGAACACGTCAAGATTACCTATCAGGACGGCTCGATAAATGAAATTGCCAAAGCCGACGGTCTGGCGGAATAGACGCCGTGCCTAGGCAGCACATTCAAAAGTAGCGGTGGTCCTATAAGGCCTGTTCGTTCAGGAAGACTAAAGTGTTTTTATTTGAAAGCTCGGGAAAGTGACGATAACCAACGTCGAACGCGGTGAGCTCGCTTACATTCTCGAGCTTGTTTTCTGCCATCCAGCGCACCATGGAGCCGCGCGCCTTTTTGCTGGCGGTCGAGCGCTGGATGGGCTTGCCGTTGCGGACGCCCTCGCCAAAGAGACACGTGACGACCGTGACGTCGGTGGTGAGGCGGGTCGGAACGGCTTTGGCGTATTCCACGCTGGCAAGGTTGACGATCGTAGCATTGGAGTCTGCCGGAGCGATAGCCCGTGCGAGCCTGTCGCCCCAAAACGCGTAGAGGTCTCGGGCGCCGTCGACGGCAAGCTTCGCGCCCATCTCCAGCCGATACGGTTCAACGGCATGGAAGGGGCGTACGCATCCGTAAAGGCCCGAGAGGATCCAGAGATGGTTTTGCAGCCAGTCGAGCTGTGCGGCATCCATGACCTCGGGCGCCATGCTTTGGTATTGGATGCCGTGGGTAGGACATGACGGCGGGGGAGATTCGACGCGCGATATCGGGATCGGCGAGGTCGGCATCGCTCGGACGGGCATAAATTCGTGAAGCGTATCC
>ENA-OQHD01000012-OQHD01000012.1-human-gut-metagenome-genome-assembly--contig:-NODE-12-length-118839-cov-32.316522_pt1 | contig 118839 bp, 93 predicted proteins | sample MGYA00242560_ERZ504711 | MGnify/ENA primary metagenome ERZ504711 (study PRJEB26092, sample SAMD00036198) | human gut metagenome | host: Homo sapiens | study: EMG produced TPA metagenomics assembly of...
GTTACTGTTCATTCTTAATATCTATCAATGGCCTTACAGCTATATTCAAAAACCGTTGACATGGCTACCAATCCCAACAAGCATTACCAAAATTCTTGCTGAAATCGTCATAATTTGCCTGCTATCAATAGCAACGTTCGCACTATTTCATTATTTCGGAACCCGCATCCATCTAGCCAAAATAGATGTCGGAACAGCAGGCATTACCCTGGGAGAGAACTCGGACTCTTATTTCGATCAGTATCTTGATGAGATCATATATATCTTTGAAAAGACAGGCATTCGAACTGTATTTTTTGAAGATCTTGACCGTTTTCAAGATGCTCAAATCTTTGATTCACTACGCGAGCTGAATCAGACCCTCAATAATGATCCAAAGCTGCAACACACAGAATCAACAATCCAGAAAATCAGTCAACGATTGCATTTCTCTCATTCCGCAAAAGAAAAGAATTCTCAGTCCAGTACACCTATACAGTTCGTATACGCTATTCACGATGCGATATTCAGTAATCAATATGTTTCAGCTGACGCACAAATAGCCAATCAAGAATCTTTGGCTCATTCCTTCTCCCGTGCAAAGTTCTTTGACATCATCATTCCAGTGGTGCCATTCGTATCGGCAAGTAACTCATACCAAATCGCACTAGAAACATTGGAAGATGTTCTTGATGCGAATGACCCCCAAATGATTAACCTTCTTGAACTCGTTGCAGATACAATTCCCGATAAACGCACCTGGATTAATATTCGCAATGAGTTCATTGTCTATAGGGAACATCTATTTGTTCAATCCCCAGAAGAAAGATTCACCTCTAAACTCGGTCTCGAAGAATCACATCTTCTCGCGTTCATTATATATAAAAATTGTTATCTTGATGATTCAGTAAAAATACATGATGGTAAGAGCAAACTCGATTATTTTTATAATAACGCTAGAGAGCTAGCAAAACAGAAACTGTCTAATTTGATTGATCAAAACCACAAGTTGGAAGATCAAATCAGCAGATTTACAGATGAATCAAATGCTGAAAAACGTGCACTCGAACTTAAAGCAAAGCTCTGCCATTTTATGGCCCTAATAGCAGACACTACAGAAGACAACGAGGATTCACTGAGAGTAGGACTCAATGCGAATAATGCATCAGACGCTTCCACACCGCAGGCATGGAGAGAACTGACTGGATGTGAAGAAACAGATCAAGTTTATGTTGAGTATGGTTCTCGTTGGGCAAGAACAACTCGGCTAATCCCATACAGCCTGTTAAAGAGAGTCATAGACACCTCACTTGATATCGGTCAATGGGAAGAATCGCAAAAGATAAATCTTACGAACAAAACGCCGACTTATCAAAAACGATCGAAGACCTACGTTCTGGCGATTGGGCCTTTATCCTCCAATTTGAAGAGTCACAAACCAAGGAATCACAGACATCTCTCGGCAATGATTTTTACACCCTGCTAGGCGGAAATACATCCTTGCTATACCGACTTATCTCTCATGGATGGATCGGTCAGGACTATATGCTCTATTCCACGATATATACAGATGAAGGTATAACTAGGAACGCGCTGAACTTTATTCTTCATCATATCGATGGCAATAATCCGGACTATCAATTCAAACTTGACGATGAGGACTCTGAAGATGCCCTCCGTCGGATTAGGCGTAAAGATAAAGCGATATTCCGGCAACATCGAGTATTGAATATTGACTTATTGCACTACATGCTATCGCGCCGCGATGATTCGGAGACCGACCAGAATACCAACCAAATCATCGAGATGCTATCCCCGTTGGACAACGAAACCTCTGAATTCGTTTCAGCATATCTGGACCGTCTTGCCGATGATGCCAATCCATTGCTCATCAAGATGGCAAGCCACAGTCAGAAGTTACTTAGCTTCCTAGCTCAACGAGGAACAACAGGCACTGACATGCTTTGCCAGCATCTTGATGTGGCGTTCCATCATCTATCAAGAGAAATCCAATACACCGTAGACGGTAACCTAGCTGATTTTCTTCAGAACCATTGGCGAAGCATCTCAATCTTCAGGGATTCCAATATCGCTCCGGCACTCGTTGAACCTATAGTCCAGATTCTCAACGATGGGAAAGTCAGAATAGACTCCCTCTCCGAGCTGGGTTATAAGGATTCAAGTTCTGGATTGCGATACCCCTGCGTGGAACAGAACCTATACGTATTTTCAAGAGGTAATCTTGAAACCGCGTTGGACACCATAAGCCAATCAGATAATAATCAGGATGGTTCATATAGTGTCTGCAATAGACTTCCTGCGCTCAACATGATTATGCATATCAGCAGAACAGTGTATGCGAATGCGCTTGGGCACCTTGAGAAATATTTTGATCTTCTGACCAAAGATGAATATGCATTGGATTGTTCTTCCAATCAGAATATCGCCGATGACCTGCTCCACATCCTTGACGATATTCGTCAACAAGCCAATGAAGAAGAGGATACAGAAAAGCTTATCCTTACGCTGCTGAATAGATGCTCGTCATCTGCCCGTCTTCCTCTTTTGAGGATCGTTTTGAGGATTATACCGATGCACTCATGGAATGCGATGCAGTTCATTTCACTCCGACGAACCTACAGTGGGCTTTCGCCCATGACGCGCTCACCGAACATGAATCCTCAATGACCACGTGGATCCAAAAACATGACTCTTTCGAGCAGGGCTATACAGATGAGAATCTTGATAAAGAGAAACTTGCTGAAGATACAATCAATCTTCCAGCCACCATTCTGAATAGTGACAAGAAAATACGACTTCTCCAAGAACTCGAACTCGACAGTCCTATTCCCACCTCATCCATCGAGCTGGATCATCAAGACCTTGAGCATTACCCTGAGATATATGCTCAGCTCCTCAAGAATGGCCTTGTTGCCGACACGGCAGAATCCTTTGAATCCTTAGAGGGACAACCCTGGCCCGTGCAGGAAGCTTGGATCAAGGAATCGCAGAAATTCGGCGACTATCTTGGTGATGTAAAGCTCCACCCCAATGAGGCGTGCCATATCGTCTGCGCTGAGGATCCACAATTACAGAGATTCGCAGGAATTATTATGGACAATTTCCGCGACTACACGGAAGGAGCCAACGAGACAGAGCTTCTCAATGCATCCGCTGCGCTAATCAGGAAAGGAAAGAACATCGACGAAGCAACACGTCAGGATCTTGCCGAACATGACGGTGGATTAGACAATACCCGTTTCCTTCTCGATGCCGAACCTGAACGTCAGTCAGCAATCGCCATGTTTGCCGATGCTCTTGAATATGCAGTTACGCATGGACAGACCGAAAATGACATTGTTAGAAATATGAAGCAAATTTTCCAAAAACTTGGAGACGAATATCTGAAATTCATTAACCCTAATAGCAAATGCATCAACCTTCCAAAACACTGACGAAAATCAGCAGATTATCAAAACTCTATGCAATTGGAAGCCTCAACTCATACCGCAGATCGAAAAAATCGATGAGAAAAATTTAATCAAGATTAGACGAGATCAAAAACTCTGGAACGGATTCTTCAAGCAAGATAAGTAACCTTGCAGCCAATACTTGAGTCCATTAACCAATTAGACTACAAGTAATCTACTTGAGCGATGGGGCTGGGAGCAGCAGACAATTCAGCTGCCGCTCCCAGCCCCACCTTTTTCAGTCGCCTATCTCAATCGCATAAGTCGCGACTTCATCTTTCACTGCAAAGGAATCATCTACGCCACTGTTTCGCTTTTTCATGAAGTTCCTGCTCATCAAAAGCCTCACCGCAGCAATCTGCCAGACGCCGAAGCACATCAATCTCTTGGCTTGTAATCTTGCCATCGACCGCTGCCATAACAGTACATGCACGATAAATCGGAGCAGCGTCACTAATTTGACTCAGCATGCTCCAGATTTTGGAATAATCCACTTCTACAGTGTTGCGTATTTCATCTAACGTCTTAGCTGAGACACCTGACTCGCTACTGATCAAAGTCAGATAATGAAACAATGTATATTCAGCCTCATCCGGCTGTGCACCATTTGCAGCAATAATCATCCAAGCGGCCCATAATAATTCATCCAAGCAATGCTCCGAAGCATTCACCATGCGCTTTGCGGATTCAATCATCTTGGCCTCTTTGCGCATGATTTCACGGGCTTTATTTGCCGTTACCTTCGTCATCCAATAATTCACACCCGTAGACAGCGGTATGCTCACCACCGGAATTGAAATTTTGATGATATTGCGCTGCAATAAATACTTGCCGATAACCGGAAGGCTCTTGGCTGCGACGAGTCTGGGACCTGAAAAAACTCGCTTTTACCACTGGTCGGACCACAGCCGGGACCCCTTTTAGAACAGCATTACCGGCATCCTCTCCAACCTGTATGGCAAAAGCTATTCTGATCAGTTTCCACAAATCTTCAGGATCGTCCAAATCCAGTGGAACGCCATATAAAACTGCAATATCATATGCCAAACGAAGCTGCAGCTGAGAAGCATAAACTAAATCCACACCGAACGCAGTAAGACCAGCTGGCCCAGTAACAGGGGAAGCACCACCAGCTGATCCTAGGGTCGCAATAACAGCTGTGGAATACGCCGCTGCAGTCAAAGACCCCTCTATCCCCGCATATTTGGCCGCTAATTTTATTCGGGCTTGGACAATTGCATCAGGAGGAAGGTTGGGATATTTTCCCCTAAAATAGTCAGCATTCACCTTCTGGACATACTTATCAAGAGAGAAGGTCAGCAACTTCGCAAACCATTCTCCATTTTTGAATTCATCAATATTGATGCCCTTGACGAAATTCTTAATATCCGCAATTTGATTTTGAACCGCCTTACGTGTGTCCTTGTCACTTTTCGCTTCCTCAAACAGCGAATCATCGGAAGTCATAGAGCCAACCCTCTTCATTCGTATTTCTTTGTCTTCCCATCAAAGTGTAGCCTGTTCCACTTTCCATCCATTGAATCCGGGTTAGCCATGTTCTCCCTACTCTGATAAGACGCACTACGCTTAACGCCCATGGTATCTGCTCACTTACTTGTTCGATGGATGATATGCGAACAATGCGCATTTACCATAAGCCATGTTTTCTTCGCGAGCGCGAGGGACTTCCAGCAGATAGATTCTGCGTTCAAGTCAACGAATCAATCAAGGCCATTCGCGCATTTGCGCGCATTTGCACGTATTTGCACGCACAAATGCGCGCACTCAGATCTTGATCACATACTTCGTCATTCGTACGGCATGTTCAATCGCCAAGGAAACCAACGATGCTCCCATGAAACTCCTTGGCAGTAAAACGCACAACGAGATATTGAATCGGGGAATACGCAAGCTGCAATCGCGTCATTGTAATCCGAATCGCGTCGCAATCGCGTCATAATCGCGTCATCAAAATCCGAATCCCGTCATAATCCCGTCATAATCCCGTCATGATCGGGTAGTGTCCGAAAAACATGGCTGTAATGAAAAGATTCCTCCAACACCATGAGCCAGCAGATGCCACACTGTTACGGCATGCTTCAAGTTACAATTAGCTCTTATGACTTCGACGGATAGAGGTGCAACGAAAACACTGGATGAACTTATGCAGCATCTGTGCGATAACGGCATCGCGTGTTCTGGCGAATTGCAAAAAGAGAATTGAAAAACCGTCCTATCGACGTGCGGCATTCGTTTTCATGCTAGGTTAACAATTTAATTGCGGTGGAAGCCTTCGGGCGACACCTAGGAGGAGCCGATGCGTCGCCTTCTCCTTTTTAATATCTCCAACCCATCGGGTTTTTGCAGTCATCTATCTCAATCGCATGAATCGTGACTTCGTCGTCTTCCGAGGACTTAGCTTTTCTGAATTCCGGGCGGAGTTCCATACCGGTCTCATCGAACTCACCATTTAGATCGCGCACGAGCACATCGGCCAATCGACCACTCGAGTTCTTGGCCATGTTCTCCTCACTCTGATAAGACGCACTGTGTTTAATGCCCATGGTATCTGCTCCTTCATTCGTTCGATGGATGATATGCGGCATGTTCAAATCGCCAAAGAATGTACAGTCCTATCCAAGGCTACGTTTACGTCCTGAAACGCGGTGGGTCTCTTCTTCTCTGTAACAACGGTAGAGCATTCCTTGAGACACGCTCGAATCGACCAAGCGAACCAACTATGCTATCGTAACTAATAACAGTAGCCTCCAAGCCTCTTAACAATGCTCAAATCCGGAGGCTCGTTTTTTATCAAGCCACGCAAGGATAAGTCATGACGAAGCAGCCAAAAACAATACAAGAGATGATGACGCTTCTAGTCGAAGAACGAGGCTTGGATATCACCGGATTCTCCGATTTCAGTACCGTCCTTCTTGATTGCAACTATTACAGATTGTCCGGCTACTTCCGAGCCTTTCAGATTGATCCTTCCCATGGCAATAATCGCTTTCGAAACGGAACACACATTAGAGATTTCATGATCCCCTATTTAATGGATGAACAGCTACGTCTACTCATCCTTCGTGGAACATCATCCTTAGAACAAACGCTTCGGGCTCATTTCGCTTACTACCTTGCTCAAAACGGAGGAGCCTACTCCTACACGGAACTCAGCTCATATAAGACAATCAAATATTCCGATGGCACCGAAGCCAGAGAAGTTCTAATTGAAAACATTCACAAATGGCTTGAACGTTCCAGCGAAGTATGCATTCGCCATTATCGGAATAACAACGAGCCTATTCCCATATGGGCGGCGGTCGAGGCGATGCCCTTTGACACTCTCTCAAAAATTGATTTCATTGCATACCAACACAACAGCTGTTGACGAACTCAATCAGTCGCTTTCTCTAGGGAAAAAATCGTCAACGTGCTGCGCAAATCATTCACAGCATGGTGTATCTACGCAACATTTGCTCGCACCATTGCCGTCTTTGGAACAGGGAGATTGTCCTTCCTCCCCCAGTCCTTGATGCCACAGCTGAGCGCTATGGCTCATATGCTTATGAAGACCGCTCCGTCTGGAAATCTCTTATTGTTCTCATGGATTTAATCGATGGAATCAAAAAAGAATTCCACATATTCATCCATGCTTATAAAACAAGCTGAGTCGAATGATAACTATTTCTGGGGATTATGTCATCCTAAACGGTGGCATTAGACACAGCCACCTGACCAATATTTGTCAGCTCCCCGAATCTCATTGTCATGAGAAAGCCCAGTATCGAAGAAAATGATAAATATGACACACCTCAGATAATGCGGAACATCGGATTGGAGGTTATGGAATTGACGAATATCACACGCTGCATTTCAGCCAGTCTGTCCTGCAGTTCAGTGGTAATGTATCGTTTTTTCACCAAGTCGATCTCCCGACCAAAAGTCGATGCAAGATCATCACGCAAAGCCCACTCATCAATCATTGGATTGGCGGTGTCGTCAAACTGATAGATGAAATCGATATCCGAATCCGCATGCCCCTCCCCTCGAGCCATGGAACCGAACAGGTACAGTTCATTGACATGATGCCGCAGCGCGATAGGACGAGCAATCTCCGCTATCTGCTGAGGCGTGGTGTCCCGCGAAATCGCGTCAAGCGCATCCTGATAACGCCGGGTAAAAGCCTGTGTCGGATTCCCCCTCACCGCGCGAGACAGCACAGGAGCGGTCACGCCCATGGATTCCGCCACGCTTTTCTGCGAGAAACCTAATCGCTTGCGCTTTTCGTTAAGCTCATGTATTGTTCCCATACCGATATATTAGCTTACAAGCTAATTACCGTCTAGAGCGTCAAACAGGGACGAACTTTATCCGTAATAATCCTCATCGCAAGTTATTGGCAAAGACCGGGGCTTCTCGCTCACTTTCGAACCCATCTGATGAACATGCACCTGATTGGCGCCCCCAGATATTCGTTAAAGGATACGACAAAACATACGCGGTGTATCAGCTGTGGAAACATCAGTTTTTTCGTTTTTCACGGAACTCCTCTGATTAACCTCCATCAGTACGCATGCCCCGCAATGCTTCATCCCCTCACAGCCCCACATGCGCTGCATGATCGCGGACCGTGCTCTCCTCATCCAAGCTGACAGGTAGGAAGCCACTCGAATCATCAATAAAGTCACAAATCAGCTGCCACTGGCGACGGCTGATACCGATACGCTCGTCCGGTCTCACCATAAGCACCGGTGCCGCAGGTTCCAGCGATTCAATCTGCATCTTCGCCGAGAAACAGCATTCCTCGTCATCAATCCAGACAATCGGCAACGGCTCCTGCTGTCGCCGTTCGAACCGGACACGTGACATAATCTCCGCGAGCTTGCCGGTCCATCTCCGCTCGTTAGTGACCGGGTCGTACCAGACAACAGTCCGTTCAATTCCCGGATCCCAACCAAGCATGGGGTCAAGCACCCTTGAACAATACGGTTGCCATGTGGTCAGCCAGTTCAATTCAACGCTGCCGGAAAGGGCCAGGTCATGCATCATGCCGGCAAGCTCGCGCGACCAATGCACACGGAAGCGCCCATGCCCCGTACGCACCTGCTCGTTGCCCGTCAGGGGAAACGCACGCTCGGAATCGTACAGTTCCTTACGTGGGTCACCTTCCTTCAGCCATTGCGTATGGCCGACCCCTCCCCGCCGAAGCACCTTATCATCGGGGAACGCGTTCAGCACACCGTCGAAATCCGTGTAAATCACCGCTCGAACCATCCGCACCTCCCGGTAAGCCCCAATCTGCCTCGTCATGTAATTATTCACTACTATCTACCGGACAAATCAAGCCGGCCCATTTTCGCTAGTTGCTTTATTTGTGGCACTCGAACGCCGAAACCCGAAGTACGAGCGTTGGAATTCCAACGCTCATACTCGCCATAATCGCCAAACAATGCCACAAACAAGCCAACAAGTGTTTTGGGGAGGGCTATTCGCGTAATGTTGCGCTCTATCATTGATAAAGGCATCCAGCAATCGCATACCGTAAGGAATCACATGCGCTATTTCACTTCGGACACGCATTTCGGCCACCCTCTGGTCACCGCACTGCGCGGATTCCTGAACAATGGCAGGCTCCGCGCCGAATACCGTGATGTCTGGCAGGCGCAGGGACGTGCCGCCGCTCACGCGTGGATCAAACAATATGTGCGCGACAATCAGACGTCGTTCAAAGCGATCTGCGACATCGCACGCCATGAGAACACCATCATCGGCAACATCAACGAGCTCGTCGGGCGCGACGACGAGCTCTGGATTCTCGGCGACCTCTCCTACCGCTGCACCGTCGAACACACGCTCGACTGCCTGCGCCGCATCAACTGCCGTCATCTGCATCTAATCATCGGCAACCACGACCGCAACTTCCGTATCCGATTCAATGACATGCTATACGAAGACGTGTTCGAGACCATCGATGACTACGGCGAAATCGACATGGAACTTCCCGTTCTCGATGAATCCGGCAAAATAACGGTGGCGACCACGCAGCAAAGCATCGCCATGAGCCACTTCCCCAGACTCTCGGCATTGGCCGAAGAACACGGCGATTGGCCGAGCAACTGGAACGAGTTCGCCGATATGGCGCCTACCACCGAAGGCTGGCTGCTCTACGGCCATACGCATCAGGACGTTCCCGACGGCACCGATCCGCGAAGTGTGAACGTGGGACTCGACGCATGGGATTTCAAGCCCGTCAGCGAACAGCAGATCCTCGCCTGGCTTGCATCCCGGTGTGCCGACCAATCAAAATGAATTCCACCCTGAGCATGAATCCGGGCTGTAGGATGCCGGGTCGCTGGTATTTGTCGACGCCGGCGCTCCAGGTTTGCAACCATTCGAGTTTGGGACACTGTCGGCATGTTCCCGGATCAACATTGCCGATGATGGCGGTGACTTGAGCTTTGAGCTCTTCGGGGATGATGGCCGTCCATGCCATGTTGCCACGCTGTGCCGGATCGCCTACGAATTCTTGCGGCACGCCTTTGGCTGCACGCATAAACTGCGCTTGCTCGGATGGCGTCAACGGCAGGCAATTGACGATAAGTTTGCGGTTATTCTCGATTCCCACCCGTCCCGCCTTAGGACAGACATGAGATAAGCCTTTCGCATGTGAGTGGCGAATAGATTCAGCCGAGTCTGACTTGACCCCGGCTGAATCACATGCATGCGCCCGTCTGTTCAGGCAAGGGACTCGTACGCTTGCGCATCGACCGGTTCAAACCATTCGTTGCTCATCGCGCCAGGGTCTCCTGCCGGAACCATGAACGCACGGCATGAGATTCGAATTCCACCCGCAGCACCACTGACGGCATCATGCGCAACAAGTATGATCAGGCGCAAGACCAAGGCATGCCCATCGTCGAACGTGTGCTTGAAGTAGCCGAACACCACGGAGTGCCCATGACTCAGGTTGCGCTTGCATGGCACTGGGCCAAGGGCGTGACCGTACCTATCTCGTGGGCTGTTTGCAGCCAGAACGCGTGGATGATGCTATCGCCGCGCTAGGCGTGCAGCACCATGAGCTCTCGTCGACACGTAGTAAAACATATGCCAACATTGCAGGTCTCTTGCGCACAAACTAAACCATGCAACCGGTTTGATTCCCTATTAGATAAGAACGCCTCACAACCGCAAGGTGTACTCAGCCACTACTACATCGCGGTATACATACAGCACCACTCATCAAAAAAACGGAAGAGTCGCCAAAGTCATCTAAAGATGACTCCCTACGACAAATAATTACAAGGATATTCCACCTATGACAAACTGGCGCTGCGAAGAGGAGGCAAAAATGAAACTAATCGCTATACTGTTGTCCATCATCATAATGGAAGCACCTAGCTCCATGACCAGCTCTGGTCCGTTTTACATCAGCAAACGCTCTCAATACGTATTCCGCCAAGATATATCCCAAGTGCCCTCCAAGTCTACACTGGCTCTGTCGAGTCTTCTGACATGACGACAGGAAAACGCGCATGAAACTGCCATGCCCCTTTTTTCCAGAAGATGATTTAACGAATCCCCCTATGGATTCGATCCATTTTATGTGCAGCAACAAACCGTTTTCCAGACCTCGGCTTTGTTCAAGGAAATAGGTTTTTTGAAGAAACATCATTCACTTGATCCACATGAATTAAATTATCGTCATCCCAAAAAATCAATAAGACGGTATTCGCCTCCTGGACTTCCATGTACAGCAATGTTTGTATATAACTCATGAATCAAAGAAAGAACCTCACGAGAAAAAGCATCATCAAGATCCGTTGAATCTTTGATCATTATTCTTGTCTTTCCATGAAACCCAAGCTCCCTTAGGAAAGAGTCGCCTTGCTCGCCGACGACCCACAGTCCAGAGAGGCTCATGTTATCCGTTTGCGCTGATTTTGTTTTTCCATCATTCATCAAATCGACAACATCTCGTACCGCATCCAGAGTTTCTACAACAAGAGCCCTAACTCCCCTTATCTCTTTCTCATCAAAGGTCTTGGTTTTCTCAGCATCCAAAATCACACTATCCAGCAAAATTGCCATGTATGCCAGGTTACCGGCCACAGAATCGTGTATTCTACTGGCGACCGCATTCTCTTTTCGCAGGTACTCGACATGCTGACTTAATTCTTCATACCTTAGTTTGTTTTGTTTGAACTGTGCGGCAAGTTCTTTCCACGCAAGCATTTTTCCGATGAAGTATGCGAAGAACATGACAAGAATCAACATGAAATATTCATTGACAGCCACACCGTCAGCATCAAAGCGCCATATTCGAACCAATGCTACAGCAGAAGGGTAGAACATTCCCCATAATGACTCAATTCGCAGTCCTACATACCCTAAAGCCAGCCAAGTTCCCCATAAAAAGCTGGGGCCGCCATCATCCGGAATGAGACAGCATATTGCAAAAGTCAAAAAAATTGATGTTACAGCATACGATTGGCTGTCGTGAAATCAGAATAATAGCTAGCACATGCGCAGCAACAAGGAAAAATGTCACCACACCTGCAGGAGGGAAAAATCAGCGTCTCCGTAATAGTCATGGCGACACAAACCGCTATAAGCAGATACTGGGCATGTTCGACGCACCATGAGGTAAACGGCTTTATCCCTTTAATACTCACGGCTATTTACTTCCATCCATTGAATTACCGCTTGAGTCCTATTTTTAGCCCCTAATTTCTTCATGACCCTTCGAATATATGTTTTCACCGTAGGTTCCCCTATGCCAAGCTTGATGCCGATCTCCTTTTGAGGTAAAAACCCCTAGGGAACACAGCCCCATAACCTCTCGTTCCCTTTTCGCAAACGTTTCATAGTTGACATTTCCACTTTTGGCAGTCAATAATCTCTCATGCGACTCCTGCGCACTTTCGGAAGATGCATATTTAACATCCGCCCGCCGCCCATTCACTATTGCACATAAGACATGGCAAAGACCTTTCACATTCGCCTTATCCACAAGACAGCTCGCTCCGTTTTCCAGAGCAGGCACACAGTAACGGTCCAGAGAAAAAGCAGTCATGCCCACTAAATCAACCTGAGCAGTCTCCTCACGAATGGTCCGGCACACATCGCAACCGCTCATTCCCTCTAGAGACATATCCACAAGCAATACATCAGGACGCGTCCGCGAGTTAAGACTCTTACTCACCGCGGTCAGACCATCCGATACAGCCCAACACACGTTAGCCTGCGGAAGAATACGCTCAATCATCATCTTCATAACACCAAGCGTCAATCTGTCATTGTCCACGATAGCGATTCTTATTCGTTTTCCCAAATACATCGTCACTCACCTTCACCCCTAAGCATACAAATATAGCCACGCATTGCATCACGTACAGGCCATCACCCAGCCAGCAGCAATAGCTATTTTCAAACACGGAAAAGCGAAAAATCCTCATTTTCCAGAACCGGCATCCAAGATCCCCATTCCCCTGATCGCCCAGAATCACTTAACGCTAAAAGCACACCGGCCGATCCCGTCCCCAAATCCATGGAACACTTGTATCCATAAAGTCCCGGGAAAACAATGTTTCCATTGTTCTTCATCAGGTAAAGATTCAATCCATCAATAATCCGCTCCCACAGCTCATCATCAATACCTAAGTCGCGCAACGCTATTGCAGCAGGCAACAGTCCCACATAACCCCCGAATAAGCCACCATTAAACGTGCAAACCATATCTGAACCTTGGGAAAGCCTTCTAAGAAACTCCTCATTAAGGAATTCCATTGACTCATTACCATCTTTATAGACTTCAATAAAATGCTAGGGTCCACACCAGAAGTTCCACAATCCAGATAAGGCATTGTTCTGGGTTTATTCTTCAAATGATCCACGTAATACATCGGACGCTCCTTGTTATCCGCATTGGCAAGATGCGTTAGCGTAAGACGAAAAATGCTTTCCGCACGGGAGCGCAAAGCATCGTCTTTCCTGCAAAGAGAAGCCTTCCACAGGAACAGACCTGCACCCAACCAGCCCTTCATTAAGGTAAAGTCCGCTTTCGAACTCAGCATGTCTTGCGAAGTTAAACCACAATCGCATCTCTCATACACCTTGGAAAGAATATACGACAACAATTTTTTCTTCATGCGAGTTCCTAGATGCTCCCAATGACAGAAGAGCCATGCCAATGCCAGACAAACCAGAGTACAAGGAATAGTCGTCAATGCCTGCCAAATAATCAATGTGAGAGATTCCGATATAAGAAAGCATTTTATGACATTCCTCGCGAGAAAACACCTCATATGCAGCCATGGCCACACCTACCGTACCGTTAAACAATCCCGCGCGGAACGACATACCGTCTTTCAATTTACGTAATACCGATATATATTTCTCCCGCGCAATAGCATAAAACCATTCCGAGTTTTCCAAACATGAAGATTTCAGCAAAGCCAAGCTCACACCGGCAAAACCAGACCCAATGCTATATTTAGACATCTCATCGCCATACATTGAAATATCACCTTTGACAGGATATTCACCTCGCAAGTCAAGACCAGAGACAATCCCTTTATAAAGAAGTCTCATAAAGGTTTCAATATTCTCAGGATCTAAAAGCTTGTCACAAGCCTGTAACGCTTTGTCGATAAATGGTCCATGAGACAATAACGGAGTCAAGCCAAGCATTCGCGATCTGACAGACCGAAGAAAAGAAACTGCCTCATTCCCAAAGTGCTTTTGCACCATATAATCCTGACAGAACAACAACGAAGGAGCCAGATAATAAAGGGGACATATGGGAACAAAAAGGCGGTGCACTATAACCGCGAAGGCATACCAATCTTGTTGTTCATAGTTGCATACAGCATCGTTGGTAAATCCTGGAGTAGCGATATCTACTTGAAAATCTTGGGAAAGTTTTTTCGCCGCCTCAAAATCAATCAGTTTAATTTCTAAAGAATCATTAATCAGCACATTTGATAAGCTCAAATCTCCAACCGCAAATCCAATTCCATGCATTTTCGCAATTGCACTTTCCAATTTGGTTGCGATCTCTTTACACCCTCGCCAATAAGAATCAGAGCAATCCGTCCGAGCAGAGCATCCATCGAAAGGGAATTCCATTGCTATGTACTGCTGCAAATCTCGACCTTCCAAAAAAATCCTCAACTAAAAATGCATGATTCCAGACATCAAAACAATCGACAGCATTCACAACATCAGAGAGCGGACTCAAGGAACGAAGGATTTGATATTCATGCTTGATTCGATGAAAAGCATCCAAACATGACCTATCACTGACCCCAACACTTTTTTCGCCCTTCTTTTAAGGATATAATTTTTTTGCCGTTTCGCGAAGCGAGATACACCCCACCGTTATTACTAAAATGGACAGCGGAGTCTATTTGATAATCCGTTAATTTTCCATTTGAGTATTCAATAAAATAATTATTCTCTTTAACATATATAGGTTCATCAACGAAAGAAGGCAAGGAATACAGCGGTAATTCTTTATCCGGTATTAAATCACCCTGAGGAGTCACTATCACAGGTACATTCTTTTCGTTTGAAAATGCGCGGCTTCAGAGCACCATATCTGAAAAACTACATTACTATTTTGCCATTGTTTATCAGTTAAGATATAAGGACCATCATCATATTTACAAACAATGGTTTTTCAAATCTTTTAGTAGCTGAATAAAAACTATGTTCAGAACTGGGGTAAATAGTTATGAATTTACCTGACTCAAGTCTATCCGCATATTTTCCATTCGCCTGAATGAAACAAGTTCTACTTGAAAGATATTTAAAAGAAATTAGATTTAACGAAAAGATATTCAGCAACATCATAGAGAACATTCTGAGCATCATAAATTGTAGAAGTGATATGAATTTTCCAACCTTGAGGAGGAAAAGAGTACATCAGACAATTGACATAAGTCCAATGCCCATCAGACCTAACGCCCCATTGCTCTGAGTTGTCATTCGTCGGCAAAACATAAGCATCTTCACAAGCATAAACAGGTTCGCTATAGTATATGGTCTCCTTATCTGCCGAGAAACGGAGGTAATCATCCGCCGAGTAACCAACCATCACAATTCCCTCTTCCCCTATATCAATCCTTCAAGAGTTGATTTTGAACAAAAAATTCTATACGCTGGACATCTTTCAATGAGCTCTCGATGATCCCCCTGATCCAAAAGATAACCATCTTCAATAAAGAAAATAACGTCTGAGTCTATTATCGTAGACAAGCGATGTGAAATGACAATTGAAATATCATACTCATGCGATCTTAATAGGTTATCAAGCACACGTCTTTCTGTCTTCACATCAAGATTCGACGTTGCCTCATCCAAAATAAGTATCGGAGCTTTCCTTAAACAAGCTCTCGCAATCTGCAATCTCTGTCGCTGTCCACCAGACAAAGACATCCCCTGCTCACCAACACTCTTTTCCAAATCACCAACGGAAATAATTTCATCTAAGCAAGCATTTTTCAAACATTTATTAATGTCTTTTTCTGATGGCAGAAAATCAAGACCAATAAATTTTCTTTAATTGTTGTAGAGAAAAGGAGATTATCTTGAGAGACGACAGTAAACCACCTTCTCCACTCTTCTAGATGCTGCCCATCAAGCAAGCTCTCATTGATAGCAATGGCTCCAGAATTTGCACTATATAGACCTGTTATTGTATTAATAATAGTCGTTTTCCCGGATCCAGATGGTCCAATAATTGCATATCGACCACCCTTTTCCAACCTCATACTAACATCATGAAGAACTTCATTATCATTGTAACCAAATGAAACGCTTTTCAGTTCCAAATAATCAACATTATTATACGCAAAGTTTTCCATATCTACTTCTCTTGAGATCCGATGACACGGTTGATTCTTTTTAAGGAACCTTTGATTGTTTGACAACTCAAATAAAAGGTAAATAAACCACCTACTGGAGTAACCAGCTGAAAGAATAACATTACATATGCAACAAACGAACCGTATGTCAAGAGATGTACGTCCATCAGATGAACACCATAGCAAACAATGACCCCAGTACAAAAAATCGAAATCAGATTTTGAACGGGCGTAACAAAAGAATATACTTTGTCATTCAAGAGATTAACTTCTTTTATTTCATTTACTCGTTTCTTGAATTTTAGAAGCATACATCTCTCTGCATTACATAACTTAACAGTGCGCATACTTCGCACTATTTCTGAAGTAAACGTATTTAATTTACCAATTCTCTCTTGCAGCATCATCGCATTTCTGTTATTAAATATACCTAAGGGAACAGCCAGTATCATCACTGCAGGAAAGATAATTAGAACCAAAATAGATAGTCTGTAGTTAATTAGAGTAAGAGCAACGACGGAAAACAGTATATTGATAACACTCGAAACAAACTGAGGAATACTAGCCGCCACAAAATTCCTGACCAGAGAGATATCATATACTATTCCACTGGCGATTTCACCGCTATTTTCATTGTCAAAAAAGGAGCATATCTTTCTCAAAAATTATATCCATAGCCTGAATACGCAATTCCGCCACATGAAGATCGGCCTCAGTTGAAATTAGCAATCCACCAATTGCACACAATATGAATTGCGCCGCAAAAAGAAAAGGGAATACATACAGTAAACTAAGATCAAATTTTTTATTATCTATAAAATCTTTTATCAAAAGAGGAACAAAGAATGATAACGTCGATCCAGCGATACTGCAAACCACGCCAAGAATCATTCTCTTGCTAATTCGCATAAATTTAAGCATCAGATTTTTCCGCCAAATATTTTGTATTAGTTTTAAGCAACTTTCCTTTACTGCCTATTCTAGGTTTAACATCCTCATCACCAACTTCTTCAGGTTTTAATCCTAAGCTTTCAACAAAAGCATCTGATAAGTCATCAAGCGCCATATCCTTCATTGACCAAATTCTCTTATTTACCCTAATCAATGGCGTCGCAAACCCCTCCCTCCCTGGAGCTATTAGGTCGCTTCGTAGTATTGTGTAATCATTACTTTTTTCAATCCATTCATCGTACTGTCCATTTAAACTTTCCTTTGCAATTTCTCTAGATATTCCCGCTTTAATCGCTTGTTCGATTATCTTTTCATCAGACATTTCTACATAATCTACTTCTGAAGGCTGGAACTTTTCATCAAATATTTCTGAAATGAATGCAACGACATGCTTTGGATCTTTTTCTGAAATGTAGGCTATGGATCCCGATACTCTGGCCGAATAATGGTCAGATGAACACTTGTCTAAAAAAATTCACAGGATGAATTTCAAGCTTAATCTGACCACTCGTATACATTTTTCCTATATCATCATTTAATGTTCTATCAATTTGTGCACAAGCCGGACATAGGGGATCTAAATAAAATTCTACAGTCGGAATATCTTTTTTTGACCCAACTTGCACCAGTAGCCCGCCATCATTTGTTGCGTTTGTAGGTTTTCTTTTCACTTCTGATAATGACTCATACGCTTTTTTTATATCTTTAGCGTCACTTGCACTGTTTCTAGACATGAAAAGCCCAATAAATGCACTGGCGAGAAGTATAATAATTATAAATATAGTAAACAATCCGAGAATTGTTTGCTTTTCTCTTTCATTCAATCTTTTCATTACAGCATCCATCTATCAAAATGGCTATCTGTTAACTTCAAAACAGATAGCCACTGCAGTTTAAAACTGTTACTCTTCTACTTCAGCAGAACCAACTCCACGAACTATGCCAATGATGCGTATTCGGATCACAATTAGGATCCGTCGAACAATTTCCATGCGTGTCAACACATGGTGGCCTTTTAGAGGTCATACTTGCAGGTTGCGCAATCAAAGCCTGTAAACTGAGCAAATCCTTCATTTCCACTCCTTTGAACTTCCGGACTCTCATCACAGCGAAACAGATAGAAGTCCAGAAACATTTCTTCCACTGACGAAACCCAGTTTGACACTTTTCTCAATTTCGTGTCTTATTCACTCTCTTATGTCATCCCTTAGATGACATTTCAAGCCATATATGGATCTACCATTTTTGACATGTAACGGCTCGTTTTTCATGATGGGTTACAGACATCATTGTCTGTAACCCATCACATTGCGAAACGGCCATCAGAACCTAGAAATCAGCCCTAGAAAGGACTGGGCATACTCTCTTCACTTGTTGCCGTCCAAAATTGCCGATAGATCGACAACCCAAATAAGTGAAAGCTGTCCATATACTGAAGCTTGTCCGAAAATGTCACTTTCCATACAAGGCAGAAACGTTCAGCAGCGCCCCTCATATAGGAAGAAGGAAAGTGCACCATCTTCCAAGCCACCCTGCGTGAAGGAGTCCCTGCGTACAGTACGTTCCGCTTTGCGCGTCAAACCACGGTAATCATAAAAACCGTAATCGCAGGTAGTGTCAGTGAAGAGGAAATACTCGTTCATTCCGGCATTACGAAACACGCCAAGCATGTGGTTGAACAGCTTACGTCCGACGCCATGCCCCGCGCTTCCGGGGGAAACCACAAACAACGTTATCTCAGCCTGATAGCTTTTGCCGGCATCTCGTTTCAACACTTCATCGACCTGCAAAATCGCAATCTGATCGGCAAGTCCTCGACGGCCATCCTTACTTGCCAACAAGGGCAACGCCAAGCAATTTCGCGTAATAGCATGACGTATCCTCTGCGCTGTGGTAACACGGGATCTCAACGAGCCCAATACCACGCCAAGCACCCGACCATCACGTTCAGCGACCGTAGCCTCGGTGGTGCGGGAAAGAAAATCATGCATGTCGATGGCCGCGAGTCGATGCATATTACGCAAGTGAATCGCCTTGCGCAGCTTATACTTACGTAACCCGCGCTCATCGTTCGGAACGTTCCCATTATCATCCGACTCATCATCCACATACCAAGCCTGACGGACAAGCTCTTCAAGCGCAGGAAAATCCGTGCGACGCATCGGTCGGAGCATAATCATTTCTGAAGTCATGCTCCCCCATCCTAGCCGCAGCCATGCCAAAACTCCGCTCACGGATGACATAATGCACATAGTATTGCGATAGCAGGAATGCGTAGGATTTGTTGGCATTGGCGTGTGACGCTTGGGGGCTCTGGGGTCACACGCTTAGGATGAGACAGGATTGCGTGCGACGCGCAATGAATGAGAGGTTCATCATGGCAATGTTGATTAGACGAATTACAGGCACTCTATGCTTAGTACTTGCCGTGGCATGCGCATGTTACGCTTTCGCCGTGCGCAATACGCATTCCGGCACGAGTTTCTGGATTGTTTGGCTAGCGTTCGCAGTTTTGTTCGCGATACTCGGATTCGGTCTGCTCTTCCGGTGGTGGACGATATTGCCAAGACTGGTCAGAGGCATATTGATTGCGGTTGCGTGTATTGGTCTGGTCGCGTTCGGCACGGTGGAAAGTTGCATCGTCAGTAAAATGCATGCGCAAGGCAAACCGGATCTCGATTATGTGGTGGTGCTCGGCGCTCAGGTGCGTAAGTCCGGCCCGAGCCTTGTACTTCGCTACCGTCTCGACAAGGCCATCGAATATTTGGATGAGAATCCAAATACCATCTGCATAGTCTCCGGTGGAAAAGGACCGAATGAACCGTTCCCCGAAGCCCAAGGCATGGCTGACTATCTTAAAGAGCATGGCATTGACGAGCAGCGCATTCTTGAAGAGCCGGATTCGAAGACCACTGAGGAAAACATCGTCAACAGCAAGAAGCTGATCAGTGACGATAATGCTTCCGTAGGGGTGATCACCAACAATTTCCACATGTTCCGCGCACTGCAGATTGCCGACAAATATGGTTTGGACAACGCCCAAGGCATTGCGGCCGGCTCTCCCCCGAACATGCTTGTCAACAACATGGTTCGCGAGTTTTTTGCTGAGATTAAATTCCTGCTGTAGATTTCAAGTTTCTCAAGCTGTAAGCATATCGGGAATAAGTTGAGGGTTGGCTCTTGGAACCAACCCCTCAACTTATTTGGGACTCTTACGAGTCAGAAGCTATCGATCGAAGCTCACTCTTCGGAAGCAAGCTCGTCAGCCACAGCGGCAGCTGCAGAAGCAGCTTCGACGCTCTCGGCTTCTTCATCTTCAGCGGCTTCACCGAGGAAGGCGCTCAGGTCCAGGGTTTCGCCCTCGGACTTGAAGGTCACGGCGCGCATGCCGGCGAGCAGGCCCTTGGAACGGCCGACTTCCTGCACTGCGGAACCGAGCTGGCCGTTGCGCATGATGGCCTGGATGAAGGCGTTCGGATCCATGCCGTACTGCTGGGCGATGGAAGCGAGGAAGTTGAACACGTCGGACTGGGAGACCTTGACGTCCAGCTTCTCGGCGAGCACGTCGAGCACCATCTGGTCGCGCAGTTCCTTTTCGACGGTTTCTTCGGCTTCGGCCTTCTGCTCCTTGGTGGCATTGGCCGGATCAGCGGTCACGCCCTTGAGCTGCTGCTCAACCATTTCAGCCTTGACGCCCTTCGGCACCGGAATCTCCAGGCCCTCTTCGAGCTTGGCGATGAAAGCGTCACGAGCTGCGGTGGCCTGACGACCTTCGGCATCCTGGGAAGCGGCCTTCTTGAGGTCTTCCTTCAGCTCGTCGAGGGTGTCGAACTCAGAGGCTTCAGAAGCGAAGTCGTCGTCGAGTTCCGGCAGCTCTTCAGCCTTGACGGAGTTGACCTTGACCTTGACCTGAGCCTTCTCGCCTTCGTGCTCGCCTGCTTCCAAGGTACCTTCGAAGGTGGTCTCTTCGCCGGCGGACAGGCCTTCGAGAGCCTCATCCAGACCGTCAAGCATGGTTTCGGAGCCGAGCTCGTAGCTCACGCCTTCCTGAGAGTCGACCACTTCGCCATCGATTTCGGCGGTCAGGTCGATGTTGGCATAGTCACCCTTGGCGGCCGGGCGATCCACACCACGAGGGTGCCGAACGCTGGCGCAGGGCTTCCAGACGGTTGTTGATGTCTTCGTCGGTGATTTCGGCCTTGGCGACCTCGATCTCCATGCCGTCGAATTTCCGGCAGTTCGATGTCCTGGGCGACGCTCAACGGTGGCCACAAACTTCAGCTTGGTCTCGTCCTTGGCGGATTCCGGAACTTCCTGAACGTCGATTTCCGGCTGGGCCATCGGACGGATGCCCTTTTCTTCGAGAGCCCTTGGAGTACAGCTCCGGCACACCGTTGTTCACGGCTTCGCCAGCAACGGCACCGAAGCCGATGCGCTGGTCGATGATCTTGCCGGGCACGTGGCCCTTACGGAAGCCAGGCACGTTGACCTGCTTTGCGATTTCCTTGCGAGCCTCGTCGAGATACGGGTTGAACTCTTCCGGATCAACGGTGACGGTGAGCTTCACCTTGGTCGGCTCAAGATTCCTGACGCTGATTTTCACGCTTGCGCTCCTGAAAAATACGGTTCTTCATATTTCTGCCGTTAGGCAACCTCTACATGATAGCGCGACTCACGGACTCTGCAACCAGCGCGACCTGCCACGCCCTCGCGCCCTGCTCGGTGAGGAATTGCGCAACGTCACGTTTTTGCGGTTCGTCGGTCCAACACAGGTTGCGCAGATACTGCGGTTTGATGATGACGTCCGCGGGGGTACGCGTGTCTTCCGCTATCTGCGCCACCATCTTGCGTGCCTTGTCAAGCGTTGCGAGACGTTCCGGATAACGTTCCCTCCAGACTCGCGTCGCTCGTGGAGCGGATATGCTCTGCGCCTCCTGGTTTTGGGGATTGCCGCTTTCGATGACCGGCCATTCGCTTTCCGGCAGATCAAGCGCCTGTTGGATTATTCTCTTCCACATGCTTGGCTTGATTTTACGTTGGATCGGCGCGTAACGTTCGAACATTTTCTCCTGTTCGGCACCGGCTTGGATGCGTACACGCTCGTTGATGGAACGGACCGCCCTGAATTGCGCGGCGTTATGCGGCTTGCGTTCCGCCACTTCGATGATGGTGCTGTCGGCGAGCAGCAGTGTCGGCGAAATATCGTATTCGCGTGCCAGTTCATCTCGTTTGGTCCATAATGCTTTCGCCACGGCCAGGGCCTGGCGGTCCTTCATGATTTCGGTGATATGCGAGATGCGCAGCCATGGGATGGGATGCTCCTTGCGTGGCGCAGTTCCTTCGCGCAGCGCGTAATCGAATTCCTCCTCAGCCCATTCGATCTTACCTTGCTTTTGCAGTTCGGCGCGCATGGTCGTTTCAAGCTCGATCAGCAATTCAACGTCCAGCGCCGCATAATTACGCCAGTCTCGGGGCAGCGGCCTGTACGACCAGTCGGCCGCGGAATGCTCTTTCGCAAGCGTCAGTCCCAGATAATGCTCGGTAACGGCAGCTAATCCGAAACGTTTGAGCCCCAGCAGCCGTGCAGCGATTTCCGTATCAAACAAACGTTTCGGCTGCAATCCCAAATCAACGAATCCCGGCAGATCCTGCAACGAATCATGCAGAATCCATACCGCATCGCCCACCGCACGATTGAAATCGTTCCAATCAGCACCTTCCGCAGCCAATGCCTGCGGATCAAGCAATCCTATGCCGGCACCGTCTCTTTTGAATTGCACCAACCAATCGTCATGACCGTATCGGAAGCCAGACGCACGTTCCGCATCCGCAGCCAAAGACCCATGCGAAGACGCCAATGCGCTGCAGTACTCGCGGAATGCCGGTAGGGTGTCGATCACATCGGGCACGCCCTCACGCGGCTCGGCCTGCAACCTTGGCTCGTCAGTCAACGGGATAATCCTCCTCGGATTGCGTCATGGACCGGAGGAACCTAGCCCACGCGCCCACTTGGGCGCCCGCGTCAAGGCCTCCATCGGCATAGTCTAGTGGCGTCCACGACACACGAATCTCACACCCGGTTTCGGGAGCGTCGGACTGAGTGCCAAACGTCGTGCTTTTCGTGACTGTGACGGTTCCCGAAACATGTTCGACATCGCACGAACCAACACGGTCCATCATCGCATCCCAATACATGGACGGTATCAGACAATCGCCTTCGCCTCCAGACAACGGCAACGCGGCGAAAGCGACGCAACGCCAATGAGAATGCCAGTCATTTCGGTATTTGTGCGAATACAACACCATGATCCAGCCTGTGGAACGCGCCTCGTCGCATTGCATCTCAACTCCAATGCCGAAACTCGCCATGGCGCACGGCACTGGAATCTCACGATACGACACGCTTGGTAATCGAGGCATGCGTTCTACGGAAAGCACGGCGTCCCATACCTTGTCTGGCACGCCGGAAGGTCGGGTCAACATTTGTTCAGGAGGGTCGGCGTAGGCGCACGATCCCCTACCTGTGGCACGCGCTTCGTTGGGCGTGCCTTGAGGAAAAGCATAGATGTCCACCATGATTCAAGGCTACGGCAGAGTCGCCGGTTTTGCGGTATTTCACAGCATTTCGCCACGCGTCGAATGTGAAGATTTTTCCGCGTGGCGAATGCTGGTTCAACAATTGCACGAATATTCCATTTTTCCAATCGCTGAGGCACTTTCAAACGATTGATTTGCCGGAATCGTTGGCTGGAATATGCGTGGCTTCCCGTTTAGTAGACGGTGAAACCGTGCGATTGGAATTGTTCCACCACACGCTGTTTCATTGCCTCGGACGGCCCCTTCTGGTCTTCCAACGGGTAGGGAATGTTGAGCATATGCCATTTTGGACGGCCAAGCTGGTGGAATCCAAGCACATCGATATGTTCCACTGCGTCACCGAACGACTCGCAGATCTTCGCCACATTCTCAACGTTTTCCTCGGACGAGGTGAGCCCGGGCACAAGCACGAAACGCACCCAAATCTTCTTGCCGGCCTTGGCCAGACGCTGTCCGAAATCGATGGTCGGTTGCAGAATGCCGCCAGTCACCTTCTTGTAGGTTTCCTCATCGCCAGACTTGACATCAAGCAGACACAGGTCGATATCGTTCAGCATGTCGTCGGTATAGCTTGCGCCAAGGAATCCGGAAGTATCGAGGCAGGTATGCACCCCCATCTCCTTGGCCGCACGGAACACGCGGGAGACGAATGCTGGTTGCATCATGGATTCGCCGCCCGAGAAGGTGATACCGCCATGCGTCGCCTTGAAAAGATCCACATAGCGTTCGATCTTTTTGACCATGGCCTCGTAATAGACGGGCTTGCCGTCACGCATTTTCCACGTATCCGGATTCTGGCAATACTGGCAACGCAATGGGCAACCGCTCATGAAGACGGTCATGCGTGTTCCCGGACCGTCGACGGACGTGTTGATGTCCCAGGAATGCACGAAGCCGATATCACCGCTTTTCAGCGCGTTGATGCGGTCACGCCGGTCCAGTCCGATCGGCGATTCGAAGCCTGACAACCCTCCCATAAGCGTTTGGTTGACGTAGTTTTGCGATTCTCTGAGCATATGCCTTGTTGTGGAGCGAAAATGTACGTTCTCAGACATCGGTGTCCTTTCGTTGTATCTCTCCAATGGTTTCCCCACATTGTACAGGGAAAACCAAGGGGCGAAGCTTTCACGCTCCGCCCCTTGCACTCTACCGCTTCACACGGTACCGTTCAGTCTCAGTCGACGACGGCGCCCTGGTGGAACGTACGGGAGATCACGTCGAGCTGCTGCTCCTTGGTGAGCTTGACGAAGTTCACCGCGTAGCCGGAGACGCGCACGGTCAGGTGCGGGTACTTTTCCGGATGCTCGACGGCATCCTCGAGCTGTTCCTTGCGCAGCACGTTGATGTTGGCGTGGTACAGACCGTGGCCGTTGCCGGCGTCCAGAATGCCCACGAGGTTGCCGATGCGCTCATCCTCGTCGCGGCCCAAGCCATCAGGGGTGATGGTGTTGGTCAGCGAGATGCCGTCAAGAGCGTCGTTGTAGTCGATCTTGCCGACGGAGAACATGGACGGCAGCATGCCGTGGGAGTCCATGCCGTTCTCCGGGTTGGCGCCCGGAGCGTACGGGGTGCCCTTCTTGTGGCCGGACGGGAAGGCGCCGGTGGCCTTGCCGTATTCCACGTTGGAGGTGATGGTCAGGATGGACTGGGTCGGGACGGCGTCGCGGTACACCGGCAGACGCTTGACCTGGCCCATGACGGTGGAGACGACCCACTTGGCGATGTCGTCGGCACGGTCATCATCGTTGCCGTACAGCGGGAAGTCGCCTTCGGTGCGGTAGCCGACGATCAGATCGTCATCGGCACCTTCGACGTACTCGTTCTCGTGGCCCGGCGTGGTCTTGGCGTCCTTGTTGTAGATCGGGTAGACCTTGGCGTACTTGCATGCGGACAGGGAGTCGGCCGCGATCGACAGGCCGGACATGCCGCAGCCGAGGGTGCGGTACACTTCCTTGTCGTGCAGAGCCATCTCGATGGACTCGTAAGCGTACTTATCGTGCATGTAATGGATGATGTTCAGAGCCATCACATAGGTCTCGGACAGCCATTCGAGGGCCTTCTCGTAGTTGGCCTTGACCTTCTCGTAATCCAGCGTGCCATCGGCTTCCGGCTTGATCGGGTCGATGACGCCCTTGTCGATGACCTGCATGCCGGTCATCTCGTCGCGTCCGCCGTTGATGGCGTACAGCAGGGCCTTGGCGGAGTTCACACGGGCGGCGAAGAACTGCATCTGCTTGCCCACGCGCATCGGGGAGACGCAGCATGCGATGGCGGCGTCGTCGCCCCAGTGGGAGCGGATTTCCTTATCGGACTCGTACTGGATGGCCGAGGTGTCGATGGAGATTCGGGCGCAGAAGCGCTTGTAGGCTTCCGGCAGCTTCGGATCCCAGAAGATGGTGATGTTCGGCTCCGGGCCAGGTCCGAGGTGCTCGAGGGTCAGGGTGTTGAGCAGACGGAACGAGGTCTTGGTGACCATGGTACGGCCGTCGTCGCCGAAGCCAGCGTCGGACCAAGTCGCCCAGTACGGATCGCCGGAGAAGATCGCGTCGTAATCCTTGGTACGCAGGAAGCGCACGATGCGCAGCTTCATGACCAGGTTGTCGATGATCTCCTGTGCGTCGGTCTCGGTGATCTTGCCGGCCTTCAGGTCGCGCTCGAAGTAGACGTCGAAGAAGGTGGAGACACGGCCGAAGGACATGGCGGCGCCGTCCTGGCTCTTGACGGAGGCGAGGTAGCCCATGTAGGTCCACTGCACGGCTTCCTGTGCGGTCTGTGCCGGGCGGGACAGGTCGAGGCCGTACTCGTTGCCGAGGTTGATCAGCTGCTTCAGGGCCTTGATCTGCTCGTCATGCTCTTCGCGGAAGCGGATCCAGTGCTCGATCTCCGGCTCGGTGAAGTCGTTGCGGTACGGGATGGAGTCCTTGTCGCGCTGCTTGAACTTGATCAGCGTGTTCACGCCGTACAGGGCCACACGACGGTAATCGCCGATGATGCGGCCGCGGCCGTAGGCATCCGGCAGACCGGTGAGGATCTTGTTGTGGCGAGCTACCTTGATCTGCTTGGTGTAGACGCCGAAGACGCCGTCGTTGTGGGTCTTGCGGTACTTGGTGAAGATCTTCTTGATCTCCGGATCGGGCTCCTTGCCGGCTTCCTTGATGGCCTGCTCGACCATACGCCAGCCGCCGTTCGGCATCATGGCGCGCTTGCACGGCACATCGGTCTGCAGACCGACAATCACATTGTCGACTTCCGGGGAATCGATGTAGCCGGCCGGGAAGGCGTCGATGCCCGCCGGGGTGTGGGTGTCCACGTCGTAGACGCGCTGCTTGCGCTCCACGGACAGATAGTTGTCGTCCAGATACTTCCACAGGTGCTTGGTCTTGTCGGTGGCGTCAGCCAAGAAGGACTCGTCGCCCTCATATGGCGTGTAGTTCTTCTGGATGAAGTCGCGGACATCAATGTCCTTCTGCCAGTTGCCCTCGGTGAAGCCTTCCCAAGCCTTAGCCTCAAGTTCCTCCTGGGAGACCGCCGTTGCATCAACTGCTGCCATTTCCACTCCTTACTGGGTGTCGGTTGGCGACGCATCGTTACGCCGTCGCTACTTCACGATTGTAACGGCAATCATCTGCGAAAAGCCTGAAAACCACTCCCGAAATTAGTGACATAAATCACAATCGGGCGTGGTTTTCATATGGAATTCACTTTTCGGAAGATGCCGAGCCGTCCGCTGACCAGCGTTTCCATTCGCGGTCCTGTTCCTCCCATTTGAGATTGCGTTCCTGCACGATCTTCCACGCGTCGAGCGCGTCCTCACGGGTTCTGTACGGCCCCATGCGGTGGCTTGCCGGAGAGATCATGCCCAATTCCGGCTGCTCGGTGACGGTGTTGAAATACCACTGCTTTTCCATATCGGCTTCCTTCGGCTCTCGATGTTCTACTTGCGATCGCCGATTATTCGCGGAATGCGTTGGTGACCGGCAGACGGCGATCACGCCCAAACGCCAGCGCCGTCACCTTCGGTCCCAGCGGATACTGGCGACGCTTCCATTCGGCGCGGTCGACCAATCGCATGACCGTGTCGACGGTCGCCTCGTCGAAGCCGTCGGCCAGCAGGTCGGCGCGGCCATGAGCATGCTCGATGTACATCGCCAATACTTGATCGAGCAGCGCGTATTCCGGCAGCGAATCGGAATCCTTCTGCCCTGGGCGTAATTCGGCGGACGGCGCCTTCTCGATCGAGTTGACGGGGATCATCACACCATCCGGCAGCGCAGTGCCCGCGCTCCCCTGCTCGTTGCCGACGACATGCAGACCGCCGATGCCCATGCCGGCGGCGGCAGCCTTGTTGCGCCAGCGGGAGATCTCCCACACGCGGGTCTTGAGCAGGTCCTTGATTGGCGCATAGCCGCCGACCGCATCGCCGTAGATCGTGGAATAGCCGCATGCCAGTTCGGACTTGTTGCCGGTGGCCACGGCCAGCAGTCCTTTGGAGTTCGAGTAGGCCATGACGATGACGCCGCGGATGCGCGCCTGCAGGTTCTCGGCGGCGACGCCTTCCAGTTCCAGCTGGTTTTGGAAGGAGACGAACAGCGGCTCGATGGGCTGGATGTCATAATGCGCGCCGATATTGCGCGCCAGATCAGCTGCATCGTCCTTGGATCCGTCGGACGAATACATGCTCGGCATGGAGATGCCGTACACGTTCTCGCCGCCCACCGCGTCGGCCGCCATGGCAGCCACGAGCGCGGAATCGATGCCGCCGGACAGGCCCAGGCACACGCCCTTGAAATGGTTCTTGGCCATGTAATCCTTCAGACCCAGCACGCAGGCGGTGTACACTTCCTCGTCCGGATCGGGTTTGGCTGCGATCGTACCGACCTTCTGATGCTCCGCGGACGTGTCCAAGTCGAAGAAGCTCAGATCCTCCATGAACATCGGCGAGCACTCAAGCAGGGTGCCGTCGGTGTCCACAACGAAGCTGCCGCCGTCGAAGACGAGGTCGTCCTGGCCGCCCACTTGGTTCAGGTAGATCATCGGGGCGTTCACTTCGGCCGCGCGGCGCACCGCGAGGTCGAGACGGGTGTCGGTTTTGCCTTCCTCGTATGGCGAACCGTTCATGGTCAGCAGCAGGTCGATGTTCTCCTTGGCGAGTTCGGCCACAGGGCCGCCGTCCTGCCAGATGTCCTCGCAGATGGCCACGCCGATGCGCGCGCCGTTCACGTCGAGCACCATGGATTTGTTGCCGGGGCTGAAGATGCGGAATTCGTCGAACACGCCGTAATTGGGCAGGAAATGCTTGTCGTAGCCGGCCCAGACAACGCCGTCGTGCAGGACGACGAGTCGGTTGCGCGGTTTGGAGGTTTCACGGTCGGTGCCTACAGTGCCGACCACCACATATAGTTCGCCGAGACTGTCGGATGCCAGTTCGGTGGCGAGCCAGTTGGCTTTGTTCCATGCGGCTTTGCGGAAGGTGGCACGCAGGGCGAGGTCTTCGATGGGGTATCCGGTCAATGTCATTTCCGGGAACACGACGACCTGCGCGCCCTGCTGAGCGGCGAGATGCGCGTACCGCATGACCTTGTCGGCGTTGGAATCAAGGTCTCCGACGCAGGTGTCGATTTGGGCGAGTGCGAAGCGAATGTCTGTCATAGCTGCCTAACTTACCGTTGATTTGTTGGATATGTTGTGTTTTTTTACGATTATGAAAATTACGATTACGGCGTTCCGCACGTGGCGTCACGACAGTTCGTTGAGCACCGTCAGCGCCGCGTTGGCGTAGAATTCCACGCCGGCTTGCAGCGATTCGTCAAGACCGACGAAATGCGGGCTGTGCCAATCCGGGCAGCCTTCCTCGCCGTTGGAACCGATGAAGGCGAACACCGGCATGGTGACGGGCATGAAATCGCAGAAGTCCTCCCCCGCCATCGACGGGTGGATGGGTTCGAGCTGGGCGTAATCGCGCACGTTGTCGGCGACTATCTTGGATAGTTCCGTATCGGAGACGAGCGGGTTCTGGAAATCGTCCCAATCGATGTCGGCGGTGATGCCGTAACCGGCCGCAATGGACTGGACCTGTTGCTTGAAGCGTTTCTCCACCAGTTCACCGTCGGACTTGTGGAAGTATCGTACGGTGCCTTGGAAGCTCGCCTTGTCGGGTACGACGTTCCACACGTGGCCGCCGTGCATTTCGGTGATGGACAGTACGAGCGGATGGAACGGCGATACGTTACGGCTCACGATGGTCTGCAATGCGAGGACCATCGTGGCGAGCGCCTCGATCGGGCCGGTGCCCTTGTGCGGATAGCCGGCGTGTGTGCCGGTGGCGTGCAGGGTTACATGGAATTTCACGCAGCCGGCCATCATCGGTTCGGGGCCGACGGCGATCTGTCCGGGCGCGTAGTTCGGGTTGTTGTGCGCGCCGATGGCGGCTGATACGTCGGCGAGCAGTCCCGCGTCGACCATGGCCTTCGCGCCGAGGCCAAGTTCCTCGGCGGGCTGGAACAGCAGTTTGATGGAGCCCTTGATGTGTTTGCGGCGCTTGGCGAGCCAGAACGCGGCACCGAGCATGTACGACATGTGCAGGTCGTGGCCGCAGCCGTGCATCACGCCGTCGTTGACGGATGAGAACGGCAGACCGGTGTCTTCCTGGATGGGCAGACCATCGATATCGGCGCGCAATGCGATGCGTGGTCCCGGCTGGTCGCCGCGGATCAGTCCGACCACGCCGGTTTCGAGCGGATTGTTGAGCACTTCGATGTCGTGTGCGCGCAGCAGCTTCTCAATGTAGGCGCTGGTCTCGTATTCCTTGAAGCTGCGTTCGGGGTGTGCATGCAGATAGTGCCTGATTTCGATGATCTCCGGCGTGATTTCGATATGTTCGCTCATGGTTGACGATTGTAGGCACATCCGGCCGTTTTTCCTATTTTCGTGGTCGTGTTCCGTGCCGTGCACGACGTTTTCGCACATATCCTCGTAAGCTGGATACCGGGTTTGACATGGTTTTTCATGGAGGCAGCATGGCTCAGGACATCAAGACGGCGTTTTTCGACATCGACGGCACGTTGACGAGTTTCGTCACGCATGTGGTGCCGCAGTCCACCGTCGACGCGTTGCATGCATTGCAGCGCAATGGCGTGAAGGTGTTCATCTGTTCGGGCCGCGCACCCTCCTACATGGGCGTGGTGCTTGATACCATTCCCGTCACGTTCGACGGCATCGTGGGACTTAACGGCCAGTATTGCACCACGCGCGACGGTCTCGACTACCGGCATCCGATCGACCAGGCCGACGTGAAGCTGATCACCGACTGGCTTGAAACGCATGCCGACGTGGTCGCCAACTATGCGGAAAGCGACTACGGGTATTTCAATCGCACGAACGCCGCATTGGAACGCACGTGGAACAGTCTCGGCAAGACCGCGCCGAAAATCGACGTGCATGATCCGCGCGAACGCATCGCAAACCATTCCACGTTCCAAATCAGCCCGTATGTGGACGAGACGATGGAAGCCGAAATCGCCAGCATGTGCGGCAACGTGCGCGGCGTCAGATGGCATCCCGCTTTCACCGATCTGATTCCCGCCGATGGAGGCAAGGCGGTTGGTATGCAGGTGATGCTGGAGCATTTCGGTTGGACGAAAGACAATGCGATCGCATTCGGCGACGGCGGCAACGATGTGGACATGCTACGATTCGCGGGAATCGGCGTGGCAATGGGCAACGCCACCGACGAGCCGAAAGCGGCGGCCGATTACGTCACCGACAGCGTCGACGACGCCGGCATAGCCAACGCGCTTAAGCATTTCGGCGTTATATGACGGTGTTTCCGCAAGATTATTTACGATTCACAAGTCTGTTTTTCGCATATTCCTGCGGTTTTCGCGCCCTTTATAAATAATTCCGATAAGCGCGCGACGTGTTGCCGTCACAGGTTCCTCTATATTGGTCAATCGTTGGCCCGCAACCGCAGTAAGCGTCCGGGCCGTGTAGCGAAATTGAGAGAGAGGAACTCAACCATGCGTAACAAGAAGATTCTCGGCGCACTGCTCGCCGTCACCACGCTCGCGACCTTCGGCCTGGCAGGCTGCGGCAATTCCGGTTCCAACGGTGCCGCCTCCAAGGAGGACGACAAGACCATCACCGTGGCCGCCTCCCCGACCCCGCACGCGGAGATCCTGAACAAGGCGGTCAAACCGCTCGTCGAGAAGGACGGCTACAAGCTGGTCGTCAAGGAATTCACCGACTACGTGCAGCCGAACACCGCCACCGAGGATGGCGAGGTTGACGCCAACTACTTCCAGCACAAGCCGTACCTCGACAACTTCAACAAGGAGAAGGGCACGCATCTGGTGTCCGTGGAGGGCATCCACTTCGAGCCGTTCGGCCTGTACCCGGGCAAGACCAAGGAGCTGAAGGATCTTCAGGACGGCGCCACCGTGGCCGTGCCGAATGATGCCACCAACGAGGCCCGCGCGCTTCTGCTGCTGCAGGATGCCGGCCTGATCAAGCTGAAGGATCCGAAGGACATCAACGCCACACCGAAGGACATCACCTCCAATCCGAAAAACCTGAAGTTCAAGGAACTTGAGGCCGCCGTCGTGCCGACCGTCATCAAGGATGTCGACATCGCAGCCCTGAACGGCAACTACGCCATCCAGGCCGGCTTCGACCCGACCAAGGACACGCTAGCCACCGAGAAGGCCGGCGGTCTGGCCGCGAAGACCTACCAGAACATCCTCGTGGTGAAGGAAGGCAATGAGAACACCGCCAAGACCAAGGAGCTCAAGAAGGCTTTGAAGTCCGACGAGGTGCGTGACTACATCAACAAGAACTACAAGGGCGCCGTCGTTCCGGTCTTCTAAGACCCGCTTCGGCAGTAGGAGTTCAATGCCGCAGGTATACTACCCTGCGGCATTCTTGTTATGGAACACGATTAGGAACAGGACATTATGACGATTCAGATCGACCATCTGCACAAAAGCTACGGCAGTGGCGCCGAAGCGCATGAGGTGCTGCACGACATTAACCTGACCATCGATTCGGGTGAGGTCTTCGGCATTCTCGGCTCGTCCGGCGCGGGCAAATCGACATTGGTGCGTTGCATCAACCTGCTGGAACGCCCCACTTCCGGCAAGGTGCTCATCGACGGACGAGACATCACCGGCGTGAAAGGCAAGGAGCTGGCGGACGTGCGCGCCGGGATCGGCATGATCTTCCAGAATTTCAGCCTGTTTCAACAGCGCACCGTGCTGCGCAACGTGACCTTCCCGCTGGAACTCAACCATACGCCGAAAGCCAAGCGCGAGGAGCGTGCCCGCTATCTGCTTGACCTGGTCGGTCTGGCTGATCTGGCCGACCGCTACCCCAGCCAGCTGTCCGGCGGCCAGCAGCAGCGCGTGGCCATCGCAAGGGCGTTGGCCAACAATCCGTCCATCATGCTGTGCGATGAGGCCACCAGCGCGCTCGACTCCACCACGACGGCGCAGATCCTCGACCTGCTGCGTCGCATCAACCGTGAACTTAATGTGACGCTGGTCGTCATCACGCATTCGCTGTCCGTGGCACGCAACATCTGCGACCGTGTGGCCATGATAGACGGAGGCCGCATTGTGGAAATGGGCGATACGGAAGCGCTGTTCGCCGATCCGCACAGTGACATTCTGAAGACTTTGATCGCCGACGCGAAGGTGACGAACCATCGGCATACGCACGAAACGGCGGATGGCGCGAAGAATGGGGCGGCCGATGATTCCGCCCAGAAAGAGGTGAAGTGAGATGGGACAGGTGGTTTCGCAATTCATCGCCGATTATGGCGAACTGCTGGTCGAAGGCGTGCGTGACACGATCATCATGACTGCTGTGGCGACGCTGCTGGCATATGTGATCGGCCTGCCGGTCGGCGTGCTGCTCATCACGTCCGCGAAAAAGGGCATCCGTCCGAACGCACCGCTCAACACCGTGCTCGGCTGGATCGTGAACATCGTGCGTTCCGTGCCGTTCATCATTCTGCTGGTGGCCATCATCCCGCTGACCCGACTGATTGTCGGCACCTCGCTCGGCGTGCCGGGCGCCATCGTGCCGCTGGTCATCACCGCGGCTCCGTTCGTGGCGCGCGTGGTGGAACAGTCGCTCGCCGAAGTGGACGGCAGTCTGGTGGAGGCCGCGCAAAGCTTCGGTGCCAGCAACCTGCAGATCGTGTTCAAGGTGCTGCTGTTCGAAAGCCTGCCATCGCTGGTGCGCGGCGCGGCACTGACGTTCATCACCCTGTTCGGCTTCTCCGCCATGGCCGGTACCGTCGGCGCGGGCGGCCTGGGCGATATCGCCATCCGTTACGGCTACCAGCGTTACCAGTACGACGTGATGACCGTTGCCGTGATCCTGTGCGTCATTCTCGTGCAGATCGTGCAGACCATCGGCGACGTGGTGTCCGACCATATCGACCATCACGAGCGTTGAGCCAGCACATTCGCGTTCCTTATGAAAAGCGGGTCCAAACGTTTGTTGTTTGGACCCGCTTTTCGTACGCGGAAAGAGACGCTGCTCGTAGACGATTACTTGTTGAGCTCGGCCTTGACCAGACCGGCCAGCTTGCCGCCATCGATGGTTTTGCCGGCAAGCGCGGCACGAGCGGCTTTGACGACGCGACCCATGTCCTTGGGGCCGGCCGGGTTCACTTCTGCCACGGCGTCGGCGACGGCTTTGGCGTAGTCCTCGTCGCTGGCGGCCGCCGGCAGGAAGGTTTCCAGGAAATCGGCCTCGGCGGTTTCGGGAGCGGCCTTGTCCGCCAGTCCCTTGTCTTCGTACAGTTTGGCGGTCTCACGACGGGTCTTGACGCCCTTCTGGATGACCTTGAGCACTTCCTCGTCGGTCGCTTCGTGACCGTTGGCGATCTCCAAGTTCTGGATGTCCGCCAACGTCAGGTTGATCGGGTTGAGCTTGGCCTTGTCCTTGGCTTTCATCGCCGCGATCTTGGCTTTCTTCAGCGTGTCCTTCATCGACATGTTCGTTCCTCTTTTCTTGACCGTTCGAACACCGTCTTAATACTACGCGTCTACCAATCCGCCGTCCTGTATCCGTGCCGTCGGCATCCACGCCGGTCTCAAGCCCATGAGACACTTGGAGCCATGACTACAGTTATCATGCGCACCTCGCATGATAATCCTAGTCGACTGTTTTCGGCTTTATTCCAAGGTTTTCTGTCCTTGGGAAACCTGTCGGTCACGCTCATTTTCCACGAGGCACCTACAGGCACCCGAAAATAATCCGGGAACACTCCACCGTTCTGTCGGCGCTCAGCGTCTTCGTCGACCGGCATGGAAAAGAACAATACACCCTGTGGTTTCATGATGTTCCACATGTGCGATGCCCAAAAGCATTCCCGGCAGCACGCCTCCATGGCGGACAGCAGACAAAACGATACGTGGCCCGCGCAACCGAACGGCCTTCACCTTAAACTCGCCCGCGCATCAAGTGCCCTTTGCCATGATCCCATCATCTCCCATCGAGTTAGGGGAATGCGGAACAAAAATCAGTTCATATCACTTTTTCTGTTCCTTGAACTGAGCTTGGCCTCTCCAACAAGCCCTACTACAATAGGACTCATTCCTCCGCAGTTCGAGAATCGAGCCAATATGCGCCGAATTTGCCACACGCTTGCAGTCCTCCTAGTATGCGTTGGACTCTTATGCACAGCAAGCGGCTTTATTTTTGACTACCTGCATCCAGAATACGTATCTAGCTTTCCTTCATACCTTTATCTTTTACGAGCGGTCCCCTTCCTCATCGCTGCTGGTGCTGTCGAAACTATTTTTCACCTACTAAAAAGAAGAAATAAAGGTAGAAGGAACGCAAGCAATTTCCCGAACCGCTCATGAAGCATATCCCAGGCTCCAGCGATACCCATTCAAGCCCATCCAACCCCTGGGGATTCCCGGATCCGCCTTCACAGTAGTACTTCATGTAACCGTCGAGCTTAGTCCCGAACACGTCGATGGGCTACCGCCCGGTCTCAAGCCCATGAGACACTTGGAGCCATGACTACAGTTATCATGCGCACCTCCGAAGGTGACATCAAAATCAACCTGTTCGACGACGAAACCCCGGAAACCGTGGCCAATTTCCTCGGCCTTGCCACCGGCGAGAAGGAATGGATCGATCCGATGACCGGCCAGCCTTCCCATGAGCCGTTCTACAACGGTCTAACCTTCCACCGCATCATCAAGGATTTCATGATTCAGGGTGGCTGCCCGCTGGGCAACGGCACCGGCGGCCCGGGCTACGACTTCGACGATGAAATTGTTCCTGATCTGAAGTTCGACCACCCGTACCTGCTGGCCATGGCGAACGCCGGCCTGCGTCGTGGCATGGACGGCAAGATCCACGGCACCAACGGTTCCCAGTTCTTCATCACCACCGTGCCGACCCCGTGGCTCGACGGCCACCACACCATCTTCGGCGAGGTTGCGGATGACGATTCCAAGGCAGTGGTCGACAAGCTCGAAGCCGTGAACACCGATCGCATGGACCGTCCGACCGAGCCGGTCGGCATCGTGTCCGTGGAAGTGCTCAAGTAAGCGTTTCCCGCACAGCCGTACAATATAGGAAAGCCCCTCGATTGAGGGGCTTTCTTCATTTTATTTATAGAGGCGTTTGCTTGCAATCACCGGCTTATGTGATTCGTCAACATCACATTTTGCGCAGTCGCGGCTCCGCGGAATCCTTCGCGCCGGTGATGCGGTACACGTCGAACACGCCTTCGATTTTACGCACGGCGGCGAGCAGGGTGTTCAGATGCTGCGGATCGGCCATTTCGAAGCTGAATTGGCTGGTGGCCACACGGTCGGTGCCGGTGGAAATCGAGCCGGAGATGATGTTCACGCCGTGATCGGACAGCACGCGTGTCACATCGCTCAGCAGATGCGGACGGTCAAGCGCCTCGACCTGGATCTTGACCATGAACACGCCCTTGGTGCTGGTCCACTGCACATCCACCACACGTTCGGGCTGGCGTTTCTCCAGTTCGAGCATGTTCTGGCAGTCCACGCGATGCACGGACACGCCTTGGTTGCGGGTGATGAAGCCGATGATCTTGTCTCCAGGAACCGGCATGCAGCATCGGGCCAACTTGACCCAGATGTCCCCCACGCCCTTGACGGAGATACCCAACGAGCTGGTGGTCTTCTTGGTACGCTCCACCTGCTTGAGCGGCAACGCCTCCTGCTCGACTTCCTCATCCACCTCGTCGCTGCCCGCGTCACGGACCAGATGCGAGATGACGTTCTGCGTGGAGATCTGGCCATCACCAATCGCCACGAACACGGCTTCCGCGTTGGCAAGGTTCAACTCGTCGGCGACACCCACCAATGCTTCCGGAGTCAGCAGCGTGGTGATTGGCAGGTTGCGCTTGCGCATGGCGCGCGTCAGCTCGTCACGGCCTTCCTCGACGGCTTCGGTACGGCGTTCCTTGCTGAACCATTGACGAATCTTGTTGCGTGCCTTCGGGCTCTTGGCGAAGCTCAGCCAATCACGCGACGGACCTGCGGATTCGGACTTGGATGTCAATATTTCAACGGTATCGCCATTCTCGAGCTTGGTATCAAGCGGCACCAATCGTCCGTTCACGCGCGCACCCATGGTACGGTGACCGACTTCGGTGTGCACCGCATAAGCGAAATCAATCGGAGTGGCTTCGGCGGGAAGCGAGACGATCTTGCCTTTCGGCGTGAACACGTAGACCTCTGCCGCGCCCAAATCCTCTTTGAGGGAGCCAAGGAATTCGTCGGAATCCGGCGTTTCGCTCGTCCAGTCGGCAAGTTGCTGAATCCATTTGAGGTTGTCGGCCTCGCTCAGCTCCTGGTTTTCGCCACGCTTGCGGTCGGACTTGTCAGGCGAGCTCAACGCGCGTCCGGCTTGGCCGTTCTCCTTGTACTTCCAATGCGCAGCGATGCCGAATTCCGCGCGGCGGTGCATGTCCCACGTGCGGATCTGAATCTCCACCGGCTTGCCGCCGGGGCCGACCACCGTGGTGTGCAGGCTCTGGTACATGTTGAGCTTCGGCATGGCGATATAGTCTTTGAAACGGCCGGGAACAGGGTTCCACCGCGCATGCACGGCACCCAACGCCGCATAGCAGTCCTGAATCGTGTCGACGATGATACGCACGCCCACCAAATCATAAATGTTGGCGAAATCGTGCCCGCGCACGATCATCTTCTGGTAAATGGAGAAGTAGTCCTTCGGACGGCCCGTCACATAGGCTTTGATGTGCTGTTCGTCGAGATCCTCATTGATTTCGGCGAGAATCTGCTTCAGGTACACGTCGCGTTGTCCGGCGCGACGGGCCACCAATACCACAATCTCGTTGTAGATCTTCGGATACAGAACCTTGAAGCTGAGTTCTTCCAACTCGGTTTTGATGGCGTTCATGCCAAGACGGTTGGCGAGCGGCGCATACACATCCAGCGTTTCACGTGCCTTTTTCTGCGCGTTCGACTGCTTGACATAACGCCATGTACGGGCGTTGTGCACACGGTCGGCGAGCTTGACCACCAGCACGCGCACGTCGCGGCTCATCGCCACCACCATTTTGCGGATGGTCTCGGCCTGGGCGGAATCGCCGTATTCCATTTTGGAAAGCTTCGTGACGCCGTCCACCAGGCCGGTCACCGTGTCGCCGAATTCGGCGCGGCATTCGTCGAGCGTGTAGTCGGTGTCCTCCACCGTGTCGTGCAGAAGGCCCGCTGCCACAACCAGCGGCCCCATGCCAAGATCGGCGAGGATCTGCGCCACTGCAAGCGGATGGATGATGTACGGCTCGCCGGATTTACGCCGTTGCGACGAATGCTGGGTGACGGCGCGCCGGTAGGCTCTCGCGAGAATGCTCATGTCCTCGTCGGGATGGTGGTATTCGCACATCTTGAGGATTGGTTCAAGCGGGTCAAGCGGATTCGTGCTGATCTCGCAGCCCAACATTCTGGCCGAACGAACCTCATGATCCATATCGCTCATTTCGCTCCTCCTCGCTTGGAATGTACCCTATAGTACCCGCGCATCACCATATGACGGATGTATCCGGCCGCGTGTTGCACGGCCGGATACATCCTCGGTCTTTGTGTATTGCAGTCCTGTCAGGACGCAACGCCGGTTGATCCGAAGCCACGTTCCGCGCGGTCGGATCCGGGCAGGGTCTGCGCCTCGATGAATTTTGCCTCGACGTAGCGTTGGATGACCAGCTGTGCGATGCGGTCGCCCGGATGGAACGTCACGGCGCGTTCCGGATCGAGGTTGATCAACGGCACCTTGATTTCGCCACGGTATCCAGCGTCGATGGTTCCCGGCGCGTTAAGCACCGTGACGCCCTGCTTGACGGCGAGTCCCGAACGCGGATGCACCAGCGCCACATAGCCGGCAGGCAATGCGATTGCCACTCCCGTGGGCACCAGCGCCCGCTGGAACGGCTTCAACGTCACTTCTTCGGTGGTGCGCAAATCGGCACCGGCGTCTCCGGCATGGGCGTAATGCAGCTGAGCCGGCTGCCCGGGATCCAGCGACTTTACCAGAACCTCGACGCTTTCCGGCTCGTTGTATGCCTCGTCGAACGCCATCAGGCCGCACACTCCTTGCATACCGGCTGTCCGTCGTCGGTAGTGTAGGCAAGCTGGCTGCGATGCTTCACCAGGAAGCATTCGGAGCAGATGAACTCGTCGCCCTGCATCGGAATGACGGTCACCGAAGCGTCCTCATTGCTCAAATCGGCGCCCGGCAGCTCGTAGTCTTCGGCAATGGCGTTCTCGTCATCGTCCATATCGTTGGAATTGTTCTGAGAACCCTTGCTCAAAGCCTGGAGCGACTCCTCGTCCTCGTCTTTGTTGCGCGGGGAATCATAATCCTGTGCCATCGAGATTCCTTTCGTCATCTATGGTGCTTATGCGCCATAGAATACATGACTTTTCCCCCGCTAGGATACACGAATTGAAATACTCGTAAAATCCGACACGTGGGGCACAATAGAATTAATAGAAAAATCTAAGGGAAAGTGGTGTGTTGTGCCTGAGAATGCGCTCGAAGATGCACGGTTCGATCATGTGAGTGAAACCGGTGAGCTCGTCTTTGTTTCAGGTGCCGGCAAATTCGCCGTCAAGGTCGATGAAGCGCTTGAAAGAGCCATTTTGGAGGCAAAACAGATTCGCACCGAAACCCAAGAGGAGCGTCAGCAGCAAGCGCCTTCCACGCTGCCGATCTCCCAAATCCAATCCTTGATTCGAGCCGGAGCCAATCCGACCCGCGTGGCGGAGCGATATTCGTTGAGCGAAGCGCTTGTTCGGCGTTTCTCGGCGGCGGTGGAAACCGAAAAGCAATATGCGATCGAACAGTTCCTGGCGGTTCCCGCGCCGAAGGAAAGCCGTGTGCGCACGCTTTCCGAACTGATCGAACGCACTTTCGCCGCAGCCCACGTACGGTTGGAGGATGTGCGGTGGAAGGCCACCAGACGCGGTTTGGAACCGTGGAAGATTACCGCGGAGTTCGATTCCGCAGGTCATGCCGCCCGTGCGGAATGGTCTTGGAACATGCATGACAACGCGGTCAACTGTCTGAACGCAACGGCACGCAAGCTCATCGGCGAGCAAGACACGACGACGGAAGGACACGCCGAGAAGCAGGTCGACCAGAATTTTCTCGCATCATTGAATTTGCCGGGCGATTCCGCACGTTCCGCACGTATCGAACAGACGGTGTCTGCTTGGAATGCTCCGGAACCGGTTGCACCACAAGCCACGAATATCAAGACCACCGTTGAGACTCAGTCATCGGCGACCGTTCCGCTGCCGAACCGTCCGGAAATCGCGACGACGCAGTCCCCCGCCCCTTCAACGACGGAACCTGCCCAAAACTCGCAAAACACGCAATCCGCCGGCGAGAAGCAGTCCGATAAGTCCAAGACGGCATCATCCGATCCTCATAGTCAGAGCACCACCAAATCGAAGCGCCGTGCAGGACGCTCCGCAGTGCCGAGTTGGGATGAAATTCTGTTCGGTGACTGATTAACGTTCCCTAACATCCCACGGCAACATCCGTTCAGACGTTCGGATCATTCGATCAAGCCACGTCAATCAGGCATGGAATATCAGATTCCATGTAGGTCAGCGACCCGTGCACGCTGGGCAGATGCATCGCCTTCTCCGCCTGTGTGCGGGAATCGACAATGGTGGTAGAGCCCGCAGCGGAGACGACCACATCGCCGATCATCGACTTGACGCGTTCATCGACTGGTCCGTAGACGCCTTCCTCGATTGCCTGCCGGCGGGTGCGCACCTGGGCGCGCTCCCCCAGCACGTCACGCCAACGAGCGGCGATGTCCTCCGGATTCTCGCCATCCTCGCCATAAAGCATGACACAGCGTGGTTCACCACCGACATTCGCGACGCCCCGCATCAGCTGGGGTTCGGACGCTATGTCGATGCAGGCTTCCGGGTCGGCGGTTATCATGCCATGATCCGCCACGATGACGATCAGCGTGTTCTTCGGCACACTTCGACGCAGCAAAGACAACTGGGCGTCGACACGCTCATATGTGCCGATCCACTTGTCGGAGTCCCAGCCGTAATTGTGTCCGATCTTGTCCGCGTCGCGCAGGTACACGTATGTCAGTCCGGGCGTGTTCGCCGCTTTCGCCGCGGTCATGATACGTCGGCGTGGATCGTCATTGGAGATGTAGTCGCTGCCACGTAACGCCGCCTGAGTCAACGCGGAGAACGCGAATTTCGGCAGTCCCGAACTGGTGACGCGAACGTCCTGTTCCGCCAATCGTTCGAATATGGTCGGCTGCTGTTGCAGTTTCAGCGGTGCGGGCGCGTTTTTGAAAGAGATGAGCTGGCAGATTTCGCCATTGTCGGGATTGAGCTGCGTATACCCCGTCATGCCGGTTAATCCGGGGCATGTGCCGGTGCCGAACGTGGACATGGCGGCCACGGTGGTGCTGGGCATGCATGTGGCGATTGGCCGCTGGTTAACGCCATCCGCCATCAGCGACCGTAGATAGGGTGAATGCCCCAATCTCATATTGATGTTCCAATATCCGAGACCGTCCACCAGGACCACGACTGCCGAACGCGCGTCCGGCAGGCCAAGTGCCTCTTGGAGTCGTTTCGGATCGGCATGGATGGCCGTTGGAATCGGATGCCCGATGGCGCTGGAAATGGCGGGAAGTACCGAGGATAGGTGGAGAGCACCGCCGCGGCTGCCCTCATCCGGCAGTTCGTCGCCATATCGTGCCGGACTGGTCATGGCTAGCAGCTGGTCGATTTCGGGCACTTCAACACTCATGGTTCCCATTCAAGCACCGCGGCAGTACCAGCTGGTAATATTGCTAGGTTGATTACCATAACCTTTCCGTGAGGAGAACCACCGCATGGTGTCGCACCGCAAACCGGCAAAACCAGCCTTTGACCCGCGTACGGTCAAGGAGAACATCGTCGAAACGCCGTTGAACGAGGAAATGAGCAAGTCGTTCCTCGAATACGCGTATTCGGTGATTTACGCCCGAGCGCTGCCTGATGCCAGGGACGGTCTCAAGCCGGTGCAACGACGCATCATCTATCAGATGGGTCAGATGAGCCTCAATCCGGACCGGCCGTATATGAAGTCGGCGCGTGTGGTTGGCGAAGTGATGGGCAAGCTCCATCCGCATGGCGATTCCGCGATTTACGAGGCGATGGTACGTTTGGCGCAGCCGTTCGCGATGCGGCTGCCATTGGTGGACGGTCACGGCAATTTCGGTTCTCTCGATGACGGTCCTGCTGCTTCTCGTTATACCGAGGCTCGTATGGCGCCGGCCGCGTTGGGCATGAATGCCGATATCGCCGAAAATACCGTCGATTTCACGCCGAATTACGATAACAAGCTTCAGGAGCCGACTGTGCTGCCTGCCGCGATTCCGAACCTGCTGGTCAATGGTGGTTCCGGCATTGCCGTCGGCATGGCCACGAATATGGCCACGCACAATCTTGGCGAGGTGGTGGCTGCGGCCAAGCATCTTATGCGCCATCCCGACGCGACGTTAGAGGAGTTGATGCGCTACGTGCCGGGTCCGGATTGGCCGGGCGGCGGCGTGATTGTGGGCCGCAAGGGCATCCGCGAGGCGTACGAGACGGGTCGTGGCGCGTTGACCACGCGTTCCGTGACGCATATCGAAAACGTGACGGCTCGCAAAAAGGCCATCGTCGTGACGGAACTGCCGTTCATGGTGGGTCCGGAACGTGTGTTGGAACGTATTTCCGAAGGTGTGAAGAACCGTAAGCTGGACGGCATTTCCGGTGCCATCGATCTGACTGACCGGCATAACGGCACGCGCCTCGTCATCGAAATCAAAACCGGGTTCGATCCGAACGCGGTGTTGGCGCAGCTGTTCAAGCACACGCCGTTGCAGGACAATTTCACCATCAACAATGTGGCGTTGGTCAATGGCCGTCCGCACACCATGGGATTGAAGGAAATGCTTCAGGTGTGGGTGGACCATCGTCGTGTGGTGATCCGCCGACGCAGTGAATTCCGCAGGAAGAAGGCGCTTGAGCGGCTGCACTTGGTGGAGGGCTTGCTGCTCGCCATGGTGGACATCGATGAAGTCATTCAGGTGATTCGCTCTTCTGATGATGCCGAGGCCGCGAAAACAAAGCTTATCGCCGTATTCGATCTGGACGAGATTCAGGCACAGTACATTCTTGACTTGCGGCTGCGCCGTCTGACCAAGATGAGTCGTATCGAGCTTGAGGCGGAACGCGACGATCTGAAGCGGCGTATCGAAGAGCTTGAACGCATTCTTGCTTCCGATGAGGCGCTTGACGGCGTGGTCATTGACGAAATGGATGACGCCGTGGCCAAATACGGCACTCCCCGGCGCACGGTGCTGCTGGATGAGGATGAGGAAGGCAATTTGACGCCTGTTGTGGCGCATGGCGATGATGGCGTCTCTGCAAACGCGATGGCTGCCGCGCGCGCCGCCGCGACCGTATCCTCCGCAGCGGCCGATGTCGCCGCAGCCGCAAAGGCCGCAAAGAAGGCCGGCGATGAGAATGCCACCGCATCGGCTCTGCAGATTGATGACGAGCCGTGCGCGGTGATGCTGTCCGCCACGGGCCTGATCGCACGCACTTCCGAGGATGCGGTGGAACGTTGGGAGAATCGTTCGGCTTCCGGCGGACGCGCCAAGGATGATCAGATCGTTTCGATGTTCCGCACGTCCACACGTTCCTCATACGGCTTGGTTACTTCAGCGGGTCGTCTGGTGCTGGCCCATGTGGTCGAATTGCCGAAGGTTTCCGCGGATGGGCCGCTCAGTGTCACGGGTGGTGTGAAGGCCGAGGAACTGCTGGGCATGACGGAGAACACCGATCCGATCCGCGGCGAACGGGTGATTGCTGCGATTGATATGCCGTCCACGGATGACGACGGTCAGCTTGTTCCTTTGGCGTTGGGCACCCGCAACGGCGTGGTCAAGCGTTGGAACCGTGAATCTCCGACCACAATGGATTCGTGGAGCGTCATCGATTTGAAGGATGATGACGAAGTGCTTGCCGCTGCCGAAGCCCGTGATGAGGATCGTCTGGTGTTTGTGTCCACCGATTCCTCGTTGTTGACGTTCGAAGCGAAGAATGTGCGTCCGCAGGGCCGTACCGCTGGCGGCATGGCGGGCATTCGTCTGGCTGAGGGGTGTTCGGCGGCCGCGTTCGCGGTGGTGCCTGACGGCAAGGTGACATGGAATTACGAAGAAGGCGAGAATGGACTGTTCTCCGCTTCCGGAGCCGTGGTGTTGACGGTTGCCGGCGATTCCGAAGCGTTGCCTGGCACTGAAAACGGTGCCGCGAAGGTCACGCCGTTGGAGATGTATCCGACGAAGGGCCGTGGTACGGGTGGCGTGCGTTCGCAGCGATTCCTCAAGGGGCAGGATACGTTGATTCTCGCGTTCGTGGGCGCGTATCCGTTGCATGCTTCCACGCAAAGTGGCGCTCCTGTGGAATTGCCGAAGCCTGATATGCGACGCGATGGTTCCGGTACGGATCTGTCGGCGCCGATTGCGGTGGTCGGCTGATTCGACGAAATCGATTGGCGGGGCTCTGGACTGGTTCTTCTTCTTCCGGTTCAGGGCCTTCCCGTTTTGCGCACTTGGGCTGCCAGGTTGAATGAGCAGGCTGGGTGAAAGTGCCTCCGGCTTGGTTCAGCCATATAGCTTCATGCCTTGTGGGCTGTCCACGAACCCGGCAGCATGCAGCAAACGTCTGTATTCGTTGCGTTCCTTCAATGATTCACCGTTCATTTCGGCGAAGCTGACGCTGCCCTTGGACTGATGTTGCAATGCATAGGCAAGTTCCGTACATGCCGGCTGCAATATTCGCTCGTCATCGGTGAAGCTGACGATTCTGTGGCTTTTCGGCACGGCGAACAGCACCGGCATGCCGTGGTCGAGCACGATGACCGATTCCGCTCTGCGCGCCGGTTTCATATGGTGTTGTTCGGGCCATGTGATCGCGGAGCCTGTCAGATTGGCCGGGTCGGTCACGTCGAGCGCCACGCAGGATTGGCTGCGCGCTTCGTCGTCGCCGCGCAAGGCGTCCACTGTGTCACGTCCGGCGAATTGGGCCGCTCCGAATCCTTTGACGAACATGCCTCTGACCAGATTGCCGTGTTCCTCCATGCGTTTGAGTACCGGGTATAGTCCGGAGAATCCGCCTGCGACCTGCTCCTTGTCGATTAGCGGAGCGGCGATCACGCCATATCGGTCGAGCAGCGATTCGATCAATGCGATGTCGTATTCCTCGATGCCGGCTGTTGGTTTGCCGGCGGTATCGTCCGTTTGGTCCGGTATCGCCATTGGACTGGTCTGGGACGAGTCGACCGCGGACCATAATCCACCGAGCGTCACCGGTGTCGAGGCGTGGATCCGTACGCGTCTGCGTGCGGCAGTGCGTGGCGCGCGCACTGAAACCGTGCCTTGAGCCAAGGCCCGAACGGGAGCGAATGAACTGTTCGTCACTTTGCCTTGCCATACCAAGGACCACAAGGCTTCCTCGAACTGGCTTTCGCCCCATGCGGGAAGGATGATTTCCCCTGTTTCAGGATTCACGTTGACTTCCGCATGTTCCTGCCAGATGGTTTTGGCGGCTGTGGAAAGCTGCCGCGCATGGAAGGCTCCCCCATTCGATAATGCGGCAAGTATCGTCTCCGGCACGGTCATGGTTCCGGCACTATAGGCATTGTTCTGCGATTGTTCGCCGGGTTTCGTCAGCAGCCGTGAATCAGCTGGATGGAATGCGATTCCGCCGGCTTCCTTGGCGTTGGAACCATTGATTTTGGAGCCGACCCATACCACATCTCCGGATGCGAGCAATTCGTCCAACATACTCGGTTGGTAGTCGCGAACGCGTGCGGGGAAGACCGAGGATTCCCAAACGGAGGCGTTGAGGTATATGCCTTCAAGCTGTTCGATCACACGCATCAGCCCGTCGACGCCTTCATATCGGGCGCCACCCACAGGTCCGACACCTTGTCTGTCCAACAGGAACGCCTGATAGACAGCCGGTTCCACCGGCTTGATGGCTTTGCGTGCCTTGGCAAGCGAAAGCGCGCGGATACGCCGAAACACGTCTTTGTGGAGCCATTGCTGGGGCGTTTGCCGAGGTGACCGTTCCGATGCTGAATCATCGGAACCATTGGCGTCCGCTCCGGCCGCATCATCGACGAAATGGCCTTTCAGCAGTTCGCCTTTGGCATGTAATTCATCCAACATGCGTACGCCTTGGACAGCGTCCAATCCCAGTTCGGCGATCATCTGATCCGCGGTGAATGGGCCATGCGTTTTGGCATATCGCGCCACACGGCCGGCAATGTCGGTCTCGTCCAAATCGTTCCAGAACGTCCGTCCGGCAAGCTCCTTCCCAATCTGCGCGATGACGTCGGCATCCAACAGCGAAGCCATATCCGTGGCGCCCAGAAGACGTTCCAGCACTTCCGGGTCCATGGACAGCAGTTGCGTGCTGCGTTCGGCTTGCGGCACGTCGTATTGGTACATGACCGCGCCCACGTATCCGAACAGCATGTTTTCCGCGAACGGCGACGGCGTTTCCGTGACGGTCTCGCTCAAAGAGATGACGCCGGAGCGTAATCCGGACATCACATGTTTCAGCGCGGGCAGATCGTACACGTCCTGTAGGCATTCGCGTGCGGTTTCCAACAGCAGCGGGAAGTTCTTCCGAGTTCGGGCGGCGTTGAGCAGTTGCGCCGCGCGCAGCCGCTGCTGCCACAAGGGGACGCGTCTGCCGGGGTTGGCGCGTGGCAGGAACAGCGATCGCGCCGCGCATTCTCGGAATCGTGCGGCATACAGCACGCTTTCGCCGACTTGTGTTTCGATGATGCGTTGCAGCTCTTCCGTGTCGAACAGCAGCAGCTCGCGGATCGGCAGGTTGCCGTCGCCGTCCGGGAGGCGGATGATGATGCCGTCGTCGGCCGCGTATACCTGCCCATCGAACCCGTATCGTTGTTTGATACGTGTGGTGATGGCCATGGCCCATGGTTCGTGCACGCGTCTGCCGTATGGCGAGTGGACGATCACACGCCAATCGCCTTCTTCATCCTGGCAGCGTTCGACGACCAGCTCACGGTCGTTGGGAATCGTTCCCGTGGCGGCGCGCTGTTCGGCAAGCAGGTCGGCAAGATTGCCGATGGCGTTGTCGTCCAATCCGTCACGACGTAGACGTGCGATTGTTGTCGTGTCGAATCGGCTGGTTTTGTCTCCTGCGATGCCGTCCGAGACTTCCGCGCGTAGTCCTTGCGCCATATCGCGTATGAATCGGCCTTGGGACCGTCCGAATGCCGCGTCCCGCCCGTCGCCTTCGCCATGCCAGAACGGCAGTCGGGCGGTACGTCCTGGAGCAGGAACCACCACCACACGGTCCCGGGTGATTTCCTGGATCTGCCAGGTCGATGTGCCGAGGGTGATGACGTCTCCGACCCGGGATTCGTACACCATTTCCTCGTCCAGCTCCCCCACTTTGCGTGGGCCCGGTCCGGAGCCTTCTTCGGGAAGCACCACGGTGTAGGTTCCTCGGTCGGGTATGGTGCCTCCGCTGGTCACGGCCAGTCGTTGAGCGCCAGGGCGCGCGGAGATGAGACCCGCCTCTTCGTTGTATTGCAGTGGTGGCCGGAAGGCGGAGAAATCCTCGCCGTTGTAGGCGCCGGTCATCATGCCCATCACAACATCGAACATGGTTCTGTCGAGATCTTCGAATGGCGCGGCCTTGCGCACGGTCACGTACCAGTCGTCTGGTTTCAGATCATCCATCGCCGCGGCGGCGACGGTTTGCTGGGCAAGCACGTCCAAGGGGGTGCATGGAATGGTCAGTGTTTCGATGTCTCCGGAGCGCATGCATTCGATGCTTGCGGCCGTGCCGATGATTTGCTCTCGTGTAATCGGGTAGAACAGTGCATGCGAGACTCCCCCGACCTTGTGGTCGGCGCGCCCCACCCGCTGCAATCCCGAGGACACGGACAATGGCGGTGCGATCTGGATGACCAGATCCACTGAACCCATGTCGATGCCGAGTTCAAGGCTCGATGTGGCGACCACGCAACGCAATTGGCCGCGTTTGAGCTGCTCTTCGATCTGTTTGCGCCGGTCTTTGGAAACGGAACCATGATGCGCCATGGCGATCGCGTCGGCGTCCGCATGCGAGGAGACCAGCATGGTGGTGGATCCGACCACGGAATCGTAGTGTTTGGCGAAGCCTTCACGGCCTTCCGGGGAGCCCAGATCCGGATACGGCTGGGTGGAATCACTGGCTGTGGACTCCGGCTGGGATGCGTTGTCCGACACACTCAAGTCCGTTCGGCCAAGCCTACGGTCGGACAGCGCATCCCGCCCTGCGTCCGCTTTGACGGCGGTTTCAGACCCAGTTTTCCGGGATGTGCGCAATTGCGCATACAGGTCGTTGAGCCGTGCGGTGAGTTTTTCCGCAAGGCCACGGGAGTTGACGAACACGAGGGTGGTGTGGTGTTTCAGCACTTCGTCAAGCACGCTGCGTTCGATGGCCGGCCATACCGAACCTCCGGTCGAAACCCGTGAGGTATGTTCGTCTCCCCCGACCGAAGTCAGTCCGTTACGTTCCGCCAATGCCTCCATGGCAGGACTCACCCCGGAAATATGCGTGGTATGGCGATTCGGAAGTTTCACGGCGCCTGCCCTCCGCCCTGCGTCGTCGGAGACGGGATCGCGCATGGCCGAAAGCGGTTCCACCACTTTCAGATCCATGTCGGGGTGCGATTCGGGTCTGATGACGCGTACCGGCCGCGTGCCGCCAAGGAAACGTGCGGCTTCGGCCGGCGGTTCCACAGTGGCGGAAAGCCCGATGCGTTGGACGGACCGGCCGGCAAGGCTTTCCAATCGTTCCAAGCTCAGCGCCAGGTGCGCGCCACGTTTGGAGCCCGCGATGGCGTGCACTTCATCCACGATAACGGTATCAACGGCGGAAAGTATCCGTCGCGCCTTGGAGGTGAGCAGCAGGAACAGCGATTCGGGCGTGGTGACGAGGATATCCGGCGGATGACTGACGATTCTGCGCCGTTCCTGCGGCGTGGTGTCGCCGCTTCGCATGCCCACGCTGACTTTCGGCGATGGCAATCCCATCGCCTCACACTGTCCGGCGATGCCAGCCAATGGCGCTTGGAGGTTCTTGGCCACATCCACGCCCAGAGCCTTCAATGGCGAAATATACAGGACCTTGACGCCGCGGACGGGTTTACGTTTCTTGGCATTGCAATCGGATTCAGCCGTGCCGTCCCCACCGCCGGACGTCCGCAATAAGTCATCGCCCTCCTTCGTCATCAGACGGTCGATTGCGGAAAGGAAGGCGCACAATGTCTTGCCGGAGCCGGTGGGCGCCACCACCAACACGTTCTCGCCGGAGCGGATGGCCGGCCATGCCAAACGTTGCGCCTCCGTCGGAGCATTGAACGCATGCTTGAACCAGGCATTGGTAGCCTCTGAGAACAAGTCCATGCATTCGTACATACGTTCGATTATGGCATCGTCTTCAGACATCATCCACAACCGGCAGAAACCCCGTCATTCGTCGTCGACCCATTCGAGCACACCGCCCGGCTGACGCATTCGAGCGTCTCACATATGGCGTCGTCAGGCGGCCGCACGGTCGCCGCACTTGCGGCGCAAGGTCTCATGCATGGCGACCATCAGCGCCAGGAACACCACCAGATAGAACGGGAACAGGTTGACCGAAACATGTTGCGCGATCAGCCCGAACAGCGGCGGCATGCACATCGATCCCACATAGGCGCAGGCCATCTGCATGCCGACGATGGCCTGGGACTTGTCCTTGCCGAAATAGGTCGGCGTGGAGTGGATGACGCATGGATAGATCGGCGCGCATCCTAGGCCGATGACCATCAGTCCCGCGATGGTGCCGATGTGATGCGGCAGCGGCAGCAGCATGATGATGACACCCGTCAATACCAGGGCCTGACCGAGGCGGATCATAGACGGATCGCTCAATCTCATGGTGAGGAATCCGCTTGCGAGACGCCCGACGGTGATGCCGATACAGAACAGGCTTCCCCACATGGCGGCCGTGGTCTTATCGATGCCCTTGCCGAGCACCATATAGCTGCTGGCCCACAGCATGGCGGTGGATTCAAGCGCGCAATAGCAGAAGAACATGACGAGGATCTCGCGTGCGCCACGAATCGCGAGCACGCCACGGATACCGAGCGGCTTACGCGGTCCGTCACCCTCAGTTGTCTCTTCGGTGTCTTGTGCGGTGCGTGTCTTCCACAGTGGCAGGCTGAAAACCAGTACCGCGGTAAGCGCTATCTGCAGGATGGAGATGTACCGGTATCCCCACGACCAGCCTTGACCCGCGCCCAATGCATACGCCATGATGTACGGGCCAAGCAGCGTGCCCAATCCCCACATGGCGTGCAGCCAGCTCATGTGACGGCTTTCATAGTGGATCGCGACATAGTTGTTCAACGCGGCGTCGACGCCGCCTGCTCCCAATCCATAAGGAATCGCGAACAACAGCAGCATCCAGTAATTCGGCGCGATCGAGAAACCGAACAAAGCGAACGCCGTCAATGCCACGGATACCACAGTGACCTTGCCCGCGCCGAATCGCAAAGTCATTCGATCGGACAGCAACGCGGACACAATGGTGCCCGCCGAAATGGTCATGGAAATGCCACCCTCCCAGGAAACAGGCGCATTCAAATCGGTGCCCATCGTCGGCCAGGCGGCCCCGAGCACGGCATCCGGCAAGCCCAGACTGATGAAAGCCACATAAATCACGGCAAGCAGCAGATTAGCCATGAATCAGCTCCTTTGATGGTTCCATGGACGCGATGGTCCGAATTCGTCATACAGTTTACCCGCAGTTACCTACCAAACGGTAACTAGCGATTTGCGGTACCGATTCAACGTCTGATTCCGGTCGAAGCATGATTCGGTCTTGTTTTCGGTCCTGTTCCAAGAAGCGAGCAGGCGTTGGTTCCGGCAAAAAATGCGGAAGGCGGGTTTCGACGGAACGGAACCTACCTCCCATGCAATCAAGATCAGGTGTCGATCTTGGAACGGTCGAAATCGTCGGCGTTCTCCACGATGAACGCCTTGCGCGGCGGCACGTCATCACCCATGAGCAGGCTGAAGATGTGGCTGGCCTGTTCGGCGTCCTCCATGCGGATACGGCGCAGCATGCGGGTGCGCGGATCCATGGTGGTATCGGCCAGCTGGTCGGCGTCCATCTCACCCAAACCCTTGTAACGCTGGATGTCCTCGTTGTAGCCGATGTGCTTTTTATCAAGCTCGGCGAGTTTGCCTGCCAACTCATCATCGGAATACGTGTAGATGTACTCGCCCTTATGCGTACCCGTCAACGCGATACGATGCAGCGGCGGCACGGCGGCATACACATGACCGTATTCGATAAGCGGCCGCATGTACCGGTAGAACAGCGTCAGCAGCAGGATGCGGATGTGCGCGCCGTCGACATCGGCATCGGTCATCATGATGATCTTGTTGTATCGGGCCTGTTCGATGTCGAAGCTTGCGCCGGATCCTGCGCCGACCACCTGGATGATGGCTGCGCATTCCTTGTTGGACAGCATCTGCGCGAGCGATGCCTTCTGCACGTTGAGGATTTTGCCTCGAATCGGCAGCAACGCTTGGAAACCGGAATTACGGGCGGCCTTGGCTGTGCCCAATGCGGAATCACCCTCGACGATGAACAGTTCGGCTACATCGTCATTGCCGGGCTGGCAGTCGGACAGTTTCGGCGGCATGGACGCGGATTCAAGCGCGTTCTTACGGCGTGTGACTTCCTTGGTCTTGCGCGCCTGCACGCGGGCATGCATTTCGCCGACGATTTTCTCCAGCACGCGGCCGGACTGTTCCTTGTAACCGCGTTTGGAGCCGGTAATCATCTCACCGAACTGCCTGTCGGTCATTCTGGAGACGATCGGCTTGACTTGCGCGGTGCCGAGCACGTCCTTGGTCTGGCCTTGGAACTGCGGTTCGGCGAGGCGGACGGTGACGACGGCCACCAGACCGGCGAGAATGTCGTCACGTTCCACCTTCATATGGGAATCCTTGAGATTCACCTTGAGTTTGCGCGCGTTGTCCTCGATGGCCTTGCGCACCTGCTTGGTGATGCCTTGGAGGAAGCCGTCCACGTGCATGCCGCCGCCGGGCGTCTCCACCACGTTGACGAAGCTGCGCATGGTGGTGTCGTAGCCGTTGGTCCATCGCATGGCGATATCGACTGCGCAATCACGCGTCACCTTCTGCGCATGCAGTTCACCATCGTCTCCGACCGCCTGCGTTTCTTCAACATACGTGTCCTCGCCGGCGATGCGCCAAATATCGGAGACCGCTTCGCCTTTGGACAGGAAGTCGACGAAATCCTTCACGCCTCCGGTATGGCAGAATTCTTCGACGCGCGCATGCGGATATTTCGGCTGCACGGGTTGGGAAACGGTTTCCTGCGATTGCGTGGCAGCATCGTTTTCTTGCGATTCGGCTGATTCATCAGCTTCGGCTGAATCCTCCTGCAGTATGTCGGCAGAGGTTCCGATATCATCCGTTTCAGCGGACGTGTTCTCTTCCGTCACCTGTTCGATGACATTGTCATCGACTTCCAGCATTTCGTCAATGGACTCGTCGCCGGTTTCGGGAATGTTCTCGTCGATGACGGTGATTTTCAGCCCTGGCACCAGGAAACTGGTCTGCCGTACACGGTCGATGAGCTGGTCATAGCTGAATTCAGCGGTGTCGTTGAAAATCTCCGGATCCGCCCAATAGCGGATGCGGGTACCCGTGGTCTTCGGACTGACTTTGCCGATGATCTCAAGTTCGGTGGGACGATTCTTGCGCGTCTTCTTGAATGGCGAATCGGGAGACGGGTGTTCCGGATCAACGTCGGAATACACTCCGGGGTGGCCCTGATGGAAAGCCATGTGGTGGGTTTTGCCGTCACGATCCACTTCCACGTCGAGACGGGAGCTCAATGCGTTCACCACGGATGAGCCGACACCATGCAGACCGCCGGAAGCGCCATACGAGGAATTGCCGAATTTGGCGCCGGCATGCAGCTTGGTCAGCACCACTTCCACGCCGGTGAGCTTGGTTTTCGGCTCCACGTCCACCGGAATGCCTCGGCCATTGTCCGCCACTTCAACGGAACCATCGTCATGCAAGGTCACGATGATGTGGTTGCAGGCTCCCGCAAGAGCCTCATCGACGGCATTGTCGATGATCTCCCACAGGCAGTGCATCAGGCCCTGGCTGTCGGTCGTGCCGATGTACATGCCCGGACGTTTGCGCACCGCATCCAAGCCTTCGAGCACGGTAAGACTCTCAGCACCGTAATTATCCTTAGCCATGTTCCCTTTCAATTGTCGCCTTACAAGACATGAAGTCGAGAAACCCTGCGTTCATGCCGGTTTCTCGACTTCATTTACTCGCGTCTGATTACTATCACTGGTCCAGGAAGTCGCGCAGCGTCTGCGAACGGGACGGATGGCGCAGCTTGGACATGGTCTTCGATTCGATTTGGCGGATACGTTCGCGCGTCACGCCATACACACGTCCGATATCATCCAGCGTCTTCGGCTGGCCGTCCTCCAAACCGTAGCGCATCTTGATGACGCCAGCTTCACGCGGAGACAGCGTTTCAAGCACCTGCTTGAACTGCTCCTGCAACAGCGAGAAGGCGACGGCATCGGACGGTGCGATGGCGTCGGTGTCTTCGATCAGATCACCGAACTCGGAATCGCCATCCTCGCCCAGCGGCGTGTGCAGGGAAATCGGCTCACGCCCGTACTTCTGCACTTCCTGCACCTTCTCGACCGGCATGTCGAGCTCACGGGCCAGTTCGTCCGGCGTAGGTTCACGGCCGAGGTCCTGAAGCATCTGGCGCTGCACGCGGGACAGCTTGTTGATGACTTCCACCATATGCACAGGCACACGAATGGTGCGGGCCTGATCAGCCATGGCACGGGTGATGGCCTGGCGAATCCACCATGTGGCGTACGTGGAGAACTTGAAGCCCTTCTTCCAGTCGAACTTCTCTACGGCACGAATCAGACCAAGATTGCCTTCCTGAATCAAATCGAGGAACAGCATGCCACGGCCCGTATAGCGCTTGGCAAGAGAGACCACGAGTCGAAGGTTGGCTTCCAGCAGATGGTCCTTGGCGCGCTTGCCGTCGTTCGCGGCCCACTTCAGTTCACGCCGGCGCTTGAAATCCATCTTGTCGGATTCCGTGTCCAGCAGATGTTGGGCGTACAGGCCGGCCTCGATGCGTTCGGACAGGTCGACTTCCTGTTCGGCGTTCAGCAGGTTCACTCTGCCGATCTGCTTCAGGTAATCCTTGACCGGATCTGCGGTGGCGCCGGCTGCGATCACACGACGCTTCGGATTGCCGGACGGCGTCAGATTGTCGTCGTCATCATCGTCACGCACCACGAAAGCGCCTTTTTCCTTGGGCTCTTCCGGCTTTTTGCGCTTGTCTTCGTCATCGTCTTCCAGTTCGGAATCGTCATCCTCGTCGATATTGTCCTCGTCGAGGTCGTCATCCTCCCCTTCGTCGTCCACGTCATCAAGGTCATCGTCGAAATCATCAAGATCGGCATCCTCGACGGGATCGTCTTCAGGAGCGTCCTGCTCGATCAGGTTCTCTTCTTCTTCCGCTTTCTTGCTTTTCTTGGCGGCGGAGGTCTTCTTCGCGGCCGTCTTGCGCGACGTCTTCGTAGCGGTCTTTGAGGACTCGCTCTTCTTGGCAGCAGGCTTGCGCGTGGAGGCCTTTTTTCCGGAGGTGGTCTTTTCGGTCAGATCAGTCTGTTCCGTATTTACCGTCGTTTCCTTGGTGGCCAAACTTATCCTCCTATTGATCCCGCCGGAAGCGTATACCATATGGACCCACTTCTGGCAAGGGCAAATCGTCAACTATGTGAGTTAACCATCTTGCAAGGACGATTATTCCCGCGTGTTGAGCTCACCATGCGCAAGTACCGCTTCCTTTCGGAGTGTTGCTCTATGTCTCTTCGGCCCATACCGGTCCGATATGACGATGTGCCGCGGAGCAGATGATCGCCGCGAGCGAACAATTCTCATCCAACGCGAGCGCACGCATCGCGCACAGCATGGCGCGCTCATCGCCCATCCACCACAGCACATAACTGATGATGGCCAATGGCTGCACATGATACCGTTCGGGGACCATCCCGATGATGTCGAACATCATGTTGACGCCGTTGTCGCAACGTTTCGTGTCGGGTTTTCTTGATGCGTCACGGAACGATCCGTTGAGGGATTCCTCCAGATGACGCGTGTTGCCGGGAAGTGTCGGATTGGCCATGAATCCCATGAGAAAGTCACGTGACGAACGTCGTTCATCCACGATGATGGAGACCAGCAGCGCGTCACGCACCGCCATGGTCTGCTGCATGGCGATGGCAAGTGCTCCCGCACCGTTTCTAGACAGTCTGCATTCTGGCGATGAATCGTCATCTCCCGACGATTCATCGGCCAGCTCATCCATCCATTCCGAGAATGGCTCCTGCAGGAAATCGCGTATGCTCTCCGCCATGCCCAGCGATTTGCAATCCTCCACCAATTGGTCTTCAAGCCGTTCCATCTCGGCTTCGCATATCGGCATGGGCTCGTCGATCGTCTTCATGTCTCGTCCTCCTTGGCGTATCGGAGCGGTCGCTTGATGCAGGCCGCTTTGTTGGAACTATGCATCATCCGGCAATGCAATGAGGCGTTTCGGGACCCCTGTGGTCGGAGAACGTGAAGCTCGGCGTGTCACGAAACGTCCGGCACCGTCTCACCCGCTGCAATCATTATGTTTTCCTCTTGTCGAATGTGTGTGGATAACCTTGACCCATGACTAGCTCTTCCGATTTGGAACAGATTGAAACGCGCACGCTCTCGCTGGTAAAGGATTTTTCGTTCCTGCATGCGGACGATCCGGTGGCGAATTCCTGCAAAGCCGTCGCTGATGCGGTGGCGCAGCAGGCGGTCACGTCAAGTGAGGGCGGCAAACGTCTGCGGGCGTTGCTGACGTTGGATGCGTTCCGTGCGTTCGCGCCGCAGGATGTGGCGGAACGTGATATGGATGCGGTGTTGGATCTGGCATGCGCGATCGAAGTGTTTCAGACCGGCGCGTTGGTGCATGACGACATCATCGACGATTCCGATCTGCGCCGTGGCAAGCCGTCCGCTCATCGTGCGCTTGCCACGGATACCCATAGTGATGCCATCGGCCATGGTTTGGGCATCATGTTGGGTGATATGCTGGCCACCGCGAGCGTGGATATCGCCAATAAAGCGGCTTGCCGGCTTGGCTCCGGATCTTCCGTGGTGTCGGCCTTCCTGAATATGCACCGTGAAGTGGAAATCGGCCAAGTACTCGATTTGGCCGTGGAACTCAATACGTTAGACGATCCTGAAGAGCTGGCGTCGGCCTCTTTGAATGTCTTCCGTTGGAAGACCGCCAGTTATACCACTATCGCACCTTTGGAATTCGGTATGCTTGCCGCCGGCCTCGCCCCTGCGGACGCGCGCAGGCTCGCACTGGCGATTGGATTGCCTCTTGGTTTGGCGTTCCAGCTCGCGGATGATCTTCTGGACGTCATCGGGTCGAGCCGCAATACCGGCAAACCGGTGGGCGGTGATATCCGTGAAGGCAAACGCACGGTGTTGCTGGCCGATGCGATTGAGGCTGCCGGTGATGTCGAACGACGTGAACTCATCGACATGTGGGAAGCCGAATCACGTGACGAGGCACATGTTAGGCGTGCCATCGCATTGTTCGAGTCCACTGGTGCCATCGCACGTTCCAAGGAACGGATCGCCGGTCTGTGGCTCGAGTCGAAGGCCGCCATCGAGACGCTTGAACTATCGCAGGATCGCAAAGACATGCTTACCGAAGCATGCGCACGTTTCGTACCGATTGTGCGGGAACAGGGCTGATGCCGCCGCACTGTGAAAGACCCGTGTTCATCGCATCTTCCGCAAACCATTCCTTGTAGACTACAAGTGAACACATCTTTGTCGCGAAACGTTTTTTGAAGAAGGAATCGTACCGATTAGCCATGAGTGAAGCCCAGCATGCCCCCGAAGGCCAGGTCATCGAAGGCCGGTACCGAGTCGTCAGCAGAATCGCCGATGGCGGCATGGCCACGGTGTATCAAGCTGTTGACGAGCGTCTGGGACGCACCGTCGCCATTAAGATCATGCACACGCAGCTGGCACAGGGCCCACAACGCGACCAGTTCGTGGAACGTTTCCATCGCGAGGCCCGTTCCGCAGCAGCAATAGCCAATCCCCATATCGTGCAGGTGTATGACACCGGTGAGTTCGATGGACTGGATTTTCTTGTCATGGAGTACGTGCATGGCGTGAACCTGCGGTACGAAATGAACCAGCAAGTCACGTTCAGCGTTCGTGAGACGCTACGCATAGTCGGTGAGACGTTGGACGGCTTGGCTTCGGCGCATCGCGCAGGCGTGGTGCACCGCGATATCAAACCGGAGAATATTCTGCTCAATGACCGAGGACATGTGCAGATCACCGATTTCGGCCTGGCCAAGGCGGTGTCGCAGGCCACGCTGTCCTCCACCGGCATGCTGCTGGGCACGGCCGCCTATCTGGCGCCAGAAATGATTCAGTACAATCAGGCAACGCCGCAGGGAGACCTGTATTCCGTAGGCATCATGGCTTGGGAGATGCTGGCCGGCAAGGTGCCGTTCACCGCGGACAATCCGGTGACGCTGGTGTTCAAGCACGTGCATGAGGATGTGCCGGATATCACGACCGCTTGTCCGGGCATCAATGCAGGCGTGGCCGCATTCCTCGCCCGTCTTACGGCGCGCGCGGTCGAGGACCGTCCCCAGGATGCGTCCGTGGCATTCGACGAATTGCAGCAGTTGCAATCGAACCTCACCATCGACGACTGGCAATACCGTCTGTCAGCCGTTTCCCCGGCCGCAAACGATGCCGCCGACACCATGCCCGGCGATGGCACCCGGCAGATGCCGCTACCGCCCGCTCCCCCAGCACCGCCTGTGCGTCAGAACGACGATCGTACACGACAGTTCAATCCGGAAAACCCGAACAAAACCACCGTCATGCCGGCGCAGCAGGCAGATCCGGAGGCAACCACCCGCTTGGCTTTGGAAAAGAACGACGTCCCCGCCAACAACGTTCCAGCTTCCCCCTCGAACGGTCCGGTCAGTGGTGGACAGCCGAAACGCAGTGGCAAGCGTGCACCTGTCATCATCGCCGTCGTAGCAGCCATCGTGCTTGCCTGCGCAGGCGGTGGAGGCTATGCCTGGTGGTATTTCCGAGGACCGGGCAGCTACTGGACCATGCCTCAGCCGGCAGATCTCACATGTTCCGATTCGGAGCCCTGCCGTATTTCCAACATCAAATGGAACGCCTATGAGGAACTGCTGAAATTCTCCAACATCGAGTACGAAGAGACCGAGGCGTTCAGTGATTCCGTCAAGGCTGGCAATGTCATCTCCACCGACCCGGAGAATGTCGGTTCGCATGTGAGCAAACGTCATCATCAGAAGGTCAAGGTGGTAGTGTCCAAGGGTATTAAGCAGGGCACTGTTCCCACAGACATTCTCGATGCCACCAGTGCGAACGGCAAGGATCCGATCAACGCGTTGAAGCGTGCCGGCTTCGACAACATCGAACAGACTCCGGCCAATGATGACGCGTATTCCATGGACGTACCTCAGGGCGCGTTGCTTGATTTAAGCGTGGATCCCGGCGCGACTCTGCCCCATAACGCGAAGATTACCGTCACGCTGTCCCAAGGACCGAAACCGGTTACCATGCCGGACGTCGTGGGCAAATCGAAGGATGAGGCGCAGCAGACGCTTGATGCGCTCAAGCTCACCGTCAACTGGACCGAGCAATTCGATGACAAGATTCCGCAAGGACAGGTGATTTCCGCTTCCGCGAAGACCGGAGACGAGTTGCACTGGGGCGATAGCGTCAATGCGGTGGTGTCGAAGGGACCGGAAACCGTAACGCTGCCGAATTATGTCGGACAGAAAGCCGCCGCTGCCAAAGCCGCATTGGAGAAGCTGGGATTCAGTGTGAAGATCAGCTCGCAACTGACACTTGACTCCAGTCAAGACAAGAAGGTCGCTTCGCAGGATCCGGTAGGAGGCACCGAGGTGCGACTGCGTCAGGAGGATGGCACGCCGAATACCGTCACCTTGAAAATGTATTCGTCGCTGTTCGACTGATTATCCTGATTACAAAATAGAAATCAGGGGTGTCTGTTCCGAAAACATTCTTCGGAACAGACACCCCTGATTGGTTTGGAATGAACCTCGCTGAAAACTTATGCCTTCTTGGCAGCGGATTCGGCTTGTGCCTGCGCTTCGGCCTCCTGCTGGGCTTTGAGCTCGGCCTTGACCTTCTGCGCGTATTCGTCGACGTATTCCTGTCCGCTCATCTTCTGGATCTCACGGGTCACGCGGTCGGTAAGCGAACGCAAATCATCGTGGGTAATCTGGTCGGCGGATTTCTTCTCGACTTCAATCGGCTTGCCGTAAATCACCTTGGACTTGCCTTTGTTCGGAATGACCTGTCCTGGCTTCTGCAGTTCACGCGAACCGATGATGGCGGCCGGAATAATGGGGCAACCGGTTTCGAATGCCAGACGCGCCGCGCCGGTGTGTCCTTTGTAAAGACGTCCATCGGGGCTGCGAGTACCTTCGATGTGAATGCCGAACAGATGTCCGTCCTCGATGATCTCACGGGCGTGGTTCAGTGCGCCAAGTGATTTGGAACCGCCGGAACGGTCCACGGGGAACACGCCGACTGACGTGAACCACCATTTCTTGAATTTGCCTTTGATGCCTTTGCCTTCGAAATATTCGGCCTTGCCCATGAAATGAATCATGCGCGGGCAGGTCAACGGCAGCAACGCATCGTCGATGACGGCAAGATGGTTGGCTGCGATGATGGCGCCACCTTCGTGCGGAATGTTCTCAAGTCCTTGCGCGGTCGGTCCCAAACGGTGGATGGCGATTGGTCCCAAGCCTTTGACGAAAAACCAATAGAGCATTCTTCACGATCCTCCCGGCGGATTGGCCTCCGCCCGATTAGAGTATAAGTATGACTGACCTCAACAATAGCAATGACGATGAAGAACGCCCAAATGACGCGTCGCATGGTGGCGGCTCTCCAATGGACGACTTGGATGCGGCTTGGGCCGAGTTTGCGGATTCGCATGCTGACGATTTGAAGGCCGTGGAACGTTCGCGTAGTGCGAAACGTTTCGAGAAGCATGCGCAACGTCGGGAAAAAGAGGCTTTGCTGTCCATCGATGACTTGGATCAGGGCACGTTCACCAATGATGCGCCGGCGAATGGTCGTGGGCCGCGCGATTTCACTGGTTCGAGCTGGCTTGACACGGATCGGGTCATGGACCGTTACGGTGACGACTTCGTGCCGCCGAATCCTGAAATCGGCCATGTGAAACTGTCAAAACTGGTGTTCTGGATATTGCTGGTGGCCGGCGTCATCGGCATTATCGCTTCCGTGTTCGTTCCGGCGTTGGCTTCGATTCTTGGTTCGATTTTCGGTTTGTGTGCGCTGGTCGGCGCCGCTGGCCTCATCGTGCAGCATAAAGGGCATCGTGAAACGCGTACCGACGAATTCGATGATGGAGCACGCGTCTGACGATTCTTTGGCGACAAACTGAATACATCCATCTATGTGAAGGCCCCGGCGGTTATTGAACTGCGCCCCGTTTGTTGGACGTTGTTAATTGGGATACAGGGTCAGACCGCGAGGGACATGCTCCGGAACTCCTCCGGGGTGCGTCCCTCGAGTCGTATCTGGCGTCGTCTGGTGTTCCAATGGATGATGTAGGCGTCCAGCTCGCGTTTGAACTGTTCGTACGAGTCGAACACACGGCCGCGGTAGAACTCGTCCTTCAAGTGGCCGAAGACCTGCTCGGCCGCCGCGTTGTCCAGGCAGTTGCCCTTGCGGCTCATGGACCGGCGGATGCCGGGGCATTCGAGCTCGTCCCGCCACCATTGGTGCTGGTACTGCCATCCCATATCTCCCGTACCATCGGCTCCACGTCCGGCCTGGACACGTGCGCCGGGCGCGACAGGTGGTGGTAGTACGTGGATTTCGGCAGCCCGGCTATCCTCAGGAGGTGGCCGAGCCGGTGTCCCCGCCCTGCGAGCAGTCGGACGACGGCGCTTCGCTCGCGCCGCGTGACTTGGACGCCCGCAGGGCCCGGAGTTTTTCCAGGTACGCGACCTTCGCCTTCAGGTACGCGACCTGTTCGGCGAGCTCCTGCTCGCGCGTCGGTTCGGGCTTCGGTTTGGATTTCGCGCCTTTCGGCCTGCCCTTGGGTTTCGGCCTGAGCGCCTCCGGACCGGTAGTCGCGGCACCAGCGCTTCAGGTACGCGATGCTCGCGATCCCGTGCCTGGCCATGGCCTCCGTCTTGGTCAGACCGTTCTCGACGTGGTCGCGCGACGCGGCGACCTTCGTCTCCCAGTCGTAGCGTCTGCTGCCGCCGCCTCCCATGACCGCCTCCTCGCCGTTGGACCTGTACAGCCTGATCCAGTTTCTCGCGGTATACACCGGTATGGCAAGCCTTCTGGCGAGCGTGTCCTTGCCGGCTCCGGACTTGATGAGCTCCAGCGCCTCGCGCCGGAACCCGTCGTCGTAACGTCTCCTTCGATCCTCACGCATACGAAAGAACCGCACCTCCGATCATCGAATCTGAATTTCTTCAGTCCAACAATCGGGGTGCGGTTCATATTTACGCCGGGGCCTTCACATACACATACGTTGTCAGCGTTTTCAGGCTTTCTTCGCAGCTTGGGCGGTGGCGATCCACTTGTCAAGCAGCGCCGTGGCCTTGCCGGAGTCGACGGTCTGCTCCGCGATGGCGTAGGCGGCTTTGAACCGGTCAGCCAAGCTTGCGTCGCCCGGCACCAAATGACCGTCGGCGACGATTGCGGAAGCGGCGTTCAGCAGCGCGGTGGTACGGAACGACACATCCTTGCCTGCGAAGAAGTCTCGTGCCAGCTGCGCGTTGAGCGTCGGTTCGCCACCCTTCAGATCTGCGATGGTGACTTTGGCGAGGCCGAGTTCGACGGTCGGATCGAATTTGTTTTCGGTAACCTTGCCGTCCTTGAATTCCCAAATGGAGACCGGACCGGTCGGTGCCATCTCGTCAAGGCCCTCATGGGAAGTGTAGACCATGCCGATCTGGCCGTTCGCCGCATATACGGCGGCCATGATCGGGCTCATCTTGCGATTAGCGCAGCCGACGGCCATATGCTTCGGGCTTGCCGGGTTGGTCAGCGGACCAAGCACGTTGAACACGCATGGCACGCCGAGCGCGGCGCGAATCGGACCGACAAAACGCATGGCGGGGTGGAAGGTGCGTGCGAAAGCGAATGCGATGCCGCATTCGTTGCCGACTTCGCTCACTTGTTCCGGAGTCAAATCCATGGGCAGGCCGAGCGCTTCGAAGCAGTCAGCAGTGCCGCACTTGGATGAGGCCGCACGATTGCCGTGCTTGACGACTTTTACGCCTGCGGCCGCGGCTACGACGGCCCCCATGGATGACAGGTTCACGGTGGAGGCTCCGTCGCCACCGGTGCCGACGATGTCGGTGGTTTCACCGTCGATGTGCAGCGGAATGGCATGGGCCACCATGGCCTTCGCTGCGCCACGCACTTCGTCGGGGGTCAGCCCCAACTGCTGCTGGGTGGCGAGTACCGCGCCAACGGCCGCCGGATCGGCATTGCCGTTCATGAGGTCATCGACGAACCACTCGGATTCCTCGGCGCTCAAGTGGTCCCCTCCGACCAGCTTGGTGAGGATCGACTTCCATGTGATTTCGGCCATGATGCCCTCCTTGGCGCTGTCGCACGCCTTTATTGTTGTTCTGATGCCGCCAATTGTAACGATTGGACGTTTCCCCACGTCCGCACGTCCATATCACGAAACGGCCCATCGAAGATTCTTCAAAAAAGAAAACCTCCCCCGATTACGGTCGGGGGAGGTTATGTCATGAGCAAGTCAGCGATTCAGCGAATCACTGCTCGTTCTGGCCGTGGCACATCTTGTACTTACGGCCAGAACCGCATGGGCACTGGGCGTTCTTGCCGGTTCCCGGGAAAGTGCGGCCATCCGCCCACGGAGAGTGGAGTTCCTCGCTCTTCGGACGCTTGTTGGCCGGGACCTTGCCTTCGGCATGGCTGATCGGCTGCATGCCGACGATGCCCTTCTCGTTCTTCTGCTCGTCAGCCAGTTCATCGATGGTGGTCTTTTCGGCCTCGTCATCGGTCTCCGGCTCTGCAGGAGCGGATTCGCCGGTCGCGGCGGCTTCGCCGTCCAGACCCATTACGGCCTCGGCGGCGTTCACGGCCTCATCCTCATCGGATTCGGTCTCCTCGTCCTCGGTCATGGCCACGCGTTCGATGTCCACGTGGAACAGCAGCTGGATGGTTTCCTCCTTGATGGCTTCGATCATGGAGTTGTACATCTGGTAGCCTTCACGCTGGTATTCGACCAGCGGGTCGCGCTGGCCCATACCGCGCAGGCCGATGCCGTCCTTGAGGTAGTCCATCTCGTAGAGGTGTTCACGCCACTTGCGGTCGAGCACGGCGAGCACCACGCGGCGCTCGAGCTGGCGCAGGCCTTCGCTGCCGAGCTTGTCTTCGAAATCGGAGTACTGGTCCTTGGCGTCGGAGACGATGAGCTCCTTCAGGGCCTCAACGGCCTTGTCGCCCTTGAGCTTGTCGACGGCGTCCTTGGCCGCTTCCTGCTCCACGGCGATCGGGTACACGGAGGAGATGGCCTTGAACAGACCGTCCCAATCCCAATCGGCCGGCTTGTCGGAACCGTTGTTGGCGCCCTTGATGTAGCTCAGCACGGTGTCGTCGATGAACTTGAGGATGTCCTCGTGGATATCCGCGCCCTTCAGCACAGCCTGACGCTCCGCATAAATGACGGTGCGCTGCTTGTTCATCACGTCATCGTACTTCAGCACGTTCTTACGGATTTCGAAGTTACGCGATTCGACGGCCTTCTGTGCGGTGCGCACGCCCTTGGAAACGCTCTTGGCTTCGATCGGCTCGCCTTCCGGCATGCCCTTGGCCATGACACGCGCCACCAGCTGGGTGTTGAACAGACGCATCAGATCATCTTCGAGGGACAGGTAGAAACGGGATTCACCCGGATCTCCCTGACGGCCGGAACGGCCGCGCAGCTGGTTGTCGATACGGCGGGATTCGTGGCGCTCGGTGCCGAGCACGTACAGACCGCCGAGCTTGACGACTTCCTCATGCTCGTCCTTGACCTGGTCCTTGATTTCGGCCAAAGTGCCCGGCCAACGCTTCTCGTACTCGTCCGGAGTGTCATCCGGAGAATAGCCTTCAGACTTGAGCTTCGCATCGGCGAGGAACTCGACGTTGCCGCCGAGCATGATATCGGTACCACGGCCTGCCATGTTGGTGGCCACGGTGACGGCGCCCTTACGGCCTGCGACGGCCACAACGGCGGCTTCCTTGTCATGCTGCTTCGCGTTCAGCACCTGGTGAGGAATCTTGGCCACGTCAAGCAGAGAGGACACGACTTCGGAGGATTCCACGGATGCGGTACCCAGCAGGACCGGCTGGCCCTTCTTGTGGCGCTTGGCCACATCACGGACGATGGCGGCGAGCTTTTCCTTCTTGGTACGGAAGATCAGATCGTCCTTATCCTCGCGGATCATCGGCTTGTTGGTCGGAATCGGCAGCACGCCCAGCTTGTAGGTGCCCATGAATTCGGCGGCTTCGGTCTCTGCGGTACCGGTCATGCCTGCCAGCTTGTCGTACATGCGGAAGTAGTTCTGCAGGGTGATGGTGGCGAAGGTCTGGTTTTCGGCCTTGACCTCCACGCCTTCCTTGGCTTCGATGGCTTGGTGCAGACCCTCGTTGTAACGGCGGCCCGGCAGGATACGTCCGGTGTGCTCGTCGACGATGAGCACTTCGCCGCCGGTCACGACGTAGTCGCGGTCGCGCAGGAACAGTTCCTTGGCCTTGATGGCGTTGTTCAGATAGCCGATCAATGCGGTGTTGTTCGGTTCGTACAGGTTGTCGATGCCGAGATAGTCCTCGACCTTGGTGATGCCCGGATCAAGGATGCCGACGACCTTCTTCTTCTCGTCGACCTCGTAATCCTCGTCGCGGTTGAGCTTCAGGACCAGGCGCGCGAACTGGCGGTACCAGCGGGTCACGTCGCCTTCGGCCGGACCGGAGATGATCAACGGGGTACGGGCTTCGTCGATGAGAATGGAATCGACCTCATCGACGATGGCGTAGTGATGGCCACGCTGTACGAGATCGGACTTCTCCCACGCCATGTTGTCGCGCAGGTAATCAAAACCGAATTCGTTGTTGGTGCCGTAGGTGATGTCGGCGTTGTACTGCTTGCGACGCTCCGGCGGCTTCTGGTTGGTGATGATGCAGCCGGTGCTCATGCCGAGGAAGCGGTAGACACGGCCCATCAGCTCGGCCTGGTAGCTGGCCAGATAGTCGTTGACGGTGACGACGTGGACGCCCTGACCGTCGAGTGCGTTCAGGTAGGCCGGCAGCGTGGCCACAAGGGTCTTGCCTTCACCGGTCTTCATTTCGGCGATGTTGCCCCAGTGCAGAGCGGCGCCGCCCATGAGCTGCACGTCGAAGTGGCGCAGGCCCAGGGTTCGCTTGGAAGCTTCACGCACGGTGGCGAAGGCTTCCGGCATGAGCTTGTCAAGGGACTCGCCGTTTTCGATACGCTGCTTGAACTTGGCGGTCTGGCCCTTGAGCTCCTCGTCGTCAAGCGCCGCGATCTCGTCCTCCAAGGCGTTCGTCGCTTTGGCCACGTTCTCAAGCTTCTTGATCTGTCGGCCTTCACCCATGCGTAGGGCTTTGTCAACGATATCTACCACAATCACTCCCTTTGTGTATGGTGACTTTCCTCGATTGAGGATAGTCGCTTTCTCGCGATTTCCGAAAAGCTCCGTCCATTTTACGTAAGTTTTGACGTATCTTGTTTTTCGCATAAGAAAAGAGGCCCGCATGTATGACATGCGAGCCTCTTATCGTTCAGTTTTCAGCCATTAGCCATTACTTCTTGGCCACATTCTCCGGAGTGTCGATTTCGAAGACGCCGTAGCTCCAACCGTGACGGTGGTAGACGACGGACGGACGACCGGTTTCCTTGTTGACGAACAGGAAGAAGTCGTGACCGATCAGCTCCATCTCGTACAGGGCCTCGTCAATGGTCATCGGCTCGGCGATGTGCAGCTTGCGGCGGATGACGATTGGGGTGTCGCCGACCTGGACCTCGACGGATTCGCCAGGGCCGAGATCAGCGGAAACGGCGTCGGCCGGGCTATTGTTCGGCGCTTCCGGCTCCGGCTCCTCGACGACGACCGGCTCGACCGGGCCCAGATCGACCGGGACCGGATCGGTGTAGCCACGACGATGGTCCTTGCGGCGGTCGCGGGTACGGCGCAGACGAAGCGTCAGCTTGTCGAGAGCCAAATCGAGCGCGCTGAACTCGTCGGCGCTGGAGGCTTCGGCACGCACCACGGTACGACCTGCGATGACGGTGATCTCAACGCGCTTGGCGGTGTCGGCCTGACGCGGATTGCCCTCGTGGGACAGCACAATCTGGACACGCTGCGCATCCGGGGCGATAGCGGTCACACGATTCATCTTGCTTTCGACAACGTCACGGAACCTTTGCTTGATCTGCGTATGACGTCCGGTAACGACGATTTCCATGTGGACCTCCCTAGACTCAAGCGGTGTTAACCGCTATATACGGACCAACCAGCTGCATCGCTGCTTGGTAGTCATCATTGTATCCATAAGATTGGTGATTTGCTGGAAAACTCCCCGAGAAAACAAAAGTTTTTTTACGCTTTGCTTTCGACGATTCTCTTGCTATAGTTGTGCGTTTGAGACCTCTTGATGGCCGCGACCGATTTTGTCGGTTGAGGAACTTCCGGGCTCCATAGAGCACGATGGCGGATAACGTCCGCCCAGGGCGACCTGAGAGATAGCGCAGCAGAGAATAGACCGCCTTACCGGTTTCGGCCGGTGGGTAAGGGTGAAACGGCGGTGTAAGAGACCACCGGGCCGCTGGTGACAGTTGGCCGCATGGCAAGCCTCATCGGGAGCAAGGCCAAGCAGAAGGCGTTCGAGGACTGCTCGTCCGAAGCCTTCGGGTAGGCTGCTAGAGCCTGACGGCAACGCCAGGTCGAGATGGATGGCCATCCGTGCCGTTGGCACGACAGAACCCGGGGTATAAGAGGTCTCACTCTCCACTCTTTATGTTTTGAGGATTTCTTTACACCAGCCTCTTTATGAAACTGACGTCACGCCCTTGGTCAACGGTCGCCGTCAATCAAACAGTTCCTGTGCGATTTGGCGCAGAATCTCAGGATTATGGCCTTTTCTGCCGCCCGCGCTCCAGAAGCGGCGCCTACGTGCATCGCGTTCCAGACCGGCGGTTTTTCTCGCGGTTCTACGGCCTAATTCCCATGCGGCTTCAGTAAACACGCCGTAGGATTCCGCCTCATCACAAACCTGTTGGGCCAGCCTACGGTCGACGCCTTTCCGTGTAAGCTCAGCGACCGCGCCCCTACATCCCATAAGACGGGTCGCACAGTAGCGCACCGCGGATTGCGCGTAGGCTTCATCGTCAATCAGTTGAACCCTTGTCAGTCTTTCGATGACGTCGTCAACCACTTCAGAGGTATAGCCCTTACCAATCAGGCGCTCACGCAGTGCGCCGGAAGGTCGAGGCGCAGCGTCCAGCAATCGCAATGCGGCTTCCCTGCATGCGTCAAGATCATTTGGATCCTTTGCGGCAGTAGAATCGCCGTTCCCGACACGCCCAGCGTGTCGCGCGTGTCGTGGCGTTTTCGTCGCATTTGCGCTTCCAGCGAACAAACTGGAACGGTCAGGTTTCGTTCGACGGTTCCACCTCTGAACGTTCGTGCGTTCTGGATCCTCTGAAGAAAGGGCAAGGCCCCCAGTATCGGCCGACGCCGGCTGAAGGCCCTGTTCCTTAAGGAAACGTTCGGCGCTGATCATATGTCAGGCTTTGGCGGCTTTTGAAGTTTTGGACGTCTTACCATCATCCGGCGCGCCCGCGGCGTCCTCCGCCCCATCGTCCTCGGCGAACTGGTCGGTAGGTTTGATCAGACCGAATGCCGCCTTGACCTTGTTCTCGATTTCCTCTGTGAGTTCCGGATTGTCCTTGAGGAACTGACGCACGTTTTCGCGTCCTTGCCCCAGCTGGTCGCCCTCATAGGTGAACCACGAGCCAGACTTTTTGACGACGTTGGCCTGCAACGCCATATCAAGCACGGAACCTTCCTTGGAGATGCCCTCGCCGTACAGCACATCGAATTCGGCGGTCTTGAACGGCGGAGCCATCTTGTTCTTAACAACCTTGACCTTGGTACGGTTGCCGACAGCCTCATCACCGTTCTTAATGGTCTGGATACGGCGGATGTCCATACGTACGGACGCGTAGAACTTCAATGCCTTGCCGCCGGTGGTGGTCTCCGGATTACCGAAGAACACGCCAATTTTCTCACGCAACTGGTTGATGAAGATGGCGGTGGTACCGGCTTGCGCCAGCGCACCGGTCATCTTACGCAACGCCTGACTCATCAGGCGCGCCTGCAGGCCGACATGGCTGTCTCCCATCTCGCCTTCGATTTCCGCTTTCGGCACCAAGGCCGCGACGGAATCGATGACAATCACGTCAAGCGCGCCGGAACGAATCAGCATGTCGGCGATTTCCAATGCCTGCTCGCCATTGTCCGGCTGAGAGACGATCAACGAATCGGTGTCGACGCCCAGCTTACGGGCATAGACCGGATCGAGCGCATGCTCGGCATCGATGAATGCGGCCACACCGCCGGCCTTCTGGGCATTGGCCACCACATGCAGCGCCAATGTGGTCTTACCAGAGGATTCCGGTCCGTAAATCTCCACAATACGGCCTTTAGGCAGGCCGCCGATGCCTAATGCCATATCCAAAGCCAAGGATCCGGTCGGAATGACCTCGACATCCTGTTCCGGGCGGTCGCCAAGTCTCATGGCCGATCCCTTGCCGAAGCTTTTCTCGACCTGCGCGAGCGCTGTGTCGAGCGCGGCCTGACGGCGCGGATCGATTCCATTCGCGGACTTGTTCTGTGCGGCGTTCTTTGCCGTGCTCGTCTGTGCCATGACTACTCCTTGTTGTTGACCGAGACGAATGAATGGATTCACCGTAAAACCGCATCATCCATCTGCGCAAGTTCAATCGGCCATTGTGGTCGAAGAACATGCATTTCGACACGCCGAAGACCGCTTTCCCTTGAAATTCCAGCATTCTGAAACTTCGCGGCGAGCCGTTGACGACCTGCCCAATCCGTGCTTCTGTGGATAACTATACCCCATTATCCGAACATCTGTTCGAAATCGGTGTTTTGCGATAGCCGAACTCCGCCTAACGCACCGGCATTGGTGGCGCGTTATGGTCCTTTCCCCAACGTTTGGAGTCAGGAATGTTCATCTGGTCGCACAGAACGTTCCATACCACGCGGGGCTCCTCCCCCATTTCAAGCGCTTCGACGGCTGTCAGACCGTTCAATCGATCAAGCACTTGGTCGCGTGCGAGCGCGCGGCCATAGCTACGGCCGAGTACCTCTTCAAGCAACTGCCAAAATTCACGTTCCTGCACGCGCTCAAGTGTACACAGCAAGCGCAACCAAAAGAAAACGCCCGACGGAACAAGCCGCCGGGCGTTAGACGTCCAACAGGAATCAGATTGCGACGGAATCGAGATAATCGGCGACCATGCGCAGCATCTGCGCCGTGGAGACGCCCAACGATTGCGCAATCGAGCTCAGCAGCTCGGAGCTGGCCTCTTTTTGGCCACGCTCCACTTCGGAGAGGTAGCCCAACGACACTCCGGCCTTTTCGCTCACCTCACGCAACGTTTTGTGGTCATGGGTGCGCAGATCGCGCAGTACATGGCCGATGGCCTCGCGAAGCGATACCTCTCTGGGTTCGTCGGTGGTTTCCGTGGCTGCCGACATGGATCGTGCGGAAACGCGTTCCGCGTCTTCCTCCCGCCATATGCGGGTCAATGCGGCCTGGCGCTCGTCTTTGGCCTTTTTGGCCGCGCGGGCACGCAGCACCTGCTGCTGGGCGAACATCACCGCGCGGCGCTGGGCTGGGGTGAGTTCCCTGACGCGGGCGTTGCCGCTTTGCACCGTGGGAACCATCGCCTTGAGTTCCATCTGTTCCTTGGTGAGTGTCATCGTGTCCATGCCGCCAGCCCCTTTCGCTTTTCATACGTACGTCCACTATGGTCAACACCCATATTCGTGGATTATTCCTGTGAAAGTGCTGAAAGAGTCCTCAGTTTTTCCAGAATACATTGCACGGTTTCGTGCCGCACGGCTTCCCGATCACCCTTCAGACGCAGCTCATAAGCAACTGTTTGACGCGCACGAATGCCATTGAAGCCACAGGGCAGGGAGCAGCCGATGTACACCAGGCCGGCAGGTTTGTCACCATCCGGTCCTGGCCCTGCAACACCGGTAGTGGCCAAGCCGATGACACAGTCTCCATCCTCGGTCTGTCGGTATAGTTGCGCGGTTCCCGCAGCCATCTGCCGCGCCACTTCGGGGTGGACCGCCCCTTCTCGGGCCAGCAGGTCGGCATTCACGCCGAGAATCTTCGCTTTGGCGCGAATGTCGTAGGTCACCGCCGAGCCGAGGAACACTTTCGATGCGCCTGGTATGCGTACGAAGGCGTCGGCGAGTAGACCTCCCGTCAGTGATTCGGCGGCGGCGATTTTGAAATGGTTGGCTTCGCAATAGCGTAAAACGGCTGCGGCCAGCTCATCGCATTGCGATTGGCTGGCCGCGGTCGACGAATTTTCGGATTCGCTCATCGGGATTTACTTGGTTTCCTTTTCGGATTTTGCGGTCTTCTTACGTCCGCCGAACGTGTTGACGAGGTATTCGCCGCCCGAATACAGGCATAGAATCAACGCCAGGTAAATCAGGGCGTACGTGATCGTGTAATAAACGGTCATCCACAGCGGAGTGGCGTTCATGCCATCAGCGAGGCTCCACATCGGCAGCATGAGCATGGCAAGGCCGATGCACTGGCACAGGGTCTTGTACTTGCCGGCTTGGGATGCGGCGATGACCTTGCCGCCGGTGTCGATGACGAAGAAACGCATGATGGTGATGCCGATCTCACGGATGAGGAACAGCGCGGTCACGACCCAGCCGAGCACTGCGTTGCCGAATTCGTTGAAGATGGCGGCGACGATCAGCGTGCCGCAGGTGAGCAGCTTATCTGCGATTGGGTCCATGAGCTTGCCCAGTTCGGTGACCTGGTTATATTTGCGGGCCATCCAACCGTCGAGCTTATCGGTGCAGGCGGCGATGATGAAGATAATCGCCGCCACCCAGCGCATAGTCGTGTTTTTGGTACCCCGTGCGCCTGCCATGACGTACAACGCCAGGAAGATGACGACCAGGACGATACGAGAGAAAGTGACGATGTTCGGCGGGGCGTTCCACCCGTCAAGCAGGGACGATTTGCGTTCTTCTTGCTTTTCCATACCGTTCACGTTACCCCGATACCACTACTTGGCGCAATGCGTGCGATTGTCGCGTTCCATCATCGCGTGTCCGCAGCGTCGGCCGGCTGGGTAGAACCTGCGGTAAGCGATGAGGTTTCGCCCTTGATGAAGGCGAGCACCTGCGGCAGATCCTGCGGTTGGACGAGCACTTCGCGAGCTTTGGAGCCTTCGGACGGACCGACCACACCACGCGATTCAAGCAGATCCATGAGTCGGCCGGCTTTGGCGAATCCGACACGCAGTTTGCGCTGCAGCATGGAGGTTGAGCCGAACTGCGTGCTGACCACCAGTTCCGCCGCCTGCAACAGCACGTCCATGTCGTTGCCGATGTCCTCATCCGGCTCGATGGCCTTCTTTTCGGCCTCCTTGGCCATCTCCTCGATATCCTCGCGATAATGCGGCTTGCGCTGGGTTCGCACGAACTCCACCGCGCGACGGATTTCGGACTCGTCGACCCATGCGCCCTGCACGCGGATCGGCTTGGCCTGACCCATCGGCAGGAACAACGCGTCACCTTGGCCGATCAGCGTTTCCGCACCGGTGGCGTCGAGGATGACTCGCGAATCGGTGGCGGATGAGGTGGCAAAAGCAAGTCGGGACGGGATGTTGGCCTTGATCAAGCCCGTGACCACGTCAACGGACGGGCGCTGCGTGGCGAGCACCAGATGCACGCCGGCGGCTCGCGCGAGCTGCGTGATGCGCTGGATGGAGCTCTCCACGTCGTTCTTGGCCACCATCATAAGGTCGGCCATTTCATCGACGACCACGAGGATATACGGGTATGGTGCGACCTTGCGTTTGGAGCCTGCGGGCGCATGCACCTTGCCAGCGCGCACGGCAGCGTTGAAGTCCTTGATGTGGCGGAATCCGAAGAATTCGAGGTCGCTGTATCGTGCGTCCATCTCCTTGACCACCCATTCCAAAGCCTGCGCGGCCTTCTTCGGATCGGTGATGATCGGGGTGAGCAAATGTGGAATGCCCGCATAGGCGGACAGTTCGACTCGTTTAGGATCGACCATGATCATGCGGACCTGGTCAGGCGTGGCGCGCATGATCACGGAGGTGAGCATGGAGTTGATGAAGCTCGACTTGCCGGAGCCGGTGGCGCCAGCCACCAACAGGTGGGGCATCTTGGTCAGGTCGGCGGTCACGAAATGGCCTTCCACATCCTTGCCGACGCCGGTGAGCATCGGATTCGGATCGTTCCGGGCCTTGTCGGAGCGCAGCACGTCGCCCAGCACCACGGTTTCGCGATCGGAGTTCGGAATTTCGATGCCGATGGCGGATTTGCCTTCGATCACCGACAGGATGCGCACGTCGGAGCTGGCCACCGCGTAGGCGATGTTCTTCTGCAGGTTGGTGACCTTCTCGACCTTGACGCCAGGGCCAAGCTCCACCTCATACATGGTGACGGATGGTCCGCGCAGGAAGCCGATGACCTTCGCATCGACGTTGAACTGTTGGAAGGTACCGGTCAGCGCGCGGATCACACGATCGTTCTCCGGAGTGTGCGCGGCGTGCGGCGCGCCCTTCTTCAGAATGTTGAGGTCAGGCAGATGATACGGTCCCTCGGGAATGTCATCCGCCGCTTCCCCGTCAACGGCAGCAGCCGGCATATCGTCAAGGACCTCGCCGGTCGCGGCATCCACCATGACTTCCTTGCCGTTGGAGGTGCCGTCCTCGTCGATGACGGCCCATGGGTCGCTTGGAGCGACGCCAACCGGCTTGATTTCGCTGGACGGCACCGGCTCGGCGACGCTGGGCATGGTGCCGCTCGCGGTGCCGATCGGCGCGGACGAGAAGGAGCGTCCGCGACCGTTCTGTGGCATGGCCGTGGTGCCGGACGGTGCAGCGGCGGAATAATCATCTGAATCATAATCATCGGCACGATAATCGTCCGAAGAAATGCTGCGTGGCGAATCGACCTGTTGGTACGGCTCGTCGACGATGGTTTCTGCGGTCTGTCCGTGCCGTTCGGCGGCATTAAGAAACGCTTCGTCGCCGGCGTAATGGTCAAGGTCGCCATCATCGACGTTCTTGCTCTTATGGGATGCGAAGCGTTGCTTCATACGCGTAAGGAAGCCCGGCCTATCGTCGTTTTCTCCATCCGCATCGGTGCCGTCGTGGGCGGGAACGCCTTCGGCGAAGGCGAGTGTCGTGTCCCCAACGCGTACTTCGTTCGGGAACTGTTCGGCCTCATCGTCAATGTCATCACGGTTTTTCGGCGTTCCAACAAACTTGGCCGCCAGAGCCTTCGCCTTGTCCGGTATCTGCGTGACCCGGGTATGGGTGATCAACAGCAACGAAAACAGGATGACGACTACGAAAATCGCAATGGAAAAGCCTTTGGAAAGCCCCCACGCCAACGGACAGCCAAGCACATAGCCAAGCAGGCCGCCTGCCCGTTGCAGCAAAGACATATCGAACTTCTGGGAGTCGGAGGCAATCGCCGCGTCAAGAATAGAGCAGACGGACCAGAGGATCATGAACCATCCGAGGGCCATATGGAGGTTCTCATCCTTGTTTTGCGTCTTGCGCATCAGACTGAACACCACAAGCGCCAGGAATACCGGCAGAATCACGCTGGTCAATCCGAACAGTCCGGAGGCCATGGCATGTAGGACCTGTCCGAAAGCGCCCTGGACACGGAACCATTCGGATGCGCAGAACAGCACCGCGAGAATGGCCATGATGAAACATGCGATGTCGCGGCGATATTTACGCAGTATGCCGGCGATCGGCGAGGAATCGACCTCGTCCATGACTTTGGTATCGCCGGAACGCGATTTGCCTGCGGAACCCTTGCCGCCTGATTTCGGGTTGGAAGATGCTGTTCGTGCCATAACAGAACTTGATTTTACCGATGTCCGACGTCATGACACGGCATTAACCAAATCGAACAATTATTCGAACTTAATCGAACATGCTTTTTCAGCGAATCAAACATTGTTAAGCGTTTATTCAGCGCTGTAACTGAAATACAAGCAATTCCGGCGGAACACGCCCTCGTGCACTTAAACGATTAAATAACTAGCGCGGATATTAACGCGCTTAATCCCAATGTTGGGGTGCGCGTGGAACATCAAGGAAGATAAGTGAAGGACCATGAAAACCACAGTCACCAAACTGCTGGCAACGGTTGCGGCGACATCGACCATTTTTGGCATGAGCACCCTCCCAGCCTTTGCTGCAGAAGGAAAATCGGCATCCAATGGCAACTCCGTGAACATCAGCGACGTCAACGCCACAGCAGAAACCCGCGCCTTGTTCGACAAGTTGAAAAACAGCGGAAAAGGAGATCTTCGTTTCGGACAGCAGCACACCACCGACGAGAACATAAGCTCAAGCGCTTCACAGGGAGACGTCTATGAGATGACCGGAAAATACCCGGCCGTCTTCGGTTGGGACGCCGGTCTTGCGCTGCGCGGCGCGGAGAAGCCTGGATCAGGTGCCGACAAGAACGCCAACGCCAAGGCGCTCGCCCAGAACATCACCGATGCGGACAGCAAAGGCGCCATCGTGACACTGTCCGCACACTGGTACAACCCAGGCACCGGCAAGGATTTCAACGACACCACTGCCGTTGCTTCCGAACTGCTTCCCGGCGGCAAATACTCCGACACCTTCAACAAGGAGCTCGACGCCATCGCCGCCACCGCGCAGCAGGCCAAACGCAGCGACGGCACATTGATTCCAATCATCTTCCGTCCACTGCACGAGAACAATGGCAGCTGGTTCTGGTGGGGCGCCACGCATGCTTCCGCTAGTGAATACAAGGAACTGTACCGCTACATCGTTGACTATCTGCGTGACGTCAAAGATGTGCACAATCTGCTTTATGCCTACTCCCCCGGCGGCGTATTCAACGGTGATTCCACTGATTATCTCGCCACCTACCCGGGCGACCAGTGGGTGGACGTACTCGGTTATGACGAATACGACTCCGATGATTCCGCAGACGATTCCAGCGCATGGATCAACACTGTGGTCAAGGATATGAAGATGGTTTCCGACCAAGCTTCGCAGCGTGGCAAAATCGTGGCGCTCACCGAATTCGGACGTTCCGGCGACCGCAAGTTCAAGGAATCCGGCACCGGAGACAAGGACACCAAGTTCTTCTCCGAACTTGCCGAAGCACTTGCCGAAAACGTGCCAAGCACCGCATATATGATGACTTGGGCCAACTTCGGTGGAGGTGGAGACAATTTCCAGGCGTATACGCCGTGGAAGGGCTCCGACGGCGAAGCCGATTTCAAGGCGTTCGCGGACAGCAACAAGAACCTCATGGCCTCCAAGGACAACGTCGACTATTCGAACGCCCCGGCAGCCGCCATGCAAAATGGCTCCGCGCGTATCGTCACTCCAGTGGACGGCAATCGTGTGACCGACACCAAGGTGGTCGTCCGGGTCAAGACCGAAGGTGTGAAATACTCCGACCTTGATCTTAATTCCGCCATCGTGACCACCGATCGAGGCCAGAACGTCAAACTCAAGTATTCCTGCAATGGATATTTCACGGGCATACTGGATTTGAACGCGGCCGGTATCAATCTTGACCAGTCCAAACTCACTTTGACTCCGCAGGTCAAGACCAAGGACGGCAAGACACTCGCAGCGGCCGACGGCAACGGTTCCGTCACAGTAAAACTGGTGCCAAACCAGAGCAGACGGTAGACAACGTGGAGGACTTCGACTCCTATGACAACGAAGCCGAATTACAGTCCGTCTATTCGCCGAGCCACAGCACGAAATCGAATCTCACGCTGGTGGACATCCCCGAGGACAATGGCACCAAGGCCGGTAACATCCACTATGATTTCGTGAGCTATCCGGAGTATAACGGCTTCCAGCGTTCCCATACGCCGAAGCAGGACTGGTCCGGCTTCTCCAAGCTGAACATGTTCCTCAAGGCCGACGGTTCGGATCACAAGTTTGTGGTGCAGGTCAATGCCGGCGGCGTGACCTTCGAAGCCTATCCGAAGATCGATGGCACGGACGGACACGTCGTCTCACTGAACTTCGGTGACGCCGACGGCAACGGAGGCGACTTCGCACCGGCATCCTGGGACACCGCGCATGCGGGCATGAAACTCTCGCAGAAGCTGCTGTCCAAAGTCGGTTCGTTCGCCCTGTACATCAACGACAATGGCGGCAACCGTCCGAAGAGCGGCGATTTGACGCTCGACTCCATCAAGCTCGACGGCAAACGCGACGCTTACGCGCCGAACACCAATCCGACGCCGGGCAACACAGCCAAAGCGCAATCCGTGGATGATTTCTCAGGCTATTCGGATGATGCCGCAGCACAATCGGCTTGGGGCAACCGCGGACATACGGAAGTCCTATCCCTCGATGAAGGCCCGACCGATGGGTCCAAGGCGCTTCGCTTCAAGTACGACTTCTCCAATGGAGGCTGGTACGATGTGGCGAAATATCTTGACGGCGCGAACTGGTCCGGCGAATCCGTATTGGCTTTCCAAGTCAAGGGGGATGGTTCCGACAACGCCATCGGCCTGCAGATCGGCACAAGCGATGGCAAATACTTCCTCGCCAGCGTCAAACTTGACTTCACCGGCTGGAAGCAGATTGAGATTCCATTGGTCGATAACGCCAATCTGACCCAATCCTGGCCGGAGGACGCCAATAAAGACAATCCGATGACCGAAGATGATCTGGCCTCCATCAAGGAACTGGTGTTCGCCTCCCAGCAATGGAATAGCGAAAGCGATGGGCTTGATTCCTCCATCGCCGATATCAAGGTCGAGCCCGCCGAGAATACGTCCAACGAGCAAACCCCGAAGGACGAAAGCAAAACCGAGGTCAAGGCCGACAAGGAGCAGGAACAGTCCGAGGACACCTCCGCGGATGTGACCGCCCAAGATCCGGCCACTTGCCCGATTTCAGACGAAGATTCCAAGGGCTCGACCGGCAATACGACGGTTACGGTCAAGCCCACGCCCGACACCAAGGAACCGGCCGACAACACCGGCAAAGATGGCCTGTCCCGCACCGGTTCAAACATAATCTCTGCCATTGCTGCCGTGGCCGTACTGCTGCTGGGCGGCTGCGCCATGCTGATCGCACGCAAGCGGAAGGGAGGCGATATCGAATAGTCCAATAGGAATGAACTTTCTCACGTAGGACATTACAAAACGGGAGTCCCGCAATCCAACTGGTTGCGGGACCCCCGCCCGTATTTCCGCAGAACCCTGCAAAAAGAGGCTCCGCAGTGATGAATCATTTAGGCGATATCGCCAAGATGATGCTGCGTGTACGCATCCGCCTGCGCGTCGATCGCGTCGTAATCGCCGGCGTCGGCATGCTCGATGATGGCCATGGCATTGCCCAGCAGCGCGGGGTTGAGAGCCTGCAGCCAGTGGATACGCGGATCGCGGCCAAACCATCCCATCTGTTTGCGTGCCAGACGCTTCGTCTTCTGCGCGATGCTCATGAACGTGTCATTTAAATCGCACAGGCCATCCAAATAGTCGACAACCTGCTGGTATCCAAGAGCCTTGCCTGCGGTGATGCCAAGCCGGGGACGGATACGCTCCACTTCCTCGACGAAACCGTTCTCCAGCATCTGCTTGGTACGGATGTCGATGCGGCGGTCAAGTTCCTCACGCGGCAAATCAAGGCCGATCTGCACGGTGGGAATCACATACCGGTAATGCGGCAGGCTCGCCGAATACGGCCGGCCCGTCACTTCGATGACCTCAAGCGCGCGGATGGTGCGTCGAGGATTGTGCGGATCCATGCGGGCCGCGGCTTCGGGATCCTTTGTCTTGAGCTCGTCGAACAGCGCACCGGCGCCTTCGACCTTTTCACGTTCCTCGAGGCGTTTGCGCACCTCTGGGTCAGTGCCAGGAAAGGAAATGTCGTCGATGGCGGCACGGGCGTACAGACCGGAACCGCCCACGAGGATAGGGCGCACTCCCCTGGCCTGCAGTTCGGCGATTTTGGCGCGGGCGATCTCCTGGAAACGTGCCACGGACATGGCGTCGTCCGGTTCGATGATGTCGATCAGGTGGTGCCTGACCTCGGCCTGTTCCTCAGGACTCGCCTTGGCGGTGCCGATATCCATGCCCTTGTACATCTGGTAGGCATCGGCGTTGACGATTTCCGCCTGCTCGCCCTTGGCCTCCAACGCCTTGGCAATGGCGATGCCAAGCCCCGTCTTGCCGGACGCAGTGGGACCGACGATGGACACGACCTTACGGGTTTCGGGCTTGCTTTCAGTGGCGGACGGCATAGGTTTGCCCCGCTTCCGGATTCGGATCGGCGATGAGATTGTGGCGTCCCGCATGGGTGACGGTGGCGGTCACGAAATCACCCACCTGCGGCATCGACTCGCCTTCCGGCACGCCGACATGCACGAGCACGCCGGTTTTCTCACGTCCGGTAACACGATGGGTGGCGGCATCCTTCTTGCCGGATGCGCCGGTGACCATCACCTCGACGTCACGGCCTTCGAAAGTCTTGAGATTCTCTTCGGTGATACGTTCCTGCAGCGCCACAAGACGTTCGAATCTGTCCTGCACCACGTCATGCGGAACCTGCTCCATCTCAGCCGCCGGCGTGCCGGGACGCGGCGAGTAGATGAACGTGAACGCGGAAGCGAATCGCGCCTCCTCCACCACGCGCAGGGTTTCCTGGAAGTCCTCCTCCGTTTCGCCGGGGAAGCCGACGATGATGTCGGTGGAAATCTGCGCGTCCGGCATGGCCTCGCGAATCTTGCGCAGAATGTCGAGGAACTTGGCGGAACGGTAGGAGCGGCGCATCGCACGAAGAATCCTGTCGGAACCCGACTGCAACGGGAAATGCAGCTGGTGCATGACGTTCGGCGTCTCGGCCATTGCTGCGATCACGTCGTCGGTGAAGGCCGCGGGATGCGGCGAGGTGAATCGTACGCGTTCCAAACCGTCAATCTCGCCGCACGCGCGCAGCAGCTTGGAGAAGGCAAACCGGTCGCCGATGCCGTAGCCGAAGGAGTTCACATTCTGGCCCAGCAACGTGACTTCCTTGGCGCCTTCGTCCACGCATTGGCGGATTTCGGCGAGGATGTCTCCGGGACGGCGGTCATGTTCCTTGCCGCGCGTGGTCGGCACGATGCAGAAGGTGCAGGTGTTGTTGCAGCCTACGGAGATGGCCACCCATCTCGACACCTTCGACGCACGGTCGGTTGGCAGCTGGCTTGGGAAGTAGTTGAGTTCCTCCTGCACCTTCACCTGCGCATGGCCTTCGATGCGGGCCTGGTCGAGCAGCTGAGGCAGGGATCCGATGTTCTTGGTACCGAACACGGCGTCGACCCACGGGGCTTTTTTCGCGATCTTCTCACGGTCGAGCTGCGCCATGCAGCCGCCGACCGCGATCTGCAGGTTCGGGCGTTCCCTCTTCAATTCGGCCCACAGTCCGATGGTGCCGTACATGCGTTCGGCGGCGTTTTCGCGCACCGCGCAGGTGTTCATGACGATCAGGTCGATGTCATGGTTGAGATACTGTTCCTCGGTGGCGGGCACGTAGCCGTCGGCCTCAAGCACGCCGGCGATGCGTTCGGAATCATGCACATTCATCTGGCATCCGAGCGTATGCACGTAGAACACGCCCTTGCCACGCGTGGGGGTATCGTTCGCCGCCGGTTCGGCCAGTTTCGAGGCGCGCTCCGCCTCGGTCATCATGTCTTCATTCATAACGCACCATGCTATCGGCAGGGCGGCACAGGCGTTTCGGAACGCGGGAACGCCCCGTTCTCGGCGCAATCGCAGGGCATTGACCCTCTTCGATACACAGCATACGTTCAGTTTTGCGGAAAGCGAGGCGGTACACTGTTCTTCCGTGATACTTGACAGGCAAAATCGAATTAACACCACCGAATTGCAGATGCGTCTGAAGAACGTCGACGTCGGCGAGGGATCCCTTTCCCCCGAACAGATCACCGAGTTCATCGACCAGATGCAGGTGTATGAGGGTGCGATGTACGAGATCAGCACCAAATTGGAGATTCTTGACTCGGAATTCCAGGTGCGCTTCTCCCATAATCCAATTCACCATATGGAACGCCGTCTCAAATCGCTTAACTCGATCCTCGGCAAGCTGCAGCGCCGCAACCTGCCGTTGACCGTCGACGCCATCAAGGACAACCTGTTCGACGTGGCGGGCGTACGCGTGATCTGCAACTACCGCGACGACGTGTATTCCGTGGCGAATTATCTGTCCGCGCAAAGCGACATCCAAGTGCTGCGTGTCAAGGATTACATCAAGAACCCGAAGCAGAACGGTTACCGTTCGCTGCATGTCATCTACGCGGTGCCGGTGTTCCTGTCATCCGGACCGCACTACACGCCGGTAGAGGTTCAGCTACGCACCATCGCCATGGATTATTGGGCGAGCCTGGAGCATGCGCTGCGGTATAAGACGGATCTGCCGGACGCGAAGCTTGCCGAGCATTCGCAGACGCTGTTGGATTGCGCGCGCAGCCTGCAGAACATCGAGACGCAGATGCAGAACATCCATCGCGACATCAACAGCGCCCCGCGTGTGGGTGAGGCGCCGCAGGCGGACTGATGTTTTCGGAAAATGGCGATTGACGGACAAATCATTGCCTGTCAATCGCCATTTTTCGACGATATCGAACGTTATTCGCGCTTACGCAGCAATCGTGGTATTTTCACCGGAACCTGTGCGAGCACGGTGCCGATGAAGATCAGCGCGCAGCCGATGTAGGCTCGTGTGGTCATGACTTCGCCGAGCAGCAACGCGCCGCCCACCGCGGAGAAGAACGATTCGAGCGACATGATCACGGCCGCGCGCGACGGCGGCACCAGCTGCTGTCCGACCACCTGCAACGTGTATGCCACGCCGGCCGAGCCGATGCCGGCGTACACGATGGGAAACCAGCTTTGCATGGCGCCGGCCCAGTCGATGGAGCCTTCGCATAGGGAGCCGATCCAGCTCAGCAGCGCGGTGGTGGAAATTTGTCCGAAGGACAGCAGAATCGGATCCATCTTCTGTCCGAACGTGTCGATGACGAGAATATGGCCTGCGAATAGAACCGCAGTGGACAACAGCACCACGTCGGCAAGGGTGATCGAGCCGAATCCGTCGGTGATGCACAGCAGATAGAAGCCGACCACGGCGATGGCAACGCTGACGATGACGTTCATGGTCACGCGGCGGCGCAGAATAAGGAAGGCGAGCAGCGGCGTCATGACGATGTAGAGCGCCGTGATGAAGCCGGAACGGCCTGCGGAACCGGAATAGAGGATGCCGTATTGTTGGACGGTGCTGGCGGTGAACAATACGATGCCGCAGATGACGCTGACGACCACGGGATTGCCCAGGCATTTCGGCATGGCCACGGTTATACCGTTGCCAAGCGTGACGGTTGGACACTCATTCGATTCACGGCGTCGGCGTTCCTGTTCGGCGATGCCTCGACGGCGGAACCACAGCAACGGTATTAATGACAGCGCGCCCAATGTGAATCGTGTGGCCCCGAAGAACAGGGGGCTCATGGAGGCCATGCCCTGCACTTGGGATACGAATGCGAAGCCCCAGATCATGGCCGTCAGAACAAGGCAGGCCATGCCGCCAATCTCTTTCCTCTGCATGACCCACTACCCTATGGCACGTTTTTCGCCGACAGATAAGCCTGACCATATTCTGGTCAGGCTTTGTTTGAGGGTTCAGCGCAGAGGACGTCGCGGGATTTTTCAGTCGCGATCGCCGAAGAGCTGGAGAATATACAGGAACATGTTGATGAAGTCCAGATACAGGTTCAGCGCGCAGATGATGGAGACCTTCTTGACTATGTCCTCACCCTGGCCTGCGTACTGGGCGAACAGCGCGCGAGTAGCTTGGGCGTCGTAGACGGTCATGCCGGCGAACAGCACGAGGCCGATGGCGGAGATAACCATCAGCATGGTCTGTCCGGGAGCGAAGATCATAAGCAGCACTTCGGCGACGATCAGCACGATGAGGCCGACCAGCAGAATCGGACCGGCTTTGAGCATGTTGACCTTGGTGGTCATGCCCAGCATGGTGAGCGCGAAGAAGAAGCCGGCGCACAACGCCAGGGAGATGCCGATGGTGCCAAGATCATACGCCATGAAAATGGTACTTAGCGAGAAGCCCATGATCGCGGCATACACGTAGAACATGACGCGTGCGGTGCTCGGCTTGATCTTTTCAATGCGGGCGCCAAGATAAATGGCGATCACGATTTCGACGACGAACGGCGCCCAAGCGCCAATGACGCCAAGCGACTGGATGAGCGCGATGTAGGCACCGGTGGCTTGGGTGAGGATGGCCACAGCCGCGGTGACGAGCAGGCCGATGGTCATCTCACCGTAGGCACGGGTGACGGAAGCATGTTCGGCACGCTCATAGGAGTATGTCGCCTGAGCCGGAATGGTGGCCGCCGGAGCGCCCTGCGCATACATGTTCTGCGGCGCGTACTGGTATTGGTTCTGACCGTACGGATTCTGGCTGTACTGCCCGTACGAATTCTGGTTCGGATTGTATTGGTTCTGCCCATACGGCTGGCCGTTGAATCCATTGGCGTTGTTGCCTTGGGGCTGCTGACCGAATGTCATAATCGCTCCTTAACTCGATTACGCATCACAGTACGGTACTTTTCTGACTATTTCATGAGAGCCCACGTCTTACGGTGCCGAGCTGAAACTACCGGCACCGTATATCCAATGCGCAATCAGACCGTGAACTTGTGCACCACTTTCGTGCTATCGTTCAGGTCGAACAAATCAGTGACGTCGACCGTCACTTCGGAATCGTCTTTCAAGGTATATCCAATCGTCACGGTTCCGGTGGCTCCGGGCTGGACTTCGGCGAAATCAGAATTGGAATCGTATCCGGCAGGGTTCTCGCTGTAAATGGCGGTGTCGAGAGCTTGCCCATTTTGGAACACTTGCGGGCTGGCGAGGACTGCAAACGAATTGTTTTTATCCGTGTTGTTGGTCCATTCGAATGTGACCAACACCGTGGGCTGATTGTTATAGTCGTTGTTGCTACGTACCGCGGAGACGATTTTCACATGCATGGTCTTCAAATCGCCTTCCATATCCTGATCGCCCTTCGGCTGATTTTTTGCGGAGCCTTTTGCGGATGATTGTGAGCTTGACACGCCGGTGGCCTCGTCTATGGCCTTGCTTGCTGCGGACTGCATGGCCAGAGTAATGACGATGGCCAACACCGACAGCACCGCAGCGACAATCGCCAATGCCTTGCCGCGCTTTTTTACCGCGGAACGTGCCGACCAATGCCACAATCGCAAGAATCACGCCAATGAAACCGAAAATCGCAGCAATGTTGTTGATAATCGGAATGAAGCTCAGCACGAAGCCAAGCGCGCCGAACACCACGCCGACAATGCCGCACACAGTCAGTCCCTTCTCTTCCTGATAGACCGGCTGCAGCGGGGGTTGGGGTTGGATGGGCTGCTGCGGGGCGATGTAACCACTCATGATCGTTCCTTCTTCTCGAATCGGTTGAGACACTTTCGAGGGTACGGAATTCCGCGCTGGACCGGTATTGGACGAAAGGTCATTCCCGTCTGCACTTTGGGGCGTGCGAAACGCACGGAAGAACAATGGCGTCTTTCGGGGACGGGCCCAATAATGGTAGGTATGAGCGAGACGACGAATTCCCCGACCCCCATCGAAGTGCCGGTACGTACCAGAGGCTGGCAAAGCATGGTGATGGTGGTCTGCGCGGGCTTCATGTGCTTGGCGCAGACCGCGTTCGCCGCGCAACGGTTCGGCCAGGATTCCGCCGTATACGTATGGATGGTGTTCTGCATGCTGGTGGCGTTCGCCATCGGGTTTCTGCTGCTCGCCCGTTCCCGTTATCCGCGTGCCACATTCGTCGCCGCGTGTGTGGTCGTGCTGGTTTTCCCATACGATCCCATTCTCGCTTTGATGGCGTTGACCGCGCTATTGGCCCGCCGTAATGACATGAAGACCACGGTTCGCGCGATCGTGGCGGGCGGTTTCATCACGCTTGCCGCGCAGGTACGCGACGCGTTGCGGCCGCCGGAGGCATCCATCTGGCATATGGTGTTCGCCAAACCGGATACCGGCAGCCAATATGGCACCGACCTAATCATGCTTGCCGATGACCGCACCATCGTCATCACCGCGATAGTTGCGGCATTGTTGGAGCTGGCCATCGCGACTTTGGCGGGGTTGCATATCCGTTCTCGCGCCTTGGCATCGCTGGCCACGGCCAAGGCGGACGCGGCGGACGCGCAGGTGGCGCAGCTCAAGACCACGATCGACAGTCAGCAGCTGGCCGACGCGATCGCTGCCGAAGCGCATGACACGCTTGCCCATTCGCTTTCCCTGCTGGCGTTGAATGCGAGCGCGCTGCAAGCCGAGTCGAAGAAGCTCGCGGCCGAAGCGGGAAGTCTGGACGCCGGCCAACTGGCCGGGCAGGCCAGCCGAATCGCGGACAAAACCGAGGAGATTCGCAAACAGGCGGCAGGAGCGTTGGACGAGGCGCACAGTGTCATCGACATGCTGCGTCATCCGGAACAGGCGAAGGCGCAACTGGCGCCGTCCGATGAGACGTCGTTGACCCGTGAATCGTTGGATGCGCTTCTCGGAGACGCACGTGCCGCCGGCATGCGGCTCAACACATGGATTGACATCCAACAATTGGGCCAACTCAACAGGGAAACCGGCAAAATCGCCTATCGAGTCCTTCAGGAGGGGCTGACCAATGCGAGCCGTCACGCGCCGGGAGCCCCGGTATCGGTGGAACTCACCGTGAACCCCACCGTAGGCGTGCACGCGCATGTGTCCAATCCAACTAATCCGTCCGTTCCGGCAGCATCGGCGGATGCCACGCGTCCCGCCATGGATTCCAAAAACGCTTTCCGTACCGGTGCCGGATTGCCGGGATTGGCCGAGCGCGTCCGGCAGGCCGGAGGAACATGTCGATTCGGTTTTGACGCACGACACGCGTTCCATGTTGATGTGCAGCTACCATGGGTTGAGTGAGCAGCGAAGAGAACAGCGATGACAGGCCGATAACGGTTGGCGTGATTGATGACGATCCGATGATTTGCCAGGCCATGCGGCTGATTCTCGAAGATTATTCCACCGGCAGGCTCAATGTCGTTTTCACCTGCACCGATGGCGGTCAAGCGGTCGACGAGGCCGGCAGGCATCATCCGGATGTGGTGTTGATGGATGTAGCCATGCCCGGCATGGACGGCATCGAGGCGACACGAAGACTGCGCGCACTTCCGCAGCCGCCGCATGTGCTGATACTGACGTCCTTGAGTCCGAGCGGGACCGTGGAGAGGGCCGTCGAGGCAGGCGCCGAGGGTTTTGTCTCCAAAACCGATGCACCGGAGGACATCATCCGCCGCATCACCGATGTGTGCGACGGTCTGCCGCAATTCAATCCATCCAGCCAACGGCAGCTCATCAACGATCTGAACATGCAGCAACCGCAATCGCGCCGGGACGAGGCTCGCGCCATGCTCGACGCTCTGCCTGAGCGGGAACGCGAGGCGGTGGTTCTTGCAGCCGACGGGTACACCAATGCCGAAATCGCGGAACGAATGTTCATTTCGGAACGTACCGTCAAGGCGCACATCTCATCCGCGGGAGACAGATTATGCATGGGCCGGGTACAGATGGCGCGTTTGGTTGAACGTGCGGATCTGCCGGACCAATTATGAGGCGAAGGATTCTACGGCAGTGGAGACTCCGTTACGTCCATGAAACGCCGGTGCACCCCCTCCCATAAACTAGAAAACAGTATGCCGCACCTGCGGTGCAAACGTTATCAATGAGGGATGGCGGTCGATATGGCGATCAGCGCGACGGAAAAACCCCTGGGCAAAGTGTTCACTTCCGATTACCAACTCACCATCCCTTCGTTCCAACGCGCGTACACGTGGCAGGCGGAGAACATCGAACAGCTCGTCAACGACCTTCAGGACGCCTGCGCCGACCCGGACACGCCTTACTTCCTCGGCTCGCTCATCCTCGTCAAGGACGGCCCCACCCAATACCAGGTCATCGACGGCCAACAGCGCCTCATCTCCCTGTCAATCATCGTCTCCGTGCTGCGCGAACTGGAAGACGACCCCGACCTCATCGACAGCCTCAACGACCTCATTTTGGAACCAGGCGACAAACTCCGCGGCATCAAAGCCGAGCCACGACTCACCCTGCGAGAACGCGACACCGACTTCTTCCGCATGTACGTGCAGGAAGGCGATTTGGAAGGCCTGTTCGATCTGAGGGACAACGACATCGCCTCGCACGCGCAACGCAACATCGCCGTCAACACCCGCCGCACATTCGACCTGCTCGCCGCCATGGACGCCAAAGACCGCCGCCGATTCGCCTCATACCTGGTCAACGGCGTCACCCTCGTCATCGTCACCACCGACGACCTCGCCGGCGCGCACCGCATCTTCGACGTGATGAACATGCGCGGCGTGCCACTGACCGCATCCGACGTGTTCAAAGCGAAAACCATCGCGGAAATATCCCCCGCCGCGCGTAACGCCTACGCCACACGATGGGACGACATCATGGACCCGCTCGGCGATGACTCGCACACGCTCGAAGAGTTCTTCTCCGACCTGCACCTGATCGTCTCGCACAAGGCCGTCTGCACACAGCTGCTTGAGGAATTCCGCAAAGACGTGCTCAAACCATACGTGAAGAAACAGAACGTCATCTCCTTCATCGACGATCTGCTCGCCCCTTATGCCAACGCGTGGCTCATCCTCAACCGTCCGACCGACGCCAACCTGCCAGACGACATCGTGGCCATGCTCGTCTCACTCGCCGACTACCAGACCACCGACTGGAAACCCGTGGCCATGTGGGCGCTCGTCAACTCCATCCGCAACCTCGGCAGCGCCAACGCACAAGTGTTCTCCACACCCGGAAATATCGGGAACGAAACCACGAACGCGCACGACGAACGCCTCCAATTACACGACATCGACAGACTCCACGACGTTCTCGCCGCACTCGAACGCGTCACCGGCGTCGACAGCCTCAACCGGCAAAGCCCACTCGCCCGACGCACACGCGCCGCAAGCGCCATCCGAGACCTCAACAAAGGCCATACCCTCCAACAGATCCGTGGATTCCTCATCACCGACGAGGACCGACGTTCCGCACTCGCGCATCTACGTGGCGAGTTGCAGACCAGTCCCGCCATGAAGAAACTTCTGCTCATCCGCGCCAACGAGCAGAAGGCCGGCTACCGCATCACCCGACCGCGCAGTCTCAAAGCGTTGCCGATCATGCCCGAACAGGTCAGCGCGAAATCCGATTTCGCCGCTTGGCCGGAGTCGGTGCGTGACCATTGGGCAAACCGCATCGGCAATTTGGTGCTTAGTCAGGCCAACGAAACCCAAGTCGCGCCACTCGCCACGTATGCGCAGCGGCGCGACCGCATGCTGTTGTCGGCAAGCTCCAGACGTTTTCCACTGACAGCCGAACTCGCCAATATCGCCGAATGCACACCACAGACGCTGCAATACCGGCAGGATGAGATGGTTCGGCTCATCGCCGACCATTGGAATATTCGTTACGATGCCGACGATACGGATTTGTCGACGTTGAACGAGGAGACGCTCAATGTGAAAGCTACGGCCTCCTCTCCCACGTCCAAACGCGTCAGCATTGCCCAAGTGCTGGAAGCCGGGCTGCTTATCGCCGGAGAGACCTTGGTATGGGAGCGTCCCCGCAAGGGCGAACGTTGGGTAGCGACCGTCACTTCCGAAGGCAAGCTGCGCATGGATGACGGCAGGGAGTATGCCACGCCTACTGCCGCGGCGCGTGCCGTTGGCGGCTCATCAGCGGGTCTTACCGTGTGGAAACGCACGTCGAATGGCCAGAAACTGAGTGACGTTTGGAAGGCGTATCGTCTGCGCAAGCACTGAGGACGCCGAACGACCAGATGGTCAGTCTCAACCAGCCGGATTCAATCAACCGGATTCAGCCGGTCAATGCCAGGCCAGCCATTCGACGGCGAGTTTGGTGCGATTGGAGATGTTGGTTTTGGCAAGTATGTCGCTGATGCGGTTGCGGACCGTGCCTTCGCTGAGAAACAGCCGTGACGCGATCTCACGATTGTCCAATCCCTCGGCCACAAGTTCCAGCACGTCCAATTCGCGTTCGGTAAGGCCGGCGAAACGTTCGGATGGTCCGCTGGAATCGGGGTTCCGAGATCCTTGAACTGCCTGCGCATCATCATGCGACACAACGCGATCGACTGATGAGGATTCGTCTGATGTCGTGGATTGCGGACTGACCCGCAGCTTGCTCAACACTTCGGCGCCCATGACCACTTGTCCGGCCATGACGGCTTGCACCGCGGGTATGACGGACGAAACGTCCTGTTTGATCAAGTAGCCTTTCGTGCCTATTTCCAACGCTTTGGCGATGTATGACTCGTCGGCGAATGTGGTGAGGATAAGGATTCGCGCGTTCGGATGCGCGTCAAGAATCGCCTCCGACGCTTGCAATCCGTCCATTCCCGGCATCTGCACGTCGACCAGCAACACATCGGGGGCATCCATCTCATATTGGGTCACCGCATCCGTGCCGGTGTTGGCGGTCCATGCCACATCGGCGGTGCCGGTGGCTTCGAGAATCGTGGATAATGACGAGCAGACGATTGGATCATCGTCTGCGATCGCGACACGCATTAATGCGCTCCTTTCTCCGGTTGCGTCGTTTCCGAGCCACTCGCCGGCTTGGGGATGGATACGAACACGCGCCAACCCTCGTGATACGGCCCGCAAATCGCGGAGCCTCCCAACGCACGAGCCCGTTCCTCAATGTCCGAAATGCCGATGCCTGTGGAATCGTTCGGTCGAATGAACTGCATGGCGACGGCTTCAGCAGACGATCTTCTCACGGTTCCATCATCCTGCACGCACAGCTGCCACAATGCGGGGAAATCGCGCAGGGTGATTGAAACGTTCCTTGCCTGACTGTGTTTGACCGTATTGTTCAACGCCTCGCGAATCGCAGTGGCGAAGCAGCGGGACACGGCCGCCGGCGCTGAATCGATGCCGTTGACCAGCCTCACCCGCAAGGGGCCGGCGCCGTCCATGCTGTGCGCGGCCGTCTCAATCTGCGAAGCGAAATCCGCACCTTCGTCTTTCAAATCATGCACGGCTTTGCGCACCAAAGTCATAGCCTCGCTCACCGTGTCATGAATTTCACAGAAACGTTGGGCCGATTGTTCCTGTCCGGCAACCTGGGCCACCACGTGCGCCGCCTCGGTCTGCATGATGGCTCGGGTCAGCATGTGGCCGACATTGTCATGGATCTCACGTGCGATGCGTGTGCGTTCGGCAAGCGTCGCCGTGCGTACGGCCAACGCACGATCCTCGTCGTTTTCGGCGATCTGCGAGCGCAGGCGGCGAATCTGGTCGCGGCGGGAATCCTGCAATCGCCGCACTTCGCGGGCGAGGTTCGAGCAGCGCGTGCAAAGCAGGCCGGCAGCGAATCCCAGAACCGTTTGGAGCACCATCAATATGATGATGGACAAGTCGGATGGAACGTGCGAGTCAATCGAACGGAAAATCACTATCGTCATGGGAAGAAGCCACAGCCATCGCGGCACCAACGCTTGCAAGAAGCGGCTGCCATCGACGACAGCGGACGATGATGCCGCGTTGAATGCTGCGATGGGAAGCATCAGATACCACGCCGGCACCAGGCATGCGCCGCAGTCAAGCATGACAATCAACGCCATCGCAAGCCACGAACCCGACGCGTATTCCCCCACCGCGGCACAACACACCGCCACAAGCGCGCCGCACATCAGGTCGAGGCCGACATCTCCGGATGCGTATACGCCCATGATCATGCCCATGGCCAGGAACACGGCTTGGAACAGCAACCGTTTCATGCCGCCTCCCGTCCGCCGATTCGTGTCTGATTGGTTCGCTTGCTTCCAGAGTAATGCACATGGCGCATGGCACAGCCGGCGGCATCAACGAAGGTGACATTTGTCATGTTCGAAAGTGACATCATTCCGGCAATTGTGACTACGCGCACCATGTCGGGGGCATCCGGCGGCACGACAATGGAATCAGAGGCATGGAGCACGAGAAAGGAGCTCGTCATGGGTGGACGCATGAATGACGCTGCCGATGCGGTCAGCGCGGTCAAGGTCTCGAAACTGGTGAAACGTTACGGAGACATGCTGGCGCTCGACTATTTCGATCTCGACGTGCATCAGGGGGAAATCTTCGGCCTGCTGGGGCCTAACGGCTCAGGCAAGACCACGGCGATCAACTGCATACTTGCGTTGCTCACGTTCGATGAGGGCACTGTGCGCGTGTTCGGCGAGCCGATCAGCCCTACCAGCTATGCGTTGAAGCGGCGTATCGGCATTGTGCCGCAGAACGTGGCCGTGTTCAACGAATTGACCGTTGAGGAGAACATCGATTATTTCTGCTCGCTGTATGTTTCCGACAAGGCAAAACGTCGCATGCTCGTGGACGAGGCGTTGGATTTCGTAGGATTGCGCGATTACCGTACCTATCGTCCGGCGAAACTGTCCGGCGGTCTGCTGCGTCGTCTTAATATCGCCTGCGGCATCGCCCACAAGCCGGATCTGATCTTTTTCGACGAGCCGACCGTGGCCGTCGATCCACAAAGCCGCAATGCGATTCTCGAAGGTATCCAACGACTTAACCGCGAAGGCGCGACGGTGATCTACACCAGCCATTACATGGAGGAGGTCGAGCAGATCTGCGACCGCATCCTCATCATGGATCATGGCCGGCATCTGGCTCTTGGCACCGCGGAGGAACTTAAGGCGATGATCAGCACCGGCGAACGCATCAGCATCGAAACCGATGATCTGGGAGGGCGCTCAGATTCGGCCGATACGACGCTTGCGCGATTGCGCGCATTGCCGTTCGTGACCAACGCCGACTATGACGGCCATGAGCTGACGGTGAACTGCCGCCAGGGCGATCACAATCTCATCGACGTACTGCAGCTGTTGGAGCACGAGGGCACGAATATCGGGCATCTCTCCAGTCGCCAGCCGACGCTCAATGATGTGTTCCTGGAACTGACCGGCACCGCGTTACGCGACTGACTTGGCTTGCAAGGCTTGTGGCAAATCGAAAGGCATGTGACATCATGTGGCAGACGTTACTGATCAATCTCAAACTGCATTTGCGGGAGAAAACGCAACTGTTCTGGCTGTTCGCCTTCCCCATCATCCTGGCCACCATGTTCAACGGCATGTTCGGCAACATCGCGGAAAGTTTCGAATTGCACACACTTGACGTGGCCGTGGTCGAGGATAACGCGTGGAAGACGTCCTATGGGGCGCAGACGCTGATCGAAGGCATTTCATCCGAATCGTCTGCATTATCGGACAATCACGTGAAAGTGAGTGCCGATGGCAAGAATGGAACGGGACTCATCAACACGACCAAGGTGGAATCGATTGCGCAGGCGGAACAGCTGCTGGCCGACGGCACCGCGCAAGGCATGCTGCGAATCGATGACGGCAGATTGCGATTCTCCGTCTCACAGTCGACGCAATCGTCCGCGTCCGATGTGATGGCGTCGAGCAGCGGCTTGGATATTTCGCTGACGGTGCTGGGCAACATCGTGGACCTGTACAACCGCAACACCGATGTGGTGGTGGACATTGCGAAGCACAACCCCGAAGCTCTGATGAATGGCAAGGTGACCGGCAGCATCGGTTCGGCGAATGGCTATACAAAGGAAATCCAGCTGACGAATTTTAAACCGAGCGGTACGGCACGATATTACTATGCACTGCTGGGATTGGCCGCGTTGATGGCCATGAGCTTCGCCATCAACGTAGTGACGATGACGCAGGCGAATCTTTCGGCTTTGGGTGTCCGCCGTTCCGTTTCGCCGCTTCCGAAATCGCAGCAACTGCTGGCTGGATTCCTGTCCAGTTGGCTGTGTTCGTTCCTGAGTCTGACCGTGGCCATGCTGTATATCCGGTTCGTCTGTCATATTTCGTTGGGCGGACGTGAATGGGCTGGTGTGGGAGCATGTCTCATGGCTTCGTTCGCGGCGAGCGCATTCGGCACGTTGCTTGGCGCGCTGCCGAAGATTCCAACCGGCGCCAAGCAGGGGCTGTGCACGGCGATCGCCTGCACGTTGTCATTGTTCTCCGGACTGTACGGTTCGTTCGCCATGCAGTTGAGCGACTTGATCGCCCAGCGCACACCGGTGCTGAGTCTGCTCAATCCGGCGCAGCAGATCACGAACCTGTTCTACGACATCCTCTATTACGACAATTTCAAACCGTTCTTCACCACCGCCGGCATCCTTGCCACGATGAGCCTGGTCTGCCTTGCTGCGGCGACCGTTCTGTTGAGGAGGCAACGCTATGAATACCTGTAAGACGGCGCTGAGAATTCTCAAATCGCGCAAGATGTACCTGGTCATCTATTTGGGGTTCATCGGCATCATGATGTTCGCCATCAGCTGGCAGATTATGCATGGCTCGATGACGGGTGGCGATGAGGTGTTCCATCCCGATACGGCACGTGTGGCGGTGATCGACCGCGATGGCGATGCCGATGGTATTTCATCCGCGCTGCGTTCCTATCTTGCGTTGGATGGCGAGATGGTGGACCTTGCCGACGATTCCGAGGCGTTGCAGCAGGCCGTCGCTTCGAACTATGTCGATTTGATCGCAATTGTGCCGCACGGCTTCGCTTCGGATTATCAGAAATATCTGGATGGTTCGTCAAATGACCAACCGACTGTCGAAACCGTTGTCAGCTACACTTCCGGAGCAGGCTCCCTTTCGCAGCTGGAAGTCAACGAATTCCTGTCATTGACACGCACCGCGTACTTGGGTCAAGCCGGGAAGCAACAGTCGATGGAAACGGCCATGCGGACGGCGTTGGATACCGCGAAAGCAGATGCCAAGACGTCGAAAATAGCGGTGGTGCAATCGTCATCCGCAGATACTGATAATACCAAGCCGGCGGCATCCGCATTCGCCGGCACCATCAAAACGGGACTCTATCCGTTGCTGCTGGTCATGCCGATCTGCACGTTCCTGGTGATTGGCACCTTCAATGACAGTGAGATTCGTCGCCGCCTGTATTCGTCGCCGACGCGTCTGGTGTCGTTGCAGATGCAGGAGATGCTCACCTGCGCCACCTTCGGCTTGGTGGTGTGCGTGGGTTACACGGCGGCGACATTGGTCTTGATGGTGGCCGCAGGAGTGCCGTTCGACGGGATTACATCCACGAATGTGGCTTTGACGTTCGTGTCGCTGCTGGCGTACACGTTGATGGCAATCGCCTGCGGTTTCCTTCTGGGGTCGGTTGGTTTCTCGGAAATGGCGGTCAATGCGTTCGCCAACGTATTCGGTCTGCTGTGCATGTTCACGTCGGGTATGGCATTCCCCATCGATATGATGCCCGAACCGATGATCATGATCGGCAAGCTGCTGCCGGGATGGTGGCTGTGCGTGTCCATCGACAACGTGTTCGGGCTTGGCACGGCGGCCGCAACCGGCGTGGATTATGGTTCTTGGGCATCGTCAGTCGGCTTGGTGGCATTGTTTGCAGTGGCGTTCATCTGCCTTGGTCTGGCATTGGGGCGTATCCGTCGCACACGCCCGTCCTTGGCCTCCCCCACCACCACGCAGTTGGCCAAGTAAATCCCCAAGTGTTCCGTTCCATCGGCCGAGTCCCGATGGAACGGAACATCCGCCTTTGCCGTAGGCTCTCAATCAAATCGGATGGAACCGGACGAAATCGGACTAGGCTGAAAGCATGATCGACCACATTACACTTCATGTTTCGAACGCGGAACGCAGCATCGCATTCTATACGAAAGCTCTGTCTCCGCTCGGATACATTCCCAAAGCCCATCACGAACCGACCATCGGTTTCGGCGTGGATGACGGCACGCCCCGTTCGGATTTCTACATCTCCCCGATGGACGATCCGGCGCAACAGCCGATTCCCACGCATATCGCCTTCCGCGCAACGAACGAACAAGCGGTACGCGACTTTTATGAAGCCGCGATCACGGCAGGCGGAATGGATAACGGCAGACCCGGACCACGTGCCTACCATTCCGGGTATTACGCGGCCTTCGTGCTCGACCCCGACGGCAATAACATCGAAGCTGTCACAGACTGGTCGCACACAAGCCAATCATGAAATCGGCCGCCGAATCGCAAAAAGTCATCGGGTGACATTGCGCAGCCAACGGTACTTGCGGTAGTGCAACAACGCGGGAACCATTTTGATGCATTCGTCGGTGTTGAGCAGCGCATACACCACCAACACGGGCAGTTTGAACACGAACGCGGCCAACAGCCCGACCGGCACCACAATCAGCCACATGACGATGGCATCGCACATGAGACCGAACTTCGCATCGCCGCCGGCTGGAAAAATACCGGCGATCGTCAGATTCGTCATGCATCCGCATGCCGCGTAATATGCGCAGACGAACAGCATGACCGACAGGTACCGTGTGGCTTCGGGCGTAAGGTTCGCCCATTGCAAAGCCAGCGGACGCGCCGCGACAATCAACAGTCCCGTCGCGGTACCGACCACGGCCACCAGCACGCACATCCTGTCGCCCATCGCCTTCGCCTGTCGGAAATCTCCACGTCCCAGCAGATTGCCGACCAAAATGCCGCCGGCATTGCCCAGACCAAGGGACAGGCACACCAGCAGATCCTTGACGATATTGGCGATGGAATTGGCGGCGACTGCGTCTGCACCCAAATGTCCCATGATCACGGTGTACATGGTGAAACCACATCCCCACACCAATTCATTGCCAAGCACCGGCAGGCTGTATTTCCAGAAATCCTTCTGCAACGGCCCATCGGGATGCAGCACATGGCCAAGTCGCAGGTAGGGGCCACGACGGGTCGCCACGACCGACCATGTCAGCTCAATCGCACGCGAAATCACCGTGGATATAGCCGCGCCGAAAATGCCAAGCGCGGGAATGCCGAGACTGCCGATACCGTAAATCAGCGCCGCGTTCAACACGACGTGCACGATCACGCCAACCGTGCTGACCGTCATGCCCATCACCGCGGAGCCGGTGTTCTTCATCAGACACAGGTACATCTGGGACAGGCCGATGAACAAGTACGACAATGACGAAATCCGCAGATATCGCGCGCCAAGCATGATCAGCGTGCCGTCATTGGTCATGATGGACATCAACTGTTCCGGCACGAGCAGTGCCGCCAGGAAGAACGCCGTCGACAGCATTCCGGCATACAGCATGACGAATCCCAGCACGCGTTCCACCGCGTCACGGTTGCCGGCACCCCAATACTGCGCCACGAGAATGCTCATGCCCAGGGTCAGGGCCGCAGTGAACAGGCTGAACAGGAACTGGAACTGCGTGGCGAGCGAGACGGCGGCCAACTCGTTTTGCCCTACCCCCGACAACATCAGCGTGTCGGCGCAGGACGACAACGACAGCATGAGCTGTTGGAAAGCGATAGGCAAAGCCAATTTGAATACATGGCCGAGGAATTCCCGGTCCGGCATGATGGTGCGCACGATAGTCTCCATTGGAATACAAGCCCGTTTCAGACGACGGGCAAACGAAAACGTCGGGATATGTAGGCCGACCAGCCTTATCCCGACGTTGGGCCGAATATTGGGCGAGGTTTTACAGCGAATCCTTCCATGCGCGGTATTCGGCGGCCTTGCCCTCCCAGTATTCACGGTCCGCATCAGTGATCTTGCGAATCACATGGCACGGGTTGCCCACGGCCACCGAATGGGATGGGATATCCTTGGTCACCACGGAGCCTGCACCGATCACCACATCATCGCCGATGGTAACGCCCGGACAGACCACCACGCTGCCGCCGAACCACACGTCATTGCCGATGGTGATCGGACGGGCGCCTTCCGGACCGGAAGCGCGTACGGCCGCATCGATTGGATGGTATGGCGTGTACAGGCCGACGCGCGGGCCGAAGAAGACACGGTCGCCGATGGTGATTCTCGCCACGTCGAGGAAGATGCAGTCCATATTGGCATAGAAGTTGTCGCCGATATACGTGTTGCAGCCGTAATCGCAGTTGAATGGCGGTTCAAGGAACGCGCCTTTGCCGAGCGAACCGAACAGTTCGCGGAACAGCCTGTCACGTTCCTCGAACGCGTCGTATGCGGACGTGTTGATGGCGTGCACCAAGCGGCGTTTACGCATGTTCGCTTCACGCTGCATATCACCGCAAATATACAATTCGCCGGAAAGCATGCGTTCCCACTCGTTCGTAGGCACCGCCGCATTATCCACGGCAACGGCCGCACCTTCATTCTCCGCCATTGAAAGCTCCTTGTGAATCTGTTTGTCAATCGTTTGACGTCCTTTGACACCATTCAACACCACCAACATCGACGGCAGCACTTGCAATGTTGTAGAATCATCCTTGTTCTTTGCATTATCTACCGTTTATTAGAGTAGTCATGAACACTGCCGATGAAGAAGCACAGATGGAACGGGACGAATGGGCCTCCCGTGAGGTGATGCCCATCACTAATTGGGGTCGCCGACCCGATGGTTCGGAGATAGTGCAGTATGACGCGCCGATGTTCTTCTCCTTCACCGAGCATTCGCTGCTCCACCAGTACCCCCATATGCGTGCGGAATGCCATTGGCATGTCGACCTTGAACTCACCTACATCATCCATGGGCATATGTGGTATTTCGTCAACGGAGAAACAGTCCGGCTCGATGAGGGGCAGGCGATTTTCGTCAACTCACGTCAGCTGCATTACGGTTTCACCAAGGACGGTTCCGATTGCGAATTCTCCTGCACGTTGCTCAATCCGGCTAAAATGTGCGCCTCATTCGAAGTGTACGACCGTTTCATCGCGCCGTTGATGGCGGAGAACACGATGCCATATGCCGTCATCACCGACGACACGGCCCCCGGTCGGCGGCTGCTTGCCACCATCCGACAGCTTCATGCGGCGAAATTCGGTCCGCTGGAGCGGTCAGAGCGGTCAGCCGAACCGTTGCCCGCCGACGATATGACGCTAACCGACAATACCGAGGCGTTGACGGTGCTCAGCTGTTTCTATGCGGTCGTCCGCGACATACTGGCGATCGCCGGCAGTCATTGCGCGACTTCCACAGCGCCGCACCCCCGCATCGTGACGCTACGCAAGATGATCGATTACGTGCAGAGATATTACGTGCGTCCGATCACCTTGAAGCAAATCGCATCGGCCGGATCGGTGGGACGCACCACTTGCGCATCGATATTCCGCGAATCGCTCAACCAGTCGCCGATCGAATTCGTCAACGACGTGCGCGTGCGCGCCGCAGCCAACCTGCTGGTAACGAGCTCGCTGCCTATCGCCACGGTCGCCAAACAGACCGGTTTCTCATCCGCCAGTTTCTTCTCCCGCACCTTCCACCGGTTCATGGGCGTCACCCCCATCACGTACCGAACCACGCATACCAAGCGGAAATCCGAGGAATAAAAACAATCGGCTGCATGCCCCACGCCGTCACGCATAAGGACACGCAGCCGATTGCGTCACATCAAGCCGGAAAGGACACGTTCACTTCCTCTTCAGTCCGCGGGCGATGGAGGCGTTGCGCACCTCGACCGTGCCGTCGGTGGCGAAGACGCCCAACGACTCGCCCGGACGCTCGTACATGCGCACGTTCAACGCCACCCCATCCACGTACAACGTGCCGATGGTGTCGTCGACGACGAGACGGATGTGGTACGTATGCCCCGCCTCGAGGCCGATGGGCCGTTCCAGGCCGATGTTCATGACGTGAACTGGTCCTGCTCGTCGTCGCCGCCGCGCGGGACCGCCACGCCGCAGTCACGGTAGTCGACGAAGTCCTTGGTGGTGGCGAGGTCCCAGCCGAACGGCTCGCCGAACGGTTCGGGGTTGCGGTTGTCCCTCTGGTGGAACAGGAAGAACTCGTCGCCCTTGCCGAACGGCATGCAATCACCGAACCACGTGCCGGGGAACTGGTAGTAAAGCTTCATTGGCCTTGCCTTTCCTTGTGTGGCGCCTTTGGAAGGCAGTCACCCATGACCGTCATCGCAATGACGCTATTTCGCTTCGTATTGCTTCGTTTAAGCGCTTAAATAATTTAAGCGCTTAAACGAAATATAGCATTGAAAATCGGAATGTCAAACGATTGACGTGTCTACAACGTCCGCACTGAATCCCGAGGCACTGCCGGGCATTGGACATGAACCGGCTCGAACCGTTCGGAGACTATCTCCGATTCGTCATTGTCGGCTCCGCAACGACGCAACAGGGTACGCACGCCCATCACGCCGAGATCGTACTGAGGAAGGCCAACGGTGGTCAAAGCGGGATGCATGTGGGCCGAAATCACTTCCTGGTTGTCGAAACCGACCACGGAAATATCGTCCGGCACGCGTTTCCCCGATTCCCGCAGCGCGTCGTACAGGCCGAGCGCGGTGCGGTCGTTATGGCAGAACACTCCGGTCGCACCCGTCGCCAGCACCTGTGCTGCCGCTCCGTAGCCGCCTTCCTGATCGGCGGTCACGGACAGCACCAGCGAAGGGTCGAAATCGACGTCGAACTGCGCAAGCGCGGCCTTGTATCCCGCAAGACGGCCAACCGAAGCGGGTGACGGCGCGGCATCGTTGACGAATGCGATACGCCGGTGTCCGGCTTCCAACAACAGCCGTGTGGCGGTGGCGCCACCCTGCACTTCGTCCGGCACCACCGCGGGGAACCGTCCGCGCTCGTCATAGCAGTTGACCAGCACGGACGGCATTCTGCCAAGCTCGTCCGGCGGAGTGATTGAACCGTGTACCCATTTCGAGTAGATGATGCCCTCGACCTGGTGTTCGAACATGAACGAGAAGGTTCTGCGTTCCACGTCTTTTCTGCCGTCGGTATCCACCACCAGCAGAATTTTCCCATTGCGCCAGGCTTCATCCTGCGCGCCTTGGATCACCTGGCCGGCGAAGGGCGATGTTGCCACTCCGTCGCTGATGAAGCCGATGATGTCGGAGCGGCCTCGGGCCAATCCGCGGGCGAGCGCGTTGTGATGGTGGCCGAGTTCGTCAGCAGCCCTGCGTACCTTGCGGTGTGTGGATTCCGTGATCCGCACGTCCCGGTTGTCGTTCACCGCCCATGAGGCGGTTGCGATGGAGACACCAGCCGCTTCGGCCACGTCCCGCAATGTCACTTTCGCCATGCCCGCGTATCAGCCCCGTCCGACGCCTAGCGCATCAGGTTGCGCAGGACGTACTGGAGAATACCTCCGTTGCGGTAGTAGTCCGCTTCGCCTGGCGTATCGATGCGAACGACGGCATCGAATTCGGTCGTGGAACCGTCCGCGTGGGTGGCGGTGACGTGGACCGTCTTCGGGGTGACGCCCTTGTTGAGTTCCTCGACACCGGAGATGTCGTAGGTTTCGGTGCCGTTCAGGCCGAGGCTCTCATACGATTCGCCTTCGGGGAACTGCAATGGCAGCACGCCCATGCCGATGAGGTTGGAACGGTGGATGCGTTCGAAGCTTTCGGTGATGACGGCTTTGACGCCCAGCATGACGGTGCCCTTGGCGGCCCAGTCACGGGAGGAGCCGGTACCGTATTCCTTGCCTGCGAGCACGACGAGCGGCACATCATGGTCGATATAGTCGCGAGACGCTTCGAAGATCGTGGTCGGCTTCTTGTCGAGGAAGTCGTAGGTGTAGCCACCAGGGGTGATTTCCTCGCCGACGGAGGCGAGCAACTGGTTGCGCAGGCGGATGTTGCCAAACGTGCCGCGGACCATGACCTCATGGTTGCCTCGACGGGAACCGTAGGAGTTGAAGTTCTTCGGTTCGACGCCACGGTCGGTCAGGTATTTGCCTGCCGGGCTGGAGGCCTTGAACGCGCCTGCCGGGGAGATGTGGTCGGTGGTCACGGAGTCGCCGAGCAGTGCGAGCACGCGGGCGCCGTGGATGTCCTTGACCGGATCCGGGGTGGCCTTCATGCCGTCGAAGAAGGTCTGCTTGCGCACGTAGGTGGAGTTCTCATCCCATGCGAACAGTTCGCCTTCCGGCACGTCAAGGCCCTTCCAACGGCGGTCGCCTTCGAACACGGAGGCGTAATCCTTGAGGAACATCTCGCGGCTGACGGTGCCATCCACCACTGCGGCGACTTCCTCATTGGTAGGCCAGATGTCCTTCAGGTACACGTCGTTGCCGTCCTGGTCCTTGCCGAGCGGCTGGGTTTCGAAATCGAAATCCATGGTGCCGGCGAGCGCGTAGGCGATGACGAGCGGCGGGGACGCGAGGTAGTTCATCTTGACGTCCGGGCTGATGCGGCCTTCGAAGTTACGGTTGCCGGACAGCACGGAGGTGACGGTCAAATCGTTGGCGTTGATGGCCTCGGAGATTTCCGGCAGCAGCGGGCCGGAGTTGCCGATGCAGGTGGCGCAGCCGAAGCCGACCAGCTGGTAGCCGAGCGCGTCGAGATCATCCTGCAGGCCGGCGGCCTTCAGATAGTCGGCCACGACCTGGGAGCCCGGGGCGAGAGACGTCTTGACCCACGGCTTGGGCTTGAGTCCCTTGGCATGCGCGTTGCGGGCGATCAGGCCGGCGGCGATCATGACGGACGGGTTGGAGGTGTTGGTGCACGACGTGATGGACGCGATCGCCACGTCGCCGTTCTTGATATCGAAGTCGCCACGGAATTCAGTGGATACCGCGATCGGATCCTGCACGGTCTTGTCGGTTTCGTACGCCGGCAGCGTGGCTTCGAACTTCTCTTTCGATTCGGACAGCCTGATGCGGTCCTGCGGACGCTTCGGTCCCGCGATGGAAGGCACGACGGTGCCGAGGTCGAGTTCCAGATATTCGGAGTACTGCGGTTCGACGTAGTCCGGATCGGTGGTGTCGCCCCACAGCTTGTTGGCTTTCGCGTAGGCTTCGACGAGAGCGATCTGTTCTTCGGAACGACCGGTCAGACGCAGATAGTCGAGGGTGACGCCGTCGATTGGGAAGATGCCGCAGGTGGAGCCGAATTCCGGTCCCATGTTGCCGATGGTGGCGCGGTTAGCCAGCGGCACGGAAGCGATGCCTTCGCCGTAGAATTCCACGAATTTGCCGACCACACCGTGCTGGCGGAGCATGTCGGTGATGGTGAGGACCACGTCGGTGGCGGTGACGCCTTCCGGAATGGATCCGGTGAGCTTGAAGCCGACGACGCGCGGCACGAGCATGGAGATCGGCTGGCCGAGCATGGCGGCTTCGGCTTCGATGCCGCCGACGCCCCAGCCGAGCACGCCCAGACCGTTGACGGTGGTGGTGTGCGAGTCGGTGCCCACGCAGGAGTCGAGGTAGGCGAGGTCGCGACCGCGCTCCCCTGCCTTGGTCATGACGACTTTGGCGAGGTATTCGATGTTGACTTGGTGGATGATGCCGGTTCCCGGCGGCACCACGCGGAAGTTGCGGAAGGCCTGCTGTCCCCAGCGCAGGAACTGGTAGCGTTCGCCGTTGCGCTGGTATTCGATGTCCATGTTCTGTTCGACCGCGTCGGCCACGCCGTACTTGTCGATCTGCACGGAATGGTCGATGACCATGTCGGACTGGACCTGCGGGTTGATGACTTCCGGATTTCCGCCAAGCTCCTTGACGGCGTCACGCATGGTGGCGAGGTCGACGATGCACGGCACGCCGGTGAAGTCCTGCATGACCACGCGGGACGGGGTGAACTGGATCTCGTGGCTCGGCTGTGCGGCCGGATCCCAATCCAACAGGGCCTTGACATGATCATCCGTGATGTTGGCGCCATCGATGTTGCGCACCAGGTTCTCAACGAGAACCTTCAACGAATACGGGAGATGATCGATGCCCGGCAAATCCGCGATGCGGTAAAAGTCGTAATCCTTGCCGCCCACCTTCAGGGTGTCGAGCTGGTCGTCGCGCACAGACATGCTACCTCCGAGCTTTTGTGGCTGGTTGAAACTGCTTTCCAGCAGCCGATTATCCGTTGCCAACGATACAGCCACGTTACTTCAGCACTGGCGTGTCTTCTTGAAACGTGAGAAAATGGCGACTATTTTCGGCACGCACCACAGGCACAGCACGAAAACGATGGCGGACACCACAAGCGCGATGCCCGTCGCCGCGAGCATTTCGCCGGACGGTATCACGAGCGCGAAGAAACGCGCGACGGGCGGAATGAACATGCCGGCCACGCCCGCCACGGCGAACGCCAATACCAGACCGCCTCTCCACGAGTTGAGTGGACGGGCCACGCGCGCCAGTACGAAGATGCCCATCATCAGCAGGATAATCGCGTTGACGCCACGAAGCATGCCCAGCTGCGCGGCGGAATGCTGTGCGTCCCAGCCCATGAACTTCGGCAACAGCCACGAATCGGCGAGAATCGACAGAGCCGTGGCGATGCCTCCCGGCAATGCGAAGTGCACCACGCGCCTGAGGAAGCCCGGAATGTAGCGGCGCGTGTTCGGCGCAAGCGCGAGGATGAACGCCGGCATGCCGATGGTGAGTGCGCCGATGTAGGTGATATGGCGGGGCAGGTATGGGAATGGGATCTGCGTCAGCACCACGCCGAGCGAGATCAGCGCGGAATATACGGTTTTGACGAGGAACAGGCTGGCCACGCGTTCCATGTTGGCCATGACCTGGCGTCCACGTGCCACCACATCGGGCAGATGCGAGAATTTCGAATCGACGAGCACCACCTGCGCCACGGCCTTGGTGGCGGGTGCCGCGTTGCCCATCGCGATGCCCAGGTCGGCCTCCTTGATGGCGAGCGCGTCGTTCACGCCGTCGCCGGTCATCGCCACGACATGATCGCCTAGGTGCAGCGCCTGGACGATCGCCTTCTTCTGGTCGGGCAGGACACGGCCGAGCACGTCCACGTTCTCCAGTACTTTCGCCAGTTCCGTGATGTCGGCGGGCAGTTTGCGCGCGTCCATGAAGCGTGGCTCCGCGTCTCCGGTGAGCCGTACTTTTCTTGCGATCGCACCGACGGTGACGGGATTGTCGCCGGAGATGATGCGGCAGCGCACGCCCTGCTCGCGGAACCAGGCGAGTGTGGCTTCGGCGTCGTCGCGAATGTGCTCGGAGCATAATACCAGCGCGACGGGCCGCGATGCGGGGTCGATGGCGGGATCGCTTTCGTAATCGGCGGGCGCCTTGCCGTCATGCCGTGCGATCAGCAGCACGCGGTTGCCGTCGTGTGCGGAATCGTTGACCAGTCGAAGAACGTCGGCGTAATCGCCATCCAAGTGGGACAGCACGACTTCCGGCGCGCCCATCGTCCATGCCGCGCCGTCATCGGCAATCGAGCTCCATTTGCGTGCCGACGAGAACGGAACGCGCGCCGCGACGGGACCGGCGGAGAATCCCTGCTTGCCCAGTCCGTTGAGAATCGCCAATCCGGTGCCGTTCGGCTGTCCTTCGTTCGACAGGTCGTACAACGCCTGTTTCACGGCATGTTCGTCAACGGTATTGGCTCCGATGCCATCCAGCATGCGTATTTCGTTGAGCATGATGCCGCCGTCGGTGACGGTGCCGGTTTTGTCGAGGTTCAGGCAGTCCACGCGTGCGAGGGTCTCCACGGATTCGAGCTCCTGCACGAGCGTGTTCTTGCGTGCCAAACGGATGGCGGCGAGCGCGAAGTTGAGCGAGGTGAGCAGTACGAGGCCTTCGGGGATCATGCCGACCACGCCAGCCACGGCGGACACCACGGCGGAACGCCATTGGCCGGTGGAGATGGCTACGTCCCAACCGCCGACCGCGTGCACCTGCGACCAGATGAGCAGCACGCACAGCGGCACGACGAGGAAGGTCATGAATTTGAGGATGGTGTTGATGCCCTTGTTGAGGTCGGACACGGTCTTTTTGTAGACCTTCGCCTGCGCGGTCAAGGTGGCGGCATAGCTGTGCGCGCCGACCGCGTTGACCTTGACCAAGGCCATGCCGGAGACCGCGGTGGATCCGGAATAGATGTCGTCGCCTTCGTTCTTGCGCACGGTGCGCGATTCGCCAGTGAGCATGGATTCGTCGAGTTCCAGGCCCCAGGTGCGCACGATCTGCGCGTCGGCGGGAACCTGTTCGCCGGAGCGGATCCACATGAGGTCGCCGAGCACGATTTCGTTGTGCGGCACTTCGACGTCCTTGCCGTCGCGTCGTACGAGATAGTCGGAGGCTACGAGGATGGAAAGCTTGTCGAGCGTTCGTTTGGCTTTCAGTTCGGTGATGATGCCGATGCCGGTGTTGATGAGGATGACGAGGCCGAACACGGCGTCTCTCCATGATCCCGTGACCAATACCATGACCATGGCGGCGAAGATGATGCCGTTGAACAGGGTGAACACGTTGGCTCGCACGATGTCGGCGAACGAACGTGACGTGGACGATTTGACGGCGTTGACCTGCCCGCTTTCCGTAAGGGCGGCGACTTCCGCTGCGGTGAGCCCCTTTTCACTGGTTTCAGGCATGGTTTGACTTTCGCTCATGCTGCCAGCATACCGCTTGGCGATGCGCGCCCGCAGGCTTTTCCCGTAAAGCTCCGGCAAAATTCAGGGTTTTCTCAGGGTGTGTTCAGCGCCACGCATCCGAACCGATTCGAACTCACCCGAATGCGTGGAGCGGTTCACTGTTTGCCGCCGTGGCTGATGGTGGTGACGAGGATTGTTCTGTCGTGCGGGTCGTTGTTGGCTATGCCGGCTACCGCGTCGGCGAGCGGCGTCGCATCCGTCATGTGGTCGTTGATTGTGAGCGTCGCAGCGAACAGCGTGCTGTCGGTCGGCGTGGCGATCGGGTTGAGCAGTGCCACTGGAATGCCCGCCTGTCTTGCGGTTGTCAGCGTGTCGTACCAGCCGTCATGGTTCACGCCGGACACGTCGATTCCCGAAATGACGATGATGCTGACCATGCGTTGCGCCATATCCTCGACCGCTTGCCGGGCGGTGTCCTGCATGTCGACCGTGCCGGCGACCGGCAGATACACCGGCCTGAGCCCGCCCGCCTCCATGGCATCCAACGTCAGGCGATCGGTCTGTTCGTCTTGGGAGCCGATCATGGCCACGTCGAGACTGTTGCGGTCCTTTATGCTGTGGGCGACCGCATCGCCTGCGGACTGCGTGTCTCCCACCGCGGCATTGTTCGGCGTGCAGCCGGCCAGCATGGAGATGCCGAAGACGGCTGCAAGGAGACCGGCTGCGGCACGCCGCGCGAAACCGGTCATCGTGTGGCTTTCCTGAATAGCGCCACCGTTTCGACATGGTGGGTGGTCGGATAGATGTCGAATGCGCGAATATCGGCAAGATCGTATCCGAGCGAGGCCAATGTGGCGGTGTCGCGTGCCAGCGATGCCGGGTCACAGGCGATGTATACGACGCTTCGCGCGCCGGATTCGGCGATCTGCCTGCATACCTTCGCACGTGCGCCGGCACGCGGCGGATCAAGCACCACGATATCGGGTTTGGCCAAATCGTTGCGTACGTTGGCAAGCGTCTTGGCCACATCGCCCACACGGGCGTCGACATTGCCCAAATGGATGGCCCTCAGATTGCGTTGCGCGTGTTTGACAGCGGTCTTGCCACCTTCCACGCTCAGCATGCGCGTGCGGCCGGCGCTTAACGTGGCCAACGGCAGCGTGAACAGGCCGGAACCGGAATACAAATCCCACAGGCATGCGGAAGCGGCGCCGTCAAGCTCGCCATGCACCAAGGACATCACATGGCCGGTCAACGCGATCGGCGCGTGACGGTGCATCTGCCAGAATCCGCCGGCGTCCACACCATATTCGAATTCACGTCCGCACACCGTCACCTTTTCGGTAAGCTCGCGATTGCCCGCCGTCACCTCGCCATCGACGAGCACGGCGTAGTTGTCGGCGATTTCGGCATTGCCGCGAGGCTCGGGAACAGACAGACGAATCTGCGATCCGGGAGTGAATCCCCCATCCCACACGTGTTCCTTCTCGGCCACGTTAAGCAACGCGCGACTGGCCAACGGCATGGTGTCGATCGGCACACGCACGTGGGTGCCGCGTCTACGCATGGACGGTCGGCCGTTCTCGTCCGCGATCATCTCGATGCGGGTACGCCAGTGCAGCCCATGCTCCGCCTCATCCTCGGGCATGCGCTCGATCGGCACGTCAACGTCGACATGGCCGAGACGTCTCATCTGTTCGGCGATGGACATGGATTTCCATTTAAGCTGTCCGGGCAGTGAGACGTGCACCAAATCGGCACCGCCGACGCCGCCGCCCATGGCAAGCGGACCCGCCAACGGCCATACGGGTTCGACGCGGTCCTCGCTGGCTTCCAGCACTTCCGTCACTTCGCCAGTCCAAAAACGGTCCTCGCGATCATGTGGCTCGTCCAACACGACGCGTACCAGCTCGCCCGGCAACGCGAATCGCACGAACACGACGCGTCCGTCGATGTGGCCGACGCAACGGCCTTGGTCGGCATATCGTTCGATGCGGATGGTCGATTCCATCAGTGCTGTTCCTCCGTTTCGTTGTTGTCGTCCATCGCGTCGGCGTTTGGTTCGGCCAACGTCTTATGCCGATGCATGGGGGTGGCCACGATGAGGTACGACACCCAGATGGCCAACGCCCAGAACGGAATGCCCATGAGCAGACGTGCAGTGCCGAGCCAGCCGACCTGGTTGGACAGGTACAACGGCACCTGCACCACCAGTCGTAGGGAGAACACACCGATCCACAACGCGGTGATGATGGTGTACGCGCGGTTCAATGCCTTGTCGCCACGCCAATCGGCAAGCCATGCGCGCAGATGCTCGGTTGGCAGTGTCCGGATGAATTCGATCACCAAGCCAAGTCCCGGTACACGTACCATCAACGAAATGGCGAGCAGCACGATGTAGAAGGCGTTGGTCAGGAATCCGAACATGTAGTAGTTGCGCGCCTCGTGGCTGTTCCATGCCCAGATCAGGCAGATGCCGACTGCCAGAAGGCCGGAGACGGCGCCCATGACGGATTGGCGTTGGCATAGGCGGACGATCACCTGCAGTACGGCGAGGGATGCGGATACGCCGATGGTCAGATGCAGGTCGGAGGTGATGACGAACATCACCACGAACACCACGCCCGGCAGCATCGATTCGACGACGCCGCGCGGACCGCCGATCGCGTCGATGACGGAGAAATCGTCGGCATCGCCGGCGTCGGCGAGCGCGCCGAGGCCGGTTCTTTTCTTGGTTTCGGTTTCAGCCATGCGTTTGTGTTTTCGTGGTCGTCGTTCGCTCAGCGCACTTCGGAGAACATCGGTCCACGCGACAACGTGGTCTTGACCTCGACCTGCTGGTCGGAGTCAAACGGTCCCTTCGGCTGGCCTGGAATGTCCATCGTCCTGCCTGCCTGTTCGGCTTCGGCGGCTTCCTTGGCGGCCTTGCGTTCGGCCGGGGCGACCGGCGGATGCATCGGGATGAGGTCACGCGGGGCCAGCGGGTCCTCGCCGCGTTCCACGACGATGTTGGAGAAAAGCTGGTTCAGCGCCTTGGTTTCGGCGTGGTCCGGATCGGTGGCGGCTTTGCCGGAGAAGATGCCGCGCAGCATCCACCGCGGTCCGTCCACACCGACGATGCGGGTGACGACCTTGCGTCCGCCCTTGACCACGACCGGCAGTGTCAGTTCGGTGCCGAACACGCCGTCGGTCTCCTTGGCGTCTTTGTTGGCCTCAACCAGGTCGGCGCGCACGTCATCCCACAGTCCCATGGTCTTCGGCGCGGCGAAGGCTTCGATCTCCACGCTGGAGGATCCGTAGGTGATGGTGGTGCCGAGCACCTGCTGGGTGGCGCGGTTGGCCTTCACGCGCAGTTCGATGCCTTGGAGGAACGGCAGATAGTAGGCGCCCATGTCGAGGTATTCGTCATAGTCGGGCACGTTCTCGTCGTCGACGTCCCACGGACCGTGCTCATCGCCACGGCCGTCGTACTCATCGGATGGTTCCGGAAGGATGGTTTCCTGAATTCCACCGGCGGGCGCCTCAGCGGTTTCGGAGATGGCCTCATCGGCCTTGTCGTTCTCTTCGGCGGCGGCTTCAGCGGCTTCCTCGCTCTGACGCTTCTTCTTGCCGAATCCAAACAGTCCCATGATGTTCCTCATTTCATTACGGTTGCAACCGTGACTAGCCTAGCACCCATGCTTAATACGGGCTGGGAATCGGAGTGTGTCTCCCGTTGCCCGGCATTGGCCGGATGACGGCCGCAAAAACTCACACGTCGTAGGTGATGCTCAGCGGCGCATGATCCGACCATCGCAGGTCGTAGGTCGGAGCTTTGTCGATGACGAATCCGCGGGCCGTTTCGGCGAGTTCGGGTGTGGCGAACTGGTAGTCGATCCTCCAGCCGACGTTGTTGTCGAAGGCGCGGCCCCGCTGGCTCCACCAGGTGTACGGTCCTTGGATGTCTCCGCACAGGGAACGCATCACATCCACGAATTCCAACTCCCCCAGCCATTTGTCCACGTAGGCGCGTTCCTCGGGCAGGAAGCCGGCGTGCTTCTCGTTGGCTTTCGCGTTCTTGATGTCGAGCGGCGTGTGCGCGATGTTGAAATCGCCGCACAATACCGCCTGCTTGCCGCCGTGCGCCGCTTCATCGCGCAGTTGCCCCATACGTACCAGCATGGTGTCGAGGAAACGGTATTTCTGCTTCATTTTCTCCGGATCGTCGGTGTTGCCGGCGTGCACGTACACGCATACGACAGTGACGGTGTACCCTTGCGGGGTCTTCACATCCGCTTCGATCCAACGGCCGGAATCGACGTCCTCGGCAAGTCCCGGCAGTCCGTAGCGTTTGTCGATGACGGGCAGCGCGGAGAGCAGACCGACGCCGGCGCGTCCCTTGATACGGCAGATCTCGTTCATGCGATCAAGCCCGCTTTGGTCGGCGATGCGTCCGGCGGTCGCGTATTCGAAGCCGAATTCGTCGAAGATGGGGTCGATTTCGTTTTGCGGGGCGCGTACTTCCTGCATGCACCACACGTCCGGCGTGTTCTTCGCGGCCCATTGCTCGATGCCTTTGCGTTTCGCCGCGCGGATTCCATTCACATTCGATGTCGTGATTGTGATCGTCATAGCGCCTTAGCCTAGCCGGAATACAAGAAAACCTCCCTTGTGGGAAGGGAGGTTTTCCAGATGGCTGACGCGATCAGTCGAGTCCGAGCTGCAGCTTGCCGCCTGGGATGGCGTCCAGCAGGTCGCGGGTGTACTGCTTCTTCGGATGGTCGAAGACCTCGTCGGTGGTGGCATGCTCCACCAGCTTGCCGTGCTGCATCACCACGACCTCATCGGCGATCTGACGCACCACCGCCAGATCATGGGTGATGAACAGGTAGCTCAGTCCCTTTTCCGCCTGCAGGTCGTTGAGCAGGCGAAGCACCTGGTCCTGCACCAGCACGTCCAATGCGGAGACGGCCTCGTCGCAGACGATCACATCCGGATCGAGGGCCATGGCGCGCGCGATGGCGATGCGCTGCCTTTGGCCGCCGGAAAGCTCGTTCGGATAACGGCTCATCACCGATTCCGGCAGTTCCACCATGTCGATGAGCTCGCGCACACGCTTGGCACGGCTCTTCTTGTCTCCGATGCCGTGGATGCGCAGCGGCTCCTCGATGGACCGGTAGATGGAGTACATGGGGTCGAGCGATCCGTACGGGTTCTGGAACACCGGCTGCACATGACGTCGGAAGTCAAGCAGCTCCTTGCCCTTGAATCCGGAGATGTCTTTGCCGTCGTAGGTGACGGTGCCGGCGGTCGGCTCAAGCAGTTTCAGCACCATGTTGGCCACGGTGGATTTGCCGGAACCGGATTCGCCGACGATGGCCAATGTGGTGCCCTTCTTGATGGAGAAGCTCACATCGTCGACCGCCTTGAACATCTCCTTCTTGCGCGGCAGTTTGAATTCCTTGGTCAGGTGATCCACCGTGATGATGGCTTCGCCCTTCTTCAGGGAATCCTCGTTCACCGCGTGCTCCATGACCGCGGTGGCGTCGCCGCCATGTTCCTTGACGGAGATGATGCGCTGCGATGCCAAGGACGGCGCAGCGGCGACCAAACGCTTGGTGTACGGATGCTGCGGATGCTGCAGCACTTCCAGTGAAGGACCGGATTCCACGACCTGGCCCTTGTACATGACCACGATATGCTGGGCGCGTTCCGCGGCCAGACCGAGATCGTGGGTGATGAACAGCACCGCGGTTCCCAGGGAATCGGTCAGCATGTGCAGATGGTCGAGGATCTTCTTCTGCACGGTCACGTCGAGCGCGGAGGTCGGCTCGTCGGCGATGAGCAGTTCCGGACGGCAGGCCAGACCGATGGCGATCAGCGCACGCTGACGCATGCCGCCGGAGAATTCGTGCGGGAACTGGCGGGCACGGGTGGCGGCGTCAGGCAGACCGGCCTCGGACAGCAGACCGGCGATGCGGTCGTCCATGGTGGAGCCGACCACATACTTCTTGGCGATGTACCATGCGTCATCGTCCTTCACCCCGGCTTCAATCAGGCCATCGGCCACACGCCAGCGGGTTTCGGATCCCGGAACCCATTCCTCGGCGAACCGGGCCATGATCTTGTCAAGCTCGTCACCGCTCTTGCCGATCTTGACAAGAGCCTCCTTGGCCGCGGCGATCAGATCAGGCAGTTCCTTGGAACCAAGGAAGGTCTCATCGTCATTGCCCTTGAGCTCCACTTCGTCACCGGCCAGGGCCTTGGCGAATTCGGAACGCTTTTCGTGGTCGATGTCCATGTTGTTGGCCACCAACGCTTCCTTGACCTGGGTGCCGATGCGCCACACCGGATTCAGGTTGCTCATCGGATCCTGCGGGACAAGACCCATCTTGCTACCACGGAGCTTGTCGAAATCCTTCTGCTTGAAGCCGGAGATCTCCTGGCCATCAAGCTTGATGGAGCCGCCGACCACATGGCCGGTTCCCGGAAGCAGGCCAAGCACGGCCATGGCGGAAGTGGATTTGCCGGAACCGGATTCGCCGACGATGGCCACCCACTGGCCGGGATACACGCTGAAGGACGAGTTGCGCACGGCATGCACGGCCTTGCCTTCATCGGTGGTGAAGTCGACCTGGAGGTTCTTGACCTCCAACAGCGGCCCGTGGGCGCGCTGCATGGCCTCGAGGTTGTTCTCGGTATTCATTTCAGTCATCGAATATCCCTTCACTTACACTCAGGCCGTACGGCTCTTCGGATCGAGCGCGTCCTTGACGGCGTCGCCCATCATGATGAATGCCAGCACGGTGATGGCCAGCGCGGCGGACGGGTAGAACAGCACCATCGGGTCAGTACGCAGGATGGACTGCGCGTTGGAGATGTCTCCGCCCCAGCTGACCGTGGTGGTGGGCAGGCCGACGCCCAGGAAGCTCAGCGTGGCCTCGAGCACGATGTAGGTGGCCAGCGAGGTGGTGCCGACCACGATGATCGGAGCCAGCGAATTCGGCAGGATGTGGCGGAACAGGTTGCGGATCGGGGTGGATCCCAGAGCGGTGGACGCCGTGTTGAATTCAAGGTTCTTGGCTTCCATCACAGCACCTCGCGCGATTCGTGCCACGGAGGTCCAGCCGAACAGCGTCATCACCAGAATGATCTTCCAGATGGAGCTGCTCGTTTTGAACATCTGGAGCACCACGATGGCGCCAAGCAGAATCGGCAGCGCGAGGAAGATATCGGTCAGTCGGCTCAGCACGGCGTCGACCCATCCTCCGAAGAAGCCGGCGATTGCGCCGATCAGCGTTCCGAGCAGCACCACCAGCAGTGTGGCGAACACGCCGACGCTCAGCGAGGTGCGGGTGCCGTAGACCACACGGGAGTATACGTCGCAACCTTGCAGGTCGAAGCCGAACGGATGGCCTGAGGAAGCCGGCTCAAGGGAATTGTCGAGCGTGCAGTAGTTCGGGTTCTGCTTGGTCAACACGCTCGGGAACAGCGCCACGAACACGATGAAGATGATCAGCAGTCCGGAGATGATGAACAGCGGGTTCTTACGCAGGGTTCGCCATGCGTCGGCCCACATGTTCGAAGCCGGTGCGGATTCGTCCATCGAGTCGACGGCCTTCAGGGGCGTCTCATCGAGCGGTGCCACATAGCGTTCCTGTCCCGGAAGCACGGTGGAAGGATTGGTCTCATTCATTTCGGTCATTTCTTGTTCCCTCCCTCGACTCACGCGTAACGGATTCGCGGATCAAGCGCGGCGTACAGCATGTCGACCAGCAGATTGCAAACCACGAAGATCAGCATGAGCAGCGTCACGATGGACACCACCAGGTTGCCTTCTCCCTTGAGGATGCTCTGATAGGTCAGGTAGCCGATGCCATGCACGTTGAAGATGGTTTCGGAGATCATCGCGCCGCCCATCAGTGCGCCAAGATCCTGGCCCAGATAGGTGACGACGGGGATCATGGAGTTGCGCAGCACGTGGCGCAGCATGACGGATTTGTTGTCCATGCCCTTGGCGCGCGCGGTGCGCACATAGTCGAGGGCGATGTTGGACGAAATCTCCGTACGGCTCAGACGGATGATGTACGCCATCGATACCGAGCCAAGCACCATGGCCGGCATCAGCAGATCAAGGAATCCTGGATTCGCTCCGGCGGTGACCGGCAGCAGATGCCACTTCACACCGAGGAAGTACTGGCAGAGGAAGCCGGTGACGAAGGTCGGCACGGAGATGAGCAGCAGGGAGAAGATCAGGATGACGGTATCGCACCACTTGCCCTTCTTCAGGCCGGAGATCACACCGAAGATCACGCCGAAAACCGCTTCGAACACGAAGGCCATCAGGGCGAGCTTGATGGTCACGGGGAAGGCGCGGCCGATCACGTCGATGACAAGCTGTCCGGAGAAGGTCTTGCCGAAGTCGAGGGTCAGCGCGTTCTTCAGGAACAGCAGATACTGGACGATGAACGGCTTGTCCAGATTGTATTCGGCACGGATCTGGGCCGCGACCGCTTCGTTGACCGGCTTGTCGCCGAACATCGCCTTGACCGGTTCGCCCGGCAACGCGAACACCAGGGCATACACCAGAAGCGTCGTGCCGAGAACCACAGGGATCAGCTGCAGAATGCGTCGCAGAAGATACTTGCCCATTGGTTTCTCCTTTTGATTACTCACTCGTTCGCCAGCCGTTTGCGGCTTCGTCCCCTACGCTCACGCGTATAGGACATGAGGCCCGGGGCGGCCGGCGCTTGCCCCGTTACGTATCAGTGATACTGCACCACAGTGCTTTATATTGCAGTTTCATGAAAGACAGCTGAAAATATACCCCACGCGCGGACATCTTCTGTTGATGTCGCATGTCCAGCCGTCATGGACCTCCGATGGAAGCCCCGTTTATTACGCGGAAAGGAAGGAACGGATATTCGAATCCGTTCCTTCCTTCATGTCGATCCTACGAAATCAAAATCAGAGAACGGCTCACTTGCCGGACTTGGTCATGTTCTCGTAGACCGGCAGGTTCTGCCAGTTCATCTCGAAGCCGGAGACACCGGTCGAGGCCACACCATAGGCATTGGCGTAGTACAGCGGAACGGCCGGCAGGTCGTTGAGCAGCACTTCCTGTGCCTGCTGGTACAGCTTGTTGGCGTCTGCGACGGACTTGGAGGCAGCGGCCTTGTCGCACAGCGCATCGAACTCCGGGTTCTTGTAGTCGCCATCGTTGGAGCCGTTGCCATCGGCAGCGGCGGAGGCGAAGTTCTGCACCAGGTAGTTTTCGGCGGACGGGTAATCCGGCTGCCAGCCGCTACGGAACGCGCCGTTCACCTTGCGGTCGGACACGGCGGTGCGGAAATCGTTGAAGGTCGGGTACGGGTTGGTGGCGGCCACGCCGGCGCCCAGCACGTTGTTGATGGAGTTGACCACGGCGGTGTAGATGACTTCGTGGCCACCATCGGCGTTGTAGGCGAAGGTGAACTTGTCATCGGAGGTCCACGGGCTGATGGCGTTGGCCTTCGCCCACAGTTCCTTGGCCTTCTTCTCGTTGTACTTCAGGTTGCCGGAGCCCTTGAGGGAATCGGAGTAGCCCGGGGTCAGCGGGGAGGTGAAGTCGGCGGCCGGGGTGCCGGTGCCGTTGAGCACCTTCTTGCAGATGTTCTCGCGGTTGATGGCCATGGAGACGGCCTGGCGACGCAGGGTGCCTTCCTCGGTGTCGGCTTCGAAGTGCTTCAGCTTGGCCGGGATGGTGAACTGCTGGATGACGGAGCCGGCCTTGTTGTAGGCCTGTACGGTGGAGTCCTTCTGGAAGGTCTTGGTGGCGGAGGCCGGGACGGACTCCATCACGTCGAGGGAACCGGACTGGATGTCGGCGTAGGCGGCCTCATCCTTGGTGTAGACCTTGAAGGTCACGCCGTCGTTCTTGGCGACGCGGTTGCCCTTGTAGTCGGGGTTCTTCACCAGCACGATCTGGTTGTCGTGGTCCCAGGACTGGAACTTGTACGGGCCGTTGCCGACCGGCTTCTCGCCGAAGGCCTTCGGATCCTTGAAGAAGGATTCCGGCAACGGAGCGAATGCGGTGTAGCCGACCTTGATGGCGAACACGGAGTCGGAACGGTTCAGGTCGACGGTGAATTCATGGTCGTTGACGACCTTCAGGCCCTCGAGCTGTTCGTCGCCCTTGAGCTTGTCTCCATCCTGGAGCTTGTCGTAGCCCTTGATGGTGGAGAAGAAGGAGGAGCCGAGCTGTGCGTTCTTGGCGTTGGCCGTGTAGCTCCATGCCTTGGTGAAGGATTCGGCGGTCACCGGGGTGCCGTCGGTGAACTTCCAACCATCCTTGAGCTTGATGGTGTACTGGGTGGCGTCATCGTTGGACTTGATGGACTCCGCCACTTCGTTGGAGGCGTTGCCCTTGGCGTCGAAGGAAATCAGACGTGCGAACAGCAGGTCGAGCGGCTTGCCGCCGCCGGTCTCGTTGCAGTCGCCTGGGATGAGCGGGTTCTGCGGTTCGGAATTGTATGCGGTGATGACGTTGGAACCCTTGTCAGCGGTGGAGTCACCGTTGGAAGAGCCGCAACCGCTGAGCAGCATGCCGAATGCGCATGCGGCCGCAGCGAAAGCCAGAGCTTTCTTCTTCATGGAATTCATATTCTCCTTATCCATTATTTCCAGAGCCGTAAGACCCTGTTCAAAAAGAAGGCGGGCGTCAATACCGTGGCATCAACGTCCGTCTTCGTTCTGATGGTGGGTTCATTATCACTCGATTGAGGGACAACCGCTCCATATCCGAGGGAGGCCCACGCAAAATAGTCAAATCAAAACTCATCATCTGATAAAACAATCCGTTTTTCCCGCTTATCGCCGGAACAACTTATCCGCATCGTGCGTATGGACGGACGCGGACATATCCGTTCGCTGTCAGCGTACTTTGCCAATCCGCGTCACGCCCGTGGAAACGCCTGCCCGTATCGTGCCTTCAACTGTTCGATGGACACGTGTGTGTAACGCTGCGTGGTCTTCAGCGAGGAATGCCCCAGCATCTCCTGCACCTCACGCAGGTCCGCTCCCCCGTCGAGCATATGGGTCGCCGCACTGTGGCGCAACGCATGCGGACTGATGTCTGGCACGCCGGCCTTCCGTGCCCGGTCGTGCACCACCTTGCGCACCATACGTTGACCGATCCGCCCGCCCTGCGATCCCAAAAAGAACGCGTCGTCCGACATGTCACCGCATAGTACGGGACGGCCATGTTCCAGCCAATCGCGCAAGGCCTTGTCGGCTGGTGCGCCGAATGGCATGACACGCTGCTTGTCGCCTTTGCCGGTCACTTTCACCGTGCGGTTGCCGAATGTCACGTCGGCCACGTCGAGTCCGACCAGTTCCGCCACACGCATGCCGGTGGCATAGAGCAGTTCCAGCATGGCCGCGTCACGCAGCGCGATCGCCTGTTTTTTCATATTCGGTTCCTGCGATCGCGCCTCCATGCCGTCCTCATCAACGCGGTCCATCAGCTGCTGCGCCTGCGTTTCGTTCAATACCGCCGGCAGCGTATCGGGGATTTTCGGCGTCTGCAACGAAGCCGCCGGGTTGGCGGACGCCATGTCATGGTCGTACGCCCATGCGAAGAATCCACGCACGGCGACGGTTTTGCGCGCCATGCTGCTGCGTGCGTGATTTTTGGACGATTTGGCCATCCACAGGCGCAAATCCTCGATGGTCACCTCATTCAGATCCACGCAACCCTGTTTCCGCAACGCCACCAAGCATTCCTCGACATCGCTGCGGTACGCCCTACGGGTGTTTGCGCTCAACCCTCGGTTGGCTTTCAGATAGGCGTCGAATCCGTCCAACGCATCACACATGCAAACCACCTTCCGCTTCGTCTGAAATGAACAGACACCACGCAGACACCGTATAAATGCCATTCCGCAGCGCGATCGAATGTCATCTCACGCGATGGCACGATTCCATTATGTCCCCATACCGATAGACTGATGACGATTAGGCATCCTACGAACAGGCGGTATTATGACTCGTCATTCCATTCATGACGTACAGCATCCGACAGCCGAAAACCCCGATGATGGGATTGTGGCCAGCGCCATCGACCTGACCAAGGTCTACGGCTCAAAAGACAACGAAGTGATGGCGTTGGATCATGTGAATGTGGAATTCAAGCGCGGTGAAATGACCGCCATCATGGGCCCTTCCGGTTCCGGCAAGTCCACGCTCATGCATTGCATGGCCGGACTCGACGCCCCTTCGTCCGGCAAGGTGATGGTGGAGGGCCTCGAGGTCTCCTCCATGAACCAGAAGCAGCTGACGGATCTGCGCCGCGAACAGATCGGGTTCATTTTCCAGTCGTTCAATCTGGTGCCGACGCTGTCCGCCGAGGAGAACATCCTGCTGCCGTTGCAGATAGCGAAACGTACGATCGACCGCGACTGGTTCAACCAAGTGGTCAAGGTGGTCGGTCTGGAGAAGCGGCTCACGCACCGTCCAAGCCAGCTGTCCGGCGGCCAGCAGCAGCGCGTGGCCTGCGCCCGCGCCATCATGGCACGACCGTCCGTGATCTTCGCCGACGAGCCGACCGGCAACCTCGACTCGCGTTCCAGCCGTGAAGTGCTTGGCTTCCTGCGCGATTCGGTACGCGACTACGGCCAGTCGATCGTCATGGTCACCCACGATCCGCGTGCGGCCTCCTTCGCGGACCGTGTGCTGGTGCTCGCCGACGGCAACATCACCCGCGACATGCAGCATCCGACGTACAACGAGATTCTTGAGGTGTTCGCCGGCGACGACGACATCGACGATGTTTCCAAGTACGCCGCCTCCACCGCCGTTCCGACCGTGACGGAGGACTCGCAGGCATGATTCGCATAGGATTGCGCGACGCGCGCAGCCATTTCGGCCGTTTCATCATGTCGATCGTGGCCATCGCGCTCGGCGTGAGTTTCGTGGTCGGCTCGTTCTGTTTCCGCGAAATGCTCAACAACCAGGTTTCACAGATGATGTCCACCAATGCGGACCATGACGTGTACGTGCGCGGTTCGCAGGAGAAGAAAAAAGATTCGTCGGCGATGTCGATGGGATCGACGAAAAGCTACAACGATGTCGACGTCGATCTGGCGGGTACGATAGCCAAGGTCGACGGTGTTTCCTCGGCACGCGTCGTGCACATGCTGTCCGGCGTGGTGCTGCTCGACAAGCATGGCGATGCGGTGACCACCATGGGGTCTCCGACGCTCGCCATA
>ENA-OQHD01000015-OQHD01000015.1-human-gut-metagenome-genome-assembly--contig:-NODE-15-length-96706-cov-7.883391_pt1 | contig 96706 bp, 106 predicted proteins | sample MGYA00242560_ERZ504711 | MGnify/ENA primary metagenome ERZ504711 (study PRJEB26092, sample SAMD00036198) | human gut metagenome | host: Homo sapiens | study: EMG produced TPA metagenomics assembly of...
GCAGGGAGTTCACCACCAACGAGGAATTCCAAGACTATACGCGCAAGGTGCAAGCAGTCCGCGAACGGGCGGCCGCACCATACGTGGATCCGCAATCCCCACAGGCAGCCGCGAAACTGCTGCGAGCCAAGTATGGGACGAATCGGTTCTACAGCAGCGACATCCAGATGCGCGACGGCAAAGAGGGAGTGGCCTTTGCCGTCAATACTCCCGGCGGACACGCCCGCATGCTGTCCAACGGGAACGGTGTCTGCATCGGCAAGGAGCCGGCCGACGCGGAGGGCTTCGCATCCATGTTCAATAACGGCAAGAGTCCGGCCAATCGCATCACCGCCGACAACGTGAAGGTCTTGTCGGATGGTAATTTCCGCGTCCGGAAAAACGGTCAGGAAACGTTCTACACGCCATCCCTGTCCACTACCCGCGGGACTCGTAGCCGCAACGGAAAACTTTACGGCTACAACGAGGCCGGAGATTTCATGGAATTGCCAAATCGCTGACTCTAGGAAAATGCCGGGTGGTTTTTACTTCCCGGCATTTTACCTGTTATACTGAATCTGTCCACATAGAAAAAAACGTGAAGTCAGGAGACCCGAATCCACCATGCCCATCATCGAATTCGACACGAAGATGCGAGGCTACGATCCCCAACAAGTCAATGACGCCGTAACCAATTTCCAGGACACCATCAACAAGTATGCGCAAGCAAACACTGATCTGAAGAGAACCCTGGATACGGTCAACAACCAGTTCACCCAGGCAAACCAAGACATCGATCAGCTGCAAGCCGAAAACAAGAAGCTCTCCGAACGGATCGAAGAGCTCGAAAAGCAGAACGACGATCTGGAAGCAAAACTCAAGAACAAGTACACGAGCGTGGGCGACGATGTGAGGAAACTCCTCGAAGACACCCAGACCGTTTATCATGCTGCGGAAAAGAACGCAGCCGACATCAAGAACAAGGCGCTGCAGGAAGCTGAAAACATTCGCAAGCAGAGCCAGTCCGCCGCGGAGAAAGCGATAGTGGACGCGCGGCAGGTCGCCGAAAAGAACGTGAAGGAATCCCAAGCGAAGTCGAAGCAGATCATCGAATCCGCGCAGCAGTCCGCCGCACAGTTGCGTAAGGAAGCCGACTCGTATGCCACTGGACGGCAAAACATCGCGGAGCAGGCCGATGCAAGGGTTCGTGCGATTCTCGGCCGTCTTGAGGAGGCAAGCAAAGTGCTTGACAACGCCTACCAGTCCGGACGCAAGCCTAACGCCACTACAGTCCAGTCAGCTCCGAAGGATGCGCCAACACCGGTCATCGCCGGCCAGGCCACTAATCCGAACGAGGCAGATCTTGAAGACGATAGGACCATCGCCTTCGCTCAAATCCGTGCGAAGAACACCGCATCAGCACCCGCGACCCCTGTTGACGCCCAATAAGACCATTCCCGGAACGTGAGAATCTTGATCCTCCAATACGTAATGGTTATGACCGGAGGATATGCCAGTTCATGGCTTATCCTCCATGTCGGCATGCTGTTCGGGCAAGGCGCGAAGAACGCCGCTTCTCTGGACCGAATCAAGGAAGCCCGCTGTTGGAACATCGCATATTATCTGTGCGTCATCCTGACGTTCCTGTGCGTCATTGCCGGATCATTGGGTCTCATGCTCCTGTTCAAGGAGCTGATCATTGACTGAAAAAACATCCCTCAAGCAGTCCCGTAATCCTTTCCTGACCATCGGACGCTATGTTCGGCAGGTAATCGATGAAACCCGTAAGACGGTGACTCCAACCGCCCGCGAATGGTTGGCCTGGAGTATTGCCGCATTCGTGTTCGTCATCCTGCTCATGATATTGGTCACGGGCATGGATTTCGGGCTCGGCAAACTCACTCTCATGGTGTTCGGGTGACGGTAACACATCCCGTGACCCTTGCCATGCTGCTATGGATGGGTATCGCCCTGCTCACGTTTCTTCTCATGAGCGTATGGACGGATAATCCACAGCATCGCAGCACCTATCGTCATTGGGCTGTCGCATACCTGACAGCCCTGATCATCTTCATCGCCATCTTCTATTCCGAAGGAACCCTATGGCCGTTCTCATCATCGTTTTGAAAACCATCGTCGCCGTCCTGAGCGTCCTGCTATCCCTGCTGATTCTTCTGCACAAAGGCAAGGGCGGGGATTGTCCGACATGTTCGGCAGCGGCTTGACCGCAAACGCAGGCACATCCGGGGTCGCGGAGAAGAACCTCAACCGTTGGACGGTCGGCATCGCGATCCTATGGGTTTTGCTGATCGTCTCGATCAGCCTCATCGCAAAAACCATCTGACGAAACAGGAGACCTCATGCTAATTGCCATCATCTGCCTATTTACGGGCTTCACCCTTGGCTTCTTCACCGCAGCCCTATGCCAAGCAGCATCACACTCAGATTCTGACAGAAAGGAAAACCAATGAAAAACAACTGGTTCTGCCCCAACTGCGGGCAGCCGATGGAAGCGCAACGCCACGTGGACAATCCCACCGGCCGTATCACATGGACAATCGGCTGCCTCAACCCGAAACACTTCCACACGCGCGGCTACATGAACGCCGCCATCGCCGAAATCCAACTCGAAAAACTCCTCCACCAGTGAAATACGTCAGCATCTTCAGCGGCATTGAAGCCGCCACCGTCGCATGGCATCCACTGGGATGGGAGCCGCTGGCCTTCAGCGAAATCGACCCATTCCCCTCAACCGTCCTGCAACACCATTACCCGGATATCCCGAATCTTGGAGATATCACGAAAATCGATTGGAGCCCGTATGTGGGAGCAGCAGACATTGTTGTCGGAGGTAGCCCCTGTCAAAGCTTCTCTGTCGCAGGCAAGAGGGAAGGACTCGCAGGAGCTTCCGGACTCATGTTCGAATACATTCGAGCGGTACGTGAACTCCGTCCACGTTGGTTTGTCTGGGAGAACGTCCCAGGAGCGTTCACAAGCGAGCGGGGGGGGAGGCTTACCGCCAGCTCCTGTCAGAGATGGATGCGCTCGGGTATGGTCTGGCATGGCGAGTATTGGATGCGCAGTTTTTCGGTGTGGCCCAAAGACGCGAACGTGTGTTCCTTGTTGGAAGTCTTGGAACCATGCGTTGCGCGGAAGTACTTTTTGAGCGCGAAAGCCTGTCGTGGAATCATCAGTCGAGCCGACAGAAGAGGCAAGCCCTTACCGAAGAGGCTCAGGAACGCGTTGGAGAAGCAGATCATGATTCTGGCTGCCTGAATCCCGGCGAAACCCAGAGTCGAAGGGTTTATCCGACTTCCGGCGTGTATCCGACGTTGTCCACGAGAGAAAAGTCAGGGCAAAATCAGGAAAGCGTTTTCACCCAGTTCGGTGATGATATTGCCGGTACTCTCACCGCACGATACGATAGTTCCCCCTGCGTTGACCGTGGAGCGAACGTCGTCGTTAACGAACGGGATAAAGTATTCCTTTGCCAGACGGCGCAAACCGGCAGCAACGGGAAACTCGTCAAACAGGACGATGTGATGAACACGTTGGATCGGACGAACAGCACCGCAGTGGCTGCATTGGATTTCAATCCGACCGACGCCAGACTTCGGTACGCGCATGATGATGTCAGCCAGACATTGACCGCACGGGCCGGAACCGGAGGCAACCAAGTCCCATTGGTGCAGGTGCAGCCGCTCGCGTTCCTGTATAACCAAGGTGCGAAGGCCCGGAGTCTAGGGATAAGTGAAATAAGCCCTACGTTAAAAACCGACCATAATCCGGTTGTAGCATTCGCTTCAAATCAGCGTGACGAGGTTCGTGAACTGGAAGTCGCAGGCGCATTGGCCGCGCAGCCTGGCATCAAACAGCAGACGTACATCTGCCGGGCCGACGGACAGACGAACGCGATGGAAGGCGAAAATCTCGCTCCCACGTTGACCTCGCACGCTAAGAAGGATCCGCCGCTCATATACCCAGTCGATGAGTCCGAGGAAATGAAACCGGTCACGTTGCAGATTCGCGGTGGGAAACCCGGTGGCGGGAAAGGCGCGCTGATTCAGCACGATATGAGCGCCACATTGTCCACTCATAACACCCGAACGCTGATAACAGGCGACAATGAGGAGAGAGGTCTCACCGTCCGCCGCCTGACCCCACGAGAATGCGAACGCTTGCAAGGATTCCCCGACGATTACACCGATATCCCATACCGCAACAAGGAGCACGCGCCAGACGGCGCCCGGTACAAGGCTTTAGGCAACAGCATGGCCGTACCGGTCATGCGATGGATCGGAGAACGCATTCGGATGGTCGAAGAAGCCAATAAACAAACCGATTAGCCAACACTCAAAAAATCAGGCGGATCGTCGTAGAAGAGGAGCGGCAATCCACAAAAAAAATTACAGCGATAGGCCACGGCCTCGTCCAAGGTTTTCCTTTGTCCGGTGGGATCCCAGAAACACGAGAACCGTATGTTTCGAACGGAACACCGGGATCAAGGTAGTGGCCTATCAGCGTAAATGTATTCACCGATAGGCCACTATCGTTCGTTCTCGATCTTCCTGCTATAAAAGAGTATGTCCAGTATGTAGTATGACTATAAGCACTGCCCGTCAGCCCTTATAGGAGAAGCGGTTTGAGCAGATTCATTACACCGATAGTCCACGGATTCGGCAGCGATATTCCACGGAAACGACACTGATAGGCCACTAAAACAGCAGCGATAGTCCACTATCAGTGCAGGGATACTCCACGCCGTAAGATTGTTACCAAGGCTGATTACACCGATAAGCCACTACTGGCTACACCGATAGGCCACTATCCACAACAGTGTCGAATAGGGCCAGTATACAAGGCCGAAACTGGTGGAGAACAATGCGTTGGGACTGGGAATAGTGTGTTTTGCACCGATAGGCCACTATCTTCCTCGAAGCTATGGAACACGAAGCCTTTTATAGGGGGTCGAGAGCTGCAGAACCCGCTCATTCAAGGTTCCGCTCGGGAGGCTTTACACCGATAGTCCATCAGCAGAGACAAGAAAACAGCACCGATAGGCCTTGACACTCCCGTGGTTGAAACCACGGGATTCCTGCGAACTGGGCTTGCTTGCACTCGGGCGTTAGGTCAGACTGCAGAGGCTTCCCATTTTTAACAGGCTATCCCCGATTGTCGGTCGGTTCTTTTTCCCGTTATTGGTTTTCCTGACCGATACGTATCGCTTCGTCCCGGATGTTCAACGCGGCGTTCACGTCCCTGTCATGTCTGCTGTGGCAGTTTTCGCAGGTCCATTCGCGTTCGGACAGCCGCAATCCCTTGTACTTGTGCCCGCAGTCGTGGCAGAGTTTGGAACTCGGGTAGAACCTGTCCACTTGGACGAGGGTGCGACCATACCATTCCGCCTTGTAGGAGAGCTTGTCCACGAGGCCGCTCCACCCGTCGCGGAGTATGGAACGGTTCAGAGCGCGTTTGCGTGACTGGCCGTTGCGCATGGGCCTGCCGTCCGCGTCCAGCCTCTTCCGTGCCTTCCGCGTCATGTTCCGTACCATCAGGGTCTCCATGCCGATGAATTGGTTCTCTTCTATCAGCCTGTGGGACAGTTGATGCTGGAAGTTATCGCGGTAGTGGCGGAGCTTGGCGTACGCCTTGGCCACGATCGCCTTCTGTCTGCGGTAGTTGTTCGACCCTTTCGTTCGACGGGACAGTTTGCGCTGCTCCCGTTTGACGTTCTTCTCCAATCGGCGTAGCCGGTTCGGATAGTCGATTTTCTCGCCGGTGGACAGCGTGAGGAAATCCTTGACGCCCAAGTCGATGCCGATACGGCCCTCGGACCGCGTTTTCGGCTGGATGTCCACGTCGAACAGGAGCACGAGATAGTAGGTGCGGTTCTCACGTTTCACCGTCCAGCTGGACAATGATTCGATTGGGTATCGGAGCCGGTCGCGTTTGCGGATGCGCACCGAGCCAAGCTTTCTGGACAACGGGTACCGGTTGCCGTCCATACGGCGTATCGGCATGGTGTTGCGGAACGATTGGATGTTGTCGTTCCTTGAGGCGAAACGGGGACGATGCTTCCCATACTGGGCTTTGCGGAAGTACGCGGATTGCGCCTTACGGAAGTCCATGATGGCGTTGCTCAACGCGTTCGACGGGATTGGACTGTCCCTGAGCCATTCGTTCGCGTTCTTCATGCCGGTCACGTTCGGATACGCGGGTTTCGGGTTCGTCTCCTTGTCGTACGTGTTGAACGCCTCGACCTGCTGGTTGTAGGCGAAACGCCTGTCACCAAAGCACCGTTCCAACAACGCGGCCTGCGTCTTGGACGGCGTGAACGGTATGCGCTGCGCCACCTTGCGCATGGTCATTGCGATTCACGCTCCTTCGACCGTTGGTCGTCGATGTATTTGGCCACCGCCCGCTCGTTGACCGAGCCGATGCTTTCCACGAAATAGCTGGGCGACCATAGGCTCCGTTCGCCCTTGCGTTTCCAGTATTGGCTTTTCAGTTCGGGGTGCATGGCGAACAGTCGGAGACTGGATGTGCCCTTCAACTGTTTGACGATGCTGCTCACGCTGATTTTCGGCGGAGCCGACACGAACAGGTGGATGTGGTCGTCCAATCCGACCTCCATGTGGGGGATGCGGTAGCCGTGCTCGTCGGCTATCTCCCTGAGAATCGTCTTCAAATCCGAGTCGATTCCGTTCTTGAGCACCTTGCGACGGTATTTCGTGCACCAGATGATGTGGTAGTTCAGATTGTATACCGAAGTCCTACCATGTGTGAACCGTTCATCGTCTGCGCTCATGGGAATAATCGTAGCATATTTACTACCATATGTAAACTTCGGTACGCCCTAACCCGGCATTGAAATACCGGGTTTGCGGGCTAAAAAATCTCATCAACGAATCGGCGGGATTGCACCGATAGGCCACGACCGCAGAAAGGGAGGCCGCCAGCCGTTCTTGAATCCGGAAAAATCCAACACTCAACCAAAAATGCATCGATAGGCCACTACATGCTCCGCTAACCCGTCCCGAAGAAAACGGCAGAATGCACCGATATGCCACGTGTTGTTGCCTCACGCAAAAACGATGGCGACCGAGTCGACTTGAGGAAACGTGATAGTGGCCTATCGCTGTCAGTCGCCACGGCCCTCGTCCAATGCCCGTCGTTCCGCCTTGGGCGGTACTGAGGTGGGGGATGGATGCAGAACAATCCCTTCCCTGTTGGTTTCCACGTTCGCGGCGGGATATACGTCGTGGATTTTCTTCAATGCTTCACGGAACTTGGCTTTGAACACGCGGCGTTCCTTGATGCTGTCGCCGAAACGTCCGTGCAGCCAATCCCAATCCAATGTGAGGTCGTGACGCAGGTTGCGGAATGTTCCGGTCAGCCACACGTACACGTCGTAGGGGAGCACTGATTTGCCTGACAGCAGGTAGTTGGTGGCACGAGTGTCGAATGGTGCCGACTCCTGGGCGAGCCTGTCCCACACTTCATCGGTGAGGATGAACTTGGCGCCACTGAAATCCTGATTATTGTTGTCGTTCAGGAAACTGACGGCCTTCACCATCTGCATGTTCACGGAGTCGAACCGATCCCGGTTGCCCGCAAACCCGGTTTTCTGCCTGATGCTGATATGACAGTACAGGAGACGGCGCAACTGTTCCTGCAAACGTTTCGATGACTGTCCTCCACGGGGTATGCCGAGCTCTTCGGACAACTGGTACATGCTGGGAATCGTGATGGTGTGCTGCGACGGGTCAACGGTCGGGGTTTTCCTTGTTCCCGCAGAGCGAATCTGCTTTGCCATCCACGCCATCAACAGTCGGGGATATTTCCCGTAGGGGAAGTCCCTTGACCTGGTGAGGCTATCGATACCGGCTTCGAGGATGTATTCGACGGTACTGTTGTCTTTGCTGACGAAGTCGGTGCCTTCCGCCGGGGGAGTGGCGGGGAAAAGGGTGCTGGTGAGGATGCTGTGCCCGTACCAGATTTCCTTACTGTCCGGCAAACGGTTTTCGATGTCTGAGATCGTGGCTACCCGGTCGAGCACGAGGTCGGTTGAATGGGTAGCTGGTTTCGTGTTGTCCGGACTGTTGTTGGTCATGGTTCTCTATGGTAGCGGCAATCAGCGGAATACGAAAAAATCGATGTTTGGTGGCGCTTGTCCGGGTTTTCCCCGGTGCGACACGCCGTATATCAAACATATTTTTTTTAGTTATTAACCGTTGATATTTCAACATTATGGCTTGTTTATAGGGTTTCTCTTTTTGACAGCATTAAAATACTTGTTATACTGAATGTGTCCACATAGAAATGAAAGAGGTTCAAGGATCCATCAAATCGGATCATTTCTTCGACTTCTCTCAAGACTGCAATCCGACAAAAGCGGATCATCCCGGAGCAAGACCGGGGCAGTCGCGAAGCATCCTGCGTAGGAAGCCAACCACTACACCACGCACGTGATGCGGACGCTTGAAAACCGAAGAGAGACACCAAAAATCATTCGTGTCCAAGGCAACTCTAGCCCGCATGGGCGTGAGGACAAGACCTTGGATCATACGCCACCCTTGCAAGGTGGCAGCAGTAAAGACATGGGCTGAACGGCTGAAGTTCACGCCGTTCAACCCATATCACCTGTTCAGTTCGGCCGGTTCTGGTTTCGGATGTACCGCGACTACAATGCGGCCCTGAACATTCTCGACGCGGCAGGGCTTGCCGAGTCGTTAAACGCGCATGGAGACGGTATAAGACTGCTCTTGGCTTCGGCCAAGCGCAGCAGCCGTCAGGGAAGTGCGAACCCTACAGGCGGAACGCTTGCGCGTTCCGCGCTGGGAATCCCGGTGCTAAAGCACCGGGAGGAAGTCAATGGGGCTGACAGGCTTTCGATAGCCTGCCGGAAACCATTTGCTACGTGCCGGAGGCCGGCAAGGACAACCGTCATCAACCTTGCCACAAGAATAGACGCCAACACCGTTTCTTCTTCCCGTTTCACCCTCGTAGCGTGAAACCCGATTCTGACCCCATTGCCGATTAACAGGCCAGAATCGGAAAACTTTGAATCGGACTGGTCGGACAGTCGGACGATGGATTCGCCCGACCAGTACATGAACATCGTCTACAAGCCGTGCGGGTTCGCCGAACGCACCCGTCCACGGATGATCTTCCCCCACGCAAGTGGGGATAAACCTACGCACGTGACAGCAAGCAAAGGCTGACAGCAGGCCAGACCCGAGTTCGATTCTCGGCAGCTCCACGACCCTGATCCATTTCCCATGAGCTTGTGCAGACTCACGGTCTGCGGGGACAGATGAATCAGGCACGGTACGCATCGCACCGTGACGGGCAGAAGCGATGCACCGGTGGTGTGGCCCAGCGGCGACGGCAGCAGACTGTAAATCTGCGACAAGGAAACACCGGAGGTTCGAGTCCTCCCGCCACCACTATCCGCCTGGTTGCAAACAGGCGGATTAACAGGTAGCGGCGCCTTCAAGGCCGTGCTGTGGTTTTCGTTTGTACACAGTATCTAAACAACAAACGGATTTTATCCGCTGTCAGGCCAGTCTCATTAGACTGACAGCGAACGGTAAAAGCCGGAATAATACGCAGTCATGAGACGACGCGTTCCGGCCGGCTTCGTAGCTCAAACGGCGGAGCATGCATGGTTGGTGGTTCGAATCCACCCGGAGCCACGTTTTTGACAGGTCTTACAACCGGAGAGTCGAGGACTGTGAAGAAAAACTGGAAGAGCGTGCAAATCCTAGGTCGCACGCTTGGAAGGGGAGGTTTCGCAGGAGGTTAGGAAAACCGGTGGAGACAGTCTAAACACGCGAAAGAATCAAGATGAAAGCATCGTGGTACTGGCTTAAGACGGTGCCAGAATCTGAGGAAATCGCGTTTAATAGGGCACGTACGTAGCTGGTAAGCCACGGAGTCCTGTCAAAAATATCGGATTGTGGCGCAGTTTGGTAGCGCACGTGCTTTGGGAGCATGGGGTCGCAGGTTCGAATCCTGTCAATCCGACTCGCATGGGAATATCGTTTCCCATGGACCCGACCTGAGAGGGCAGATCAGGCAGTATGGCCGGCATTGCCGGCCAGCGGAATCAATACATCCGTGACCACTGGCAAGAAGGGTCGAAGAGCGTTGGAGGATGAAGGTATCCAAACCTTTTCCCTCGGTGTAATTCCAAGGGCATCCACTCGGAAGCCGGCCATCCTCTTTCGGCCGGCGGACAACACGTCACCGCCGTGCGACGTATCCGAAAAAACACGGCAATGCGGATGTGGTGCAGTGGCAGCACGCCTGCTTCCCAAGCAGGAAACCGCGGGTTCGAACCCCGTCATCCGCTCTATCCGGAAAACCAAAACAATGGATCTAATCCAATAATGGGGCTCGTAACCGTCTTTCCATGGGACGTTTCCGGAGAAACATGGACGAACAGCCTCGGCATGGGCACGCAGCGTCAAGGAATAAGGAAACATGCCATCGCCCCGGTAGCTCAGAGGAAGAGCAGGTGCCTTTTAAGCACTGGGTCCGGATATCGTAATTCCGTCGGGGCACGATGCTTGGTACATCGCCATGCATAAGCGCATCAATCTATTATCAGATAGGCTGCGGCAGCTTCTTCTTCCGGCCGCGCGCGAAACAAGGGAAGGAAAACACACAGTGCGACGGACCAGGGAAGGGCCTATAACCCAGATCCCATAACAGTCCGTCGTACGGCGCCTCTATAGCTTAAACGGTAGAGCAAGGGTTTTTAAACCTTGGGTTGTGGGTTCGAATCCCACGGGGGCACCTCTGCGGTCCGATGGATCCGCGGGTAATCGGGTGAGATTCCCGATGCGCCGGACGGGATGCCGTCTGGGAGAGCACATAAATCAAAACATCCGCGTGGAACGCGCGTAAAACACCATCATCCAAGTAGCGAAAGCCGTGGAAATCGCAACGCCATGGCGACTAGCGAAAGGACGATGTAAATGCCGTCGAATCGGGAGACGAGTTGCGACGTCCCCGCGACGAGACGGCATACGCCTCTGTAGCTTAAACGGTAGAGCAACGGTCTGAAGCACCGTGGATGCTGGTTCGATTCCAGACGGAGGCACGAAACGGTTCATCTGATCAATGAGTCGTTTAATGGGAGTGGCTGAACAGGCGTATCGGAAACGGGACGCCAAGGCGAGCATGGCCCGGCAGGGTGGTTTGCGACCGAACATGCGGCACGTCCAGAGGGGATCTAAACCTTTCCGTTTGTCCTCGACGTTGCTGGTAAAAACCCAATCCAGTCTCCCGATTCCCTCCATCTGTCATTAAGGACGGATGGGGAGGACGCTCTTTTTGCAGCGATGGTCTCCGGAGCGACATCAATGAGGACCATGCCGAACACGGCCCGGCACAGGCGTACGTCGTTAAAGGAACGAAATGTGCCATCGCCCTCGTAGCTCAATCGGATTCAGAGCGTTGGTCTACGGAACCGGAGGTTGCGGGTTCGAACCCCGCCGAGGGCACTCGGAGCAGGAAGCTATTCCGCTGCCTATCTTCGGCTTCCTGCTCCTCATGCGTCGGTAGCTTAACGGCAGAGTGCCGGTCTCCAAAACCGGTGGGTGTGAGGTCGAGACTCACCCGACGTGCCAGGACGGTATTGTTTGGCTCCTTACTCACTTACGGATTCGTCAAGCCGAATGATACCGTTCCACCCGGTTCCGATCGTCGTTTGAAGGATTTCCTATTCTCTTCGGCTGTTCGACCGGAACCATCGCCCCGTTGGCGGAACTGGTAGACGCATCCGGCTCAAACCCGGATTCCTGACGGAGTGAGGGTTCAACTCCCTCATGGGGCACTATCCGTTGGAACCTTTTCGCACTCGCTTTGAAAAGATTTCAACGGATATTCTTCCGATTGGCGTGCCTAGTTTCTTTCTTCTTTCATTGACAGGTACGGCATGTTCCAGCTGCCTTGGAGTCGGACAGTGGAAGAAAAAACGACTCCAAATAATCTTGGATGGCCGGTTTGAAAACAGATAACCAATGCGAAATTACTCCTTTGGAAAAGGGTTGTCGCTTTTTCTTGAACCACCCGGCCATCCACCATCCGCTTCCGTAGCTCAGTGGAATCAGAGCAGACGGCTTCTAATCGTCCGGTCGTGGGTTCGAATCCCACCGGGAGCACGAGATCCACACGAATACGTCAACCAGTTTGTTCCTTCGTGCGGATCGGTGGAGTAGTGGCAGAGCGGTCGAATGCGACTGTCCCGAAAGCAGCAGGGGCGCAAGCCCCCGGAGGTTCGAATCCTCCCTACTCCGCGAACCCCGCATGAAAATCGTTCCCATGAGGGGTTTATCGAGGTTTGGCCGGTGTGCCCCGTACTGAAAACACTGGCATGGATGGTGGGCCGTGCGGTAAAGGCGCAGTCCTGCTAAGACTGTTGGGGCGGAAGTCCCTGGCGAGTTCGACTCTCGCACCATCCGCTAGCCGATCTGCAGTGATAGGCCACGGGATAGGGCCTGGAATCCAGTCAGCAAAACGGGTTGGATCGGCATGGCGGAACGCAGTCGGGCATACGTGTCCGATGCGTTCGCGCACATTCCTCCTTGGTGTAACGGCAGCACACGGGTCTTTGGAACCCATAGTCCTGGTTCGAAACCAGGAGGAGGAGCTTAGCGGCAGCACCTCGAATTGATTTTCCCTCTACACTCGATTCGACGTTTGTTGTACCGGACATACAGGAGGTCAGGCGTCAACCCAAGCCGCGAAACGACGCCACGCCCTTGTAGCTCAGTGGATAGAGCGTCCGTCTCCGGAACGGAAGGCCACGAGTCCGATTCTCGTTGAGGGCACGCACGAAAACTCCGCCAACCATAATGCACGGAGCCCTTCTTCTCTTCTCTCTCAAACCGTCGCGCCTCGTACGGCTCGTGCATCACGAGGCAACGCCCTTGTAGCTCAACGGATAGAGCGCCGGTTTCCTAAACCGGGCGCAGCCGGTCCGACTCCGGCCATGGGCACGATGCCTTGTTAGCTCAGTCGGTTAGAGCGCGGAGCTCATAACTCCATGGTCGTTGGTTCAAGCCCAACACGAGGCACTAGGATACCGTCGTCAACGTCACCGCCTGTTCTCTCGATCCATGGGGAATGGGGATGGAGCGATGGATGGCATTGCAGCTTTTAGTCCTTTCAGCTTAGGCTAAGCCGTTCAGCGTCGGCATCCGATAATCGCATTGCTAGCTCAGTCGGTTAGATCACCCTGCTCATAACGGGGAGGTCGTTGGTTCGATTCCAGCGCAATGCACGAGTGCCGTATTTTGACGGTTCCCGCACTCGGTAAAAACGGAACCGTTGGAGTCCCGACCGACCTCCGTCGTGATAAATCCCCGGTCAGGCAAACGCATGGGTCGTACGATCATGACGCGCAACCGTGCGGGGCGTTGGTGTAATGGCAGCACGTCACCCCCTGTGGGTGGAGATCCGGGTTCGAATCCCGTGGCGTCCGCTAGGGAATCCGCTTTCTGATACGGTGTCTGCGGATTCCTGTTTGCGGTGTTAGCACAACGGTTAGTGCCTCAGTCTTCCAAACTGATTACGCGGGTTCGATTCCCGTACACCGCTCGATACGATTCCATGCCCGTTGGGAGTTCCCGGCGGGGAAGCCATGACCATGCGACTCGTGTCCGATGATCCGCGCCTCCGTTTGTTCGACGGACACGCGGATATCGCCGGCGCCCATCATTCCAGGATGATGCGAACAGCCCCCGTCGGAGGGGTCGGCGCGAATCCGATCTGCCCATCCGCCAAGTGCGGACAGGGTTTCCTGAGTCGTAATCGATTACGCCTCTTGTCAGCCGATCCACATGATGTGGAAACGGTCTCGGTGGAGCATGGGCGTCATAGCCCGTGATCCTCGTCATGCCTCATGCCGTAGTATGCGCGTCCACCGCAAGCATGAGTGCAAGGATCCGGCACGAGTGGCCGGATCGATTGTGGACTGTGCGGATATTGCGACCTCGCAAGGGTGGTATCCGCACATGCTTTCGTAGCCCAACCGGTAGAGGCAACAGTCTAAGGAACTGTCCAGTCCGGGTTCGAACCCCGGCGAAAGCACCAGCGGAAGCAACGGCGTCAACGCCACCCGATCCGGTTCGAACGTCTGACGGAACGGGAACGATGCTACGGTAGGTTCTCTCCATAACTGGGACCCGTAACCGTTGCAGCGCCCACTTCCGCTCATATTCTTGCGGAATATGATGTCAACGCCACCACCCGCCCGCTGCCATATTGGGGCGGAGTGGAACGATGGTCTAGGCGCAGGCCTGCACCTCAGTGGTCTGAACAGAACCGCTTCTCCAGCATCGTATCCGCAACACCGCTTCGTCCTTTAACGGTAGGATGCTCTGTTTTTTTTTGGAGTAATGCGGGTTCGAATCCCGTCGAAGCACGATGGGCCCAGTGGCCACATGCGAAACGCTGGGTTCCCGAACGGGAGATAGTTTGCGATCGGCGGCATGAACCGGTCGCAGGACAAGCATTCCTTTGCTCGCATAGCCCATCCACCGTTCCTCATGCCGGAACGGTTTCGCCGTCGTAGCTCAGCTGGCAGAGCAGCGCCCTCGTAATGCGCAGGTCACCGGTCCGAATCCGGTCGATGGCTCCTTCTCCACTAAAACCGACCTGTTTTTTTCCTCCTTTGTCTGGCTGGTTTTCGGGAAGTCTGCAACCGGACAGGCGTGGAGGATTCCGGTAATGCTGCCGTAGCTCAGCTGGTAGAGCAGCCGCCTTGTAAGCGGCAGGTCGTCGGATCGTAGCCGACCGGCAGCTCGCAGAAGGAAACCCAACACCGGATTTCCAGAGATTAAGGAGAATCCCATGACTGCACCAAATACCACCCCCCCCCCAACCGCTTTCTGAACAAACAGAAGTTCAATCGCAGCATCGCGTGAACAAGAGCATGACCGCGCTCGGAATCACCGGTTTTGTGCTTTCGATCATCGCGGTACTGATCAGCTGGGTTCCTATCGTCAATAATTTCGCAGCGATCCTGGGTGCCATCGCTCTGCCGTTTGCGATTGCCGGTATCGTTGTCACTCGTCGCAAAGGAAAAAAGCGTGGCCGTAGCCTCGCTATAGCCGCTACGATCATTGCTGTTCTGTCCATCGTGTTCACCTTGGCGACTCAAGGAATGTATTCCAAAGCAATCGATGACACCTTTGGAACAACCAACAGTTCCACGCAATCCTCTACAAAGGGGAAAACACAGGCAGAAGGTTCCGAGAACACGAAGTCTGCGGATAAAGAGGGTGACATCGACTCCGGCAACTATCACATCAAACTCGTATCTGTCACCAAATCCGGTAACGATTACGAAGGAAAGCCGACTGCGATACTCACCTACGAGTTGACCAACAAGAAGAACGAAAACTCCAACTTCATGGACGTCAACATTCAGGCTTTCCAGAACGGACACGAATTGGATACGGCGATCTATATGGATCAGCCCGAAGGATATGATGCGGAATCTTCAACTCAAGCTATTCAACCAAGTGCCAGTAAGACGGTGACTGTCGGATACGTTTTGGAGGATGAGATTTCACCGGTCAGCATCGAAGCTTCGGGCACTCTTGACATGTCCGACGCAAAGGTCACCGGAGAGTTCTCATTGCAGTGATCATGCTCGCCTCGCGCGGTTAAGCGGGGCATTGGGGTTGCAGCTCAGTTGGTAGAGCGTTTCGTTCGCAACGAAAAGGTCGCGGGTTCGACTCCCGCCAGCTCCACTTCATTTTTTGGTGTCTTTCTTTGCTTTTTTCGCGTGTTCTCATTGTGCTTTTTGACTTTTCTCTTTTACTTGTTATACTGAATATGTCCACATAAAAATGAAAGAGGAAAACCAATGAACATCGCATACTCCCGTTATCTGCAAAACGCGCTCGAACATAGCACCCTCACCGATGAGGAGAAGCAAGGCGCACACGCCTTCCTGAAATTCCTGTCAACCTACAAGCCCAAGGGATTAAGCCTCCACGAACCGGACTTCTACGGTTACGGCGATGCGTTCGGACAGTACGGCGTCACCTACTTCGACAAGGGAAGCCTCGAAGACAACGGCATCGACCCCGGCAAGCTGGATGCGCTCCAGCTCGACCAGCTCATGACCCGTTGGACGGAAGAAGCCTACGACATGCTCAGCGGCGACGGCTGCGACATCATCCCCGACTCGCTTGACAACGCGATTCAAACGCTCGGCTTCGACCGTGAAAGCATCGAGGCGTGAAATCATGATGAACATTGAAGACTTCAGGAACATGTTCCGCGCACACTTGAGCCATGAAATCTGGGACAAGTGGCGCAAAGGACAGCTTGACGTGTCCATGCGCCGCAACACTCCTGACGGATGCGAATACGAGGAACTTCCCAAAGAGGCGGCAGATCAGATTCTTGACGGTGGGGAAATCCATTCCTGCGAGGATCTGGCAGACCCCACTGAGGTGATTTCCGACCGATACGCCTGCTCCCTTTATGGCATCACCACGTTCAAGCCCAGCGAGTATGCGATAGAAGAAGACTTCCCGAATGAGGTGGTTCTCCTCGTCCGTGGCTGGAGCGTCGCCGATTTCATGAGCGACTGGACGAAATTCGACGCGGTCGACGACTGAGAAAAAGAGAACACGAAATGTATGAAATCAGAAGCACAAAAGACGGCGTGGCTGGCGCATACGAGTATTCGACACCAGTACCAGCAGACTACAGCTTCAAGCAAATGCTCGACATGGCACGAGACATCGCCAACGAGAACGGGTATGAGGCAAGCATCTACGACGACGAAAACGAAATGGTCATCACCATCTCGCCGAAACAATACAGCATGGGAGTAGCGGCATGAGCAACAGGAAACTCGTCAGCGTCCAAGAAATCACCGGCATCGACCCCATCGAGGGAGCCGATCGTGTCGAAGTCGCCCGCGTATTGGGCTGGCGTGTGGTCGTCGGCAAGGATATGCATCTGAAGCCGGGGGACAGGGTCGCCTATTTCGAGACCGACAGTCTCCTGCCAGCCTATGACCCGCGTTACAAGGCGTTCCAGGCTCGCGGTCAGAAGACCATGATCGTCGGAGCCAAGGAAATCACCGGCCATGTGCTGCGCACCATGAAACTGCGCGGAGTCTACTCGCAGGGCCTCATCATGCGTTTGGACGAGCTCGGGTTCCGGTACACGCCCCCTGTCGGCACGGACATCACCACGGAAGCGAACGTGCTCAAATACGAGGAGCCCCTGCCGATGGGCGGCATGCAGGTCGGCCGGTTCGACGCACCCTGCTCCAAGTCGGACGCGCCCCGTCTGCAGACGCTCACCGAATACTGGGATGAATTGAAGACGTTGAAAGCCGTGCCGACCGTGAAGGTCGATGGCACCAGCACCACGCTCAGCATGGACGAACGAGGACAAGTCCACGTGTATTCCCGCAACTGGGAGCTTGACTCCATGTCCTCGAACATGCAGCTCGCCAAAAGATTCCAGTTGGATAAGATGCTATGGCCAGGCATGGCCGTCCAGTTCGAGCTATGTGGCCCCGGTATCCAATCAAACCGGTTGAAACTGCCGGCCCAACGCCCGTTCGTCTTCGCAGTCTGGAAAGACCATCACAAGATCGACCGCGACCAGTGGCCGACAGGCATGCCGAATCTTGCCGTTCCCGAACTCGACGAACACGAGTGGGCGTTGACGGGGAGCGTGGACGACATGATCGCCAAAGTGGACGGGTTGCGTGGCAACGTCACCAAAGACCGTCTGGACGAGGGCATCGTCTGGCATCTGCACGAAGACCAGCAACTGTCCGAAGGATTGGCGAACGAACTGGGATCCAATCGGTGCTTCAAAATCATCAACAACAAATACCTGACGAAGAACGGACTATAGGCATGGCATACCCGATGTTCCCGCTCGTATCGGCTCCCGCATCCTACATGCCGGTCCCCGTCGACCTGGTACAGCGCCTCGCCTCGTTCACCCTGGCCCACCCCGGGGAGCCGGGAGGCCTTACCGCCGACGAGATCAGGCATCTGAACCTGCCCTGCGGCTCCTACGGGTATGAGAGCGAAGCCGTCGATGCCTGGCTCGACGAACTGGCGGAACAACTCGGAAAGAGGCAACTGTTTTGACCAAGACAATCATGGTGGACATCGACAACACGATCGCCGACTATACGAACGGTCTGCGCGACTACATCCGCGAATGCGGACATGGCGAGGACGAATGCCCGTGCCCGGAGCCGACGGCCTACGATTTCACGCTGACCGACGGATGGCCGTTCAGCGGGGATCCGAAAGCGTTCACGTGGTGGCATACGCGCGCCGTCGCCGACGGCTTGTACTCCAGAGAAGAACCGTATACAGGAGCCGCCGAAGCCTTGAACCAGCTGCACGATGCGGGCTGGAACGTCATCATGGCGACCAGCCGCGCGGATGACTGGCGCGGCGAAAGCCAACGCTGGCTGCACCGCAACGGCTTCCAGTTCGACGGCTACTACAACGGCGACAAGACGCTGCTCACACCGGACGTGCTCATCGACGACAGGCCCGTCACATTGGAGGCGATGGCCGCAAAGGGCGTGACCGTACTGCATCCCGATCATGCGTACTGCACGGCCACGCCGGGCCAAATGTTCCACCGGTGGGCCGCGGTGCCGCTGATTCTGGGAGGCGTGCGTTGAAGGCGACGGAGGGGATGGACGTGGAGATCGAACGACGGTGCGACTTGATCACCGGCGCCTCCTGCGGGCATGTGAGCCTGAGTTGGATTCCCGGAGACGGCCGAAACGGCACCCGCTCATGGGTGCTGGCCACCCATGACGGCGGCAGCATCCGCCGCATCCGGTTGAGCTGGAACGAGCTCGGCGACCTGGCGGCCATCCTCCAATCGATCGCAAACGCGGAGAGGGAAAGGAGGGGATGATGGCGAATCCTCTTGATGTGAGCGCCGAGGCCGCGACCCGGTGGATCGAGAACACCCCGGATGCCACGCTACGGGCCTGTGGACTCGTGAACGCCTACCAGCTGGGCTGGATGGACGGGGCCATGCGATGCGCGGACAAGGCCGCGTTGAAACGCGTCCGACGGGCGTTGGAACGATACCCGTGGCTGACCAAGGGTCAGCGGGAAGACATCGCGACCATCGCGGTCAGGGCCGCATACGGCATGGCATGGGAGGAGGACGACGATGAATGACGACACCGGGGTCCCGGCGGCGGTATTCGCCCTGAAACCCGAATGGGCGGACCTCATACTCTCCGGCACGAAGACGGTCGAAATACGCCGCGGCCGCATGAAACGGATGATCGACCGCATGCTCATCTACCGGACCGGCACCGGACTCATCGTCGGCGAGGCACGGGTGAAAGGCATGCACGCCGCTCCGCCGGAGACCATCTGGAGGGGATACGGCACCGAATCCCGCATCCCGAAAAACCTGTTCGACGAGTATGCGAAAGGCGCAGACAGGCTGTACGCATACCGTCTGGAAAAACCCCATCCGCTACGGGAAGCCGAAGACTTTGTCCGACATCGGACTGAAACGCGCGCCCCAATCATGGTGCTACCTGCCCGAAACGGGGCCGGCCGGGCCGGAACCTGCAATGGAAGGACTGAATTGATTTACGACATTACACCCATCACCTTCAACCAACTGGATCTACTGTCAGCCGGACACCCACAGGGCGGATTCCAGCAGACCGGGCACATGGCTTATCTTGCCGAACCGGACGTGGACGCCACGGATCTGATCGGCGTGACCCGCAACGGCGTTCTATCGGCCGGCTGCCTGATTGCGTGGACACGAGGCCGGCTTGGCCTGGAAGGCAGCATCTGGCTCGGACCGTTGTGCGCGCTCGATGATCCGAAACTCCTCGAACACATGACCCGTGGAATTCGTCTCGCCGCACGACGCCGTCATGCCGTGTCCGTCACATGCTGGCCGAACATCGAATACCAAAGGCATGACGCGGCCGGGAACCCGATCGGTGTCCCCGACACGATGATCCTTGACGTTTTTGGCGTGTAAGCCCGGTATTTCAATGCCGGGTCTGCACGCCTTGTTTTTTGTTGATTACTCAAGGTATATGGTATCATCTTAAGCATGAGTCAGAAAGTGCGAATCCTGAAGGTCAGGCATACGGGGTGCAGCGTGTTCCTCGGCTTGGACTCCTACGGGAACCGCATGTGGACACGAAACCCGGACCGCATCATGGACTGGCTGTGCGACGGGTGGAGGAGCCGGTACAACCAGCATCGGGCGCAACGCCCCCAACGGAGGCTCGTGGAGGACGTCACCACCCGGGAGCGCATGTGGGTGGACGTGCCCTTGGGCGGCGCGGACGTGAAACCCGCCGTCAAGGACAGTCAGGCCCGGTTGGATTGCCTGTGGCTGGCGTGCATTCCCTCGCCGATTCTCGCGTCCTGCGAACGTGTGGAGAACACGGGATGGTTCGCCGGATTGAAACGGAAGAGGACCAACGGCGGTCGTATTCCGGGATTCCGCTCCCGCCATCGGGCACCTCAGTATTTCGTGTGCTGGCGCAACCAGTCGAAGACCGGCAACGCCCTGTACCATCGCACCGGCAAGCGTACCGGCGTGGTGATAATCACGGGCGGCGTGCCGAAGCGATACAGGCGTGAGGGTGAGGACGAGGCCCGTTGGAGGCTCGCAATACACGTTCGGATAAGCCAACCCGTCAGGGAGTACACGAGCGTTTCCGTGAACTGGACGGACAGAACTCTCGTGTTCACCAACGCCCCGCTTCCCGTCGAACGGGCGGACACCGGGAGGGCGGTCGGTTTGGACAGGGGTTGCGCGCACACGCTCGCCACGTCGGACGGACTGTTCCTCGACATGCCCCCAACCGTCCGTCAAGGAGACGGAGGAGTACAGGCGCTTGCAACGCAAGCTCGCCCGGCAGGACAGGACGAACGAGAAACGGGGAGGCAGGAACGCCAAGTTCGCTTCCAAAAGCCGCAATCGCACCCTCCATGCCATGAGGCGCATCCAACGTCGGATAAATAATCGCAAGGACGATTGGATGGCGAAGACCACCACCATGCTGGTACGCGAATATGATTTCATCGCCATGGAACAGCTGGCGGTGAAAGCCATGAGCCGAAGCGTCCGGCCGAAACCAGACCCCGACAATCCGGGACATTATCTGCATAACGGGCGGAAGAGGAAAAGCGGTTTGAACCGTAGCGTCCTCGCCAACCGTTGGACTGACATCCTGCATTGTCTCGAATACAAGACCAATCTTGCGGGGACCCGGCTCGTTCAGGCACCCGCTTACAACACGTCACGCATTTGCAACGTCTGCGGATACTGCGACAAGAACAACCGTGAGAGCCAAGCGGTGTTCCACTGCCGCAAGTGCGGGCATGAGGCGAACGCGGACGTGAACGCGGCCAAGAACATCCTCGACCGCGCGTTAGGAACGAACGGCATGGACGATGCCGACGAGCGGAGACAACAAGCTTCCACACTGGTGAAAACCAGCGGGAAGCAACGTCGATGAAACTCGAACCCCTGCCATGCCGGTCGGAATCCCCTGTTCAGGGTATGTCCGACCGGCAACAGGAATCACGGGGTTTCAACCCCGTGAGGAAGTCAAGTATAAGTTGCGTGGTTTTTATGCGGCTTCCGACAGTTGGTCGGCCATGTTCGCCTGTCGCATGCGATTCAGCATGTCTTCCGTTTTCCTTTGCACACGGTTGAAACGTATGGTTTCCACCGGGCCGGATAACGGTCGATACTCCACGTCCAAATGAGCACCCTCGAAAACGGCGGACAGGACCGATCCCATGCGGACACCGTTGTCGATTAGCAGGTCACGGGCGATTCCACGCCAATCCTTGTTCGTCCAATGTTTCAGGGCTTCCGTGTAATGCTCATGCTTGTAGAAGCTGAGTAGGTCGGCTGGAGTGGATCCTCTCGCACCATCGTCGCGAACCCATCCTCCGTTCCGGTAGATTCTTGTGGTGGGTTTGCCGCTGACGACCAAGATGAAACGTTCGTCGGCGATGCTTGCTTTCACGTCGGCTCGATAGCCGTGGTCTTTCAAGGCGGGAAGGATCGCCGCATATTCACGGCTGAGTTGGTCTGGATGATTCATTTTTGCCCCCCACTCCAATTAGTGCCGGTCTATGGAGGTGGCAGGGATTTTCGTGGCGCTGGCTTCCGAAGGGCTCATTGTTTTTCCTCTTTCATTTCTATGTGAACGTATTCAGTATAACAGGCAAATGGGAAAATATTTTAAGCACCCGCTTCCAAGGGTTTATCCCCGCGTGTGCGGGGTAGATACCTGAGAGGCTGCAAGACTACGCGCGGCATACGGTTTATCCCCGCGTGTGCGGGGTAGATCCTTGATGTTGTCGAATGTGATCGATTCGGTTAGGTTTATCCCCGCGTGTGCGGGGTAGATGAAAATATCTGGGTGGTAGTCGACGTTGACGACGGTTTATCCCCGCGTGTGCGGGGTAGATTCAACCATCCGTTGACCCGACCGGACGGCACCGGGTTTATCCCCGCGTGTGCGGGGTAGATAGTTTAGTTTTCAACGTTTTCAATGCCATGCGAGGGCTGTTTATGCAAATTGCGTACCTGTTTTCAGGCCGTATTGTCTTTGGCTTTAGGCGGTCTGGACATTAGGATGGTTCCGTCGAAAGCGGTTATCGTCTTCTTTCCGTTTTGGCTGCTGACATGTAGCTGATGCTGGGAATGCCATGCCATCGTCGCTCTGCCCGTACCGAGTTCCGAGAGGACTCGTTGCCAGAGTCGCGTACGTATCCGGGTGTTGAGGTCTCCGACGTATACGCCGCTGCTGATTTCCACCATCCATAGGGATAGGTGTCCGCGCAGTCCTTGTGGAGCGCTTTCGAGTCGTATCACGACGGTGCCCACGATTGACCGGCTTTCCCGTATCGTTGCCCGCCAGTCCAGACGGAACAATTGTCCTCGTTATCGGGCTCCTCCGAGAGGAGAGTGGAAACATCATGTACGCAACGTTCCAGCAGTCTGCCGTCCTGCATCATGTCGCGCATTCGTCGTCGTGCGATTCCGTCAACCAGGCTGGGAGTGCAGGCGTGCAGTCGGAAAGCCAGCGGGATCGAATACTCCGCCTTGTACAGGTCCGCGATGTCGAAGAGGAACGAGCGGCGGTTGTGGCAGTGAACGAAACCGAGTGCCGGACTGCATCCCAATGCGGTGATCGCCGCATGGACTACACCATACAGGCAGCTGTTGGCCGTGGATAGTGCGATGTTGACCGCTCCGCCACGGTCATCCCATTTCCTGCCGTGCCATTGTATGTCGTTGCGCTTCGCCTCAGCCGTGTACAGGGCTGCGACTCGGGTGCCTTCCATGCCGAGCAGTTGGCGCATCGTCGTATGGGACAGATCTTCGCCGGGGAATCGCATCGCGTACATTCGTCGGGCGACCATGAGGCGGGATCGTTCGTTGGATACGAGTCTGGCCTGCTGTTCCAACAGTCTGGTGGAGCCGGTGAGCGCGGAACCGCTGCAATAGTGGCGGACTCCCTGCTCTCCGGCCCATACGATGATCGCGCCGGTGTCGCTTGCCAGGACGACGGCATCATGCGTGATGGTTGTGCCGGGCCCGAGCATGAGTACCGCGATGGTAGCGATAGGCAATGCGGTTTCGCCGTTCTCGTCCGCCGCTACCAGCGCATTGTTCGCGCGTTTGATGACACACTGCTCCAGATACAAATATGGTATTCGTTCCGACACTCGTGGTAAGTCCGCCGGCGTGAAGTCGCTCATGGCTTCAGCTTTTTCTGTGCTTCGGCTACCGCATTGAATAACGGGTCGATGGCATTGGAGTAGCGTGCCTGGAACACTCGGTTGTTGGCCGGTTGATCCCAGTGTGCTTCCGTGCCATCGATGGTTTCGACGTGCGCCTGTTCCTTGCCTTTGAACGCCTGTTCCAACGGCTTGTCTACCAGTCCGACTCGGATCGGGCCGGCTGGCGGGCAGGCGCGTCGTCCTAGGTATGGCATGTATACGGGGTGTTGGATAGCGGCGCAGATTCTGATGAGGAGTCGCAGATCCGTGGATTCCAATCCGACGGTGAATGTGGAATCCTGTAGGTATTCCTTCGTTTCCAAAGGGTTGGGTTTGCCGTCAGCTCGTTTGCCCATGGTTTGGAAGTCCGTCAGGCGTGGGCCCGTGTGGACTGGTTGCACGCCGAATCGGAGGGCTGCGAGGTCGCTGATGTCGCTTCCGCGGGCACGTCCCAAAGCGGATGCGACGAGTCCGATGACTCCGCTTTTGGTGGGTAGGCTGCCGGTGTTGCGGTGCGTGTACCCGTCTTCGGCGGCCCATGATTGCAACGGGCCTTTCAACTGGAGCAGTAGGGTCGGCATGGTGATCAGAGCGCCTTGATGACGGTATTGGTGGTCTCGCTGACCAGCTGGGGGAGTGTGAGCAACATGTCCTGCTGCTCCTTGTCCATCGCCTTGCGCGCGTTCAGGTCGGCCATGGTGAACGTGTCGGTTGCGGCCAGACCGTACGTGTTCTGATAGTCGGCCTGCTGTTCGAGCAGTCGTTGCACGCTGGTGGGAATCGTGTCCGTGGTGACCGGCTTCTCGTAGGCCTCTACAAGGTTGATGGGCCGGTCGGTGCGGATTACGGTTTCGATGAACGAGGGGAGCGTCTGATGTCCGAAACTGTTCTGCTTGCCGGATGGCAGGCTCAATGCGAAGGCGTTCAGGAACGTGGACAGGGCGAGCCGCACGGCTTCCTTATCGTATCCGAGGTTACGGTTCAGCAGGTTCACGTCGACGCAGGCGTAACGGTAGAGGGTGGCGCTCAAGTATCCGGTTTCACCGATCATGCCGGCGCCGCTCGTGTTGTCGCAGTCGTCAACAGCCGCATAATAATCGTTTTCCACGTCGGCTCGGTTCACGCTGATGGCGTGCGCGAACTGGCTGGCCGCATCCACCACGTACTCGCTGCCGGTGCCCTTGTCGCTGCTGGCGCTCATTCGTCCGAAGAACGCGATGTCGATGCTCCGGTCGGAGTCGAGCAGCTTCTTGATGTCCGTACGATGGGAGGCGACGGACTTCTTCGGATCGGTGCTGCCGTATGCCTCTTCCGCATATTGGGCGAGCTTCTGCCACTGCTGTTCACCGAAGAACTGGAGCGCGCTAGTGCTGCCGGGTCGGTTCTTGTCAGAGGGAAGGCCGGCCGCCTTCATCAGTTCGCCGGTGACCTTCAGCAGATGCTCGTCCTCCGGATCACGGTTGATGCGCTGCGCGATCATCTTGGTGAACTCACGGCTGCGCGAGCCGAGCCTGCCGGTGTCGAGGGTGTCGCGGAAGTTGTCGCGAATGGCCTTCTTCCATGCTTGTGAGCTGACGCGCATACGTGGCACGCCACCGTAGATGGAGGTTTTGGGTCGTCCGTTCTCGTCGCGATTGAGGTTGGCGGGCGGAAGGGTCTGGATGGCGTGGATGTCGATGAACAATCCCATATTGTTTCTCCTGATATTTGGTTTTTCTTTGGTGGATGGTGGATTGGTTCCGTTTTGTCCGTGGGGGGGGGGCCTGTCGGGCGGGAAGCCCCCGCGAACGATGGTGAGGACTAGTTGAGGTAGGCGGGCTTTTTGCCCTTCGACAGCGCGACCAGAACGAGTGCAGCGAGACTCGTGGTCCGGTCCGCATCGAGAGCGAGAATCGCGTAGGAATATGCATCCTCCATCTTCCCGTCCCACCATGAGAGATAGGCGGCGACGGCAAGGGGATGGGCGCGGTACTTCTTCTCCGAGGCAAGGTCGGTGAGACCGCATGCGGCTGTGATGGCATTGTGTAGCCGGTCGTGGTCGGGTTTGATGTCGGGGTTGGTGAACCCGTCGGCAAGTGTTTTGGAAAGAAGCCTCTTATAGTATGGCGTGTGGGCTTTCGCCGCGAGGTTGATGATGGTCCCGATCTTGAATCGTGGGTTGATGGCGGCGGCGATTGCCGCATCCCTGACGTTGAATACTTCGGACATGAGGTCCGCGAACCCTTCGAGTTCCGTGTCTTCGTCGGCGTATCCTTCGCAGGCTTTCTCCCATGCTTGGAGCATGGGGGTGGCGAAGGTGCGGATTGCTTTTTCGTGCCCGTATGCCAGTGCCTGTTGGCGGTATTCTTCGATGAGTGTGTTGGTCTTGGGTTTTTCGATGATGTTGGTCATTGGTTCCTCTTTCTGTTTTATGTGGACATATTCAGTATAACAGAGAAAAGTCAGATGTCAATAAAAGTGGCTCACAGGGGTTTATCCCCGCATGTGCGGGGCAGGTGTCTTTCCGTTGGCTCTACGGCATGTCGCCCCGCGGTTTATCCCCGCGTGTGCGAGGTAGGTGGGGTAGGTCATATACCGCAATCGCTCTATCGAGGTTTAGGCTTATCCCCGCGTGTGCGAGGTAGGTTGCTTTGGCTTTGGTGTCGTTTTTCCTGATGAAGGCTTATCCCCGCGTGTGCGGGGTAGGTTACTGCCAAAATTGGGCAATTAGATTCTGCCTAGGCTTATCCCCGCGTGTGCGGGGTAGGTATACTGAATCACACTGGAAGTCGGCTCTCCTGCGGCTTATCCCCGCGTGTGCGGGGTAGGTTGAACCGTTTGGACTTTGTTGGCAAGAGCCTGCGGCTTATCCCCGCGTGTGCGGGGTAGGTAGTTTAGTTTTCAACGTTTTTGAGGTCATGCGTGAGCCGTCTATGCAAATTGCATACCTGTTTCCTGAGTTGATTGTCCATTGATCGCAGGCCGGCGGACAATCAGTTGAGCAGTCGGCCCCAGTCGCGCCGCACTGTGTTTGCCGAGTCCGGTTTGCTGAGTCTCGCCAGATCCAATGCCAGCAGGGCGTGATCCAATGGAATGTCATACTCGTTAAACAGTCGGATTATACGTAGACAGAACGGTGCGGCCTCCTGCATGTTTCGCGCGTTCATCATTTTCCTGTAGAGCTCGTCAACGTCTTCGCCGGTATCGGCCAACGTGCGTAAAGCCGTGTTGAAGTGTTCACCCTCCACGTACATGGGTTTGCACTGGTTGCCTTGCTGATGGTAGGCGTATAGGCCGAATGCGTACCATGATGCCTGTTCCATGAGGGTTGGTTTGCTGAAACCGCGGTATTTCATGCCGTTCAACGACCATTTGGATGCCTTCGGATCCGAGCCGCAAGGATTTTTTGAAACTGTTGCGTAGGTTGGCGAGGTCGGCGCGCGTGTAAGTGCCGTTCAGGTAGCCGTCTTGCAGGCGGGCGAATCGGGGTCGTGCCCATGTGAGGTAGCTGTTAGTCAAGGTCGGGTTCCTTTCCGCCTGCCAGATAGGGGAGCATCGCCGTATCGGCTTTGGCCCAAGCATCATGCGGATTGTCTCCGTTGCCGACCTTCGGCCATGCCTGTTTGACGAGTTTGTCCACGATGGCGCTGACGTTTGCATGTTCATGGATACGCCGCATATCCAAGGTCATGTGGTCTTGGCGGATTCGTGCGATGCTGCTGGACTGGCTGCCGTATTGGGCTGCAACCGTGTCGAAGCTGACGGTCGAATTGAAGTTCGATGCCCATAGGAATGTTGCGGGATAGTGTTCGTCGCCGTCAGGTTCAACGAACGCCTTATCCCATTGCGTCCATAATGGTCGGTCGATCAGCGGGCCGAACGTGAGGTTCACCGGTTTGGGTTTGCCGGTCTTGTCCTGAGTCCAGAAGGCCATGTATTCGTTTTCCGGGGTCGTCCATTCGGAACGGTTCCCGTAGGTGACGTAGGCGCCGGTGCATAGGCCGTCCGTGTTCCAGAGCAGTCGGATTCGGCGGGACGGGTACGTGTAATAGTATGCGGGGCCGGTGGCGTCCGGTTCCATGTCCGCGCATTCGAGCGGTGGATACTCCCAGATGGGCTTGTTGCCATTATTCGTGGGACAGAAGTTCAACACTAGGGTCTCCCACAGGTTGTTTCCGTCGATGATGGCAATAGCGAGTCCTCCGGCCTGCGCCACCCCCTGTGGGGTACGTTTGCCTTCCGCGGCTTTCGGGTCGCCGTTCATGCCGGTGTGGACTCCGGCCACATCGTACATGTTGCAGACGAGCAGCATTCGTGCCGCTTCCGCAGGGGTGACGGGCTTGTATGGGTCGTGGGTCTGCCAGAGGGGGCGTTGCATTGCGGGGTGGAGTCGGGTGAAACCGTAGTCCTTGGGTTTGCCTTGCGGCATCATGCCGGCGACTTGCAGGAACGGTTCTGTTTCCGACATGAGGTCGAACCGGTGTGCCCATGCGTGTAGGTAGTCGATGATTTCCTGGTCACGCCCGGCTTCCATGATGCGTTTTGCCTCCGCCGGGGACGAGTATCCTTCCTGACGTGCCGCGTACATGATGGCGAGCAGCAGTCGCATGATGCTGACTCGTTCCAACGGGTCGGCTATATCCAGTTGTCGGATAGAGGTCGGCTGATCGAACAGGGTTTCCAGAGAGTAGGACTCGTGCTTGCCGTTTGCGAGTACGGGGACCCATGGTTCGGTGACGAGGTTGAATGAATGGTTTGCCATAAGACTTCTTTCGACTATCGCATGTCAGTGGTTAGAAAAGCAGCATCAGACCCAATCCATAGGCCTTGCCGTGGCCGATACCCGAGAGCATCGTTTGGGTGAGCTTGTCACGGTCGGTGATAGTGATCTCTCCCGTGTATTCGACAGTGTGGAACGTAAGTTTGCGGCCCTGACGGTTGAATCGGGTGGCGTGAACGTCGAGAATATCCAACGCATCCAAACGGGCTCCGGCCTGGGTGAGCTTGCCTTCCGCCCACTGGTGCATTCCGGCGGGAGTACGCAACGGTGTGCGTTTCCCGTCCTTGCTGACTACCGGTGTGGCCGTCAACGTGAAGCGACGTGTCTCACCGTTCTGTAGCTTGTCGAGGAACGGCCGGTAGTCGAGCGTGTTGATGATCGGCTTGCCCAGTCGGGCTTCGAGCCGATCCGTATCCAACTGGTCGGAGACGATGTACAGCCTGTCCCCGTCCAAACGCCACAACGGGCGGCTACTGCCGGAGGTGGCGGCGCTGACCACGGCGTGAATCGCTTCGGGGGAAGCGCAGCACTTTGCGCACGTCCGGGTTGACTGGGTTGAGAGTTATGCGCGTGAATAACGGCATGTTAATCCTTGTCTGGAACGAGTTCCGGGTTTGCTTCTGTCGTGATGGCTTTTCTTCGTATATTGACGATTTCCCGGAACGATTTTTCGGCGACTCCGGTTTTCCACTCCGATGAAAGGTGAACCGGCTGGCCGAGATATTTGAAGGCGATCTTGTATCCGATAGGCTCCGACTTGACTTCCTCCCCACGGCTAAAGCCGGGGGATTCCATGCCTCGCGGCATGGGTTTCCTGCTTCACGGACTCAGCACGGGCGGCACGCCTCTGCATGCCGCTGCGCCTAGCGTCTCCACAGGCTATCATCGCAAGTCCTGCGACTCGAATGTTCATGGCCGCGTTGATGTCACGGTCGTGGTGCGTCCCACAATTAGGGCAGTCCCATGCGCGCACGTTCAACGGCTTGCGTCCTGAATTGTGCCCGCATTGGGAGCAGATCTGGCTGCTGGGGTACCAGCGGTCGATGGGCTGAAATACGCGTCCGTACCATTCCGCCTTGTACCGGAGCATGGTGAGGAACATGCCCCACGCCGCGTCTCGGATGCTGCGGTTCATGGCGCGCTTGCGGCTTTGCCCATTCTTCGCGTACCCGCCGTTGCCGTCAGGCTTCGGTTTGCACCGGGCGCTCAATCCCTTCACGTTCAACGTTTCGACGCACACCGTTTGGTTTTCGCGGATTATCCGCGTCGAAAGTTTGTGAAGGAAATCACGCCTCTGGTCGGCCTCATGCGCGTGGATACGCGCTATCCGCTGGCGTTGCTTCTCATAGTTGCAGCTTCCCTTCTGTTTGCGCGCCAAAGCACGCTGGGCTTTGCGGAGGCGCTTGCATTGCCTCTTGCCGTATCGGGGGTTTTCGATTTTCGTCCCGTCGCTCAGAATGGCGAAAGCGTCCAACCCCATGTCGATTCCGATGGCACGGTCAACGGCAGGCAGGTGTTCCACCGCATCGTCGCGCACCAGAAGACTCACGAACCAGCGTCCCGCCGGGTCGAGGCTCACGGTCACGGTGGTCGGTTCTGCGCCTTTCGGTAGCGTGCGGCTCCACTTCACGTTGAGCCGTGTGTCCATCATCTTCGCCAAGCGTAGTGTGTACGGCCACTGGTAGTCGAACGCGCTCCTTGTGAACTCCATGCTTCCGCCATGCCGCTTCTGCTTGTATCGCGGGTACGCGCCGATGCCGTTGAAGAAGTTCATGTACGCGGATTGCAAGTGCCGCAATCCTTGTTGGAGCGGCACGGCGGACACTTCATTCAGAAAAGCGTAGTCGTCGGTTTTCTTCCACGCGGTCAACATGCGGCTCGTGTCTGCGTACCCGATTATCTCTTCGCGTTCATGCCACGCGGTCCGACGTGCGTCCAACGCCTTGTTGTAGACGAGTCGCACGCACCCCAGTGTGCGCCGGAGCAGACTTTCTTGCTCCGGCGTGGGGTAGAGGCGGAACTTGTATGCCCGCTCGATACGACTCGAATCCATGTCTTACATAATATCACGATTTACTGTAAGATACAGGCGGAAACGAAAGAAAAGCGCGGTTTCCTCCCCATAGCTAAAGCTAGGGGTATCCAACCGCGCCACCTCCGATGAACCGTTGCCGTGCCCGTTGCTCCCATGCGGGGGAACCGGGCTTCTCACGGTGGATCCAGCTCATCACCGAAGCCGGTTTGATGCCGTTCGCGGTGATGATCGTATGCTCCGGCTTATAAGGACTGCCATCGCTTAGATACGTCATCCTCAACTCATCGTGATCCGACCGGAACGTATGGGTTTTCGCATCGGCCACCGTGTATTCAATGGATTGGTCACGGCGGGCCAACCGTACGGCATCCTCGATGCCGCGATGTTTTGCAGTCAGGCGGAGCATCGCCGCTTGACCGACATCGGGCCCCAAACCGGCGAATGGTTTCTCGACTTTTTCATTCGGGTCGAACACATCGGGTTTCGACTCCATGAAATACCGGTATTCACGTTCGTTGTCGCACAATGCGTCGCGCAGCTGACGGTAGCGGCGGGTCGGTTTCCGCCCGTTCAGCAACTGTTTTTCCAGTTTCTTGAAGTCCTTGGACTGACGGTATTCCTTACCTTTTTCCGGATTCCAGCCATCTTCCTGAAGCTCGTGCAGCGTGTCAGCGAAAGCCATCTTGTCATCGAACGCACTGCCGTTAATCAGCCCACGGTCGACGTTCTTCACGTACAGGTCGCGCATGTCATCGTTCAACGGTGACAGGTGTTTCTCCGTCGCCGCATCATACCGGGCCTTCTTGGTCTGTTTTCCTTTCCATGCGGCTTCATAGCGGCGTTCCGCAGCTTCCTCGTCGTAATCCCCGACCCAATCCTCCGGCTGCGGTCCCGTGTATGCGTTCGTGTATTCGCCTAGCTGTACAGGCTCCAAACCAAGCTTGTGAAGCTCCCGGTTCGGATCCAATGCGGTTTCGAGAATATGCTGTCGGGTTTCCTGTTCCAATTGCGTACGGTCAGGCGCTTTGACCGGTATGCCGGCGTATGCGGCCTCTATATGGTCGGCGATATAGTCGGCATGGGAGCCGCCCGGGGCCTGTGGATCGTATCGCAGGTTTTCAATGATCAGTGGCATGTCATCGGTTTCGCCAGGCTTTGCCGGACGGGCGATGAGCTCATCCAATCGTCTGGTAGCGTATCCGGCACAGTCGGAAACATCCGGATCCATGGCGATGTACGTTTCGGCTGTGAGCATCGCATTGTTCAACCGTTTCCGTTCGAAGTCCGTCAGCATACCATCGGAGGGCTGACTGGTGCCTGGATCTTCCGCGAATTCACCGTTTGCTCGGCGACGTTGTTGTCTTGCTTGAATGGATTTCCTGGAATCAACCATCTGAATGCCTTTCTTTCAGGGCTGTTGGCTTCAGAGTATTCGCAAGGAGACAGCTGAATCCTCGTTTTTTCGGGAATTGTTTTTCCAGGAAAAAGACGATCCAATACCCGTTCGATGATGTTCTTGCCCTGTAATTGTTCCCCCCATTCTTCGGGTATGGCCTCGTAGCCGTATAGGATTCCGGCCATGCTTCCTGCGACTGCTGCTGTGGTGTCGGTGTCGCCGCCGAGGTTGACGGCGGCGAGCACGCAGTCCCGGTAGTTGCTGGTGTTGGCCACACACCAGATGGCGGCGTTGAACGTGTCTTTCACGTAGCCGCCTGATTTGACGGAATCACGCCCGTAACCTTTCGCATATGAACCGAGACGACCTAAACCGTTGCCGTGCAACGCTGACCGAAGCAGCTGCACCCAAGTCCAACAGCATTCTTGGCTCAACCGGTGGGCGTGCGTGATGGCGCTCACCTCACCGACTGTCTCCCGGCCGGCGTCGGTGAATGCGAGCGGCATGATACGCATCAGCGAACCGTTGCCGTTGTCCCATTCCCCGTCGAGTCCATGGCCCCGACGAAGCGCTTCCCGGACGGTGTTGCCGCAGTCGAACACCTTCCCATCGATGGCATATTCGCCGTCATGCAGCCAAGCATTGAACCGTTCACGCATATCCTCGATGTCCACCTGCCAGTCGTTGTCAATCAGCGAATCCAAGGTGGCGAGCATCATGCTCGTGTCATCCGACCAAGTGCCGGCCGGCTGATTATGCGTGCCGTGTCCGATCATGCCAGTACAGGTGAACGTGCCACGGTCATGAAACTCGTAGGGCACGCCTAGTGCATCACCGACTGCCTGACCGTAGACGGCTGCGCGAAGCTGTTCGATGGTTCCGTTCACTCGTGACCTTCCGCCGAAGCGAGTAATGCTTGCCTGATTCGTCTGAACATGCGGTACCGTTTGAAGTCCGAGATTGGTATGTTTGGGTCGCTGAGAATGTTCAGCACGTCATCGCTGGAGAGTCTAGTCCGACCGGAGAAAATGTTCTTCGTCTTGTCCCCGCTCCAGCCAAGTTGCATACCGATATCAGTCAGAGGCAGGTGTCCTTGGTTGACTCCTTCACGCATGGCTTGAATCAGAAGACTGCTGTCGACTCTCATTACTTGCCATCCTTTTCTTACACAGGCCGAGCATGAGCCGCAGATCCGGCTTCCCGCCTTCGCGTTCAATCCGCACTGCGCTCGCCGTCAATGGGAGCAGCCGTTCCAGATTCGCGTTCATGGTCTTGCGGTCCAAGGCACTGTCCCAATTGATGGTGATACGGCGGAACGCATTATGGAATTGTTCGACTACGACAAGCCGGTCAATGTCGGAACCGTATACGGTTTTCGGTGTTTCCAAGGTATGTCCCGACGTGAGTTCATAGTCCTTCTTTTGGCCGTCAAGCAGGCGAGCAAGGACAATCGTGTTCTCTGTGAACTTGTCTTCCGGCAGGCCTAGAGCGCGCATACCGTTCAACGCCCACTCATGGTCGACGGACGGGAGACGCCACGGGCAGCCTCCGCCGTTCAAGTGGAATTCGTACCCGTACACGTCCTTTAACGTTTTCGCTGCCAGTTCGCGCGTATGGTCATGCTGGAGCCGATACCATGCGCGTAATGCTTCGCAGAGCATCGCGTAGCAGCCGTTTAGTTCCAGCTCCTCATGGGTCATTGTTTTGCGCATAAAGATTCCTTACTCGTTAGCAGGATTCCATGAGAGCCAGCGAGACTGACCTTGTTGTTGTCTACAAGTATCCACCCTTTGACATACCTGTCGCCTTGCACCCACGTTGCCGGAGTCCTATCTTCCGGCAACTTATCGGATGGACATCCGGCTAAAGTCTCGCATTTCAAACGGCTGACACCGAATGTCCGCTCGGTCTTCTCAACGAACGTCTCATACTGCGGCTCCACCCCTATTCTGGTTGAAAGCCAAAGAGCTCCGACCGCCCAGGCGGCGATGATGACAATGATGACTAATCCTTGGATCTTCTCCCATCCTAAAACGGTAAGGTTCTGGCAGACGTTGAGTAAAAAAGCACAGAACCAGCAACGATGCGACCAGAATGAGCAGGAACGAGCCTTTTGACAGGTAAAAGAACTTGGGCAAGGATGCTAGCCAAGTGGAATAATCAACGGTCAATGTTTCCTCCCATGTCCGCCAATAAATAGGATCGAATACAGTATCGCCCCGCACAACATGATTCCGCTGACCGGCAGACCGATGAACGGGGTATGCCCATGGGTCAGGTTGGATACGTCTATCAGCAGGCATGTCAACGCATACATGCCGAGCAGTACGCTGAGCTTCCCGAACACCCTACGGATCATCCGATTCCCAGGGGCCAATAGTTCGGCGCCCATCCAGCTGACGAGCATTAGCAGGATTACATGCGACGTGAGACTGATGAAACTCATTGTTCGTCTTTCAACTGCCAGCCGCATTCGATGTAACTGTTGCCTGCACAGGGAACCTGTTCGCCGTTTCCTAAGGTCACGTATACGGCTTGCCTGTTGGCTTTCTCATCAGGGGCCAGCTGTCTTGGGTGATCCCAATCGCAGGTTGGTATAACATTTATCCCGCTATAGGTATATAAGGCTCCACCTACGCAGTCCACTACTTTTTTGTCCTTCAACTGGATGGTGTAGGGACCGATCTTGGAGCCCTTCTTCTCTTCTGCTTGCTGGGTGTCGATTTTTTGCAAAGTTTTGCTTGGACTTTCTCAGGATGATTTGAATTCCAGATGACAGCCGAAGTTACCAGGATTATAACGAAGGCAACAAGCAATCCGATAAGCACATATCCGAATTTGTCTTTGCCTTCAGGCCGCTCGTTCAGCATGGAAGTCCTCCTCTTTTATCGGTTGTACTGAGATGATCGCGTCCACGTCGGCGTCCTTCAAATGGACTCGTACCGGTCGTCCGGTTTTGTTCGCTTGGATCTGCGCGTCATGCACAGTTTTCACGTCCGGCCAGGCTTCCATCAGTTCCTTGTTGCTTTCGCAGCCGTTGATGACCGGCACCCAGTCGGGATGCTGGTTCATCAGCGTGCTGGAGAAGATGGGGACGGTCATGTCGTGCAGGTCGTTCATGGCGCTGTAGGCGGCGATGGTGAAGAACAGGCGTGATTCCACGCTATTGTCAGTGCCTTTTGCGGACTGGTCGATGAGGTCGGCGAACGCTTGTTTGAACTGTTCGCTGACCTTTTGTATCGCGTCGTATACGCTGCTGGCATCATTCCAGTTGATGCTGGTGGAGCCCAATGCGGGCGGCGGGAATCTTTCGCTTGCGTCTTTGGTGATGTCGTCGTTGAACGTGAATCCGGATGGTATCTGTGCCATTTTTTCTCGCTCCGGTCAGGCGATGAGACTCAACAATTCCGCATCGTGAGTCCCGTCGCTGAGGACACTGTCATACTGGGGTTCCCGGTTGGATGCGATGTCGAGTTCGGTACGAGGCAGCTCGACATTCGGCCCGATCTCGTTTTGCAGATACTTGTCTGCACCTTGTGGCTCGAAGATCCAATTTTTTGGCTGAGGTGGAAGTACTACGCCAGAAACGCGGCCGACAGTCCCGTTGACAAGTTTGAAGACGCCTTGGAATCGTCCGTTAACCGATTCCACGATCATACGGCCCTCGATGTTTTCAGGGAAATCCGGGGTTGCGTTCCTTATCCCGATGGTGCCGATGAACCGGCTTCCGTCTGTGAACGTGTGGGTGACACGGTAGCGTTTGTTGTATGCCATGATGGTTCCATTTTTTGATTGGTTTTTTTATGTGGACAGTTGTTGTGGATTGTGGATAACCGGTCAGCGTGGCGTAGGGAACGATTCGCCGGCTGAGAACTTCAACTGGCGGAGAGGCTTGCCCTTACGCCACTTGTTCCACGCCTTGATGGTCAATGCGGCGATGCGTACACGGTTGTCGCGGGTGGAACGGCCGGCCTTGTGAGGCTGAGCCATCAACGTGTTTCGCAGTATGAGGATCGGATCGTCGGCTTGCAGGTTCGCGCCGCTGGCGAGGCTCATGAAGAACCTGTTGGCCGCATCCGTGTCGATGTGCGCGAACGTCCACCAGAGCGAGGCGAACATGCTGCTGGTCAGCATGTCCCCGGATTGGCTGCGGAACGCGCGTGATGCGGCGAGCACGTCCGCCAGTTGCGGGGTCTGGTCGATGAACGAGATAATCTCACCGCGCGTGGGTTTCAAATCGTTCTGAGCGGCGGCCTCCATGCCCAGCTGGTCGGCCAGATACACGGCGCGGGCCAGTGAGGCGAGCTGCGTGGAGTTCTTTTCTCCGCGCAAGGTGAGCACGTCGCCCAAGGTGCGGGTTTTTCCGCTGTCCATGGTCTGCTGGGTTTCGTCTTCCAACCCTCGGATGACGAGCGTGGTCAACGGCTTGTCGGCGGCGATGACGGCGAGCAGACGATGCTGGCCGTCCAGCAGTCGCCCGTCTTTGCCGAATTTGATGGCCTCACCGTTGAACCGCCATTCGCCGTTGCGAATTTCGCGGGCGAACAAGTTGACGTTGTCTCGGCTGATACGCCGGTTGTTGACGTTTTCGCCGAGCATGGTTTTCGCTATTTCCGGGGTGATGGTTTCCACTTTGGCGGTGATTTTCGCGTCCATGATTGGGTTTTCCTTTTTTCTTCTGTGGGTCAGATTCCGGTCGTATATTCCTGCGGCATGTCCTTGAACTTGCTGTTGCTTCCAAGGAAAGCAAGGTGGAAAGTCTCGGTCGGGCCGTTGCGATGCTTGGCCATGATGATGTCGGCCTCACCGGGCCTATCTTCCTTGTCATAGGCGTCGGGACGGTGTACGAGGAACACCACGTCGGCGTCCTGTTCGATGGAGCCGGATTCGCGTAGGTCACTCATTTGAGGTACTTTGTCGGCGCGCATTTCCACGTTGCGGTTCAGCTGGCTGAGGATCACGACCGGCACCTGCAGTTCCTTGGCCAACAGTTTGAACTGGCGGCTGAAGTCGCTTACCTCCTGCTGACGGTTCTCGGTCATGCGCCCACTGGACATGAGCTGCAGATAGTCGACGACCACGAGTTTCAGGTCTTTTGTCTCCTTCAACCTGCGGCATTTCGCTCGAATATCAGGGACCTTAAGATTCGCGGAATCATCGATATACAATGGCTTGTCCTTGAGCTTCTGCCAAAAACCGTTGACGGTTCGCCATCGTTCGTCGGTCATCTGAGACGGGTCGCGGAAAACATTCAACGGAATGTTCGTCTCGGCGGAGAACAGGCGTTGCGCGATTTCCTCACGGCTCATTTCCAGGCTGAAGACGACTGTGCATTGGTTGTCGTGAATGGCCGCATTCCGTGCGAAGTCCATTCCCAACGTGGACTTTCCCATGGCCGGGCGTCCGGCGACGACGATCATCTGCCCTGGTTGCAGACCGTGGGTCACGTCATCGATGTCCCTGAATCCGGTGTGGACTCCTTCGGCGATTTCCCCCTTCTGAATCTTGTCGAGATGGTCAAGCATATCGGTGGAAACCGTATAGATGTCCTTGTAATCGGTACTGGAATCGTCCTCGCCGATATGGAACGCCTCGTCCAAGGCGTTGCCGATGATGCTGTCGGTGTCGGCATCGTTCGCATGACCCATTTGCGCTATGCGGGTGCCGATGGCGATGATGTCGCGTCGTTTCGCCGCGTCTTTGACCATGTCCGCGTAGATGCCGACATTCGACGTGGTCGGAGCATAATCGATGAGCTTGCCGACGTAGTTCAGGCCTCCAACATGATCAAGCATTTTCCGCTCGGTCAATGTCATGCAAAGCAGTGTGGTGTCAACGTCGCCATGTTGATCGGACAGGTCGCAGATCAGACGATAAATCGTTTTGTTGTTCGGCTGGTAGAAGTCGTTTTCCGTGATTTTCTGACGCGCCTCGTCAATGGCGGCACGGGATTGGAGCATCGCACCCAATACGGTGCGTTCCGCTTCATCCTTGTGTGGTAGTTCCTGGTTAAACGGATCGTTCATTGCTTGCTCGCCTCCTTATCCTCGGCCAGTCGGATTTTCTTCGCCTGCTGCTCGAGGTATTTGATTTCTTCCTCGATGCGCTTCAGACGTGACGTTCGACTATCTACTGTGGATAATTCGTCCGGGTTTTCTTTCCACCGGGCGATACAGCGTTCGATGCGCTTGTACCCGATTACTTCGGGTCCTATCCCGTTGTCGCGGAAGATGTCGACGGGCCGGTCTCCCATGGCATAGCGTGCCGTCGCTTGCGTCCTGAAGGAGTTCGTGTAGTAGATTCGTCCGCCTTGCACTCTGCGCACGATTTCAGGCAGCGTACGAAGGTAATCGACGGTTTCCCGATCGAGCTTTTTCCCTGATGTCATTGCGTGTTAATCCTTTGGCGGTTCTGTTTGCAAGGAGAGGATTCGACGGTGATTCCAAGAGCTTTTCTTGTTCTTTGATTGTTGAGCGCGGCATACAGTTCTATGCGTTCGAAGGCGTTGAATTCTCCTCTCGCGTTCATTTCCAGCATGCGCAGAATGGATTGGATGCGGAGCTGTTCTGAGAATTCATGCAGCCCCTGCGCCGTCGTCCCCTCGGATTCCTGTGCCTCATGGCGTTCGGATGGATGGGTTGGCTGTTCTGATTTGAGACGCATGTTCAGGTATTCCATGGCCTCTTCCTCCGAGTCGAATTGACGGATCGCCACGGGCATGTGGCTCTCGCATTCGATGATTTCAAAGTGGGTTTGTTCTTCTGCCACTGATTGGTCCTTGATTGTGTTGTGCGATGGTTTCATCGATGAAGTCGCGTACGGAAATCAGGTCGCTGATGTCTGACACGGATGTTTTCGGAGTGTTCGCGTCGAGCTTTCCGCCCTGTGGTGTCACGTATGCGCTGAACCCGTTAAAGCTGGGAACCCTCAACAGGATCAGGGACCAGCGGCGATTGGCCCCGGGTATCTCCAGCCGGCATGATCCGTCGTCATTGTCGATGCGCAGCACCGTCATATCAGACCTTCATCTTGAGAATCCGGAACATGCTTGGCCTCGTTCGGTCGTGTTGCGTGACATATCTTCGGACGGTGCGCATGGCTTGTCTTTTGCTCTCGAAAGAAGGCATGAGACTCCGATGCCAGGCGGGCTTCCAACCGTCAACTGATTTTTCTTGTATGGAAAAAAATACTCATCGGTTTCCTTGTCGTTCTGAATTACGGTCTCTTATCGGCCCGCCATCGGCTGATATCCGTCGAGTTCTCGAAGCAGTTCCTCCTGCCAGTCCTTGTCATCAAGGGACTGCTTCTTCTCCTTTTCGAACCAGCAGGAAGAGCAGAGTCCGGTCTGTCTCTCATCTGCCGACAGGAGGGTTCCACATCCTCGGCAGAAGTGGTTCAGGATTTTCGTTCGGAACCGCATTTCATTTCCTTTCGCGCATCGTTGAAGGCTTTGAACGCTTCGTTGATGTACCGGTTCTGATCTCGTTTCGGGAGTTGCCCGAAGTCGAGAATCTGACGGCCACTACGACCTTCGACGAGCCGGTATAGGGCTTTCGCCGCGGCAAGAACCTCGGCGGTGGTGCCAAGATCCGCAGCGTCAACCGTTCTCTTGTGCAGTGGTCCAGGAATAGGCGGAGAGAGACGCAGTTGGTCGAAAATGTTGGTGACGGATTGCATTCTCTCCCCTCACAGTTCTTCATCATGGAATCGGAATGGAGCTTTCGAGGACAGATCCTTTGTCGTTGAATCGTTGACGTTTTCTCCCGTCTTGCCGATTAGCAGCGCAGGGCCGTTCATCCAACGCCCATCGGACTCGCGTATCTGCATGATCCAAAGCTCCTGACCGTTTTTCCACACGGTGTACAGGCCGTCTGACTTGTCCTCCCACAGTCCGGGGCGATCCGGAATTCGTGCGGGTGCCGGTCGCAAAGCATGGTCGAATGCGTCGTCATCAATCCGATAGGTGTTGGAGTCAATCAGGACTAGACAATGGCCGTCATCGGTGATTCCCTGTACTGGATATTTGTTCCCGTTCGTTTGCACGAAGACGTCTCTGGGTTGCACGCCGGTGATGTCTTCGATGATTTTGTATTCGGGTTCGTCGGGGAGCAGCTTGATGCGGGTGCTTTCTGCCGGGTGAGTTCCATGAATCCGTCATGGCCTTCGTGGAACAGTTCACCGATGTCGAAGCCGTTGACAGTGTATTGCCGGGCTCCGAGCGTGTGTCCGATTCCGGGAGTGAGTCGGAATTCGAGGATCATGTCGCCGCCGTATGCGGAGACTCGTACCCGTCGGTTTCTGAGCTGGGCGAATGTCATGTTTCGCCAGAAGCGTTTGTCGTGTTCTTCCATTGGTTGTCGTTGTTTTCTTTCGATTTATGTGGACGTATTCAGTATAACAAGTAAAAGAGAATTAAGGGGCGGGGGTGAATCTTCGGAGTGTCGCGATATGCTGAACGCGTCCACATAAAAAAACAAAAGATACACACCGAGAAAACAGCGGAACCCCCAACGCAATTACCTCAGGGCCACCACAAGCGATGCCGAAGACGGCGATTGCGGTTCCCCCAAAACGACAAAACGTAATCGGTTGATATCAAAAAAAAGCAGGAGCCAACATGACCTTCACGGCAGAACCGAACATCGGATCGCACCTCGTCGAAGCGACACCACCAAACCTCTTGGAACACATCGACGAACACATCAAATTTCTCCGGGAATGCAAAATCACCTTCACAGGAAGCATCGGAAGAGGGGACATCCCGTACACGAAAAGCGCGATGACATTGCTCAACAACATCGACGTGCTGATCGCCGGCGAGGAAGCCGACAAGGAAGTCCTCCGATTCAACAGCGGGGACATGATGGGCATGATACCGCCAGCCACCAAGCACTATAGGCCCGACCTCGACCTCAGGACCCAGAGTCTCATGGACGGCGGATACACCGAAGCGATGATCAATTCAGACAGGCAGATGTGGGGCGGCTCGCCCATCTCATTCCCGAACGACCCGCAGTGGAACAAATAAGAACCACGACCGGCGGGCATGCCGAGTGACGACCCCAACGCCTCCAGCATGCCCGCCTTTTTTGACCAACTTGGACGGCGCGTCGGCCGTCGAATCCGGATGCGAATCGGTGTGAATCGGAGGTTGTTTTTTCTGATGGCGAGGCATAAGTCTCACGAGGAGGAACCATTGGGTTGGAGTGTCGGTGATTTCGCTTTGTCGGACCCGGGGTGTCGACTGTATATCGACATGGCCCGGAATACGTATGGGAAACTCGACCCGAAACTGGTGTCCTGCAGAATTCATTACCGGCTGCAGTGTCTGAACCTCAGTCCCAGGAAGAAAGGCCAGTAGGTCTTCGGTTCGATGGTATAAAACAAGCATCTGCCTTACTGGGTATGTTGGCATGTCGCGTATGAAAAACCGTAAAATTGTTGGTATCAACCGAAAAAGCAAAAACAGGGGAAGAGTCGGGATGCTCAACAAAATACACAGGCTGAGAAGCGTCGGGATGGACAACGGCATAGCCACAGGATTCGGAATTCTTTACGTCGCGGAAGAGGCATACCCGCTCATCCCATACGTGCGCGGCAACGAACATCCGCTCGCATTCGGCAGGACGCCTCGACTCCTAAGCATCCTGTTCACGACATTCGTGAACACACAAAACGCGGATTACAACGGCAAGACCAGGACGCTGACCATCGGCAAGGACGTACGGCAAGTGGCCCGCAGAATGGGCATGCTGACGGGAGGCTGCGGCCGACAGAATACGGTCACCAGCATCATCGGCTATCAGGACATCACGTTCACTTCAAGGGACGGCAAAGAAATTAAACCGATCGAAGAGACGAACATCGTCCAAGGCGAAAGCTGGAACGAAAAAACCATTACCTTCACTTGGGAATACGTCCGATTGATGTCGCGCGAACCGAAGGAGATTCCTCTTTCCGCCGTCGTCGGAACCAGTGGCGGAAGCCTGTCCTTGGATCTGCTGGTGTTCGCGACGCTCTACTGTCCGGAGCAGAAGGAACTGTATATCAGTCGAAATAATCTATACAAGATCGTCCCCGGTACGAGCACGGAGACGGTGTCCACCAAGCACCTCACCGTCAGTCTCACAAAGCTCAACCAGATTCAGAAAATCTGGGTATTCTCGTTGACGAGGGCGGGCCTCGTGATCAGACCATACGGGATGCCGCCAAAGGCGGAGAACCGTGTGTATCTCATCGCGGAATAATAAAAAACGGTTGGATACGGATCCATGTTCGTATCCAACCGTTCAAGCATCCCGAGATGCCGGCCGTCAGATTTTCAGCTTCTCAACCACACTGAGATCGACGCCGTCACCCCAGTGTTCAGCCACCGCATTGACATCCTTCATCGGCTCGCCGGACGCGCGGCCGAAACCACGATCCGGTTCGGCGGCATTCAAAACAGCGAACAGAGTCTTGGACAGAGTCTTGTCTTCCATGAACGCGAAAGCAAGCCTCATCTTCAGGTCGGACGGTTGAGCGCCAGCCAGTTCCTTGACGAACTTGGAGAATTCGGCGACCCGCTTCCGCGTCTTGGTTTCCGTCAACACCTCAAGCAGAACCGGAGCGTCGGTCTTGCTGGTCTCGCACAGAATCTTGGCGATGTTCGCGGTACGGTCATCGGAAAGAACGTCGAGCATGTCCTTGATCTTCGCGTACGAGGCGGCTTCCAAATGAGGGAAGGACGAGTTTTTCTTCGCGGTCTTGCGCCGCGTGGTCTTGGCGCCCTTGACGGGGGTTTCTTCCTCACGGTCGGGCGTTGTCTCATCGACGGAATCCGTCTCTTCCGGCTGGACGTCAGGCTGAGAATCCTCGTCCGATGCCGACCAGTTCTCAGAATCGTCCGCTTGCCCGGCTTCGTTCACCGGCTCGGAATCGTCGACCGGCGCCGGGGCTGGGGTCGGGGTGCCGAAATTGTTGTTCCATGGGAAATCTGCCATCGTTAACTCCCTTCGTCAAGGCAGGACCGTTCGAGTGAACCGTCTTCAACGACTGTATCCGAGCAAACAACGAATAACCGAAAAAATATTGAAATTAACCGTTTTGACTTCGGCGCGGCGCCGCACGGCCGCCGTTTCTCATGCAAACTAGCGGACCAGAAAAATCACGGACAAAAGAGCAGACAGGCAACCAAGAAAAGTCAGAAAAAAATGAAGAGAAGAAGAAATAAGAAAAAGACAATCCAAGAACAAGAGAAAGAAGCCAACCCGCAACACATCACACAAACACCAAGACACCATTACCACATCACAGCAGGGTAAAACCAGAGCAACGAACCGCAACATTACCAACAGAGCAACGAACCTACGGAACGAAAACGCAACAAAACAACGAACCGCAACGACCCATACATCAGCAAAGTCATCATCCTGAATGGTTAATTTCAACAAATATTAGGTATATAACAAGATATGACGTAATATCAAGAAATGAACAGACAGGACGATTGACGAACAAGCAACAAAACAAAAAATCAGTCAATAAAACTAAATCAGTGTTGTTTCGTCAAGAATGGTCTCTTTCCGGAGAAAACCCCGGAACAAGCAAAAAGCGGGGCAGAAGAACTTGGAGAAAAGATGGCAAGTCTGATAATCGGACATGGAGGCATCCTCGACGTGCTGCGATCCAAGGTCCCCGAACAGCGTTGGAGGGTGCCCGCAGGAGAGGATTTCGCAGCCCAGGCAGACTTCCTGACAAGGCACCCGGTGCGTCCAGGCCGTCAGGGAATCGTGTTCACGAACCTCCCGGGAAACTGGATGCCGGTCGCCGATGCAGGCTGGACAATCTACTGGATCGACCGCGGACAGATACCCATCGGAGCGCAGGCCCTCCCCGAATATTTCATGGACCGAAGCATCACGGATTTCGTCCACGAGTTCTGGCGGATACAGACAATCGACAAGCGTCTGGTAGGCGATATCATCCTGAACAGGACCCGCCAGACGGCACCCATGATCATTGTCACATCGAACACTGGAGGCGTGGGAAAGACGGTTTCCTCACGCAGATTATGCGAGCGGGCAAGAGAAAAAAGGACTACGCCCCCTCCTTATCGACGGCAACATGAGACAGTCATCGCAACGTTCCTTCTTCGACCCTGGGCAGCGTATGCCGGCGCGCACCATAGCCGACTGGCGTCCCGGCATGGCGACACAATACGGCGCCAATTCGGGACGAATGTTCAACATCGATTACGATGTTTCGTTCGCCCCACCGGCCGGTGCGATGGTGTCGTGGGACCACTACCGCGCATACATCGAGGAAGCACGCAAGCTCTGGGACTTCGTCGTCTTGGATCTCGACCGTATCAGCGCAGATGATCTGCAGGACAGCAACACAGCCGCCGGAGGAATGGTCGTCCCCTACGTTCTTGCCGGCGACCTTTGCTTGGTCATCGTCAAGGCCGGCGTGCAAACGCAAGGAGATGCGTTGAATCTGCTCAGCGCGTTTCCCCGTTACGGTTTGCCCCGAGAATGTATCGGAATAAAAGACACGGTCCCGGTCGGAATGACAGACTACCGGCCACTTGATTATTCAAGATACGGGATTTTTCTCGGAGTCGAGTACCAGACGGTTGAGGCCGGCAATCTGATCGCATCCGGTAAATCGAATTGGGCTGACTCGAATCTGGACTTGGCGAGAGAGCAGACCCTTGAATGGGTTCTGCCCGATAAGGGATTCGAACCGGCCAAGTTCGAAGTGAAAAAGAAAAAATGGATGGTTCCATCGTGGTTGATCTCTCACTCACACCGAATCCCGATGACCGTGCTTTATGGCCGATGGGTAGCGACGCCGATTGGATTCGCGGAAGCGACGTGGCGAACAACGAACACCCCGGAGTGTTGGCGCAACGTCATCAGTGGATCGTTCCGAACCGATTGTTCGCGGAAAGCATGGTCAAGGCAAACAGTGAATTGGTTACGAGCATCATCGGCGCATTGCTTTCATGGAGGACATGCACCGTCGACCAGCTTCGGGCGGGACTCTCCGTGAAAGGAGCTCCCGAATTCCATCGCGACGAACCGAACCTGTACGGCGCGTTGTGTCGGCTGGGAGTCATCGACATAGGCTTCAGCCCTTACGAAAGATTTTCCGGGCAGATAATCCCGCAAACCTGGTTGTCGTTGAGCTCTGACAAGAAACTCATCCGAAGCACGCTCGGCCTGTTTAATTCGGCAACTTGGCTTCGTCGAATGCTTTCAGACAAGCAGTTGATTGGAATGAGACGCCACGTGCGCCACAATACGTATGCGGCGCACGTCGGGCTGCATCTCGGTGTCAATCCGGACATCAAACTCGTCGGCGGCGACGGTTGGGGAGCGTTCCGGCTCATCGACCCGCAGGCGGTCAGCGAAGCCGGACTGCCTCACAGCTGTTCGACGGACATCACCGCACTCGCATCGAACAACGTGCTTGCGGGAATCGAAGTGCAGGTCCACCCAAATAACATGAGCCAGAAAATCTCCAATTGGTCGAAGCTGCTCGCCTACTCGCCGATGCAACGACGTGGACTCATCTGTATCTGGCTGCTCATACGCGACACCAGCCAATGGCAGTACCCGGCGTTGGGCAGCATCATCGAAACGGCAAGCCATGCCGACGAGATGTTGGTCGGCGACCCATCCGTGGCGTCGCGTATGGGATTCGCGTTATGGGACGACTGGTTCGACGAGCAAGGCAACCCGACCGGCGGGATCGGAACATACCGGGACATGCTGAACGTCGAACGCAGCATGTTCTCACCGGACTGGAACCGATGCACCCCATCAACAAAACCTGTGACGACGATCCGTGACTGGGGGTGGACGGTCATGGATGAAACAATCAGACACCAATGGGGCTGGGATGTCAGTGGATGGCGGAAGCCGGAAGCATACCGGGGAGGATTCTACGGGTATATCGGAGGTGAAAGCGTTGAACTCTCTTCCTGAAAATTTCACAACCAACCAGCAGCGTTTGGAGGAAGCCAAGACCGAACGTTACCGTGCATTGCAGAAAATACGGACGCTTTGCGAAACAGGGCGCCGTTCGCTGGTGGTCCCGTTCCTTATGGTCAACCTGCAACGCAATCCGGCTTTGAAAAAAATACGACTCTGGCAATTGGATGCGATCATGTTCGACGTTTCCAAATACATTGCGGTGAAGACCATACGACGGATGAGGGAAACCATCGGCGACCAGAGCACCGTCAAGGACGGGTATGCGGATTTGGGATGGGCGTTGGCGGACAAGGATGCGACGGTCCGCATGACCACATGGCTATATCAACTGTTGGAAAGAGAGAAGCTGGCCAAGTTCGACTTGCCGGAGGGATTCCCCTTGGCCATGCTCTACTCCGCCGAACCGGCAACTGCAGAACAATCGAATTGACAGGAGGGCATCGGAATGAACGAAAAAGAAAAAGCATGGTACGAGGTGACTCGCAGCATTAGCCAACTCGATGGCGACCAGTTGAGATCCATCGCGGATGATGTCCCAGGAAATCTGGAGGACTGCACGCTGCTGCTCGTCAGAGCGGGAAACGAACCGGTCCGCGAATATGTGCATGGCGATGGCGAAGGCATACGCAAGGCGGGTGATCTCGCCGGCTTTTCCATCAGCCCACTGCCAGGGAACGGCGAACCCGAACTGCCGGAAGGAATCAGCAGATCAGCTCACTCTCTTGTGCCATGGCGGGCCCGCCTGAATTCAAAGGCGACGATGGAGAAGATGCGCACCGATTCCGCCGGCATTCGGAAAAGCGTCGAAGCATTGATGCCGGCAGACAGTTATGTCAGCGTAACGCTCCGCAGGCAAGGATATTTCGAACAGGCCCGAATTCGAGATTGGGTTGCCGACGAGCATTCCACCGTCGAGGACGGCAACGAATTTGTCGCCGCTCACACTCTCTGCGCGCGAGTCACCGCAGCATGCGCCGACAGCCGCCGGAACGCAGAACTCGCACAACGGGCTGGACAGGCCATGTTCCCGCTGCTCTCCAACATGAGCAGTCATCCCAGCTACCCAAAGTTGGGCGGACTCATCGTGACCTTGGCTGTCACCCTGTTGACGATGGTATTGTCCGCCATCACTCCGATTCGTCTTGCCACATTCTTCTGGCTGGCGGGAACGGTAGCGGCGATGCTGCTGGTGCCTTGGGTTTTGAGTGGACTACTCTCCGCAAACGCGAAAGCCATGCTGAACGACGACAACAGCACTCGAATGTACTTCCGAGTACCGCCGCACTACAAATTCGCATGTCTGGGACTGTTGGCGTACTGCTCTTTGATGCTGTTGCCGATACCGTCATGGTTGTGGATCGTTCCTCTTGCCTTCACTGCTGCAGCTGGAATCAGATGGTGGAGGAACACTCTATGGGATGATATTCTCCAACGCCCACGCCGATACTGGTGGCTTCGCCGCAAACGCAAGGCGAATCTCAGTGACACCGAAACAAAACTCGGCATGAAAGACAAACGAGTGTATGCGACGGGATATGGCCCGCAACGCACTACTTTGATCTTCAGCCCAATGACCACGACCACACTGTTCATGCCGGTGCAGAAATCCACGGCGGTAAAACAGGACCTTCACCCGGTGCCCGAACCATTGTCCCATGGAGGCGTCCTGATCGGATTGGACGATTCCGGACGTCCCGGATACTTGGATCCGACACAGCTCTATGGCGGAATCGCAATCAGCGGTGAAGCCGGATCAGGAAAAACCGTTCTGACCCACGGCATCAGCCAATGGGCCATCAGCCATCGCAATGATACCAGCCGTGACGTGTGGGGAACGGATTCACGACTCATCCACTTCTGGATGAAGGACGACACCGGAGTGGAAGTGCTGGACCGGTATCGGCAAACGCAGGGGATTGACTCCCATCCACGTGTCATATACCTCACCGATCCTTCCAGCATCGGTCTCGATTTGCTCGGAATGCAGGAGGGAAGGAACGCCCAGGAGACGGCGGAAAGCGTCGCCAAAACCATGAGATACGCATTCAATGCCGGCGACATTCAGAACGACTCCCAAAATATCATCACCCAATCCATGACCATCGGCGTGGCCGCAAGCCGATACGACCAACACAAGCCAGGGGACATCCTAAGAAGATGCAGACAACTCGAGCAACAGTATCCCGGGGCCGGTCAACTCAGGCAACAGCAGTCACCCATCGGGTGGGCCGTGGTCGCATTGTGTGGGTCGGATGGTCAAACCGGATCAGCCAGAGCGCTTGGACAGGTATGCAGGGCTCTCGCATTGGAATTGAAGGACGATCCTCTCGGAACGGACATGACGTTGGCCGCGCGTGCCGCAGAACAACTGTACGGACGACCGGATCAGAAGGGGCAGGCGGCGCGAAGCGATCGTGAAATACTGCAGCGCACCAACGCCTCGGTGAACAAGGTCAACCAGTTCCTCGCCATCGAACACATGTTCACGCCGCGACGCAGCACCGTCACATGGAAGTGGATATTGGATCATCCGGGCGACTATCACATCGTGCTCGCCCCGCACAATGGTCACTCGCTTCCCGAACTCATGGACAAGATTCTGGGCTCGTGGCTCATGTACCGGTTCTGGAACACGGTGTTCGCACACTGCAAGGACTGGTTAACGCTTGGCAAACACACGATGCTCGTCTGCGACGAGCTGAGCCTGCTGGCGAACGGGTCGGACGACGTGTTGAAGAATCTGAGGGAGCAGGGGCGTTCGTTCGGATTGATTCTCGTGTTCGCCACCCAATACCCGACCCAGTTGTCCGACACGTTGTTGGATTCGTTCCTGGGGTATACGACGTTCATCAGCTACAACACGTCGATTCCGCGCATAGCCACGCTGACCGCGGCACGTCTGACCGACAATGAGGGATTGGACGGGTGGACCGGAGGAGCGGTGACGAACCTCCCCAAATACCATGCCGCTGTAAGAACCAGAAACATGGAACAGATCCAGCCGGCGTTCATCGTAAGCGTGAAAGACTTCGACGACGGTTATCGTCCCGGCGACAAGTAGGCCTCGCAAAAAACATGCCAACCCATCCGGCTTATGTTGATGCCGGATGGGTTTTCTCAATCTGCGTCCCCCGGCTTATCCGAATATGCAAGAAACTTTGTTAAAAACCGAAAATCTATCGTTATCAACCGATTCCGTTGATACACTCGGGAAACGCAGGAGGGTTCCTTCAAACCAAAATCGAAGGGAATCCAATCATGGGCAACACCATAGAAATCGCCGCCGCCAGCAACCTCGTCGGAAGCTACCACGCCATGTTCGACGGCATCCTCAACTCGACCGCCGGACAGCTCATCACCAAGGTGGGCGCCGCTGCCGCAGTGATTCTGGCCTTGGGGCTTATCCTGGGAGGAATCAGCAAGATACTGGGACGAAGCAACAAGCTGGTCTCTATGTTCTGTCCAAGCGCCGCACGAATCGTCGTCGTTCTCGTCGTCATCTTCATCTTCGCTGGCCCGACCGTAACCGTTCCGGCATTGCTGACAGCTCTTGACTGGATCGTCAACGCCGTGGGCAACCAGAGCAAAGACTACTTCGGAGTCTGATCGGGGGGCATATTCATGGGCGAGCAAAGACAATTGCATCCAAGGGAAACCATGGATGACATCACCGAGGTCTCATCCACCGCATCCATTGAACGTAAGAACACGTTCATGATCACGAAAAGCACGGAAGCCCGATCCAAGACCGTGTTTTCGACAATCATCGGCGGTGTTATAGGACTGTTGATCTGTCTTATGCTCGCCCCGATCATCGGCATCACATTCGGCGTGGTGTTCATCCTCATCGGCTTGGTCGCCGCGCCATTCCTCATGGTCGGCCAAGTCAAAGACCGGACTCAGCAGGTCCGATGGAAAAGACTTCTCAGGAGATTGCAGAGCCGGAACATCGCCGGAGAGGTTTTCTACCCCAATTCGAACCAGCCAGAGCATCTAAGCAGTCTTAAGGAGATGTGGATACTGTGAGCGCTTCAACCCAGATGCAGCCCAGCCTCCCGGTCAGGATGAAAGCGCGACGGAACATGCTGTTCATTGTTCTGCTCGTCGTTCTGATGACAGTGGTCGTACTGCCCTCCCAAGCATTCGCCATGGCCGAAAACGACGGCGGTGCGAGTGCGCCGGTATGCGCTACGGCCACAAGCACCCAAGTCGATTACACGACATGTCTTCCGTCCGGCCGATGGGGAAGCAATGTCGGCAGCATAACCAGCCGCATCGAACCATCGAGTGGCATCCTTGGTTTCATCTCCAATGTGCCGGCCCTGATCAGTCATACGACAAGAGACATCCTGCCGAACATGCTGATGCAGATCACACAGCTCTGCTGGTCATCCGCCCTGTCGCTAAGCCAGTTCGCGGCAAGCTTCACCCCATTGAAGACCGCCGGAGCGTCGGTCGACCACGCCACGGCGAAACTTATCGACAATGTCATGGCCGGCGGCATTCCCGCAGCGTTGATGGTGACCGCCATCGTCGTATGGCTTCTCGCGGCGGGATTCGACATCGGGACCACGAAAGAGGCGAGCAAACGACTGCTTGCCACGGTATTGTGTCTTGCGGCTCTCATCGTGTTGGGGACAGGAGCCTCGAAAACCGCGGAGAATGCGACCGAACCGGCGACCGGCAGTCCCTGGTGGGTCGTCAACACCATCAACGGCGCAGTCAACAAGCTCACCGTCGGACTTGATCTGGACGGGTTGAACGACGGCGAATCGAACATGATGGCGTTCAGCAACAAAGCACTCAACCGTAATACGAACTGCCAGGATTACCTGTATGCCATGCACCAGCAGTACGACACCGCGACCAGCGGCAACGGGGGAGACACATCCTCTATCACCAAGGCCGTGAACCGCATGTGGGAGGAAACGGCTCTCCGATCGTGGGTGACGATGCAATGGGGTAATCCGTCAGCGGGGCCGAACACGCCGTCAGGTGTGGCCGACAACGCACAGCAAGCGTACTGCCATGTGCTTGACATGAACACGAACACCGATCCTGCGGTGCAAATGACATTGACGAATGCGGCAACCGGTTTGAGTATCGATTCCAGCACAGCGGAATGGTTGTTCAGCGAACACGGTTGGATCGACCCTCAGGACAGTTCCGTCAATGACAAGGAAAAGGAGCAGAACGACCGGGATAAATATGTTCGACTGACCAGAGCGGGGATCTTTTGGGAGACCTGCGGTATCGACGGCAGTGGGAAGGTGTACGGCCGTGACGGCTGGAACATCCTCGTCAAAAACATGGGGGACAAGGATACAGGAGCCATCAAAAACGGGAAGCTCACCGTCAGATTGAAGAAGGATGGATTCAGCGACATCTCAGGCGGGAACGGGGCCCACTTCTACGGGGACGATGTCAAGGTAGACCAGAACATACTCCAATTGTGCAATGTGGCTTTGGGCACAAAGCAATTCAAAGGCGACCGGTATCAGGCCTTCCACAACGACAATGACTTCCGTGATTCGAGCGGCAACGTCCAGAACACGGACATCGCCGATGCCGCGAACCTGGGCTGGCGTTTCGATATCCCCAACGTCGGCGGAACCTGGCGTGAAGCCAACCTTGGTAACACGCAGGATTCTTCGACCGGAGAAGGAGCGATGCGAATCACCCTGGACAACCTGTACGGCAATTCAGCGCCTGACAATCTGGGTGCATTCGGTTCCGTGCTCGGTGGCATCTGCAACATGATCGTCTGGGGATTGCTCAGCGTCATCCTCATCATGACCAAGCTCATGCTCGTCCTGATGGTGCTGTTCCTCGTCGTAGCGTTCCTCGTGAGAGCTTTCCCCATAGGCGAAGCTCCGAAGAACGTGTTGAAGAACTGGGTGAAATACACGTGCAACCTGAGCATGACCGGCGGATTGTATTCGGCTTTGGGAGCCATCGCCACATTCATCTGCCAGCTTATGTTGAAGTTCTGTTCCGAAATGAGCAGCAGCTTCATGTACAACGTGATCAGCGGTTTCAGTCCGGTGCTTGCAATCGCGGCCATCAGCCTGTTTTGTACCAGCGTGCTCAAAGTCGGCAACCCGTTCAGTTTCAAAGCGATGATGGGAATCGCCACCGGTGGAGCCATGGCAGGCGGAGTGCTGGCCGGCCTCAGGAGAATCGGCGGAGGAATAAGCAGCGGTCTCCTCATGGGACGGCTCCTCACAAGCCGAAACCACGGCGGCATGTCCAGTCGCAACGCCGGACCGCGCCACAGGATGTTCGGTCCCACCGCCGGCGAAAGCAAACTCGACTCCATGCTCGATTCGGAGAGGAAGAATCTTGACCTCGACGGCGGCGACCGCAACCTGTACGGACGCAACGCGAAAGAATACGATGCGATCGCAGCCCGCGGAGCAGACTCCCTCAGTTATAGATGGGGGCGCATGAACGAAGGCACCGTACGCGGGTCCCTCGCAGGAGTCGCCGCACGTTTCACCAACCAAGCCGACAGAGCTCAGGCGTTCATGACGGGCGGCATGTCCTACGATGATCGCGTCAAGAACTATATGGCCCGCCATCCCGGCGCATCGCTCGGCCGCGCCCGTACCATGGCCAAAAGGTGCAAGCCTGCTTAATCAGACCGCACGCGGCCTGGGCGGAGGAGCTATGCTGTTGGGCGCGACAGGCAAGGCAGCCCTAGGTGTCATGCAATCCCAACCGTTGCGTGACGTGGTCAAGCGTGGCGCCAAAGTCGCGGCGACCGGTATCGCCGCTGCCGCACTCACATCCAACCCGATCACACTGCCGGCAGGTGCAGTCGCATTGGGCAAGCTCGCCACCAACCGTGACTTCTGGCATGGAGCCAAGGTCGGAATCGGCGCACTGGGAGCCAGAGCGGAGAAGAGCCGCAACGAAATCCTAAGCCTAGGCAACAGGCCCACGACGGTCATGACTCCGATTGCTCCGGTCGAAGACAATCCGTTCGATCTCGATGAATCATTGAACGAAATGCACTCCGAGGACGGAAGTCTCAACTCCGATGGAGACAAGGCGTTCGGGGTGGTGGAGAACAGCATGATGCACAACTTCCGGCAACAGGGCCACATGAGCGAACAGGAAGCCGCCGACGCATTGGAGAGCGCACGTATCACGGGAGAGGTCAAGGAAGCAGCGGCGAAATACCATGCGAACCTCAACGCGCCGAAGAACCCACCTCGCCAGAAAACGTCTGACGAGTTCGAAACGGATGGAGATGCATTCTGATGGACACCGGCACTGTTACTCAGACGGCTGGGCAGGGAGCCGCCGATTTTCTCACCGTCCTGTTCGCTTGGATGTTCACGCCAACGGGAGCCGTGCTGACCCTGCTCCTGTTGGCGGTCGGCGGCGGCAGCGTCTTCATGAAGATCATGGGACGTTCGATGAGAATGTTGTCCGTTGCGGCGAGGATATGCGCGGGCCTGTTCTTCGTGTGGGTCATCAGCGGCGTCCTGGAGGCGATGGGCATTCCCATCCGTGAATGGATGCAGGGGATCGCTAGTCAGCTCCCGGATTTGGGCGTGTTGCTCAAAGCGTTTTTGGAGAGGCTGTTGTTTACGGCATCCTAAAATTTTCGCAAAGAACTGTGGGAATGCGGGAATGGTTTGGCAGATGAATGCGGAAGCGTTTCTCTGCCTGATCATTCCCGCATTGTGTTGTTTTCCTGTTGATGGGGAGAGCTGGTTCCACAAAAAAATTGCGCCTCTGCTACACTGAATGTGGCCACATAAAAAACGCGCGTCCCACGCCTCCACCTTGGCGGCGGAAAACGTGAACAGAGGAGAAAACAGCATGCTGAAAAGCACGATTCTTGTCGCGGTCGCCGACATCAAAGGCGGCGTCGGAAAAACGACGACAGCCATGCTCATCGCCGGATGCCTCGCCCGGCGCGGCGAACACGTCACGGTTCTGGACGCCGACAACACCGGTGGCGCGACGCTCTGGGACGAATACGTGCGAATCGAGGACGATCGTCGTCGCAAAGAAGACGAAGCCAACGGGACTCCGCACAAACCCTACAAGCTGGGTTTCGACGTGATCCAAACCAATGACGTGATCCTCGGAATGCCCGACAGGATTCGCGAACGCTACAAAGGATGGGTCATCATCGACACGCCTCCATCCGATGCGGGAACGGTGCAGACGGCACTCCAGGCGGCCGACGTGTCAATCATCCCCTGCCAGCCGTCCATCAGCGATTTGAGCCATGCAGGGAAGACCTATGCGGCCGCCAGAAACGGCATCATCCTGCTCACGCGAGTGAAAGCGCGAACCAAACTCGCGCGTGACGCAGTGAAACAATTGGATGAGCTGGAGGCAACACGATTCGAAACGGTCATCCACGAGAGGGAAGCCATCAAGAATCTGTACGGAACCAACCAGATAGACAACAGGGATTACGCTTCCGTCACCCAAGAGCTCATTGACCTCGTCAAACAGTTCGGCATCGAGTAGGAGTTGAAACATGGTAAAGAATATCAACAGCGCTTTCGGACGCGGCCTGCAGGACACTCGCGACATGGGGCGTCGGCCTCTCCTATCCGAACCCCCCGAACCGAAGATGACGGTCGAGGCTCCCGAGCAGAAAGCAGTCTCTGAAGCAATCCCGGAAGATCATGAGACGAAAACGAATGAAGCATCCGGGAGGGCCGGCCGGAGGAAGCCCGTGTATTCGTTCGACCGGAGGCTCGGCACGAACCTGACGGATGAAAACTATCTCGCGCTGCGAATCAAGTCGGTCGAGACGAACATGACCACGCAGGCTCTTCTTAACGCCGCGGTGGAACAATGCTTCGTCAACGGAGGACTTGACATGGAGCTGGCCAGAAAATACGCGCAGACCCGCTGACACAAAAAGAGACTCGGCAGTATCCGAGTCTCGTTTTTTCTTTTCCCGACTTCCACCGCTTTCACGCTGAGACTCCGGATAGTCTGACACTAGATAGCACGTTCAGATTCTCAAGGAGACGAAGTGGCACGAAAAGCATCCGTTGAATCTCCAATGGACATCACCGAAGACAAACGGAAGAACGAAGTCGAACTGACGGCAATCAAACGCGCCATGCGAAACACCCGCTGGTGGAAAGTTTTCATCACCGTGTTCATGATCGCCGGAATCGTCGCTCCCGTCATCAGCGTTCGCGCAATCAGCACGCTGCAGGACATGGGGTCCATGTTGAGCGCGAAATACAAGGAGATCAGCGTAGACAAACCAGGGAAACAGGCAGCCTTGGCGTCCGTCAACAAATGGTTGGACACGAACAAAGGACCATTCCGTTACGGGACCACGAACCTGTTATGGGATTCGGCGACAAAAGTCGGATCCAGTGACGAGGACACCGGAACAGGAAAGGAACATACCGACTGGTGGAGCCACCAGTTCTCCCTGACCGACCTGTCCGACGGATCCACCCGCGACGTGACCCAGCTCATTTCATGGAAGAACAACGTGGCCACCGCAGTGGGAGACCCAACAGTGCTGCCGTTGAAAGCAAGCGGCGCTGGCGGAGCACAATCCTATACGCCATCCGGATACTCTCGCATCGACCAGGCGGCCAGCTTCCAGAACGTCGTCAACGCTTGGGCGAAAGCCTACATCGGGAAAGACAGCAACGCGTTCACCGTGCTGGTCGGGGATCCGAACAGCGAGCACGCCTACCAGCCAGCAGCCATCGGAACATTCAAAAACGTGAGCATCAACTGGCTTGTGGAGTGCGACAAGAACGGGCAATCCGTGCCAAAGGAACAATCCAGTGACACGCCTCCCTATGCTGCGGCGTCGATCAGCATCACATTCGAACCGTATGCCGCGATGCAAGACAGTTCCGATAAGGGAAGCGACACGTCATCTTCGGACAACACCGGTGGCTCGACCGTCAAGACGAACATCACCGTACTGGTCAAGAACCCTACATCCGGTAACGCGAAGATCATCGACTGGGGAGCGGATGGCAGCGTCAGGACGTTGAGTCCCTATGCGAACGCACTGAGCAAAAGCGACGTGACCTCGGCGAGCTCCGGCGACGAGACCGGCGGCACCGATTCCGCCGGGACCACATCGCAGGACATCCAGTCTGATGATTCCACTGCCGACGGTTCCAAGGCATCATCGGGCAACGGCACGTCGGACAACACCTCAGACGGCACATCGTCGGACGGTACGGCATCCGACAGCCAGAACAACTAAGGAGACCATCATGGCCAATGACAAGAAACCGAAACTTCCCCCATTTGCGGAATTCGTCAACAGCAACGCCGACCTGTTCGGAGCGATCATCGTCATCCTATTCGGCATCGCGGTCGTCTGGACTATTATCAGCGGACTGTTCTAGAAGAGGAAACCGTCGTGGCATCGAGAAAAAAGCAAGACCGGCATAACCGTCGCCGGCATCCTTGGCGGCTTGGCCATCGTGCTCATAGCCATCATCGTCATCATCCAAACCGGAGTATGGGCCACGGTCGCCCCACAATTCGGGTTGCCTGCAATAACCAGCATCAGTCAGATACTTCCGAGCGAAGACTCCATGCAGAAAACAAACATCGGCTTGGGGTTGAAAAAAATCCGGACCTGTCGAAAATCGAAGGCCAGATCAAAGACGGTCTGACCTCCTCGGGGAACACCGGAGAAAAGGATTCCACGAACACGGATATGGGAGCGAGCGGACTGCCGGCTTCCGCAGCAAGCCCCATGAGCGTGTCCGAAGCCATCACAGCCGCCCGGAACCTCCCGACCGAAACACCCCATACGAAGGGCTACAATCGCGCCGAGGATTTCGGGGACTGGCAGAACAGCGACCAGCTTTGCGGATACGGAACCACCCGCGACTACATACTCAACCGTGACTTGACCGATCCAGTCATGGACTCCAATTGCAAGGTGCAATCCGGGACACTGCATGACCCCTATACGGGCCAGACCATCAACTTCCGGAAGAGCGTCGTGAAGAACGGGAAGACCGTCAGCGGAGACAGCACCGCAGTGCAGATCGACCATGTGGTCGCCTTGAACGACGCATGGGCCTCCGGCCTGTGGAAGAACTCAAGGGAAAAACGATCGCGTGAAATACGCGAACGATCCGGACGTGCTGCTTGCCAGCCACGGGGGATGCCAACAATGCGAAAAGCGAGGGCATCAACCTGTACGGGAGCGGTGTCCCCAAGAAGTCCGTCGGACGATGGGCCGCATCCACCCCATCCGTCTGGCTGCCGAGCAACAGCGGCTACCAGTGCTCCTACATGGCCAAGCGCGTCTACATCAAAGACAAGTATGGACTTTCCATGAGCAGTTGGGAGAAAAGCGAGACGATCGGGTTCCTCGAGCAATGTCAAACCGCTGGGGAATAGGAAAATCCGGGAATTCGCTGATTCTTTCAACATCCTGCCGTTAACGGCTGAAGCGGCACGGTATGTTGAGGTATCGGGACGAAGGTTCATTCCTCAGCCCAAGTCCCCTCGGTGTTAATCCAGGTTTTTTCGGATTCTCCTATGGTGCGGCTTCCCCTTGTGGACTTTTTGGGTGAGCCGTACCTTTTCCTTTTTTCTGAAATAATTCTGTTATGCCTGTTAAACTGAATATATCTACATAAAGTATGGAACAGCAAGGAGATCCATTGTCTGAAGACAAGACCGAAAAACTCGGCGACTTTATGCGCCGCGTAAAAGACGACACGGTGCTCAACCTGTACTTCGTCACGGAGACCGGGTCGAAAAGAATACCGACGCCACTGTTCGGCAACCCCACTGCGGAACAGCTGAGGGACAACAGGTACCTGCAATCCCAGGTGGTCGCATCCCGCAAGCACTATTGCAATGAGGTGATCAGCAGCGGATGGACCGTCCACGTGGATACCAAGTTCGATCAGGAGGCTTTCGAGAATGCCTAAAGTGGATAGAGGCTGGAGAATCTGCGGACGTCGGTTCGGCTTTCTCGGCACCAGGCGCCTGCCTTAAACCGTGAATATCTTTCATTGGGATTTTCTTCTACGATATATGCCTGTTATACTGAATATATCCACATAGAGAATTGAAGGAAGACCCACCAATGAGCCACGCAGCCAACACAAGCATCCAAGACATCCAAAACGGAATAGGAGACTTCGTGCTCCGTCCCGAAGCAGACCGCAACAGCCTCGACGGCTATATGAAACTACCCGAACAAAACCGTCTCAACACCTGCTCCCATGGATGTCTCATCGAACAAGGCGTGAAATCACACATGACCTACCACGATGACGGCAGCGGAGACTGGACACTCTGCAAAGACGACCCGGACTATGGGCAGTATGTCGCAGCAGGCAATCCAACGAGCGTTCCCGCGAATCCCGTCATCTGAATAGAAAGAACGAAATCATGTCCATTAAGTCAGCGCAAGCGAAACAACAGCTCAGAAACAGCGATGGCACATTCGCCAACAAGAACAAGAATGCGGGATTTCCCTCCAACGACATGATTCAGCGTGCCTCCAAATTGTTAGCGAAAAGCTCGGCGACCGTTGATGAGCCGATCATCAAGCCCTCCGTGAAGTCGGAAGGCTACATGGGATCCACCGCCATCACCGGCGGCAAATACGATGCCAGTCGCAGTCCGGCGGAAAACGCGAAACTCATGCGCGCGGACATCAAAGCATTGCAGAAGAACGGTCAACTTCCAAAAGATTGGAAGATCGGAGTCCGAACAAGTACAGGTTCCGCAAGTTGGAGAGCCCGATTCACCATCCAACTGCCGGAAGGCGAATCCTCCACATACGTGCCGACCCACGCCGAATATATGGCTGCGGATTCCGAAGACCGGATCATCGGTCCGGAACACAGGGCCGGACGAGGAATCATCGAAGCTCATGGAGGAAGCGCCTCCTCCGACGAATGGGATGAAACAGCACGGCGAATCAACCAGAAAATCCAGAACAACGAACAGCTGACCGTAGAAGAGCAAGCCTGCGTCATCGAAACTCCAAAAGTCCGCAACGCAAAGAAACTCTGCCAGCAGGTCGGCGACCAGTACACGTATCAGAACAACAACGCCATGGTCGACTACTTCAACACGGACGGATACGTCACCGTGCAAGCCGTGACCGGAATCAAGAAACCAGAAAACAATGAGTGAACCAGTACGAAACTTCAAACAAATCATTCGGATCAAAGGCACCGGCGATGACGCTTACCCAAATCCCGGAACGTTGATGCTATGGGGAGACAACTGGACGTTGTTGGATTGGATCCGGCAACACACGGACTACAGCAAGGACACCAGAACAACCCCCGTTGACGTTGACGTGCTGACTCGGCTTCACGAGTATGCGACCGGTATCGCCAACCAGAACGGGCGCCATGATGTTCGACGTGGCGAGGCCGCGTGCATCGTCGCCGGAGTGGAATCCGTGCAATCCTATCTGCGACGCAACCCTGGCGTGGAACTCGAATTCGCATTGATTCAAACGGATTCGCATCCATCAGCCCACATCGAAGAAGGAGCCTAATCGTGTCCGAGAAAATCGACCTGCAGCAGGAAGCATTGAATGCCTTGAAGGATGCAGGCCTTGGAAGTAACAGCCTCAGACAAGCATTCATCAAAGGTTATCGCGCTCACGCCTACCGTCAGCCCAGCCAGGAAGAGGAACATGTTGCGGCCGTCACGATGTCTGGACGCATGCGTTCCATCTTCCACTTGGAAGAATCGGATGAAGACAATCTGACCAGCAAGTGTTCCTGCATCTATTCTGATATTCAAACCGCTTTGCATGACGCTTACGACAGGTTCGAGACCGAAGATGACCGGCGACTCGTCGAACTGACCAACCTTGTTGGCCGAAACTGTCATGAGCTGGAAGGCTGCCTTGTCATCTTCACGTGGAAAGGCGAGCCGAAAGCCGGGACACTCCAATTCAACGGCATGAGCGACCTCAGCGTTCGAGACCTGGATTACGACACGGATTACGTGTTGGAAGTCTGGCCGGACGGTTCCATCCACGGCGTCAACAAGAACGTGTACGACCTGCACGTGTTCGCAGGAAAGAAGAGCAGCAATTGAGCAATGAAACAGTGACGCGAGTCGGTGACGCCGATCCGGTAGAACATCCCGCACACTACGAATTATCCCATCCCGGTCTGGAATGTATTGACCTGACCGCCGGCATGAGCTTCTGCATGGGCAACGCCGTCAAATACGTGTGGAGATACCGGTCGAAGAACAAGCCGGTCGAAGACCTGAGAAAGTCTCTCTGGTATACGCATTATGCGGAAAACAGGAACGAGCCCGTCGCTTTGACCTGCCGTCAGCTTGGCATCATCGATGCGCTGCAGCATCAATCCCAGACGGAACAATACGAATTCCAGTTCTGGAATGCCTTACGGTTCGGAGATTATCCGAAGATGTGCCGGGCTATCGCGATGATGATTCGACTGGCAGAAGGAAAGAATATCGACGATATTAACCAGGAGCTGGAATCTTGAACGGGGCATCATCGGCCAACATTCCTTACAAGAACGAATTACGAGACCGTCAAGGATGCGGCGAATACGGGAGACGGCACAAGCCACTCCTTGATGCGGCAATCAATGACATACGTATCCGATTCGAAGGGAAAACGGTAGAAGTCGAATTCAATGACACAGCCCCGAAGCCACTGCAAGGCTTTACAGTCACCGCGCCCGTTCAGATTCTGGAACACAACACCGGATACTGGTGGGAGAGAACAATCACGGCACGAATCAGAGACGGCTCAACCATTCCCGTCGTGTTGGATCACGTGTATTGGAATTGGATCACCGGCACACCCATGCACATTCATCTCGACGGCATTCAACGCATCCGGGTCATCGAAGACAAGCATCATCAAAGAGAGGAAAACAATTGAGCGTGAACCAACCGTTGACGGACAGCGAAGCCAGGAACATCTTCATAAACGGCGCGGAGGACTTCTATTCACTGTCGGCAAACCCGCAATTCTCCAACGTAGCCGAACTGTTTGACGCCTGGCTTACCGAGCATGATCGCCAACTGCTGGCCAAAACGGAAACCGAAGCAGGGAAACGAATCTCCAGCGAACTCAAACTCGAACATGCAAGCGACGCCCACGCCCGAACGGAACCATCCCGCGCATACATTCAAGGATGCAAGGCCGCGAGAAGCCTGCTCGAGGACGCCATCCGAGACATGACGCAAGAACAGGGGACGCTATGAGTTTCACCGAGAAGAAATTCGTCGCAATCCACTGCGACGAATGCGATGAACAATACGACCCCGAAGACGGCAGCGCTTATTACCGGTTTGCGCCTTATATCCCCCTGGCTTTAGCCATGGGGATATAAGGCGCTTTGTTTTTTTCTGGTGTTTGGGAGTGTATCGTCTTTCCGGTTTTTAATTAGATAGCTTCCTGCTGTATAATTGTTTTCGTGAGGTGCAAAAGCAATCGGAACGTGGTGTACTCATGCAAATACCACGTGGTGTGGTGTCCGAAATACCGTCGCCCCGTCCTGGTGAACGGGGTCGACGGACGGTTGAAGGACATCATCCGCGAGACATGCGCCGAGATACATGCGGAGCTGATCGAGATGGAGGTCATGCCCGACCATGTGCATCTGCTCGTCGAGGTGGACCCCCAGTACGGGATACACCGGGCGGTGCGCCTGATCAAAGGTAGGTCATCACGGTTGTTGCGCGACGAGTACCCGTGGCTGAAAAGCCGGCTGCCGACGTTGTGGACGAACTCGTATTTCGTGTCCACTGTGGGCGGCGCCCCGTTGAAGACCATCAGACAGTACATAGAGAACCAGAAGCACGTGTAAGGAAAGGAGGTTCCCGCTCATGGTGGACATGGGGTACCGGTTCCGCATCTACCCGAACCGCAGGCAGCGTCTGCTGATCGAACGCACGTTCGGCTGCACGCGATGGGTGTGGAACCATTTCCTCAACAAGCGTCAGGTCGAATACGAGGAGACCGGCAGAAGCTCGCGCGCGTTCAGGCAGATGAAGGACCTGCCCAAGCTGAAGGATGCGAACCCGTGGCTCAGGGAGGTGGATTCCGTCAGCCTGCAGGCCGTGATCCAGCATCTGGACCGCGCATACGACAACTTCTATCGTCGCGTCGCGTCGAAGAAGAAAGGCGGATACAAAGGAACCACCGGCTATCCGAGGTTCAAGGGCAAGCACAACAGGCACCAGTCATACACGACCAAAAACGTCGGCCACACCGTGTACGTGGCGGACGGCAAGCACGTGCGCCTGCCCAAACTCGGCATGGTCAAAACCAGGGTCAGCCGTCCCGTGACCGGCGTGGTCAAATCCGCGACCGTCAGCCGTAACCCGGCCGGCGAATACTACGTGACCATCAAATGCGCGGGCGTCCACAAAAGCATGGCACCCGCCAAAGGCGATGCGATCGGCATCGACCTCGGACTGAAGGACTACTGCATCACGTCGGAGGGGGTGAAACATCCCAACCACCGATATTTCAAGCAGAGCGAGAAGCGACTGCGTCACGCAAAACGGAAACTGTCCCGAAAACCAAAGGGCGGCAACAACCGTGAAAAACAGCGCATCAAAGTCGCCAGACTCGAGCAGAAGGTGGCGCGCCAGCGGCGCGACACGTTGGACAAACTGTCCACCATGCTCGTCCGCAGACATCCGATCATCTGCATGGAAACCCTCATGCCGAAGAACATGGTCAAAAACCACAGGCTCGCCAAACACGTCAGCGACGCGGCGTGGGGCGAGTTCGCGCGCATGCTCGACTACAAGGCCGGATGGTACGGTCGCAAGGTGGTCCACGTGGACAGGTTCTATCCGTCCAGCCAGCTCTGCCACGACTGCGGATACCTCAACCCGGAGGTCAAGAACCTCGATGTGCGCGAATGGACATGCCCGCAATGCGGCGTGTTCCACGACCGGGATGTCAACGCGGCCAACAACCTGCGCGACGAGGGGCTGAGGATACTCGGCCAGCTCGAAACGGCCGCATAGAACAATAACAGAACAAAGGTAGGGCGGGACACGTCCAAACCAAACGCTTGCGGAGACCCTGTAAGCCCTTCACGGACTCGAAGGCAACCGGTCGATGAAACAAGAATCCCCCGGCTTCGGCCGTGGGGAGCGTCAAACAGACAAAGACGACGCAGACGATGACGCCAGTTCCGACGGATGGCAATTGGATGGAGACGAAAACCACTACTGTCCGCAACACTGGCATCTGACCTGCAGCAAATGCGGGAAAACAGCAATGGGAAACCATGACGAACTCATTGAAAACGGATGGGACTGCGCCACAGACGAGTGGCTGTGCCCGGAATGTCATTAAGGAGAAAATTTGAGCAAATTCTACGAACCATTAAAAACAATCGTCAAAGAGGATGATTGGAAGATCGTCGAGGAGAACGAACACACTCTGGCCTGTTCCTGTAACGGGTTGAACGGCTGGGCTATCAGCGGCATGAGTGTGGTGGAATATTCGCAACGACGTTTGGCTTTCTTCCGGGACAATAGGCTGATCGGTGAAATCAAACTGTATGACCTTGACCTGGCGGGACGAGTCGTTGATGAATACATGACCGGCGGGTTCACTCCGACCATGTTCATTTCCTTGGATACGACGATGGAACAGTGGTGCCAGCAAATCGAAGACGCCTATGCAGGAGTGCTGACTGGACTTGAAGAGGAGGAAGACACCGATGCCGGAAGCCAATGAAAGCATTAAACCGTTCACTCTTCTGGGTGGAATCCTCTATCTGGACGAGTTCGAACTGTTGCCGGGACTGTCAGCCAACGCTTGCCGGAACATCGGACGATTACGCCGCAAAGCCGTATCCGCTCATCTGGTAGGGGACAGGAAAACGGTTATATCCTGCGCCCGGCAGATCAACCGTGTGGTCGAAGCGGACAAGCGACGCCGCGAACGACTTTCCTCAAAGAAAGGTTGGCCGACACCGAAACAGAAACCTGTACAAAAGAAGAAGAACACTGGTCCCGGATACGATGCCGAATACCGGCGCTTCAGGGAACAGTTCATGCGTGATGTGAACGATCCGAAGAAAATCCGTGAAGCTGACCGTCTCGCATTCTTCAGGGGCACGCAAATCAATCTCGAAAACAACTAGCAAAAGGAAAAAAATCATGAAACATCCAATCCTTATCGGCCTCGGCATCCTGCTAGCCGCAATCATCGCAGTCGCCTTCCATCTGGCAAAAGACCCTGCCTGACCATGCCCCGGTATCACAGTCGAGCCGAACGAGCAGCCGACCTGCTCCAGTCGCGTCGTTCCACGGTGGAATCCGTCGCCAAGCAGACCGGTTTGCCCGTCGATATCGTTCGCCAGATCAACGAGCCCATCGCCAAACGTCGGGCGGAGCAGGATGCGGTGGATGCCGCGGAACGTAGCATGAGGAAAAGCGAAGCGAAGATAATGCGCGAACAGTATCCGTGCCCGCTTTGCTCCACCGGTCATGCGGAACCGCATGACTGCGACACGTTCCTTCCCCTCGGGTTCATACACGGCGGCGAACGCGACGGACAAATGGACGGCTTCTGGTGCCACCCGTACTTCTGCTCCTGTTCGAACCAACGGTGCATCGCCTGTAACATTTTCCCCAGCAAAAGCAGAGAGGAAGCCGTCGAACGGTTCTGCGCCGGAGACTTCGCCCACGAAGACGATTTCATCGAACTGAAAACCGGCAAACGTTACCACTATTCGCAATACGGTATCGAACAGCAGATCCTCCGATACCTAGCACATTGGAGCGCGGAGCAGGTCAAAAGGCTCGGCTTCGACTCGAAGCTCGTGGACACCCTGGCCATGCAACGGACATTGGATCGCATGGGCGACAAATACGTTGACGTGTTCGACACGACGCTACTATGCCCTAACTGCGGGATGAAAGGCGAATATCGGAAAGCCGTCAGCCCGATCACTCATACGAAAACATGGTGGCGGGTCGGCTGCCCATACTGCAAAACCCGCACCAGATACTCGTTTCCCTCTCAGAGAGAAGCTGCGGGAAAAATTCGAATCCGCCCAACTGGATACCAAACCATCAATCCTTAACGAAAAGAGCAAATTATGAACTACCGTGAGGCTGAAGCCGTCACGGTTTCCTGCTTCGCCGAACGCATGGAGAACATACGCAGATTGTCCACGTATGACTCCGATGTGTTCTCCACAGGCTTGTATTCCCCTCGTTCCAAGGGTATTTTGTCCGAATATTTGGATTGTCCCAGCCAGACCATGGTCTGAGCGGCTTTGACGTCTCTTGGGGCCGTATATCCACAGTCGGCGCACTTGTATATGCGCCGTTCCAGCGGGATTCTGGTTTTCGTCCCGCAGACGGGGCACAGTTGCGTGGTCGGCTCCCACTTGGAGAGCACCACCACCTGTCCCGCGTGGCGGGTCAGTCTGTTTTTGACGCGGCCGAGGATGCTGTGCTGTATTTTTCGGCCATAACGGCGGTGCCATGCTTTGACCTGTTCGTCCTGCATGAAGATGGTCTCATTGCGCAGTAGTTCCGCCGCTGTCTTGTTGGCGGCATCGTTCAGCCGATTCTGCTGTTTCGTATATGCCCGACGGATTCTCATGCGATTGCGTTGCCGGTTGTTCGACCCCTTCTTCTTGCGGTTCAGTTTTCGCTGTTCCCGTTTGAGGCGGTCGGTTTCTTCAACCATGACGTCGTATTCCGTTCCGTCCGAACATGTGATGGCGGTCTTCACGCCCATGTCCAGTCCGATGATGGTGTTCTTCACCGGCGCTAGTCTCTTGGCTTCACGTCGCTTGCGGTGTTCCTCCTTGTCCATGTAGCAGGTGACATGCAGATGCCACCCGTCCGCTTCGCTGGTGAGAACGGCCTTTGCCTGTTCCCATCCCTCCAATTGTCCGACGCCGCGCACCCGGACCCAGCCGGGGATGTTCTGTATCCTCGCCTTCTGTCCGCGTATGCGGTACGTGGTCTCCGGTTGTGGGAGTCCGAGCGACTTGACCTCGCTCGTGAACCCGACCGTTCCGGTCTTGCGGCCTTGTTTCTTGAGGGTTGCGAGTGTTTTGATGTTGGATCGGATGGTCTTGACGAGGGACTGCTTCATCTGGGAGCCGAGCACGCGGTATTCGCGTTCGTCCATCGTGTCGTCCTTGGTTTTCACGAGGACGTTTTTTCTTGGCTTGTAGGAGAACGGGTCTCCGCTGGCGATGCATTCGTTCCATAGCCATTTGGCTTCCAAGAACACGCGAACCAGTGCCTCGCGTTGGGTGCTGGAGAGTTTGTTGCCCACTATTTTCAGGTCGAACGTGGAACAGGTCTGGGTTTTCCTCTTGGCTTTGGTCGCCTTGATGGATTCCTTGATTCTTCGGTTCTTGTCCAGTCTCGCCTCTTCGGAGGTTCTGCGTGGCGAGCCGATGAGACTGACCGTCATGCTAACACCTCCGAATCTGCTAAACTGTCGTTAGCATGATTATAGCATAGAGGTGTGCGACATGGAACCCGACGAATACAAGCCAAAGGCTTCCGCGAAAGTGCGGACCAGATACCATATCGTGCTGGTCACGAAATACCGCAAACACGCTCTCGCAGGAATAGAGGCGGACGTGCTCGACAGCATCCGCGACGCCGAACGACGCTCACGGTTCGCAATCCATCGAATCAACACGGGCGACGGCAACCACGTGCATATGCTCGTCAGCATCCCACCCGACATGACCATCAGCGGGACAGTCAGCCGAATCAAACAGCTCACCACACGTGAACTGTGGAGCAAGCACCCCGATCATCTCAAACGCTACTACTGGGGAAAGCGCCACAAGCTATGGTCCGCCGGATACTATTGCGAAACCGTGGGAAGGAACAGCGAAAGCATAGTCGAACGCTACATAGACAACCAAAGACAAGCGGAGGCGATTCATCCGCGACACTGAAGATGACGAGGCTTTCTCGCCAAAACAAAAACGGTAATGGCAAGCAACTTCTACAAGGCGGGTGCGGCTGCGATGACCTCGAACAAGGACGATTGGGAGACCGTTGTAGATAACTTTGTTTTAGCTTGTCGCTAGAGCGAAGTCATCTACAACGGTAATCTTGCCGGACTCGGGGTAGGCCGCAAAGCATGTGGACATGGGTGCCCGCGACACTGAGCCTGACCGCCTGATTAGGCGTTGAGCGGTGTGCCGCAGTTCGGGCAGAAGTTGGTTTGTCCGTCCAATGGCTGACCGCATTCGGGGCAGTTGTTCGTTATTGCCGGCTGGGGGATAGGGGCTGGAACGGGTGAGGTCACAGGCATCGGCACAGTGTTCGTCACCGACGCTGCTGGCGCAGGAGCCTGTTGTTTGACTGCCGAGGTGAACAGTCTGACGACACGTGGCGGAATATTGTCCACCGGCAGCAGGCTCAGGGATTGGATTTCCGCAACCAACTGTCCAGGCGTCACGACACGAACATTGCCCGGCCAGACGGCTTCGCTGACATCCGGGTTGCCGTTATGTCCGCCCGGTACCATGCAGACCATCCATTGGGCCGCCACGTGATAGGTTTCGAGCGTGGACGCCCAATTATCGCGTTGGGTTGCCATGTTCTCGCTCATCTTGACCACGGGTGTTCCATCCGAGCCTTTGACGAGGGCTCGACGGCTGATGCTCATGCGCACCAGGTTTCGTGGATCCAAGTTCACGTATTTGGTGTCGCTGCCGCCCTTGTAGTTCTTCGCGTCCACGAACCAGGCATGCACCTGCTGTTGCGGGTCTATGCCGACCAGCACGCAGTCGATGTCCGCGTTGATGGGCTGGCGGTTCTCGTTGAGCCCGTACAGGGACCAGAAGGAGATGACGTTGAGCCGCATGTAGGCGATGATTCTGGCCAATGCGGATTCGCCCTGCTGGCCGGCCTGTACGGCCGTGTTCCCGAAAGCGGAATAGTCCAAGCCGGAACCCGGATCGCCGTACAGTTTCCCGAGCTGGCGTTCCTGTTGCAGGTTCGCGTTGAGACTGGCTTCATACAACGGGTCGGGGGAGCCGCCGTTGTCGTGGTCTATCATGAACCAGCCATAATAGGAGTCCTCGTTGCTCATGGCGGCCACCAGCCCGTATCGGGGCGCGAATCCCTTTAATTCCGTGTTCGGATCCAACGTGAGCTGATTGTTCGGGGATGGGGTTTCCTCCCCGCGTGGGAAGGTGATTCCCCACCAGAGGGTTCCTGCCACCACGGTCACGATGAAACCTATGAAGAGTTCCATGAAGGCGGAGCCTCCTGTCGTGGAAGATCCGACTCCGGCAAAAGGCCGCAGCGCATAATCCGCGCCCAATGAGGCAATGACCGCGAACACCAGTCCGGCCACCGCGGTCAACACGCGTTCCTTCATGGTTTTGCAGAACATCACGCGGACTATGACAGCGATGACGGTGACGATCAGCGCCAGTATTCCTATGCCGTTCAACTCCTGGAAAAACGGGTCAAGATGTCCCATGGCTTATATCTCCTCTCTTCAGTCGTGTATCGGTTGGCGGTATTCCAAAATCCGACGGTAGTCCTCCAAAAGGAACACCGTGACATCCATCTCGCAGGACATCTGATAGATCTCGCCATCATATTCCCGTTCGGCCTGCACATAGTCCGCCGGGTCGATCAGGAACATGGCGGTTTCACGGCGCACACGCCATTCGGCATGGCTTTTCCCGTATTCCGCATGCGAATCATCGGCGTGCAGCCAGTGGAACAGTTCATGGGTGAGAGAGCATCGTTTCTGCACGTCGGTCATATGCTCGTCGATGATTATGGTCTGGATAGCCTCACAGTAGAGGCCTGAAGTGTCATCGTCAAGCGTGGCTTCGATGACGTGGACTGGCTGGTTTTCCACGGCGTCGAGCATCTGCTCGTAGGTCATGCCACGGTTGATGGGCATGTGGCGGTCGAATGGTGCGGCCGTTAGCACGGTTGAATATCCTCCTATCGAATCGGTTCGAGAAGAGGATACTCTGACAGAACAGGGGCGAGCAGTCGTCACTAGCGGCCGTCACCGCCTTCCATTTCCGCGAGCTTATGCGGATCCTTGTTCGCCGCCAAGGACACGTCACCCCTACGTAGTTTCTCCAAAACGATACGCTTACGCTCTTCATCGGATAGAGACGAGGGTTTAACCGAACGTGCATGAGGAACAGGAACCGTGCCTCTCTTATCGGAGGTAACGCCCGTATCGACTGATGTGTCATGGGGAAGTCCGGAGACCGGAATGGAAGAGGATGGCCCATCAATAATCTGAACGACGTTGTCCCCATCCATGATGGCTACGAACTGACGGGCAAGCAGCCCGGGCTCGTTTTCCTCGGTAGCTCGTTTTCGGGCTAGGTTTCCGATCAATTCGATGGCATTGTCAAAATCTATGAGAGGTGCAATGGCATCAAGGTCATCCATCGTCCATGCAGCTTTTCCGCGCAATCGGACGGATACGTAGGATTGGCTCGTCTTCTCGCCCAAGGCCGAAGCAATCTGCTTTTGGGTCAGACTCTTTGCTCGCCGACGTTCTTCAACGAACTCCGCTATGAGCTTGGTGCTCTCCCCGGTCTTCTTAAGTCTGTCATTCCGTACCATGTTGTCATTCTATCTCTTGAGAGAACATTTTTCATGCTATAAAACACGCCGTATCTCCATAGAGATTGACACTATTCCAATCAACCCCTAATATCTCCCATGAGATACGAAAGGTTTTTTTATCGCATGTCATCAAACGAAATCATCTCCCAAGCGATCCTCGCTCGCATGGCAACCCAGAACTACCAGGTGAAACAACTCGCCAAAGATCTAGGAACCACGCGAGAGGCAACGGGCCGCAGACTCAACCAGCACACCATATGGGACAGCAACGAACTCGACATCGTAGGCAAGGCACTGGGGCTAACGGACATGTTCGGCCTCTGCGATTATGCAAGAGCCCTCGCCGAGATGAACAAGAACGTTCCCCTATCCAAGACCGTCTGACCGGGTTCTTCGGAAGAAAAGAGAGCCATGCGCATCAGGAGCATCAAGCCGGAGTTCTGGCGCAGCCGGGATATAGCGAATCTCAACTGGGACGCCAGACTGGTTTTCATAGGTCTATGGAGTTACGTGGATGATAACGGGGTAGGCAAGGATATCGACTACGACATCATCGGAGACCTGTTCGCGGCTGATCTCATCAAAGACCCTCGCGAGACTGTCGCGAGAGTGTCGCGAGCCCTCGCGAGTCTTTCTGAAGCTGGATTGATATATCGCTACGAGTTCGACGGCACCCCATATCTGGAGATTGCGACATGGTCAAGGCACCAGAGAATCGATAAGCCAGGCAAGTCGAGGTATCCGTCTCATGAGATGGCAGAACCCAATGATTCCAACGGTTCAGACCCAGATTCGCGAGACTGTCGCGAGAGTGTCGCGAGACCCCATCGAGATTTCCACGCCCGGAACAGGGGAACAGGGGAACAGGGGAACAGGGGAACAGAGGATATTTACTCCTCTCTATCCCTTCAAAATCCAGAATCGGAGAAAAACGAAAAATCGGCGGACGAGTCCGCCTCAGAGCCTGAAAACGAGAATGCTTCTTTCGAAGCTTCTCAGAGTTCCAGCAGGGTCGAGGAAACCTCTCCGATTCAGAAGAAACCTTCCGCGGTTTCTTCGAAGAAGAGAAAAGTTCCGAAAAAAGGAGAAGAAGCCCGCGACCCGTCAGACCGTGTTGGCTCCCGACTGGAAGCCCTCGCCCGAACTGCGCATCGCCACGGCCAAGGCGGGAGTCAACCTGATCCGCGAAGTCACTCTGTTCGTCGCCTACTACACGCAGGAGAAACCCGAACACCGCAGCGCCAACTGGGATGCCACATACAGGCGTTGGCTCGAACGGGACATCCAAAACCTGAAAATGGGGCGCGACCCCAACAACATCGCGCTACACCCGGAGAACCTGCCGGCGAACGGCAGGCTGCCGAAGAGCATGCTGAACGACATGCACAATGCGGAAGTCCAAGCGCGGGCCGCCGCCTGGGACGAAGCCCATCCGCGAGAGGAGGAATTCGATGAACTTTAACGAAGCTCTGCAGGTGCTGCGCCGCATCAACGTGCATCACGGGAACGCGCCAATCAGCGACGCGCAGGCCCAATGCTTCTACGAGGAGCTGGCCAGATCGGTGTCGTTCGACGAGGCCAACGCCGCGGTACGGGAATTCTACGCATTGCATCCTCACGGCGAATGGATGACGGTGGGGGATATCAACCTCGCCGTGAGAAGGAAACGACGGCAGTCGATGCCATCGGAGGCGACCATCACCCGGCTGATGGAGGAGAACCAGATTTCCGACCCTGACGAGATGTGGCAGTTCCGACGCTCTCTGCTCAAATCATTGGGCCGTGGCCGTCCCGCCACGCAGGCGGTGCAGCGTGCGTTGGAATTGTCCCGTCACCCGATGCTGGGCGGCCCGAGGGACGGGGCGACGAAAAGCCTGCCGCAGACACGGCCGGGGGGAAACCCCGATCCACGCGATCCGGCCCCGGTCACGACCGTCGTCCAAAGCATCATCGGCGGACTCTCGGCTCGGCCGCATCGGGCAGAATAGCCCCCCGGCCATCGCAAGAACATCGAATCAAAAAAGCGCATCAGAAAAACCGATTGGAGGAAAAAACAAATGGCAGACATCACCACACAAACAATCCGAGACACCTTCTTGGACAACCTTCCCGAAAACGTGACGCGCGAGGAGGGGGAGGAGTTCTGGAACGCATGGCTGGACAGGCAGCGCGAAGGGCATGAACCGGACATGCCGACACCTCCGGTCGGATTCCAGTACGCACCGGGCGAAGTGGACGAATTCGACTACGGCGAACCGGACTTGGAAGACGAGCAGCTGACTGAGGACCAGAAGCGAGACATGCTGGGACTGGTGCATGATTATGCGATGAACACGTCGGAACTGGCACGCACCATGCTGGACTGCCAGCATTTCGACGACCCGCAGGTCCGGGAGCTCGTACGTCAGACGTTCAAGGATCTCGAATGCGCCGGAAGCCACGTGTCTGACGCTTTGAAGCTGATGGGTTGGACCGCGGACGATGCGACGGTCAGCTGATTTCGTTTCCGTTGCCGTCGATGCCGGGTCATGCGGCAATGGAAGAAAATCGGTTATTTCAATAAAAAACCGGTTAATTACAAACCCTGAGGTTACAGTGGGAACTGTTTGAGAAAACTCAGGCAAGGAGAACCCTCGAAATGACCAAACGTAACAGCAGCGGTCTGCGCAATGCGGGCACCATCGCCACCGTCGCGGCATTGACCCTCGGCATGGCGGGGCCCGGCGTCATGACGGCCACCGCCGACGAAAACGCCGCGAACGGCTACACCGGCAACAACGCCGCCCAAGCCACGCAGGAAGTCAAATACACGACCACCGTGGCAGGCACGCCAGTCGACTTCACGAAGGACAGCAAAGGCGATTACACGGCAACCGTCCCCAAGGTCAAAGGCGAGTTCAAAGACCAGGTGATCGTGTCCGGCACAGACAAGTCCCAGAACACTCTGACCACCGGCCAGAAACCTACGGACGGGAAAATCAGCGGCCCCGTCGTCTACACCAACGCCGACGATTCCGCGCCCAAGTTCACGCTGACCGTCACGGATTATGAAATCGTCGAAGACCAAGCGGCCCAATGGAACGCCACCGTTGAAGGCGAGACATACCCTCTCGACGTGAACGGTGACACCGCATCCAAGGACCTGCCCAAAGTCGCCTCCTACCCGGGCGACATCACCGTCACCAACGGAGCAACCACCATCGCGCTGACACCCGAGTACCAGAACGTCACCGTGGAATCCGGCGACAAGCTGGGCCAGCTGAACGTATCCGGCACCGCAGTCTACAAGCAGCCCGCCGACGCGACGAAGCCCACTCCGGCATTCAACGTGACACTGCCGTTCGCCTACACCTCGGGCACCCCGGTGACCGTGGACGGCACCGAAACGGAACTCACCAAGTCTGATGACGGAAAATACCATGCGGATTACGCCGGTCCGACACTGGACGAATCCAACAAGCCCAGCACGGACACGGTGCCCCTCACCGGCATCAAGACCACACTGCCCATCCAATGGGGCAAAGACGTGCAGGTTGTCGATAAGGGAACCGGCGACACCGCCAGCAAGTTCGTACGCCTCACCGGAACAGCTTCCGGCGAAGTCACCATCCAGGATGGCGCCAGCGGGAAAAGCGTCACCGTGCCGGTGGAAGTGGATGTCACCGCGGATCGAGCCCAGGATACAAGCTTCACCGGCCTGACCGTGACCCGCACCAACGCCAAAGGCGAAACCACCGTATACGACGGGGCCAAAGACTTCAATGCGAAATTCAACCCCAGCACCCATGAATACACGTTGACCCTACCGGCCGATGCGGTCGGCGACAGCTACACGCTGGGCCTCACCCACGGTGTCGACGCCCAGGCATCCAAGCCGACGCTCGCGCTCGGAGAGGGTGCCTCCCGCATGCTCAAGGTGAACGTGAACGGAGCCGACTACACGGTTAACGTGAAATTCCAGCCGGCCGACCTGAAAGCAGATTCCCCTGCGAAACTCACCGGACTGTACGTGAACAAGACCGGCGAGAACACGAAGGGCCAGCTCATCGACAACTGGGATCCGAACCGACTCGACTACGTGCTCGCACTGGGGGAGAAGGATCCAAGCCCGTATGTGCTGCCCGAAGCGCCTGACGGAGTCACCATCAAGGGCGGCAACATCACGCAGAACGCGCAATCCACCCGCCAGGAATGGATCGTCACCGACACCGCAACCGGCGTAAGCCGCACCTACAGCCTGACAGTGACCAGGCCGGTGAAAACCGCCGTCACCGAATTCAAGCCGGCAGACCCAGCGAAGCAGGATTCCACGGTGGACCCGGAAAGCCAGCAGGACACCAATCTTGCATCGCACGGCTACACCGGCAAGGACGGCAAATACGTCGTATCGGACAAGGGTTCCTACGAGATTCCCGAGGGTGGAACATTCGCCTATGAGCCGAAGAACGGGCAATCCGCGACCGTCACCGTCGCACATGAGGGCATGACCTACACGTACACGGTCAACGTGCTCGCGCCGGACGGTTCGACCTTCGCGCAACACACGTACACCGTCACCTACATCACGGCGGCCACGCACAAGGCGCAGCTCACCGGCATCCTCGTGGACGGTACGGCCGTCAAGGGCTTCGACCCGGCCAGACACGAGTACAACGCATCCGTGAACGATCCGGACGAATGGATGGTCTCCCCGCAGTACGACAAGGCAAGCGGCATGACCGTCAGCACCGAGAAGAAGGGTGCGGACGCCACCATCACCGTCACATCCGGTGACGGATTGGTCAAGACCACCTACAAGGTGCACGTCACCCGCAAACCATTCGGCGGCAACGGGAACAACGCGCTCGGACTCGCCTCCACAGGCGTCGGCGGCGGAACCGTAGCGTTCCTGTCGATGGCGTTGATGGCTATGGGAGCGGTTCTCGGACTCGTTGCACGTCGGCGCCAGCGCGGACGCAGCTTCTAATAGCAACGGCTTGCGACCTGATGCGGTCGCAAGCCTTCCATTATTTTTTCTGACTCGGCGTGAAATGTCGGGCAAAAAACAAGAAAAGGAAAGAACATGATGAAACAAAAACGGATTGTCGCCGTAGCACTTGGCCTGGCCCTGTCCGTAAGCCCCATGATCGTGTTGCCCACCGCTTTCGCGGATCAGGTATCGGGGAACCCGTCCTCGTCGATTTCGGCCCGTTCGACGGCTCCGAATCCGCTCGACAAGTTCAACCCCGCAGAGAAGGCGTTCCTCAACAATCACAAGGACAAGATCGCATCCGCCCTGGGCATCGACGGGTTCGACCCATCCACCACCGACTATTACAGCGTCAAGGAATCATCGCTCGACACGGTCGCGGGCAAGATCCCCACCGCGAACACGGGACTGCTGAAGCCGATGGGCGCGCCGCTCGAGATCGACACGAACGCCACCGGCTGGCTCGTCGACGGAAAGATCGCGAAGGACAAGCCGTCCTCCGGCGACATGGCATACCGGGTCACGATCAAGGGCAAGAGCGGCGGCACCGTCGCATACACGCTGCACACCGCCTCACAGGATGCGAGCAGCAAAGCCGATCCGGGCGAGCTGAAGGGCGTGACCGCCACCGCCAATGGCACCGCCGTCAAGGACTTCAATCCGGTGAAGGACGGCACATACACCGTGCCCGACGACGCGGAGGTGAAGATCGGCGACGTGCCCGACGGATGGAAGCTCGACCATAAGGCGGATTCGAAGACCGGCACGCTCACCTTCACCTGCACGAAGGATGATGTGACCGTCACCTGGACGTTCAAGTACGATGACGGAACCACCACGCCGGGCACTGGGGACAAGGCCGATCCAAGCGAACTGGCGGGGGTGACCGCCACGGCCGACGGGAAACCGGTCGACGGGTTCGCCCCGACGAAGACCGGCACATGGACGTTCCCGACGGCGCGGAGGTGAAACTCTCCGGCCTGCCCGACGGTTGGGCGAGCTATAAGAATCTTGACGCGAAACCCGGCACCCTGTCCTACGACATCAAGAAGGGCGACGTCACCGTCGTCACGTGGACGTTCACATACGATTCCACGACCGATCCGGACAAGCCCGCCACGGGCGTGGACGCATTGAAGGGCGTGGCAGCCACCGTTGACGGGAAACCGCTCCCGAGCTTCGACCCGACGAAATCCGGCACCTACAGGGTCGCCACGGGCGCCGAGGTGAAGATCTTGAACGTCCCGTCCGATTGGAAGCTTGACAAGACCGCATCCGATTCGAAGCTGGTGTTCGCCGCTTCCAAGGACGGCACGACCGTCACTTGGACGTTCGAATACCAAGGCAAGGATGATGGCGGAGCCACCACCAACCCTGGTGACAATGCCGGAAACAAAAGCCAGAACAACAATGACGGCACGGCTTCCAAGCCGCCGGTGAACGGCGCGAACCCGCTCGCCTCCACCGGCGTGGGAATCGGCTGGGTTGGTTGGCTTATCGGCATTCTCGCCATCATCGGCGGAGCATTGGGAATCACGGTCGCTGTCCGCAAGCCGAAGGGCAAGGCCACGGACGAGACCCCGGCCCCGGAAGCCGATGACAGCGAAGCGTCATCCGATCAGCCGCTAAACTCCTGACCACCCATCGAAGGTTTGGCGGGAGATGCAAATACCCTCCCCTGTCAAACCCCACGTTGAATCTTGATGCCATGCGGGATCCTCCTGCAAACCGGCCTATAGCATGACATCAACAAGGGATGCCGAAAGGCATCCCTATTTTTTATTCAAAAACTTTGGTAAATACCGAGAAAATGTTGGAATCAACCGATTTTGCATGTACGTTGAAGGAAACGAAGACGACCATTCCCCATCAGCCGTACGCCGAAACCGACAAGCGAGTTCGGTCTGAAGCCGGGCAAATACAGGCCGTCCGCGGTGAAAGTCGCCGGATTCGACCCGTTGGACGCCAACCATGCCGCATCTACCGGTGTGGGGTCGTTTCCCGTCCTCGACAGGACGTGCAAACAAGGAAAGGAAAACACTGGAATGAGAGACAACCAAACGACACGGCGCATGCCAATGATCGTGACGGCAATGGCCTGCGCGACCGCGAGTATGCTGGCCGGCCTGGCGCTGGCCCCATCCGCGCCGTCCGACCGTCACCCGACCGGAGACGGTCGGACGGCGTGAGCCGGGAACTCTCCTGCAAACCGTACGTGGGATCCATCCTCCACACTATTGGAACAGCCGTATTCATTCACGGCACATCCCCGAAAGGAACCGAAAGACGATGAAACCCGGTCTGAGAAAGGTCGCCGCGCTCATACTCGCGTCCGTGACGTTGTTCGGCTCAGGCGCGTCGGTCGTGTCCGCCGCGTATGCGGACGATACGACCATGGGCACGTCCACGCGAATCCAAGCCGAACCCGACGTGAAGACGGCCACGGGCGGCGACGAGGCCGCGACGAAACCCGACGCCGGTTCCGGCGACGAGGCCGGAACCGGGGCGGACAAGCAATCCGGCACCGGTGCGCCCGCGCAATCCGATCCGCAGGCGGATGCGGGTCAGGCCGCGCCGGACGTGACCGTCCACGACATGCTCGACACGGACAGCGCCGCCGTGAGCAGGCTCAGGCTCATCGACCGCATCACCGGCACCGCGCCGTTCGACAAGGACAACGAACGCGGCGACGACAAGGACGAGAACAACGATATCGTCCGCAGCTTCGACACCGTGACCTACGACTACGATTACACGCTCACCCCCGACTCGACCATGGACTACTACAAGCGCACGCGCGTCGGCTTCCGGTTCGAACTGCCTTATCCGGCGGATAAGGTCGCGTTCGCAACCGACCAGATGCAATGGGTTGACCGTACGCCCGGCTACGAGCCGAAACTCACCACGGAGACCATCGACGGGACCGTCACGCAGGTGTACACCTGCTACCGCCTGTTGGAGCCGACCAGCCAGTCGCCGACCGTGAACCCCGGCACCAGCGCCATCAGTCTGGCCGTCGCCGTCAAGGGCGCGCCCCACGGCTACCGGTTCCATCCGACCGTCAAGGCGTGGCCCGCATGGGACGCCTCGAACCCGACGAACACGGGCACGCACAAACGGGCCGAGGACACGCCGAAGGACGTGACCGTCAGCGCGAAACTCAACCTGAACGTGCGCATGGTCAACTACGGCAACGTGGACAGGGGCGTGTTCGACTTCTCCTCGGGCGCGGCGAACGCGCCCAACAAGGACGAGGGCAAGGTGACCGGCTTGGGTTCGGGCATCGCACTGGTCACGGAGATGCGTTGGCCCGACCGGACGAAGGGGTTGAAGGGTTTGGAGGCCCCGTCCGGCAGGATCACCTATAGGCTTCGCTTGTCCAACCAGTATTCGGATGATACGAAGACCGGGACGAAGCATCCGATGGAACGCCGTTGGCAGCCGTTGCTCTACGATTACGGGCATATCGACAACGAAGATTCGAAGTATGGGCGGACGTTCGCATGGATGGGCGACCTACGGTATCAGGCTCCGGGCGTCGCCGACCGTGCCGACGGGAACGACCGTGTGGCGCGTGGCAACACGACAATCACGACCACGACCGGCGGGCAGGGCACGGACGTGACCGTCTCGTTCGACGGCTACGACACGTCCGTCTTCCCCATCCACAATTTATTGAATAGCACACATAATAAATGCAGCACGGATTACATGACGTCGGACTGCTCCACCATGCAGGTCGGAGCCATCCACACGGACGTATTGCAGTTCATCACGCCCACCAGCCGTGACGGCCGGACCGTGGCGCAATATTACGGGAACGTGGACCAGACGGCCAACATCACCATGGACGACATGGGATTGACGGCCACCGGCGTCAGCGGAGACCGTCTCGCCACGGCGGAAGACAATTCGAACCAGGCCGCCACCGGTGACGACCATGCGGGTTCGGCCATGACCGTCCGCATGCCGGGCACGTACAGTACGCGCATCCGATACACGCACTGGAACAACAGCACGTCATGGAACGATGCGGGCACGAGCTGCGACTGGACGATGCCCGACCGCGTCAACGGGTCCGACAGTCTCGTACAGGGGTCGAAACTACGCCTCCAAATAGGCCACAACATCATCATCAACTCCGAAGGTGACGCCGAAGTGATGGGCATGGGCCTGGTCAAATTCGACCCGAACAGCATCGAACCGGTGGACGACCATCCCGACACGCAGCCGACCATCCCCATGAACGTTTGGACTTGGGGCGCGAGGGCAGCCAAACGGGGGAACGCAATCCCTTACTGGTATGCCGTCAAAAAGGACGGCACCAACTGGAAGGACTACAGGGAGCAGCGCGACACGAAAATCAGCGGACTCGACTACTATCCGACCCTCAACGAGGCGAAAACCCATGGCACGGTAGTCGGCATGCTGTTCGAAGACCACAACACGGTGGACCCGACCGGCACGAGCTTCAACCGAAGATTCACGCCCATCGTCGCCCTGCCCGCCCGCATCCTCGACACCGCGAGAATCGGCACGGTCACGCCCATCGTCGCCGAAACCGCCTACTGGACGCGCAACAGCCTCGCCCGGACCGCGAACCTGGACGCGGACGCGCCGGACACGCAATGGCAGCAATGGTCCGACAATCTCATCACCCGACTGCCCGAATACGCGAACAGCGTGAAACCCGACCTGACCTACAGCGGCGACACGTACCGTCCCGCCACGTTCGACGAAAACGGCGTCTATCAGGGCGGCGACACCGCCGACTTCTTGAAAGGCGACAGCCTGTACATAGCCGGCGAAACACCGCACATCGCCAAACAGGTCGCGCAAACCAACGAGGCAGGCAACGTTAAAACCGTCTACGATTTGGACAAGGAACAGCGTGCGGTGGACTGGAAGCTCACCGCCACCGCCGACACGTCCACGACCACGGACGGCGGACAGTACACGACCGACTACATCATCACCGACACGCTGCCCAAGGGCCTGACCTACGTGGACGGTTCCATGACGGTCGGCGGCCAGTACACGCAGTATACGCCCGACAAGGGCACGGTCACCGGCGGCACCCCCGTCACGCCGACGATCGTCGTGAACAAGGACGGCACCACCACCATGACCATCAGGGTGAACGGGGCGCGCGCCGACTCCGGCACGCAGACCGTCATCCACTATTCCACCACCATCGGGGACGCGTCCGACCCCGACCATGACGTGAGGAACAACGATTCGTTCACGAACCATGCGACCATCCAGTCGAAACGCAACATGGCTCCCCCATTGGCTCCAAAGGCGCAGATAGCCGACATGACGGTTCGCGTGTCCCGCACGCGCGCGACCGCGCTGGCGACCCGCGCCGACCCGCTGCTGAACGACATCAACCGCCCGTTGGGATTCAGGAACATGCTGGGCAACTTCTCCAAGGACGAGAAAACCGACCCGTATGCGGTGGACGTCATGCCCTACAAGGGCTTGAACCAGTCCAACTATCACGGCGACTACACTCTGGCCGGACTCACCGTCAAGGCGGGTGCGGGCGCAAGCATGAACGGCGTCAAAGTCTACTTCACGACCGACCAGAAGTGGCGCAACGTGGACGCGACGAAGATAACCCGCGAACAGGTCCAACAATGGACCGAAGCCACGGTGAATGCGACCACAGGCAAGGTGACCATCCCCGACGGCTACAGCAAGCCGGTGGCATGGGCGTTCACCTCGCCAAGCCTGCCCGCCACCGCCCGCTACGACTTCAGCCTGAGCATCAAGCCTACAGACAACAAGGCGGCGGACTCGTACGTGAACCGTTGGGCGGACGGCGACAACAAGGTGGACGCGGTCACGCAGGTCGTGGAACGCAAGGTCAACGGCGTCGCATGGTTCGACCTCGACCATGACGGCGTACGCGAGGACACCGACCGTCTCCTCCCCGACGTGAACGTCACCCTCGTGGATGGCAACGGCAGGACAGTCACCAGTGTGGACGGCAAACCCTGCACCGCCACAACCGACAGGAACGGCCACTACGAAATCGGTTCCATTCCGGCAGGTTCCGGGTTCAAGCTCAGGTTCACGCCGAAAACCGGCACCGCTTGGCACGGGCAGAACGTCACCGTCAAGAACGCGAAGGACGCCAGCGAGGCGACCGACTCCGACAGCGACCGGGAGGACGATTCGCACGGCAACATGGTCGCCGGCGTCATCACGCTGAAACCGTTCCCCGCGTTGGATAAGATGACGTCCGCCGTGTACGAGGATCCGAACGAGGACCACGGCATGAGCGGCACGCTCATGCCCGCCACGCCCGCCACGTTCAAAGCGGTCAAGGTGCTGGACGGTCGTCCGAACGGCGCTTGGACCGACAGGGACAGGTACGTCGCGGACATCACCGCGTTGGACGGCGCGCCCGCGAACGCGGTGCCCTCCACCATCACGTTCGCCGACAACAGGACGCAGACGCTCCAAATCAACTCCAACGCGTTCCCCACGGACGGCGTCTACCGGTATCAGGTCAAGGAACGCAAGGGAGACAATGCGGGAGTCACCTACGACAGCCGCACTTGGATTCTGACCGTCACCGTCCAGGACGATTTGACCACGTTCACCCGTCGCATCACCGCCAACACGACGTGCGACGGCGTCCAATCCGACGCCATCCAGTTCACGAACACGTACGCGCCGAAGGACACGCAGGCGCGCATCACGGCGAGCAAACTGTTCACGGACGCGGACAGGTCGGCCACGAAGATTACCGACTTCCAGTTCGATCTGTACGCGAACGACAAGGCGACCGGCACGCCCATCCAAACCGTGAACGCCACGGCGGACGGCAGGGTCGAGTTCGCCCCGCTCCTGTTCACCAAGGCGAGACTGAACGGCAGGGACAGGGCCGTGTTCCGCTATTCCGTGCGTGAACGCAATACGGGCGCTGCGGGAGTCCAATACGACGGACATCATGCGGCGTGGACGGTGACGGTCACGGACGACAACAGTGGCCAGTTGAAGGCGACCGTCACCAACCCGTCCGAAACCGAAGGACGGTTCGTCAACTCGTATTCCAGCCAGCCCGTCACGGTCACGCCGAAAGCCCGCAAGACGCTCGCCAATCCGTCCGGAACCCTCCGCCTGTTGAACGCCGACGAGTTCACGTTCGAGTTGCAGGATGCGAACGGGAAGACCCTCCAATCCAAGGCGAACAAGGCCAACGGCACGGTAACGTTCGACAAAATCACCTACGACACCGTAGGCGAACACGATTATCGAATCATCGAACAGTCAGGCAAACTGGCGGGCATCACCTACGACCAGACCGTGCATATGATGCACGTGACGGTCACCGATGACGGGTACGGACGGTTGAACGCCGCCGTCACCTACGACAACACGCCGGACGCGCCGGTGTTCCGCAACACGTACCAGCCGAAGGACGTGACCGTGGACCTGACCGCCCGCAAGACGTTCGACAACGCGGACGCCAGCCACGCGAAGCTCACCGACTTCCAATTCCAACTGTTCGACAACGAGCGGGCGGTAGGCGTGCCCGTGCAGACCGTCAACGCCGCCGAGGATGGTACCATCCGCTTCCAGCCGTTGACGTTCACCGCCAGCCAGCTGAAAGGCAACAAGTCCAAGACGTTCACCTATACGGTGCGTGAAATCCGCCAGTCGGCGGGCGGCGTCAACTACGATTCCCACATGGGATTGTGGCAGATCACCGTCAGCGACGATTTGACCGGACGGTTGAAGGCCCGGACCCGGACGAACGCGGCATATCCGACCACGTTCACGAACACGTATCAGGCGAAGCCGGTCGGCGTGCAATTCCGTGCGCACAAGACCCTCGCGGACCCCGACCATACAGGCATCCAACTGCAAGCCGGACAATACGAGTTCAAATGCGTCGAGGACAAGACAGGCGGTCAGGCCGGAACGGTGAAAACCAACGACCAGCGGGGCGACGTCCTGTTCGACGCCATCTCCTACACGAAGACGGGAGTGTACGACTACACGCTCAGCGAAGTCCACGGCGACAAGGGCGGCGTCACCTATGATGCTACGAAACATCATGTGAAAGTCACCGTCACCGACAATGGCGAAGGACAATTGCTAGCCGACGTGAAGTATGATAACGGAACCAACATTCCGGAATTCACCAACACGTACCATGCGCAACCCGCCACGGACAATCCGACCGCAGTGAAGACGATGGCCTCCTCCAAGGGCAACAAGTACACGCTCAAGGGCGAAGACTTCGCATTCACACTCCACCAACAGTCCGCGCCCGCCAACGTGGCGAACGCCGACCAGACGAAACGGAACGACCAGCAGGGCAACATCCGATTCGACCAACTGTCGTTCCCGCTCGTAGGCACCTACGTGTTCACCATGTCGGAACAGGATACGACCGTTCCGGGCGTCGCCAAGGACGGGACGGTTGCGACCATCTCCTACGTGGTCAAGGATGTTGACCATACGGGCAAGCTGACCGTCGTATCCAAGACCGTCACCCCGACCACCGGCGCTAACGGCAAGAACATCACGTTCACCAACCATTACAGTCCGAAGAACGTCGGATACTCTATCAGCGGCGTGAAAAAACATCGTCAACACGGATCCGGCAGCCAGCCGCGTTCCACAAGACGGTGAATTCAAGTTCCAGTTGAACGCGGTATCCGCACATGATTCGGACGGCAACGCCATCAGCATGGACGACATGCCAATGCCAGCCGGAAGCCAAAACGGAACAGTAACCGTCACCAACAAGGGAAGCGGATTCACATTCGGACAAATGGTCTACACCATGCCCGGCGTATACACGTACCACGTGAAGGAACTCGCCGGAACGGACAAGACCATCGGCTACTCCACTCAGGAATACGATGTGACCGTCACCGTCACCGACCAAGACGGCATGCTCGCGGCCACCACCGACCGTCAGACCAGTGACATCCGATTCGACAACACGTACACGCCGACACCCGTTGACGTGACCGTGAAGGCGGACAAGCACCTGACCGGACGCGCCCTGAACGATGGCGAGTTCACGGCCGAACTGAAGGACATGGACGGCAACACGCTCCAATCCAAGCGGTTCAAGCGCACCACCGGCAGTGAGGCGAAAGCGGACGAGGGCGACGGCACGCTCACCTTCGACAAGCTCACGTTCGACAAGACCGGCATCTACAAGTACACCGTTGACGAAACGGACACCCAGCTCGGCGGCGTCACCTACGACACCACCAGCCACACCGTCACCGTCACCGTCACCGAGGATGCGGACAGTCACACGTTGACCGCGAAGACCGAATACTCCACCGAAAACGGTTCCGAGGACGGCATCCGCTTCACTAACACGTACCAGCCGCGGAACGTGCTCGTGGAACTCACCGCACGCAAGCGTCTGACCGGACGCGAGCTGAAGGCCGACGAGTTCGAGTTCGAACTCGTGGACAAGACCGGCAAGGTCATCGACACCGAACGGAACGACAAGGACGGCGACATCCGGTTCAAGCCGCTCGAATACGCCCGCGACAACAAGAACGTGGACGACCGTGGCGAACACCGGTACGTGATTCGGGAAAGGAACACCGGCGAGAAGAACGTCACCTATGACAGGACGGAACATCACGTGACCGTCACCGTGGGCGACGACCTGCAAGGCAATCTGACCGCCAAAGTCGAATACGATCCGACGGACGGGAAGACGAAGGATTCCAGCGCCATGCTCGCCACACCGACTGACAAGACCAAGGGGGATGCCGTCGGGGACAAGCCGTCCACGACCCCCGGCATGGTCACCATCACCGGAACCCGACCCGAGTTCAACAACTCCTACATTCCACCGGCGACCCCGGCCATCGTGAAGACGATTCGCCAACTCGCCAAGACCGGCGTGAACGCGCCCACCGTGGCGTTGGCCGCGTTCACGCTCCTGGGAGTGGGATTGACGGTCGCATACTCCGTCCGTAGGCGTCATGCCGTGACGCCGCGACACGGACGCTGACACGACCGTGAGCCAGTAGAAAGGCCGGGCAGGGGGAGCTGATTCCCCGCCCGGCCTTTCCGCTGTTTTCTTAGATGTTGGATACCATGTTTGTGAGCAGCATTCGGGAGAACGGGAAAACGTGGAAGACAATCAGCCTAAACTTGGCTTGAGGTATCTCAATTCGGTCGCTCAGGATGAGGAGGACTTCGCCCTGTACCGAAAGGCCGTGGAGAGGCTACACGACGACGATGGTACGCGGCTCACCGGCGAGGAAGTGTTCGGCGTTGGCTATACGCCGGTGGACGACGGATACAAGCCGGAGTTCGAGTGACAACCGGTATGGGTGGTTCCTCGCCGTGTGCGAGCATGTCCGACACGCATCCCGTGCGACCTGCTGACCTGCACCGGGCAGGGCAACACGCTCCGTCTCCTCGTCACCGGGGAACGCAACAGCATGCCCGACCAACCCCCTTTGCCCGGCGCATCGCCGGGCGACACGAAACAGGCTGCTCTTGTTTCCGGTGTCACTGTGACTGGGGGTGTTGGCTGTTGGTTTTTCGCTTTGTCGCAGTCGGCGTGCCGTGGGTCATCATATAGGTTTGCCACAGACACATGATAGTGACAATTTGCGTTAGTAAAAAAAAAGTGTTACTATATGTTTGAAACAAAAACACGTAATCTCCCGACATCGGGGTAAACCCGAAAAGGAAGACACATACACGAGAAAGAAGAAACTCCCCATGACACACGGCATCACCAAGATCACAGTGGCAACCACCGCCGTGATGGCAACCCTTGCCGCTCCGGCAGTCGCAATGGCCGACGAAACCACAACCGCCGGCGACCAAACCAATCAGGCAATCACACAGGCCCAAGACAGCATCCAGCAGGCACAGCAGAGCACCACCGAAGCCAACCAGGCCATCGCACAGGTATCCCCGACCGGCGTGACCGAAGCACAGGCCAAGGCCGACGCCGCCGCAGCCGCACTGGACACCGCCAAGCAGAACCTCGACGACGCCGCCGCCCAGCAGCAGACAGCCGCAAACAACCAGCAGCAGGCGCAGACGAACTACGACGACGCCAGCAAGGCCCAGCAGCAGGCCGCACAGGATGCGACCGGCACGGCCGACAAGATCGCCGCCGCCCAGCAGGCCGCGAACGACGCGTCCAACGCCATCAATGACGCCAACAAGGCCATGCGGCAGGCCTCCGACAACCAGTCGAAGGCAGAAGCCGACAAGCAGACCGCACAGACCGCGAAGGATGAAGCCTCCGCCGAATCCGCCTCCCATCAGAAGGACGCCGACAAGGCCCAGACCGATATTGATGCGGCCGACAAGCAGGCCACGGACGCGCAGAAGAAAGCCGATGCCGCGGATACCGCCATCAGCGATGCGCAGAAGAAGGCCGACCGGGCCGATGAGGACGCGAAGCAGGCCGCGAGCGACAAGGCCGCCGCCGAGAAGGAGCTGACGGAAGCCAGGAGGCAGCAGGCTTCGGCGACCGGCGACAAGACGAAGGCCGACCGGGCGGTGAACGCCGCGCAGGCCAAGCTGGATGCGGCCCGGCAGGCCGAGGCCAAGGCGCTTGAAGCCAAGCGGAAGGCCGACGCCAAGGTCGAGCAATTGTCCAAGGATGATGGAGGTCTTTCCGACCTGGCCGCGAAGCTCGAAGCGGCGAAGAAGGCCGCAGCCGATGCCGCCACCGCCCAGCAGAAGGCTGAACAGGCGCGGAAGGATGCCGACAAGACGGTGTCCGACTCCTCTTCCAACGCCACGGCGAAACGGCAGGCCGCCGAACAGGCGAAGGCCGAGGCCGACCGGCTGAAGCAGGTCGCGGCGGACGCGCAGTCGAAGCTCTCGCAGGGTGCGGTCGCCTACTTCGGCGACCGGAACGCGTCCGACGCGGTCAAGGTGCTCACCGACCCGGATACCACGCTCTACCTGTCCAGCATCCAGAACGGGGCGAAGGGCGATGCGACCAGCCTCGACAACATGATCGCCGCGCTCTCGTACATCAAGGAGGCGAACCAGCTTCGCGCCAAGGAGGGATTGGCCCCGTTGAAGGTGTCGGACACGCTCATGGCGATGAGCATGGCGAACGTCGACTGGTCCGACGACAACATCGGCCATTCCGGCCAGTTCCACGTCGGCGAGAACATGGCCTGGGGATACAAGGACCCGTTCGACGGCTGGTACACGACGGAAAAGGCCAACTACGAGAAGGACATGACCGACGGCGTGCTCGACGGCAAGGACAAGGACGGGAACGCGGTGGGCGATGCCGGCCATTATCTGAACATCGTCAAAAAGGGGTACACGGTCACCGGTTTCGCGATCAGCCAGAACGGGACGCTCGGCTTCGGGACCACGCACGGGCAGACGTTCCAATACGCGGCCCCCGACCAGTCGGGGCGTGTCATGGACGTGGACGCGTATCTGAACGATCTGACCGCATGGCGTGATTCGCTGACCAACGCGGACGCGAACTGGCAGACCGCATTGTCCAAGAGCGAGCAGGCCGCGCAGGATGCTTCCGATGCGGCCAAGGCGCTGGCCGCCGCCCAGCAGGCCGCGCGGAAGGCCGCTGAGGAAGCCCAGCAGGCCGCGCGGAAGGCCAGGGATTTGCAGGCTGCCGCCGATGAGGCGCAGAAAGCGTATGACGAGGCCGTGAAGGCGAACGAGGACAAGGCCAAGGCGTTGGAGGAAGCCAAGAAGGATCAGACGGCGAAGAACGAAGCGTACTCCGCCGCCCAGCAGGCCACCAAGGAAGCCCGGTCCGGAGCCGACGCCGCCACCGCCGCCCAGACCGCCGCCCAGACGGCGGTGGACAAGGCGAACACGGCAGTCGACGCCGCGCAGGCGAAGATCGATGCCGCCGACAAGCTGGCCCAAACCGCCGCCAGGAACAAGACGGATGCGGAAGCCGCGATCAAGCAGGCCAACACGGACAAGACGAAGGCCTTGGCCGACCTGGCCGACGCCAAGGCGGCCAAGGCCGAGGCCGAGAAGGCCAAGCAGGCCGCGCTCGAAGCCAAGACCGTTTCCGACGCGAAGGTTGAAGCCGCCGACAAGCAGGTCAAGGCCGCCGACGAGGCCATCGCCGACGCCAAGGCCGCATACGCGAAGGCGAAGGACGACCTCAACGCGGCCACCGGCAAGCTCAACGACGCCCGGAACACCATCAAGCGTCTGCAGAACGCCGAGGAGAACCTCAAGAAGGCGAACGCGAAGCTGGCCGACGCCCAGGCGAAGCTCGACGAGGCGAACAAGGCCAAGGATGCGGCCGACAAGGCGTACGAGAAAGCCAAGGCCGACTATGATGCCAAGCTCGCCGACAAGCAGGCGTCCGACAAGGAGCTTGCCGCCGCGAAGCAGGCCGAAGCCGAAGCCAAGAAGCAGGCCGAGGAGGAAGCCAAGAAGCAGCAGGCGGCCCAGCAGAAGGCCGACCAAGCCAAGAAGGATGCGGAAGCCAAGAAGCAGAAGGCTGAACAGGCCAAGAAGCAGGCTGCAGGTGTGACGAACAATGGTCTGGCCTCCACCGGATCGGACACCACCGCAATCGCCACGCTGGCGGCGATCATGACCATCGCCGGTGCTGGCTGCGTGCTCGTGCGTGTACGTTCCGCCAAGCAGGCCGATGGATGGCATGCAGTCGAGGACTGATTCTCACCGTACCAAACGTGTTTTGCCCGCCTTCGACCCGAAACAGGGGAGAGGCGGGCAAAACCGTATTCCCACATACCGAAGCAAAACGGTAGCTTCTTTTGTTACTATCAGAAAAAAAGTCAGTGAATTGCGTGAAAGGGTCTGGCTATGAACGATGTGGGCCATGCGCCACTCCCGGGCGACGTGCTGCTACACCAATACCTGCAACCAAACAACATCACCATGTACCGTCTGGCGAAAGCCATGAACCTGCCACAAACCACCATCAGTGGCCTGATACACGGGAAAAGACGCATCACCACAAGCCTCGCATACCAGCTCGCCTACGTGTTGGGCACATCACCGGAATACTGGCTGGAATTGCAGATGAATTACGACATTGAAAACTACGACAAATTCAACGAAAGCGGACTGACGGTCCTCATTGATAATACGGTCGGCGACACTGTCCAATCAGAACGATGACGAGCAGAAGAATCCGCTAACGCCAGTTTCGTCCATGCCCACTTTGATGGCCTCGATTCCGCCAATTCGTTTTCCGCTGCCGCGCATTGTACTGCTGAGAATATTCTGTGCCGGCGCTTGTCCTTGTGTTCTCTCCCTCGGAGTGGCTGAATAGGGCTCGTTTCCATTGGTTTGCGTTCATGGGTTCTTTCTAGCTGGGAGAGCGGACTTCTTATTGAGAGTGATTCTTATCTGACATAATCTACATTATCGGCTAAAAGACGATTTAGGGCAATGCTTGCTTTTTTGCACTGCGTTTTCCCTATATACGTCAACTACCTCGCCCTTACGGATGAGGTAGTTGACTTCTTTCTAGAAGAGCTCGTTTTGTATTGGTTTGCTGAGTCGTGCGTGGATCAGCTTGATATAGTCGGAATCGAGTTCGCTTGCCGTGCATTGCATGTGTTCGAGCAGACATGCTTCCAATGTGGTGCCGCTTCCGGCGAACGGCTCCAGCACGAGACCATCCGCCGGGGTGACGAGACGGACAAGCCAGCGCATGAGTTCGACCGGTTTGACCGTCGGATGCAGAATGCCGTCGACTTTCGGCCGCTCAGCCGATGAGGCTTTCGGACAATACCTGAAAACCGGGTAGAATCGACTCGCGCCGCCCATATCGTCATATTCGGCACCGGTATGGGTCATGCCCCAGCCGTCACCGGGTTTCGTGCTTGCGCGTGGCTTCCCCTTGCGACTGACGGTGACGCCGGACTGCCGGTCAAGTTCCGCGGCTGTAATCTGGTCGAAGATCATGTTCGGAGTGAACCTGGCCTCCGCCTTGTAATCGGTGCGATCCGCAGTATCTGCGCCGTAGATGTGGTTGTCACGTGGGCCGGAGCCGAACCGTGCGTGCGCGTTCTTGTTCTTCGACTCCGCCTCGTCCGCCGTGTTGCGGAATGGGACGCGGCATGCGTCGATATGCAGTGCGCCTGTCCCGTGTCCGAGCAGATTGTGGGCGAGATTCCCGTCCAACGGCTTGCGGGCCAGACAGATGGGTTCGTGCGCGGGCTTCAGCTGGCTGTACCAGCCTTTGAACGGTTTCGCCGTCTCGGATCGCGTCGGCTCCACATCCTCGCGGCGTTCCCGGTCGATCATGAGCGTCGCATCCGAACCGTGTGGCATGCCGGACGCGTACACCCAGTCGATCTGGCCGCGGATTTCGAAGCCCGCATCCTCGATGGCGCATGCCAGCCGATGATAGGTGCGGCTGGCCGCGAACGCCGCCACATGCCCGCCCGGCTTCAGGACGCGCAGGATATCCTTCCACAGGTCCACGTCGAACGCGATGCCTGTGGAATCGAAGCTGCGGTTCATGAAACCGATCTCATACGGCGGGTCGGTTACGACGGAATCCACGCTGTTGTCCGGTAAGGAGGCGATGAGTCGGCGACAATCCCCCTTGTATAGGCGGAGGCTGTCGCCCAGATCTTCCAGGTTGATCAATGTCGGAACCGTTTAGAATTCCGGGTCGGTGCCGTCGCCGTTCGGATCCGTGCTGGCTGGCGTGGTCGTAGCCCACGGATCCATTGCGGGCTGTGAGGGTGCTGCAGGTTGCGCCGGTGTCTGTGCGGGAGCCTGTTGGCTGTAACCCTGCTGCTGGTAGTTGTTGTATGCGCCTTGCTGATAGCCGTTGTTCGGCTGCTGGTATCCGCCGCCGTAATTGTTCTGCCGGTAGCCGTTGCCGTTGGACTGTTGGCCGCTGGTCTTCTGAAATTGCGTGACGCCGAACCGGAGGCTGACACCCAAATCGGTGACGATCATTTCAAGATTGCTACGCTGTTGGCCGGTGGTCTTGTCCGTCCAATTGTTGGTTTTCATGTAACCGGTGGCTACCACGCGCATGCCCTTATAGCAGGAGCGCATGATGTTCTGGGCGAGGTCTCCGAATGCTGCGCATCGCATGAATACGGCATCCCCATCCACGGTCTGCCCGTTACGGTCACGTCGACGCGTATTGTGCGCGATGGTGAAAGTGACCGTATCTCCCCTCTGCTCGGGGTTTGCTGTGATATTGCCTGCGAGTGTGAGTGTCGGCTCTCCTGCCATGGGTTCCTGGTCTCCTTATTTTTCTATGTGAACATATTCAGTATAACAAGCATATACGAAGAAAAGGCATGTCGGATAAGCATCAGGACAGAGGAGAAAAACCTGATACCAATCCGACATACCCCTTTTAGCAGGATGGGCTCACTCCACTACGGCGGAATGAGCCCATCAAGGTTTCTATCCGATCAGTGTGACCGTCTTACAGGCGGATACGCTTCCTCGAACCAGCCAGAGCGAGAGCGATACCAGCTCCGGCGAGGACCCCGGCCCACAGGAGCATCGGGGTGCCGACACCAGTGGAGGCGAGACCCTTCTCCTTGACGAGCACAGTCTCGTTCGGTTTGCGCGCGTCACCGTAGGAGATAAGCTTGCCCGTCTGGTCGTACACCTTCTCACGCCAGTAGTAGGTGCCGGTTTCATGCACGGTCACGGTCGGCGAGTGGGCGCCGTCCACGGCGTCGACCGTGCCGGTGACGGTGACGAGCACGTCGCCCGACTGGTCGCCGTTGGACTGCTTCCACAATTCGAATTCAGCCTTGGCCGCATCCGAGCAGTTCTTAAGCAGGAGCTCATCGTGCAGGTCGGCCTTGCCGTTTTCGAACGTGACCTCACCCTGGCTCTTGGTGGACACCTCGCACTTCGGCACGTTGGGCTTCTTGCCTTGGACGCGCACGATTTCGGATGCGAGTCCGAAAGCGTGCTGCACCTTGCCGTGGGTGAGCTGACGCCATGCGAGGGCGGTGAGCGGATTATGGTTCTGGTCGCCGGTCAGACTCGGTGTCATGACCCAATGCCAGGCGTAGGTGCCGGTGTCAGTCAACGTGAACGAGTCGGTCGTGTAGGTGCCGAACTTGGTGACGTCCTTGATGTCGGCCTCGTGAACCTTCACCGCGTTTTCGGGCACGGTGTCGGTTTCCTCGATCGCGGCGGACGGGTCGTCACTCACCTTGTAGAGGACGCCGTGGAAGTCGAGGCTGAGCGGGGTGCTCTTCGCGGTCTCGCCTTCGGTGACGTTGGTCTCCGGGTAGGTGGGCCACACGTCCTTTTCGTTGGTCTTGGCGACGACGAGCTTGTCGATGGTGGTCTCCCCCGCCTTGACTTCCTTGCTGGACACCGTGGAGTCGAGCTTCGGGGTGAGGCGGATCATGACGGTCTCATCCGCAGTGAACGGAGCCTCATGAACATCCTTGGCGAACGGATAGTCCTTGGACGGTTTGATACCGGTCTGGCTTTCCGTGTCCTGATCCTTGTTCGCGATGTCGAACACGAACGTGGCGTATCCGGATGGCAGGTTCGTCAGATCCACACCATCCTCGGCCTTCCATTGGGCGACAGGCTTGTCCTCGTCACTGCTGGAAATCAGGTAGTCGCCGGCCTTGTTCGTGGTGAACGTCGCGGTGGCGAGCTTCACGGCCTGTTTGGGTAGTTCGACGGTCTTGCCTGCGGCGGTATCCTTCTGAGCCTGTTCGGCCTGTTCGCGGGTCATACCACCGTAGATGGAGCCATTCACGGTAAGCGTGATCTGGTTGTCTTCCGTTTCCTTGCCTTCGCCCTGACCGTCCTTGGTGTGCAGCCAGTCCTGGGTGTCGACCTTGCCGTCACCGTTCACGTCGGTCACGCCCAGCGTGACCTTATCACGGATGATGCTGCCTTTTTCAAGGTAGACGACATCGGTCTTGTCGGATGCCTGAGCGGAACCGATTTGCACGCTCGGACGTTCGGTGCCGTCGGCGCCGGCCACCGTGCTCTGATCATTCTTGTAGGCGCCGCTCACACTCGACTTGATGGTCGGCTGCATGTTGCGCACATGCTGAGTGGATTCCGCTTCCAGCACGTTGTCAGACCAGTCGTAGTCCGTGGACAGGTACTGCCTCATGTTGGCGTCCTGCATGTCGGGCGTGATCTGCCACACCCACGTGTACCAGCCGGTGTCCGGCAGGCTCGACGGGGTGGCTCCCGGGTGCGTCTTCACGAAGTCGGGGTCCATGGTGATGGAGGCGGCGTCCACGTGATTGGTGGCGCCGTCCTTGTCGCCGGTGACGGTCGCGGTCGCGGCCTTCACCCCATCCTTGACGGTCGTCTGGCCTTCGACCGGCTTTTTCGCGAAGTAGTAGAGGGTGCCGGTGCTCTTGATGGTCGCGCCTTCAATCCAGTCGCCACCGGACGGGTCCACATGCCAGGTCAGATCATCTTCGGGCGCATGCCCGTATTCGATGCGATGATCGGTCTGGTTGGATTCGATGGTCGGCTTGAAGTTGTTCAGCACCTCGAACTGGATGTTCTTCGACACGGTCTCGGGATCGGTAGCTGCCATCAGGTTCTGGTTCGGCGAGGACAGTTTGGCGGCCTTCGGAACCTTGTAATTAAAAACAGGCATAACCTTGCCATTGCCGGTTGCGGTCCACGCGACATGCTGCGCAGAATTCGTGGTGGTGCCGCTGATCGTGTTCTTGCCGGTCTGGTCGAACACGGCCGGGCCCTTCAGGGTCGCGGTGTACGTGATTCCTGAAAGGAAGCCGCCGTTCCCGTTCTGGATGCCGACATCGATGGTGCCTTTGCGTTGGCCGATCGTGTACTGGTATCTCATGTCGAGGTTCGAGGGCGTGTTGGCGACCGCCTCATTCCACAACTCGTTCATCTTCTTCGTGTACGTGTCCCAGCTGGTGCCGTCCTTCCAGCCGAGGCGTTCGATGCCTTTCAGGTATTCTTCACCCATCGGATCGAGCTTCTGGTGGATGAGGCCCGCGATCGCGGCCTGCGTGAGGTCGTCCGTGTTCCCGTTGTACTTGTCGGTCAGCCATGCGAGCCGTTGCGCGTCCGGTTTCGTCTTCGCGTCGGTCCACTCGCCCCACGTGCCCGCCGTGCCCGTGTAGAGCGTGTCGGCCTGGATGCAGTACACGTTCTTCCCGTTGACCTTGTCGACCACGCCGAGCGACTGCTCCATGTCCTCGTACTTGTGTCCGTTGCTGAACGTGATCGTACCCATGTTCGCCCACAAGCCCGGGTTGCCGTTCTGAATGGAGCGCTCAAACGGATCACGCATGTCGGCCGCGTCCGCCGTGCCCGCGACGAGCATGCCCGCCGCCAGGGTGGCGGCTGCCGCGACGCCCGCGGCGATCGTGCGGACCACATGCCGGATTGTGGAACCGCGAGTGGGATTGTTGTTTCTCCCCATATCGTCTCCTCTGATAAGAAGGATATTTTGTCGCCAGAGATATTCACTGGACTCTTGCGGGTTTTTACCATAACGTCAAATCTTGTAATTAACCGGCTTTTTTATTGAAATTGACCGATATTTTTTTGTGAGCGGCCACCTTGCCGTTGCGCTTGCAAGCTCATACCATTGGATGCACTCTGAAATTGTCCACGAAACAAGGCCTATCGGCGACCGTGTATTGGAAGCACGGTTCAGCCTGACAGTCAACGACATAGTATAAGGAAAATACAAATGAACGAGAAAGAAGGACCTATGAACATGAACGTCACGCCACCGGTTGAGCCGGTGACGGAATTCGAAGTCCCCCTGCCTCCGGATCGTAAGCGTCCGAAGTGGCTGGTTCCGTTGATTGCGGGGAGTACTGCCGTCGTTGTTTTAGCGGCTGTCGGCACCGGTGGATACCTGTATTGGAACCATGATCGGTTGACGGCGGCTTCAGAGGAATGCGCCACCTCATACGACAGGGCGGTGAAGGCGCGGAAGAAGCTGACGGAGTATCTGGAGTCGGATGCGGTGAAGACCGCAATCAGGGTCAAGGATTCGGAGGTCAAGGACGCGAAAACGGTCGGGACGTTGGCTTCGACGGTGAAGGCTGTCGAGAAGACGAAGACCGATATCCCCGAATGCCCGGCGGATGGGTTGAAGGACATCAAGGCCGTGACCGCGCGGCTCGACAAGACCGCGACCGCGTATGAGAAGACCGTGAACGAGGTCAGGGGCAAGGCGAATGCGGTCAACGCCTCGAAGACCGACAAGACCGTCGCCGACGCGACCAAGGTCCTGGACGACTCCAAGGGCAGGGTGAAGGACGACAAGGTTCGCACCGCATTGGAGAACGCCATCAAATCGAAGGACGGGAAGGCGATCTCGGACGCCATGAAGGCGGTCAACGACTCCATCAAGGCGAAGTCGGATGCGGACGCGAATGCCAGGGCCGAAAAGGAGAAGCAGGCGGCGGAGAACACGGCCCAGGCGCCGGACAACGGCTCCTACACGGGCGGAACAACCGGAGGATACACCGGATACACCGGTGGTGGCTACACGCAATCCCAGGGCGGCGGCTACACGTACACTCCACAGCAGTCCACAGGTGGTTCGACCGGCGGCGGTTATACGCCGACGCCGCAGCCGCAGCCACAGCAGCCTTCCCAGGGCGGTGGCAACGGAGGCGGTTCCACGGGAGGGGGCGACGGATATGAAAATATGTGTTTCGCATATCCCACTGACGGTTCGCCCGCAATCCAGGTTCCCTGCAGTTAACCTATCCTTTTTCAGGAGCGAGGGCGACGCATCCTATTCTCATGGGATGTGCCGCCCTCGTCTTTTATGGGACTGTCGTTTCGGTTTGTCTCTTTAGTAGGAGCCGGATGCGGCGAATAGGATGCCTGCGAATACGATCCATAGGATGAAGAGTACGACGTTGATGATCACTGAAACCAGTGCGCCCTTGCCTGCCATGCCCGCATCACCAGGACGGTCGTTCTTCCAGATCATCCACAGAATAAGCCCGACCAGAGGAATGAAGAAGCCGAGAACAGCCCAAACCGAAGGAGCCTGTGTCGGAGGGAGTTCTCCCATAGGATGCCGTGGGCTGCGGGTATACGGGGTTGAACTGGCGGCGCATAGTTCGGCTGCCCGTAGGCTGGTTGCGGTTGCGCGTATTGAGATTGGTTGGGTGAAGCGTATTGGACTGGCTGTGACGGCTGGACTGGCTGCCCGTAGGCGGGCTGTGGTGGTTGGGTTGGATATGGTGTTGGATTGCTCAAGTGGGTTCTTGTTGACTATCTTAGGACTTTAGGAACTCCTCTTTGTTTGTGACTGGTTCAATGGGAGTCATGGGAGTTCTTTGGAAAATCAGCAAATGGTATAACCGGTATCAGTTCTTCATGTGGGCTTCAGGAGTACTGACCGCGATAGCCGCTCCCCTGATCGGCTACGCCGCCTATTTCCTCGGTATCAACAACCAGCATGCGGAACTCGTCTCGGACAGTCCCGAATACGCGAATGATATAACGGCCGGCAGCCTCATCCAATGGTTGACCGGCCAAGCACACAGCTACGGTCGAATCCTCGGCATCATCGCCATCATCGGCATCCTGCTCATCATCTTCTGCATCACCTTCACCATCATCGGATGGATCAGCCAAAGAACCGAAATCAGCGGCACCGACCAGGTTGACGAAGTACAGGAGAAAGGCCGACGCAAAGCCGAAACGGAAGAACAATACGACGACTACGGGCAAACCATGGAGTATTAATCATCGGCAAGCGGATTGCACGCCGCTTTTAGCGCGAACGTCTCCGATTGTATCCCCGCACAACGGTGCCATCCGCTTTCCGGTACGGATCGACATGAATCTCCCCACCCGGTTCCGGCATGCCGGCGGCAATCCGCTTGGCTGCAGCACGCATCTGCTCACTGCGAATCCGATCAGTTTCAGCTTGCTCGGCTTCAGCAAGATCAGCAGAGTCCTCCAAAAGCGGCGCATTCTCTCCCCAATACTCATGCCATTCGTCGGAACAATCTAGGTCGACTTCAGAGAGGAGTCGCTGTGCAAGTGTCCAGCACTGTTCTTTGTTTCTGCCTCCAGCTCTGGTATACGTTGCTAGCCCGATGTCTATTTAGAAGTGCAACACCCTTGTTGGTCCTGTAATTCTAACAGTTCGTCGGCGAACGCCTCGGCGGGCGTGCGGTAGCCGAGCACGCGCATGGGGCGGTTGTTGATCTCGTCGACGA